>SAMEA3387500__coassemble_755_pt1 | contig 51561 bp, 48 predicted proteins | sample SAMEA3387500__metabat2_high_PE_001 | metagenome-assembled genome bin SAMEA3387500 (sample SAMEA3387500) | Felis catus | biome: Faeces | place: United Kingdom | collected 2012
CTCTATCGTGTCATCTGGTTTTTGTTGGGACAAAAGAACAACCGTCTCCACATGCTCCGTCATCGGAAACAAGTCCACCCCCTGTATCCGTTCCACCTTCCACCTCAGCTTCACCAATATCTCCAAATCTCTCTGCAGAGTTTCCGGATTACAGGAAATATACACCAGCTTTTCCGGCTTCATTCGGCTTACAGCCTGCAAAAATTCCGGGGTGCTGCCGGCTCTGGGCGGATCCATAAATACTACGTTCACCTGCTCTGCTCTTGCCGCCATTTTCTGTATAAACCTTGTCGCATCTCCGCATAAAAAGCGGGCATTTTTCAAATGGTTTGCTTTTGCATTTTCTATAGCACACTGCACAGCACTTTTGTTTAACTCCACTCCCAGCACATTTTTTGCATGTTTTGCAGCAGTCAGTCCAATGGTTCCTACACCGCAGTAAGCATCAAGCACCGTCTGTTTTCCGTTAAGTCCCGCTGCCTCAATGGCTTTTTTGTATAAAATCTCTGTCTGTTTGGGGTTTACCTGATAAAAACTGGAAGCCGCAATACGGAACCTTACGCCGCAAAGACTGTCTGTAATAAATCCTTTTCCATACAGGATTTTCTCCCTGTCCCCCAACACCGCACTGGTGGAGCGGGCATTTACATTCTGCACAATAGTCGTAATATTCGGACAAAGCTCCCGTACCTTTTTTACAAATGCCTTTGCTCCTGGCAAAACAGGAGAGGCCGTCACCAGCACAGCCATAACCTCATCTGTAGTAAGACTGTGCCTTACCAGTACATGCCGGATAAGCCCTGTTCTCCTATCTTCATCATAAGGCTGATATTTACAGTCTGACACCGCTCTTCGCACAGCTTCCACTGCTTTATCCAGAATCGGCTGATGCAAAAAACAGGTTTTTACAGGAAGAACTCTGTGGCTTCCCTGAGCATAGATTCCGCTCTCCAGATTCTTCCCTTTTCCTTTTGCAAAAGTCGAAATCACCTTATTTCTGTAATTCCAGGGATTTTCCATACCCAGGATTGGCTGTACCTTCCCGAATTTTCCAAGAAGCTGTTCCAGTCTTTTCTGCTTCTTTTTTAATTGCTTCCTATATGGCATGGACAGCATACTGCAGCCGCCACAGCCTTTTCTCTCCAATTCACAGCTTCTCTTTTGCTCTTCCATGTTTCGTCCTCCCAAAACTGCCTCTTTTTGCAGATAATCTGCTTTATTATATCACCCCTTACTTTTTTCGTCATGTCTTTTTTCTGTTTTTCAGATTTCTTTTAACAAATTTTAATTACCCCTTTTACAATTTCTGCCTTATTATGGATACTGTAATCCATTGCTTTCTGCACCTCGTCCAAATCAAAAATATCCGTTACAATGCCCTTTAAATTAACTTTTCCGGAAGCTACCGCATCAATTGCCATGGGATAAATATGGCGATATCGGAATACAGTTTTAAAGGTCAGTTCCTTATCCAGCGCAAGGCTCATAGGTAGTGTAATTTCTCCGCTCTTGCTGTATCCTACCAGCACAATAGCTGCGCCTTTCTTTGTAATCTGCACAGCCTGTCTTGTGGTAATTTCACTTCCTGCTGTTTCAATAACCAAATCAACGCCTTTTCCCTCTGTCAGCTCTCTGATGCGCTTTACAACATCTTCCTTTGCGCCGTTAATGACTCCTGATGCACCTAATTCCGTAGCTTTTTCCAAACGTTTGTCCATAATATCTACCACATAAACCTCTGTGACCCCTCTTGCCTTTAATGCCATCATAGATACCAGACCAATGCAGCCAGCCCCCATAACCACTGCCTTTTGTCCAAGATGCGCATCACCCTGAATGGCTGCATGGAAACCAACAGCCAGCGGTTCAATTAAAGCTCCTTCCAGGGTGCTTACATTCTCCGGAAGCTTGAAGCAAAGCCCTGCCTCATGTGCCACATATTCCTGAAAAACTCCATCGACAGGGGGTGTGGCAAAGAACTCCACGTCCGGACAGAGATTGTATTTTCCTTCTCTACAGAATTCGCAGTGTCCACAGGTTTTGCCCGGTTCTAAAGCCACCCGATCCCCCACTTTTAAGTGTGTTACATTTTTTCCAACTTCCACAACCGTACCACCCGGTTCATGCCCCAGCACAAATGGCGGCTTTACCACAAAATCTCCGATTGCTCCGGATTCATAATAATGCAAATCGCTGCCACAGATGCCCACATATTCCAACTTTACCAAAACCTCGTTATCCTTTGGTGTGGGAATTTCTCTTTCCTCAAATCCCATTTTTCCAATGTCCAGCATGACAGCTGTTTTCATTTTACCCTTCATGATTTTTCCTCCGCTTCTCTTTGTTTTGCACTTAATTAAATAGTTTTACTATGTGTTTATATTATAACGTTCAGGAAAAAAAGTCAAGAAAAAATGCTGATGCACAAAGCGCTTTTTACGCTTCCATGCATCAGCATCTAAATCGAATACAAAGAAAAGCCAACTTCTCTTGTCCTTACAACGTCTTGTTTCAGATAAAGAACAATACTGGCTTACACAGTTTCCAAAAAATTTTCTATCACTCTCAGACCTGCCCCCAGAGCTGCCGCCCCTTTTTTATAGCGGCATGCTTTTACAAAAGGCATGCTCTCCCCAAAGGTATTCCTCTCATAAATTTTTTTCCAGAGCATATCCAGATAGGGTTCCAGATAGCTGCCCACATAGCCGCCCAGTACAATATCACAATCTAAAATCATATGAAGATTATTCACAGCCAGAGCCAGCTTCTCTGTATAATCTTCCCAGAGCGCTTCGCCTTCCGCCTCTTCCGTCTTTAAAGCGCAGAAAAACTCCTCCAACTTTCCGCCTTTGCTATCAGCCAGACGCTTCGCAGAACAATACGCGTCCAGACACCCTTTCTTTCCGCAATAACATAAATCCCCCTCAGGAACAAGCGTCATATGTCCCGCCTCTCCGCAGCGAAAATTTTTTCCCTGAGAAAGTTCTCCCTTTGCAAACAAAGCGCCTCCCACAGTATTGCTGAGAGAAAGATAAAAAAATTCTTCTCCGTCTTCCGCCTGCAGTCCCTCTGCATAAGCCCCTGCATTGGCATCGTTTAAGAAAAAACAGGGATAGGGAAAACTGCTGCTGACCTCTTCCAGGGGCAGCCACTCTACGCCCAGAACATGGGAATAGGTAATGGCATTTTTCTGAAAATTCACAATCCCCGGGAAAGAAATTCCAAGTCCCAGAAACCGTTCTCTTTCCACATTGTTTTTATCCAGAAATTGTTCCAGCATATCTGCCAGTTCCAGATAATACCCCTTCCCTTTTTCATAGGACTTTGAAAACCGTACAAAATCCAGAATCTTTCCCTGCAAATCCAAAAGAAGCATGCTCACATGATTTCCTGTAATATCCATTCCTGCTGCAAGACGGAAGTCCGCGCAGACTTTTAAACCCTTTGCCCGTCTTCCCCCGGTGGAAGCCAGCTCTCCCACTTCCTGCAAAATTCCCCTTTCCAAAAATTCTTTTGTATTCTGAGTAACTGTAGGAAGACTCATTTGCAGTTGATAGGCAATATCCGGATTGGAAACTATCCCATTTTTCAGAATATAACGAAAAATTCTGTTTCGATTATTCTTTTTTACTTCTATATTCGTTATCTGCTTTTTTGTCATTTTAATCTCCATTCCTCCGCCTTTCAGTCGGCGGCACAAATAGTAATGAAAAATTTTCAACGTCCTTACTCTGTGCGATAATAGTTTCAAGAAGCTATACTACAAAACACGGGAAGGGGTACTACGAGTCCGTACACTAAGAATTGTTTAAGCGCCTTCGTTTAATTGTGTGGCAGTTCAGTCAATGGCTTCTTATCTTTTACGAAAGGAGCCTGACTTATGAAAGTTACTTATCCAACCTGTTGTGGTGTCGATGTCCACAAATCTTTTCTCATCGCCACAATTATTAGAACTACCAATGGTTTTGAACCTTCTTATCAAAAGAAACGCTTCTCTACTTTCAACAACTCTATTTTACAATTCAAGAACTGGCTTCTTGAAAACAACTGTTATGATGTCTGCATGGAATCTACTGGTAAATACTGGATTCCTGTCTTTAATCTTCCGGAAGACGACATCAATCAATCGCTAACCCTAAATGGATAAAAGCTGTCAAAGGTAATAAAGACGATACGAAAGATTCTAAATGGATTGGAGATTTGTTCCGCCTTGGACTTGTTCGCGGCAGTTATATCCCTTGTAAAAAGATTCGTATTCTCTGAGAATACACAAGGTATCGTTATAAACTCGTTTTCTGCCGTTCAAGTGAAAAAAATCAATATCAGAATGCGCTTACTGTTTGCAATCTGCCTTTACAGACGTTATTTATGCACGGATTTTACAAAAAATCACCCAGCCAAACAGCACAGCTCCAAATATCAACAGTAACAAAACACTTATATCCATGCCCTCTTCTCCTTTTTCAAGTATAACATCTACGCGCTTCTGTGTCATGCTTTCTTTCATAAAATAAGGACACAAAAGTAAAAAAAGGACTGCCTTATACCCCGGGAAAGTTTCATTCCCTTCCCGGATTTTATAAAACAGTCCCTCTGTATGTTCCTATTGCCTATCTCTCATTCCCACTCTGCCGCAAATCGATCATGTACGACCCGCATAGCTGCCTCTGCCTCATCTTCTGCAATCACAGCCGTGATGCGGATTTCAGAAGTGGTAATCATATCTGTATTAATCCCCGCATCAGAAAGCGCTTCAAACATTTTTGCCGCCACGCCCGGATTAGAGCTGACGCCTGCGCCTACCACGGAAACCTTTGCCACGTCTTCTTCACAACTGATATCTACCCTGCCCAGCACATCTCCATGCTGCTTTAAAAGCTCTGCTGCCATGAGCATATCCGGTCTTGCAATGGTAAAGGTCAGGGTTTTTGTTCCGTCCTTTTCCAAAGACTGAATCATCACATCAATATTCATTCCATGCTTTGCCAGAAGATTTAAAAGACGGAAGGTGCTTTCCGGATCGTCTTTCATACCTGCCACTGTAATTTTCGCAATATTTTTGTCTGTTGCCACACCGCTTATGAGCATTTTTTCCATTTTTGTACTCTCCTTTACAACTGTTCCCTCTTCCTCACTCATACTGGATTTTACTACCAGTTTCACATTGTACCTTCTTGCCATTTCTACACAGCGGTTATGCAGTACCTTTGCCCCAAGAGAAGCAAACTCCAGCATTTCCTCGTAGGTCACTTCGTCCATTTTTCTGGCATTCGGAACAATTCGGGGGTCTGCGCTGTATACGCCGTCCACATCTGTATAAATCTCACAGACATCTGCGTTCATAGCTGCTGCAAGGGCAACGGCTGTGGTATCTGAACCGCCTCTTCCAAGAGTTGTTACATCATCATATTTATTGATTCCCTGAAAGCCGGTCACCACTACAATTTTATTGGAATCCAGCTCTTTTTGAATACGCTCTGTGTCAATTCTCTTTAATTTTGCATTCTGATAAGCAGATGTTGTATGCATAGCCACCTGCCAGGCATTTAAAGAAATCGCCGGCACACCCATTTTGAGCATGGTCATGGCCATAAGGGACACGGATACCTGTTCTCCTGTGGACAGCAGCATATCCATTTCTCTTCTGGAGGGCATATCTGCAATCTGGTGTGCCTGACCAATCAGCCCGTCTGTGGTCTTTCCCATAGCAGAAAGCACTACGATAACCTGATTTCCTTCCTTCCACTTCTTAATACATCGTTCTGCCACATTTCTGATTTTCTCTAAATCTGCCACAGAACTTCCGCCGAATTTCATTACTGCAAGCATAAGTTCTTCTCCTCTGTCTGTATTTCTGAACTTCATTATAGCACTAAGAAGTGGTAAAGTCACCTGTTTCTTTTACTCATTCCGCAGCCGTTCCACCAGGCTCTGCTTCTCCAGATTTCTGAAACAGAAATACGGCACTGCCACTGCAAAAGCCACCAGAAGAGGGGTACATATTACCAATGGAAACAGGGTAAAATGAAAGCTTGTCATGCCTCCCTGCGTCATGCCGCGAATAACAATTCCAACCACAAGGCTGCTGAAAAGATAGGAAGCGGTTAGCGTCAGTCCTGCATAATAGAGTCCTTCCAAAACCAGCATTTTCCGCAGCTGTTTTTTGCCCATACCCACGCTTTGAATCATGGCAAATTCTTTTCTGCGGCTGACTACAGAGGTTACCATGCTGTTGATAAAGTTCAGAATCCCCACAATAGCAATGATAATACTGATGGCATTTCCCATCACAGCCGAGGATCTGGTTTCTTTTTCATATTGCTGCGCTATGGTATTTTTAGAGGTGAGATTAGAGGAATTTCCGGTTTCCCTCAGATACGCCTGCACCTGTTCTTCTGCTTCCAGTACCTTCTCTGTGTCTACATTTACATAGAATTTTCTCACGGTACTGTCCGGCCAGAGTCCGGAAAATACATCTGCAGGCAGCAGAAATTTCATACTGTATCCGTTTTTATTTCCTTTCTCGCTGGCTCCCTCTGTTACAGATACCAACGGTGCAGTCACAGCCATAACTTCAAAGGTTTCTCCCTGAATTTCTACCTTTTCTCCTACCGAATAAGTCGGCATGGTAACTCCCTTTTCTTCTGTGCCCGGCCCCTCTGCCAGAATATATTTTCCTGTGGCAAATTTGTCTTTGTCAAAAGTTCCGTTTAAAAGATAGGATTCCTTTGTCTGGCTTTCCAGAGGAATCCCCTCAATTCCCCAGATTTCTGCTCTTACTTCTTTTGTTTCCATGGCCTGCTCACAGCCCTCTGCCCCTGCCTTGTCATAGGAAGCCCATTCCTGCAGAACTTCCGCGGTATAATAATTTTTCATGTTTTTTACTGCATTGTCGCTAAGCGTCATGGAAATTTCCCGTGAATAAGCCCGCCCTTCCCCTGTTTTACCGGGAAGCTTCCGCAGCTTTTCCAAAAGCGCTTCATCAACGGTACTTTCCAGCGGGTCATATCCGTTTACCCGCTCCTCACTGTCAGCATCGTCAAACTGAAAATCTGCAATCGCCAGCTCTTCCAGATATATATTCATATCAAAAGCCGCATTTTTGGCATAAAAGGCAGACAGCAGAACCAGCGCCAGGGTCAGCGAAAGCAGTACGGTTACGGTTCGTTTTTTGTTCCTCCAAAGATTCGCCCATGCCATCTGTGCAACTGTTACGGTTTGAGGACGTTTTTTCTTCTTCTTTTTTGTCCTGGTTTCTGCGTCGCAATAACGAAGGGCTTCTACAGGAGAAATTTTACCTGCAATTCTTGCCGGACGCAGACAGGAAATCATAACCGTAAGCCAGGCAAACACAGCGGAGCCAAGGAAAATTAAGGGATTTACAGAAACCACTGCCGTCCCCTCTGCCCAGCTTATCAGAGCCGGTACCAGTTTCTTGCCCAAAAGCCAGCCTAAAAGCAGCCCCAGAGGAATTCCTATCAGACAAAGACGGTTGGCCTGTCCGTAAATCAGCTTCTTAATCTGTTTTTTCGTGGTTCCCAGAGTTTTCAGTTTTCCGTAGAATTGGATATCTGCGGAAACGGAAATTTGGAAAATATTGTAAATAATCAGATATCCTGCCACAAATACCAGAAGCATGCTCGCATACATGGGAAGACTCTCCTGTACCGCCTGTACACCCATTTCCGGAGAATAGGCCAGGTTTACCCCATATTCCAGATTTTCCAGACCTGTATCTCCTAAAATCCTGTTCATGGTATCTTCTATGTTTTTCGTGCTTTTTAAATGCACCTGTGCCATACGCGTTCCCAATATCTGGTCCTTGGGATTCTCCACGCCTTTTATCATTTCCTGTGCAAATTCTTTGCTCACCCAGGCATAGCTGGCATAAGAGGACATATTGTCGTCCCAGAATCCGCAGAGCGTAAAGGTGCTTTCTGTTACCTCAAAGCTTTGAAGGTCCTTACGCCACTGCAGCGTCACCTTTTCTCCCAGTTTATGAGGGATTCCCAGTCTGTCCAGCACCTCCACGCCCACTGCCACCTCGTTTTCCTTTTCCGGCATATGCCCGGTTACTGGCGCAGCAAAAGAATGAGAAGCGTACAACTCATCTGCCCAGCGGATTTCCACCTGACGTCCTGCCAGCTTTTCATTTTCTGCCAGTCCCAGCACAAGACTCTCTCCCACTTCTTTGACCTCTTCATGGTTTTTGATTTTCTTTACTTCCTCTTCTGTAATCTGTTTAAAAGAGGCCTGTGCATCGTACCCGGACTGCCGGAAATTCATAACCACCATATTTTCACTGATGCTTTGTGCCAGCACAAATAGAGTTGTGAACATCAGGGTGGTTAAAAGAATGGCAAAAACCGCTACAAAATTGCGCCCCTTATTTTGACGAAAGACCCGATTGGTCAGGGTTTTCATAAGACTGTTTTTCTTCATAATGCCCTCCTCTACTGCTGTACCAGCTTTCCGTCTTCTATACGGACAATGCAATCCGCCATTTGCGCAATTTCCGGATTGTGGGTAATCATCACAATGGTCTGGTGAAACTCTTTTCCCGTCATTTTCAAAAGTCCGATTACATCGTCACTGGTCTTCGTGTCTAAGTTTCCGGTAGGCTCATCGGCTAAGACAATAGAGGGCTTAGAAGCCAGCGCCCGTGCAATGGCCACTCTCTGCTGCTGTCCTCCGGAAAGCTGATTCGGCATACCGTCCAGCTTTTTTTCCAATCCCAGAAGCTTCACTACCTGCATAATAAATTTTTTGTCCGGTTTTTTTCCGTCTATGGCAACCGGAAAAATAATATTCTCCCACACATTTAACACCGGCACCAGATTGTAATTCTGGAAGACAAAGCCTATCTGCTGACGGCGAAACACGGTGGCTTCCTCGCTGTTTAACTCGGAAAGCTCCGTATGTCCCACTTTAATGCTTCCTGAAGTGGGGCGGTCCAGACCGCCCAGCATATTTAAAAGGGTGCTTTTTCCGCTGCCTGAGCTTCCGATAATTGCGGTAAATTTTCCTGCCTCTATATCCAGATTCACTCCGTCCAAAGCCTTTACCAGAGTATCTCCTTTTCCGTAATATTTTTTCAGATTTCGCACCTGTAAAATAGCTTCCATATGTTTTTCCTCCTTTTTTTGATACTTACAGTCTAACAGACGCAAATCTCAATCAAAGCACAAAAAAGGCACATTTTTGTAACATTTCCCATTACAAAAATATGCCTTTTTTTCTTTTACTCCGGACTTCGCAGCCGCTCTGTGATACTTTCTTTTTCCATTCCTGTAAGACAAGCCTGCGGCAGGAAAACAGAAAGAAACAGCAAAAGTATTCCGATAAAGAGCAGCGGCAGCACTGAAAATTCGTAGCTGACCGCCCAATCTATGGAATGGACATAGGCTGCGTCTGATTCATAATACTTGGGCATGATATACTGCAAAAACAAAGCCACTGCCGGAAAAACGCTGAGCATGGAGCCGATGCTGTAGAAAAGCCCCTCATACAGCACCATGCGTCTTACCCCGGAGGCGCTCATGCCAAGCCCCTGATACAGGGCAAAGGATTTTTTTCGCAGTATCATACGACTGAGCATCACATTCCCATAATTCAGGACAGCAATTAAAAGCAAAAAAAGCCCAATAACCAACTGCACAGAAATTGCCACGAACGTATCTCTTGAAAATTCTCTTACCCTCTCTGTTCTCCGCTCTACAAAAATTTCTCCCTGCTCTTCATAAGGCTTTAACACTTCTTCCACTGCTTTCCGGTATTCTTTTGGCAGGTTAAAATTGATTTGCCGAACGGGAATATCCGGAAATAAGGCTCTAAGCGCCTGAGGCGGCATAAGATAATTCAAAGAAAAGGCTGTATCCTTACTGTTTCTTCCTCTTAAAAACAAACCGGGGTCCTGCACAGTCATCAGCACGGTAAAAGTTTTATCTCCTATGTCAATCCGACTTCCTGCAGGCGCTGCGGAAATCCATGCCTCTGCAGAAGCTCCCACGGCTATAACATAATCCCCGGAAGCATATTTTTCTGCATCAAAGGTTCCGTCCAAAACATAATGGGGCATGGTCATAAAGTCCAGCGCATACCCCTCTGTCCCGTACAGCACACTTGTATATGTCTTTTCTTTTTCAAATTTCTCAAACCCTTCTGTCCAGGCAAAATCTCCTGCCATACTCTCTTTACGGCTCATGGTTTCGTCCCACTCACAGGGGCCATGATAAAACCTTGTAATGGTCTGATACAGGGTTTCATCTGCAGTAAGTTCTACTTCATGGGACAGACTTTCTCCAAAATCTTCCACTCCCGGAAGCCCTTGCAGCTTTTGAGAAAGCTCTTTTTTCAGATCGCCTGCCCCCTCATTATACCTCTGGATTTCCGAAGAACAGGACGGGTCTGCAATGGTATAATCACTGACTGCCATTTCCTCCAGATAATAGTCTGCATCATAACTGATATAACGAATATAGGTCCCGCAAAGCAGCAAAGACGCCAAAAACAGCAAAAGCACCGAAACCAGAAAACCGCCCTTTCCTTCCCGGACAGACACCCATGCCATACGCAAAAGGCTTACCTGTTTCCAGGATTTCCGTTTCCCTCTTCTGCTGCTTCCATGCTCCAGAATCTGTACCGGGGTGAGAAAAAACAGCTTTCGATAATCATAAAGAACAGCAATCCCTGCAGTCAAAATGCCCAGTATACCGCCCTTTAAAACAGAAAAACCAGAAAATCCGGAAAGCTGAGGATTGCTTTTTGTAAGTACCTCCAGCAAAGTATTTCCCACTCCCTGAAACAAAATCCCTCCTGCCAGACACCCCAGAGGAATTCCTGCCGCACAAACCCAGAGCATATGCCCCATACTGAAATACAGGGTCTGTCGGGGCGTCATACCAAGGGACTTCATGGAAGCCAGGTTCTCCTCTCTCTCCTGTCTGGATATAAGGAAAATACTGTGTAACATCAAAAAACCCGCTGCAAAAGCAAAGCAGATAAATATCAGATAAGAACTGAGTTTTTCTTTTATCTTTTCTATGTTTTGTTCATGGTGGTCTGCATTTATCTGCAGCTGTTCCCGGGAAATCCCTGCTGCCTCTGCCATTAAGTCTGCCCTTTTTGACAGGCTGCGGGGATTAAAAATATCCATTCCCACAATCTGATTTCCTGCTTGTGTTTCTCTGTATCCGGGGACAAGTGCTTCTGCCATATCCTCTGAAATCCAGGCATAGGCTTCTCCCTGGATAACCTCCCCTTTCCAAAAGCCGCACAGCGTAAACTCAGTCTTTTGCGTTTCCTCTTCTCCCCACTTTGTCCATTCTGCCGTAAACACAGTTCCGAGTTCATGGGGTAATCCCAGAGAATCCAGAGTTATAGTATCCAGTGCAATTTCCCCCGCCTTTTGCGGCATACGTCCTGTTTCCGGCATGGCAAAAACCGATTCCGCATATCCACTGTCCTCAGCAGCCAGGAAAGGCTGTCTGTATTCCAGTATTTCTCCTCCAAAATACCCGGCAGGCTGCAGCCGGACAAGATTTTTGATGTTTTCCTGCTCTTCCAGCAAATCCGCCTGCTCCTTTGTCAGATTCCGGTATACAATCTGGCTTTTTGAACCAAATTCCTTCTGATATTTTAAATGATAAGCCTGCTCCTCTCCACTCTGAAACTGAAACAGCAGGGTATAGACCATACTAATCAAAAAAACCGTAAGAACCGACAAGATACTGATTTTTTTATGGGTTTTTATCTGGCAGAAAACCAGCTTCCGGCAAATATTTAAATTGTTGTTTTCCATTGCATTCTGCCCGTCCTTTCCAGAATCTGTCCGTCCTCCATGCGAACAACCCGGTCCGCCATCTGAGCAATATCCAGATTGTGGGTAATCATAACCAGAGTCTGACGATACGTCTGCGCCGCGGATTTCAAAAGCCCCAGCACTTCCTGACTGGTGCAGGAATCTAAATTTCCGGTTGGCTCATCAGCCAGGACAATCCCACTTTTTAACATCAGCGCTCGGGCAATACTCACCCGCTGTTGCCCTCCGCCGGAAAGCTGTCCGGGATACGCGTCCAGACGGTTTTCCAGCTTTAAAAATCCCGTAATTTCCCGGAAAAATTCTTTATCTACAGCCTGTTTTCCCAGATTTACCGAAAACAAAATATTCTCTTTTATGGTCAGAGAGGGAATCAGATTATAATTCTGGTAAATAAACCCAATTTTGCTGCGCCGAAAAACAGCCAACTGCTTTTCCTTCATATCCTTTAATTCAATATTATCCACCACTACGCTTCCGCTGTCCGGATAATCCAGACCGCCAATCATGTTGAAAAGCGTGGTCTTTCCACTGCCTGAACTTCCTGTAATAACAGTAAATTTTCCTTTTTCAATATTCAGATTCACACCGTTTAAGGCTTTTACCTGACTTTCTCCTTTTCCATAAAATTTTTTCAAATCTCTTACTTTAATAATGCTTTCCATGTCTTCCTCTTCTGTCCTGTTTCTGTCTTTTCTATGATAATAAATATACAGAGAAGGTGCTTCCCTCTCCCTGCTTTGATTTCACTGTAATATAACCTCTTTGTTTGTTTAAAATCATCTGGGCAAGATACAGACCAAGCCCTACCCCTTCCTTTGCAGCAACCTCTTCTGCCCTGTAAAAGCGCTTGAAAATGTCATTATAATGCTCTTTTGCAATACCGATTCCTGTATCAGAAATATCCACCCTTGTATAAAACTGCCAGGGGTGAACGCTGATTTGAATGTTTCCACCCTCAGGGGTGTATTTTACTGCATTGGTCAGCAGATTTTCCATTGCCTCCAGAGTCCATTTTTCATCATATTTTGCACGGATATCCAGATCGCAGTCCAGGTTTATTTTCAGGTTCTTTTTTTCTGCCTCCTGCCATACGTCCTGCACAGCCTGCACCAGAGTATGATACAGATTTTGCCCCTCCATATGAAGTACAAAGGTTCCGGTTTCCAGCCGGGACATTTTAATCAGGGACTGCAAAAGAAACTCCAGCTTATCTACCTGGAATTCCAGTGTATGGGAAAATTCCTCTCTCTGTCCGCAGCTCAGGTTTTCCTGCTTCAAAATGTTGGAAAACAGCCTGATATTTGCCATTGGCGTCTTAATCTGATGAGAAATATCGGAAATAATTTCCTGTAGTTTCTGCTTTTCTGCCCGGTTTTCCTTTCTGTCCTCCTGCAGAATATTTCCGTACTGCAAAAGCTTTCCCTGTACCTTATCCGCCAGAGAATCATCAAAGGTCTGCTGTCTTTGTACTTCTCTCCCGGAAATCAAATCGTCCAGGCTTTCGCAGATATTATCCGTCAGTTTCCCTGCCCTGTATTTTTCATACCAGATCCGCGCCAGACACACTGCCACAAGGCTGATATCAAGAACCAACATAAGAATCCTTACCTCTTCTATAGGAACAAAAAGCCAAATCAGATATCCCATGCCAGCACCGAAAAATCCCAAAATCCCATATAAAAGTCCAGAAATCCATGTTTCTGCTTTTTTCATTCTTTTCTCTCCCTGCTTCATGACTGCTTTTCGTTCCACGCATAGCCGATTCCACGAATGGTCTGAATATACGCCTTATCCTTTCCTTCCAACTTAGTCCGCAGCCGGTTAATCACCACAGTAAGGGTGTGGTCATTAATAAAGCACCCGTCATTCCCCCAGAGCTGCTCCAACATTCTCTCTCTGGTGAGAATCTGTCCGCTGTTTGCAAGCAAAAGCCTTAAAATTTTATATTCATTTGGTGTAAGGGACAGCTTTTCTCCGTTGCAGACCACCTCCAGGGTTTCCAAATCAATCCGCAGAAAACCATCGTCAAAGCCCTGGAAGTTCTTCTCTGCTTCCAGATCTTTCTCCGAATTTCGCCGCAGCGCAACTTCGATTCTCCGCAAAAGCACAGAGGTGTGAAAAGGCTTTGTCACATAATCTTCTGCTCCCAAATCAAACCCTGTAAGCTCGTCCTCCTCCAGGTCATTGGCAGTAAGAAAAATCACGGGAAGATTCGGACGCAGCCTTTTCGCCTCCTGACATACAGAAAAACCACTGCCGTCCGGCAGATTTACGTCTAAAATTGCCAAATCCAATTTATCATGCTGCAGCACCTGCATTGCTTTTGCACAGTTGTAAGCGCTTATACTACAGTATCCTGCATTATCCAGTTCAAAACAAAGACCTGCATTTAAAGCCAAATCATCTTCCAGTACCAAAATTCGTTTCAACTTCCTGTTCCCCTCTTTTGTCCTTTTTTGCAGACTTATTTTACCATATCCCGTCCATGAAAAAAAGAGGTAAATTCTCCGGCTCTTTTTCCCTTATCGTTTCTAAATATAAGAAGCAGAATACTATCACTGGTACAGCCCAACCCAAACAAAAACCCTTCAGAAAAACAGGACTTTAAACCTGCACTCAAAACGTTTATAATAAGAGAAAAGAAAAAAACAGGAGGTATCTATCATGAATACATCAGAAGTAATTCGAAACCGACACAGTATCCGAAAGTATAAAAAGGGAGTCCAGATTCCCCGAAAAGATATTGAAACCATGCTGGAGGCTGCCATGTTTGCACCCAGCGCATGCAACACCAGACCCTGGGAATTTGTAGTCATAGAAAATGAAGATATACGGAAAAAAATCATGGAAATCAGTTCTCATACCAAAATGCTCCAGACCGCCAGTCTTGCTATTGTTGTCTGTGCCAGACCGGATCTGCAGGAAGGAAAATGCGCCGAATTTTATCCTCAGGACTGCGGCGCTGCCATTCAAAATCTGCTTTTGCAGGCTGCAGAACTGGGATACGGAACCTGCTGGTGCGGCTTTTATCCAGTTATGGAAAGAGTAGAAAAGCTGCAGGATTTACTGAAGGTTTCCAGCCTTCCTCTGGCTGTCATTGCTGTAGGTGAAGCAGATGAAGAACCCAAAACCAGAGGATTTTTTGACAAAGAGCGCGTAACTTATCTCTGATGAGGAGTTTTCATATATGAAAAGTATAAAAGAATTATTTGAAACTGCCAAAGCAGCCATGGAAAACAAAAAAGATTTTGTATTTGTCACTGTGATTGCCAGCTCAGGCTCCACCCCAAGAGGCGCCGGCTCTAAAATGCTGGTACTTCCGGACGGCACCTCTTTTGGAACCATAGGAGGCGGCAATGTGGAACACACTGCCGTTTTAGAATCACAAAATCTTTTAAAAGCCAAAAAATCCGCCTGCCAGGCTTATCGTCTTCAGGAGAATCAGGCAGCGGATTTAGGTATGATCTGCGGCGGAGATGTTTCCCTTTATTTCCAGTATCTTTCCTGGGACAATGATGCCTTTTATAAGCTTTGCTGTCAACTTTTAAAGGACTGGGATAAAAATGAAAATGCCTGGCTGATTCTGGACATTACAGAAGAAGCTGTGTGGCAATGTGGTTATTATCAGGAAAAAAGCGGCCTGATTGGTCTGTCTGTTTCAGAGCCCTCCTCTCTTTTAAAGCAACATGCCGTACAAGCCACCATTTCCGGACGGCGTTATTATAGCGAGCCTCTGATTCGAAAGGGCATGGTCTATATTTTCGGCGGCGGTCATGTGGCTCAGGAACTGGTTCCCCTTCTGGCACATCTGGATTTCTCCTGCACGGTGTTTGATGACCGGAAGCAGTTTAGCAATCCCAAACTCTTTCCTGATGCTTCCAGATGCATCAGGGGAGAGTTTTCGCAGCTTTCTGACTATCTGGAAATCACGGCTGAAGATTATGTCTGCATTATGACAAGAGGACACCAATACGATTATCTGGTGCAGCAGCAGATTTTAAAGACGCCCGCAAAATATATTGGGGTTATGGGAAGCAGAAGAAAAAAAGCCATGATTTGGGACAAACTGTTAAACGACGGATTTACACCGAAAGAACTGAAACGGATTCAAACGCCCATCGGACTGGATATCCGGGCGGAAACCCCTGCGGAAATCGCAGTGAGCATTGCAGGGGAACTGATACAGGTACGCGCTGCAGAGGAAAAACAGCAGTAACAGATTTTTATGTAACGATTTTCATATAAAAAGCAGATGCTGAGGAACTATCGCACAAAGCAGAAATGATATACCTGCTGCGACAGGTTCTTTCAGCACCTGTTTTTCTTTTCACAAAAGTTTTGGATCTGTCCTTTTCTTTTATTCTCCCAGCGTTTCCATAGACAGCCCATTTAACTCACACAGCGTATTTACCACTGCAAAAATAAGGACTGCCCCCAGCTTTGCGGTTGTATTATCCTGGTCAAAACGGGGAGAAATCTCACAGATATCAAACCCACGAATCTTCCGTGTCCGCAAAATATGCTTGATAATCGGAAGCACCACCTCCGGATCCAGCCCAAGAGCCTGTGTTGCACTTACCCCCGGCGCAAAAGCGGCAGAAAACACATCCGTACAAATGGTAAGATAGGCGGAATTACATTTATACAAAAAGGTATCCACCTTTTCCAGAACTGTAGAAAAATTAGAATTTTGAATTTCTTTTGCCAAAATATAGTTTACCCCCAAAGCTCTGGCATATTTAAAAAGACTGACCGTATTGCTGTGTTCCTGGATTCCCAGAGGAAGATAACGGTATTCTGCCCCCTCTTTTTTATAAATGTCCGCAATCTGCCGGAACATAGAGCCTGAAGACGGCCCGTTATCATAAGGACGAAGGTCAAAATGAGCGTCAAAGTTAATGATTCCCATGTCTAAAGGCTTCCCTTTTTTCTGCAAATCTGCTCGATGTCCCTGAAAATGTCCAAATGTTGTTTCATGTCCTCCACCTAATACAATGGGAAACAGATGCAGCTCTAAAAGCCTCTCTACTGCAAGTCCCAGCAATCTCTGCCCTTCTTCCATGGAGATTTCGTCACAGAGGATATTTCCTGCATCGTAAAACTGCACTTCTCTGGAAAAGGTACAGGGAAGATTGGACATCTGACCTCTGATAAAATCCGGCGCCAGAGCCGTTCCTACACGCCCTTTATTCCGTTTGACACCCTGTTCACTGCAAAACCCGATAAAAGCAAACCCCAGTCTGTTTTCCGGCATTTCTTCCTGAATATTTAAGTCCAGAGGTTGCACCCACTGATGCCAGCGAAACGCATCATAATCTGTGGTGCTGTCTATCCGACCGTTCCAGTATTCCATTGCACTTACATAATTTGTCAATAACATGGTTTTACCCTCTCCCTTCATTCTACCCCATTTCTCGCACAGATATCTCTCAGACAGCAGTCCTCACAATGGGGCTTTGTCCTGGCTGTACAGACATCTCTTCCATGATAAACCAGACGATGGCAAAAATCACTGCCTTCCTCAGGGGGAATGATTTTCCAGAGCGCCAGTTCCACTTTTTTCGGATCCTTGATCTGATCCACCAGTCCCATACGGTTTACCAGACGGATACAATGGGTATCTGTAACAATGGCAGGCTTTTGGAAAACATCTCCCATAATCAGATTTGCACTTTTTCTGCCTATCCCTGGTAGGTTTAAAAGTGCGTCAAAATCTTCCGGCACCTTGCCCCCATATTGATCCCAGAGAATTTTCATGCAGGCGCTGATATCCCGCGCCTTGCTTTTACCAAGTCCGCAGGGACGGACAATGGTTTCTATGTCTTCCGGTTCTGCCTGTGCCAGAGCCTGTACATCAGGATATTTTTTATACAAATCCTCCACAACCACATTGACTCTGGCATCTGTGCACTGGGCAGCCAAACGGACACTGACCAACAATTTCCATGCCTGGTCATAATCCAGGGTACACCCTGCGTCTGGATATTCTTCCTTTAACCGCTGAATAATCTCCAGCGCCAGTTCCTGTTTCTTTTCTTCTGTATAAGTTGTCATAATCCATTCCTCTTCTTTCTATACAGCCTATTATAAAATCTCTCCATAGGAAAAGCAATGGATTCTTTCTATTTCTGATTGGCCGGCTCCACAGCAATGGATTTCCCTTTAATTTTTACATTTTTCATAGCATGGAGTACAGATCTTGCATATTCTGTGGGTACTTCCACAAAGGTATATTTATCAAACATATCAATAGTTCCAATAAGTTTTCCCGGCATACCGCTCTCTCCGGCCAAAGCTCCCAGAATATCTCCCGGCTTTGCTTTATGTTTTTTTCCGATATTAATGAACAGGCGCACCATGCCCGGTTCTTCTGCTCCGGTATCCCCGAAATCCTCTCCTTCCTCTTCTGCACTGTCTGCCATTCCTGCCTGCATCTTTAAAAACGCTGCCGCCATATCCATGGCAGTATAATCGGAATAATTCAGCTTATCCTGTATAGCATCAATCATGGAAGTCAGATCCTCCTCTGCAATCATGGTTTCCACATGATCCAGAATATTTTCGATTTTAGTGTTTGCCACATCATTTAAAGATGGCACTTTCTGGGCATAAATCTTAGTCTTGCAGTAACGCTGAATCTCCTTTAACTTATAAACTTCTTTTCCGGAAACAAAGGAAAAGGAACGTCCAATCCGTCCTGCACGTCCGGTTCTGCCAATACGATGTACATAGTATTCATCGTCCTGAGGCAAATCATAGTTAAAGACCGCCTCCACCTCGTCTACATCAATTCCCCTGGCTGCCACATCGGTTGCCACCAGAATGTCTGTCTTTCCGCTTCGGAAGCCCTGCATTACCCGATCTCTCTGCTCCTGCTTCATATCACCGTGAAGTCCCGCGGCAAAATAACCTCTTCCCAGAAGGGCGGTTACCAGCAAATCCACCTGTTTTTTTGTATTGCAGAAAATAACGGAAAGTTTTGGTGTATAAATATCCAGAAGACGGGTCAGTACCTCTTCCTTGTTTTTGGGCTTTACTTCATAGTAAAACTGCTCAATATTGGGAACAGTGAGTTCTTTTTTTGTCACCTTGATAACCTTTGCGTTTTTCTGGAATTTTTTCGTGATTTCCATAATAGCTTTTGGCATGGTGGCAGAAAATAAAATGGTCTGCCTTTCTTCCGGTACTCCCTTTAAAATGGTTTCAATATCGTCCCGGAATCCCATATTCAACATTTCATCTGCCTCGTCCAGAACAACGGTGTGAATCTGATCCATTTTTACTGTTTTTCTCCGCATATGATCCATCACACGCCCGGGTGTTCCTACGATAATCTGCACTCCGCTTTTCAGGGAGCGAATCTGCTTTACAATCTCCTGCCCTCCATATACCGGAAGCACCTTGATTCCATGCATATATTTCGCCAGACTGCGGATTTCCTCTGCAACCTGAATAGCCAGTTCTCTTGTTGGACACAACACAATGCTCTGGGGTTTCTTTTCTTTTGGATTGATTTTCTGCAGAAGGGGAATTCCGAATGCAGCGGTCTTTCCTGTACCGGTCTGCGCCTGCCCGATAATATCTTTCCCTTCTATAATAATAGGAATGGCCTGCGCCTGAATGGGAGAAGCCTCTTCAAAACCCATATATTTCACAGCCTTTAAAATTTCCGGATATAGCTGCAGATTTTCAAATTTTACATTTTCCATATTTTATATTTACCTCTTCTTTCTGGCTGCTCAAAAAAAGAGAGCTGTTGCACCGCACATTTTCGACATGCAATCAATGCAACAACTCCATAAATAAGCAATCGTTTTTTATCATACCAGAACTGTATCTAATTGTCAAACAGCAGGTGCGTCACCGAAAACTGCCCGGACACAGTTGGCTGCCGGAAAATCTTTTTTTCCCATTCCATATCCGATTTTTTCCATCTTCATTTCCTGCATTCTTCCATAAGCAGAAGCATAGTATCTGAGAATCGCCGCACCGGTAGGCGTACACAATTCTCCCTCGATTCTGCCTGCGCTGCATGGAATACCTTCCAGAATTCTGGCAGTAGCTGGCGCAGGCACAGGAAGAATTCCATGGGCGCAGCGAACCTGTCCAAAGCCCGTAGTCACAGGCGATACCAAAACCTGAGTTGCTCCCAGCTTGTGAAACAGCATGGCGCAGCCTGTAATATCAGCCAATGCGTCCGCAGTCCCAACCTCATGAAAATGTATGTCTTTAATCTCACAGCCGTGCACCTGACCTTCTGCCTGGGCTATGATATGATAAATATTTCTGATATCCGCCTTCACCGCCGGGTTCAGGTTCAATGCTTCTATCTGTTCCGCAATATCCTTCATACCTGCATGGTGATGCGTATGGTGGACATGAGAATGAAAAAGCGAATCCCCATGTGCATGCGGCTCATGGGAGTGAATGTGCGCTTGCGTGTGAGCATGCTCACCTCTTTCTCTCTCCTTCTCCTGCTCATAACTGTGAAAAGCTTCTACTTCTTTTTCTATATCCAGACTTTCCTCTTCTTCCCCATGAATGCTCACACGCATATGGGTTCCTGTAATACCACACTTTACTGACGGCTCTGCCGTTACCTTTAGATGGGGAATCCCGGCATGATTCAATTCTTCTAAAAATTCTTCTTTTTCTTTTGGGGAAAGCAATTCCAGAAGCGCACCCATAAGCATATCTCCGGCTGCTCCCATATTACATTCTAAATATAAGGTCTTCATTCCTTCCTGCCCTCCAGATGGTTAATCATACTCGCCAGATATCCTGCTCCAAAACCATTGTCAATATTTACTACACTGACGCCGCTGGCACAGGAATTGAGCATAGACAGAAGTGCAGACAGACCCCCAAAGTTTGCCCCGTATCCCACGCTGGTTGGTACTGCAATCACTGGACAGTCTGCCATGCCGCCAATCACACTGGCAAGCGCCCCTTCCATACCTGCAATAGCCACAATGACTCTGGCGCTCATAATCTCTTCAATATGATCCATAAGCCTGTGCATGCCTGCAACACCTACATCATAGAGGCGTACCACTTCATTACCGTACACCTCTGCAGTCAGGGCTGCTTCCTCTGCTACAGCCATGTCGCTGGTTCCTCCGGTTGCCACGACGATTTTTCCCACGCCGTCCGGCTTGGGAATCTGCCCTACCATACCGGTTCTGGAAATTTCATCATAATGCAAGTCCAAAAATTCCCCTACATAGTCTGCCGCCTCTTTGCTCATTCTGGTAATCAACACGGTCTTTTCTTTTTCTTCTACCATAGCCTGGGCAATTTTTACAATCTGTTCCTTGGTCTTTCCTGCACCATAAATAACCTCTGCCATACCCTGACGGATACCCCGGTGTGTGTCCAGCTTGGCAAATCCCATATCTTTATAAGGTTCTGTCTTTATCTGCAGCAGGGCAGCCTCTGGTTTTACCTGTCCCTCAGCTACCTGCTCCAGCAAATTTTGCAACTCTTTTTTGTCCATGTAATTCAGGCTCCTTTTCTGTTTGCTTACTCTTATCATACTCCCAACCCCCTACCCCAGGGCAAGCATTTTTTGCTCAAAGGTTTGCGTCAAACGTTTGAGTTCTACACTGTCTTCTATTGTACTGGAACCTGTATTTCCTGTCAATGTAAACCTGCTGGTCTGTAACTCTGGGTTTTTATAAACAGGTATTTCTTAACTGTTCGCAGACTTCTGCTGCATCCAGAATATGTTTTGGCTCTGTGTCATGAGTGCCCGACGCCCCTGCTGTTATCAGGATATACTTCTTTCCATTTATACTTATAAGACTTCCAAGACAAAGACCTGCCTGTGAGGTATATCCTGTTTTACCTCCCAAAATCCCCTCCTCTGTTATCTGATTTCTTTCCATTTCCTGTCCCATGGTACTGTACACAGTGAATCCTCCCGGCTGTGAGGTTGTTGGCGCCATGGTATGGCTCTTTGAGGTGAAAATTTCGTAAAACTCCGGATTTTTCAGTGCATAAGATAAGAGCCGGGACAAATCCTCTGCTGTTGTATAATGATTTTTATTATGCAACCCTGTGGCATTGGTAAAATGCGTGTGCTTCATTTCCAATTCCTCTGCCTTCTCATTCATGCTTTCTGCAAATGCTGCCTCAGTTCCTTCGCAAACCCTTGCCAGAGCTTCACAGCACTCTGCTCCTGAGGGCAGCATTGCACCATAAAACAAATCCCTGTAGGACACCTGGTCCCCAGGGGCAAACCCTGCCATAGAAGCGCCCTCTGCATATAATTCAGGAAATATATCACTCTCAAGAACTGTTGTATGTTCCAGATTTCCCAGCTTTTCCATAGCCAGAACAACAGTCATTATTTTCGTGAGAGATGCGGGATAAATCCTTTTGTCTTCTTCTTTTCTTCCCAAAACTTTTCCGCTGTCCAGTTCCCTCAAAATTGCTGCTTTGCTGTTCAGCTTATTTAGCTCTATTTCCGGTTTTCCTATGGAAGTTTCCAGACTGCTAAATTTCTTTCCAAAATATCCGCCTACCCAGGTAACTCCTGCAAGCAGCCCATAAGCAATGGTCAAAAATAGGAGAAATCCCCATAAAATATGTTTTCTTCTTTTTCTTCTTCGTTTTTTCTGCATAAAAATACCTTCCTTTTCTTTTGCCTGTACAGCTTTTATGTGTACTTAAATATAGCAAATCAAAAAGAAAGGTCTTTTAAAATTCTCTTTTTTATTTCCTAATTTTATCTTAAGATTTTCCCGGAAGTATAACCTGAAAAACCGTTTTCTCCTGTTGGCTTTCTGCTGTAATCGTTCCTCCGTGAAGCTCGGCAATTTCCTTTGCAATGGCAAGACCAAGACCTGCTCCCCCGGTATTGCTTTTCCGCGCCTCGTCCATGCGGAAAAACTTCTGAAAAATCAAATCCAACTTTTGTCTGGGAATGGTTTTTCCGTAATCTTCAAAGGAGATCACCACCTGATTTTCCTGCTGTTCTCCCCTTACTACAATCTCTGTATCTGGATAACTGTAGGCAATGGCATTTTTTAACAGGTTATTAAACACACGCGCCAGCTTTTGAGGGTCTGCATACACGGTAAGCTCCTGAGGGAGTTCCAGACGAACCGTATTGTTTTTCGCTGACAAAAGGGGATAAAATTCTTCTGTCATCTGCATCATCATATAGGATACGTCCAGCTCCTCCTTTTCCAGTATCATTTCCTGCAGATTATAGCGGGTAATTTCAAAAAATTCTTCAATCAGACTGTCCAGACGCTCTGCCTTATCACAGGCAATGTGAACATACTTCTCTCTTTGTACCGCAGACATATCCGGCGCTTCCTTCAGAAGGGTCAGATATCCAAGCACAGAGGTCAGCGGCGTCTTCAAATCATGAGCCAGATAGGCGATCAAATCACTTTTCTTCCGTGCTTCGTCTTTCAGGCTTTGCTCTTTTTTTTCGATATCTGCCTTTATCTGCACCATTCTGGTACTGATTTGTGCATACTCCGGCGGAAAAATCTCTTCTGCCTCAAGCTCGCTGTGCATATACTGATGCAACTTTTCTCCTGCCTCTTTAATAACCTTCTGCGCCCTTCTTTTTCCGCCCAAATGAAAAGCTCCTATCAGAGAAAATACAAAAATCCACGCGAAAAGCAGACTGGCCTTTCCGAGAAACGCCTTCAAAGCCCTCCAGTCAATAGACTGCTCCACATAGGCCAGTCCTCCCTCTTCATTGTAAATCGTCTGTTCATAAACAAACTGATGGGAAAACCAGTCTACAAAAACGCCATTTAAAAATACATCTGCAAAATAGTTCAAAGCATAACAAACCAAAGGCACCAAAATACCTGCCAACAACAACTTCAGATAGAAAACACGTTTAGCTTTCAAGCTTATATCCACACCCCCAGACTGTTTTGATATACTTGGGTTTTTCAAAGGAATCCTGCATCTTTTCTCTCAAATGCCGAATATGAACCGTAATGGTATTATTATTTTTGCTGTAATATTCGTCCTTCCAGATATGATGAAACAATTCCTCAGAACTGACAACTTCCCCTTTTTTCTCGCAGAGAAACGCCAGAATTTCAAATTCTGTAGGTGTTAGCGATAAGGGACGTTCATTTAAAATGCATTCCCTGGTTTTCTTATTCAGTACCAGTCCCTTGTGGGTCAGCACCTCCTCAGTTTCCTGAACGGACGGGCTGTTATAGCGCTTGTATCTGCGAAGCTGCGCTTTAATCCTCGCCACCAGTTCCAGCGGCAGAAAGGGCTTTGTCATATAATCATCAGCCCCCAACGCCAGCCCATTGATTTTATCCATTTCCTCTCCCTTTGCTGTAAGCATAATAATGGGATAATGGTACTTTTCCCGTATTTTCCGGCACAGAGTCAGACCGCTGATTCCCGGCATCATAATGTCCAGAACTGCCAAGTCCACAGGCTCTTTTTCAATACAGGAAAGAGCTTCCTGAGCATCATAAAATTTCAGCACCCGAAAGCCCTCATTCTGTAAATATACCTCTATTAAATCTGCAATTTCCTGTTCATCATCTGCAATTAATATTCTGTCATTCATAGCAATCCTTTTGTTCCAGTTCCTTTAAAAGCTGCATCATAGTTTTTCCAAGCAGCGGGTGCCTCTTATAAGGAGCAATGTCACACATAGGTTTTAAAACAAAATCCCGAAGAGGCATCTCTACATGAGGAATAACCAAATCCTCTGTTTCCAGAATTTCATCATCATACAGAAGAATATCCAGATCCAGAGTTCTGGGACCCCAGTGAATCAACCGTTCTCTGTGTGCATGCTGCTCAATCTCATGAAGTCTGTCCAGCAGTTCATGGGGAGAAAGCAGGGTTTTCAGCCGCAGACAAGCATTTAAGAAATCGTCCTGCTCTACGCCGCCGTATGGCTCTGTCACCAGATAAGGAGAAACTTTTTCCACCTGACAGTCCCTTCCGTTATCCAATTCTTTGATTGCCTGATTCAGATAGCCCTCTTTATCTCCCAGATTGGATCCAAGTCCCAAGTAAGCTGTGTGCCAGAAGCGGGTTACCTTTACGGAAACCGTTTCCAGAGGAAGTCCCACCGGCGCCCACGGCTTTTTCAGTTCCAGAGTCACGCCTTTTAAAAGGGGATAATGAAGCAAAACCTCTTCCGCCAAATCCTCTGCTGCCGCCTCAATCAACTTACGGGGGTGTTCCTTTGTATAGGCAGTCATAAAACTGCTGACTTCTCCGTAATGTACGGATTCTTCCAGGCAGTCGCTTTTTCCTGCTTTTCTGGTATTGGTATACATGGTAAGGGAAATCACAAATTTCTGTCCCAGACTGGTTTCTTCCGGAAATACGCCATGATTGGCGAAGACCTCCAGATTTTCAACGTGAATTTCATCGTATGGCAGATTTCTCATGGCTTACTTCCCTTCTCTTAAAATGGCCTGCGTCATGCGAATGGCTCTCAGATTTTCTTTTACATCATGTACACGGACAAACGCCGCCTTTTTCTGAACACCCAAAACCGTAGTCACTATTGTTCCTTCCACTCTCTCATCAGAAGGCAAATCCAGTGCGGTTCCAATTACAGATTTTCTGGAAGTAGCCAGTAAAACAGGATATCCCAGTTCTGCCAGGCGCTCCAGATGATGAATGATTATGAGATTATGCTCGTAAGTTTTTCCAAAGCCCACACCCGGGTCTAAAATAATTTTGTCATCTGCAATCCCTGCTTTTTTTGCGATGGCAAGAGAATCCCGCATATCCTGACACAAATCATCTAAGAAATTATCGTATTCGGCTTTTTCCCTATTGTGCATCAGACAACAAGGCACCTGATACCGGGCAATCAGTTCTGCCACTCTCTCGTCATATTTCAGCCCCCAGATATCATTTACAAGGTCTGCTCCCGCTTTCAGGGCTGCCTCTACCACATCGCCCTTGTAGCTGTCAATGGACACCGGAATATCAAACTCCCTTTTCACCATTTCAATCATTGGAACAACCCGGTCGATTTCCTCCTGAATGGAAATCTGGACATGTCCGGGACGGGTAGATTCTCCGCCGATATCAATAATAGACGCGCCCTCTGCAATCATATCTGCTGTATGTTTTTTTGCCTTTTCTATATCATTCCATTTTCCGCCGTCTGAGAAAGAATCCGGGGTTACATTGAGAATCCCCATAACAGAACAGTCATGCTCCACGTCAAACATACGGTTTCCGATTTTCATCATACAAACTTCCTCCTGTGCTTACACCTCTAAGGTAAGATTTTTCTTTTCTGTACTCCACTTGCACGTTCCCTGCGCTTTGCAAAAAAGACAGGCTCTGGACTTTTTATCTGCACGATATAAAAGCCCGGATAAAGAATTTTCTGACAGAATATCGGCTTTTCTGTGGCTGGAAATCGCTGCCAGAATTTCTCTCTCCTCTTCCTTGGTAAAGCCGCATTCCGGCAAAATTTTTTCAGCCAGAAGCACACTGCCCTTATCATGTGGAATCTGCTCGGTATATTCCAAAACTCTGCCAATATCATGCAAAAGCGCTGCTGCATAGAGAAGTTCTTTCTCTATTCCCAGCCCTTTTTCCAGATTTTCAATATAGGCAAGTCGCGCCACGTCCAGAAAATGCTCTGTATTGTGTCTGCAGAACACCCGCTTTTCCTCTAACTGAGAAATCTCTTCTACAGCCTGTTTCCAAAGCTTATGTTCGCAGATTTTATTGACCCGTTCCATACTTACCGTCTTTCCAGCATACGATAAAAGGTGTTCTGCAAGCTCTCGTTGTCATCAAACACACCTCTTGTCACAACAGTTACCGTCTTTGTCCCCGGCTTTTTAATGCCACGCATGGTCATACACATATGTTCTGCCTCAATCAGCACCATAACACCCTGGGGATTTAACTCCTCCATAAAAGCATCTGCCACCTGAGCAGTCAGACGCTCCTGAAGCTGAAAACGCTTTGCAAAAACCTCTACCGTTCTCGCCATTTTACTCAATCCCACAACCTCACCGTTTGGAATATAGGCAATGGCTGCTGTACCATAGAAAGGCAGCATATGATGTTCACAGAAGGAATAAAAGTGAATATCCTTTTCCAGAACCATATCATTATTATCTACATGAAACCTTTTTTTCAGATGCTTTGCCGCATCATCGGTATAGCCTGCTGCCAGTTCTTTATACATTCTGGCAATCCGATCCGGAGTTTCCAGAAGCCCCTCCCTGTTAATATCCTCTCCGATTCCCTCCAGAATCAGTCTTACACCCTGTTCAATTTTTTCTTTATCCATTTTATTCTTATTCATTTTCTTTACCCTCACCTGAAATTGCATTTACTGCGTCCCTTAAGAAGGACAGAGAACCAAAAATAATCACTGCATCGTCTTTCCCTGCATACTCCAGACTCTTTTTTACCGCTGCTGTAACACTGTCTGCCGCCTCTGCTGACGGATTGACTTTTTTCACGGCTGCACACAGCTCCTTTGCCGGCAACGCTCTTGGATTTCCCGGTGTTTCCACGGTTATAATGTGTTTTGCATAAGGCGCTGTCAGTTCAATAATCTTCTGATAATCCTTATCCCTAAACACACCAAAAACATAATACAAATTTTTCCCTTTAAAATATAACTCTATGGAACGCTGCAATTCCAGGGCTGCCGCAGGATTATGGGCGCCGTCAATAATCACGTCCGGTTCCTTTGCAACCCGCGTAAATCTGCCTCTCCAGCAGGCCTTTTTCATTCCCGCATAGACCTGCGCATCAGAAAGGGAAAAGCCCAGTTTCCGTAAAGCCTCCACTGCCTCAAGAGCCAGCGCTGCGTTTTTCACCTGATAGCTTCCGGAAAGCGAAATTACCACCTCTTTCCATTTTCCATAGGTAAATCGCTGTTCTCCCAGTCCGTAGGAAACCTCTGTAATTCGATTTTCCCTGACGGTTCGCAAAGAACATTCCCGTGCCTTGCAGGCTTCTTCAATCACTCTTGCTGCCTCTTCCTTCTGACAGGCACTGACCACCTGGGTATGAGGTTTGATAATACCGGCTTTCTGGACAGCAATTTCTCCCAGTGTATTTCCCAGAAATTCCATATGATCCATACTAATGGAAGCAATGACCTCCAAAAGCGTGGTGGTAATCACATTGGTTGCATCTAAGGCTCCTCCAAGCCCGGTTTCCAACACTACCACATCACAATTTTTCTCTCTAAAATAGAGAAAAGCCAACGCAGTTTCCACTTCAAAAAGCGTAGGGGTTCCTGCATGGCGCTCTTCCATGTCCTTTACAGCCTGTGAAATTGCTGTAACATGACGGGCAAGCGCATCTTTTTCAATTTCTTTCTCATCGACCTGAATCCTCTCTCGATAAGAAAACAGTGTAGGGGATATGTATCTTCCTGTGCGATATCCCGCGCCGGACAGTATTGTTGAAAGATATGCCAGCACAGACCCTTTCCCATTTGTTCCGGAAATGTGAATAAACTTTAAATCCTCCTGGGGATTGCCGAGTCTGACCAGCAGCTCTCTCATATTCTCCAAGCCAAGTACACTTCCGTATTTGGAAATCTCGTCCAAATATACTCTTGCTTCTTCGTAATTCATATTACTCCTATCCGAGAAGGTTTCCCACCTCTTACTCTATTACATTCCCTATTATATCTCTTTTTTCCCCATATCTCAACGGGATATTTCAGCAAGTGCCTTTTTAAACTGATGGGCAAACAAAATCACAGTAAAGGTCACGGCAAGAATATCAGCAACCGGCTCTGCCATGTACACAGCTTTTGTCTTATCTGCGGTAAAAATCTGAGGCATCAGATAAATCAGAGGGATAAGAAGGACAAATTTTCTCATAACAGCTACAATGATAGAAGCTTTGGCATTTCCAATGGACATAAAAGTCATTTGACATGCCATTTGGATACCGAAGATAAACAGAGCAGCTACATAAATCCGCAGTGCGCTCTCTGTGAAATCCATAAGCGCTGTATCAGAGGTAAACAAACCGGCAAAGGCTCGCGGAAATAGCATAACCATTGCCCACAAAAGCACAGAATAGAGCAGGCTGACCTTCAAAAGCAATCCATATGCAGACTTCACACGTTTTTTATTCCGGGCGCCATAGTTGTAGCTAATAATGGGTTGCGCTCCCTGGCCAAGTCCCTGCAACGGCAACATGGCAAACTGCATAACACTGGTGAGAATGGTCATAGCGCCTACGGCAATATCTCCTCCGTAACCCTGCAAGGAAGAGTTAAAGCAGATAGAAATAATACTTTCACTTGCCTGCATAACAAAAACAGAAGAACCCAGGGCAATACATGGGAAAATAATGCTGCCCTTCAGCTTCAGATTCTTTGTCTGAATCCGCAGAAAGGTTTTTTTCCCAAAAAGGAAATGTAAAACCCAAACACAGGATAAACTCTGAGAAATAATGGTTGCAAGAGCTGCGCCTCTTACTCCCATGTTCATGCCAAAAATAAAAATCGGGTCTAATACAATATTTGCAACTGCACCAATCAGAACAGAAAGCATACCGGTTTTCGCAAACCCCTGTGCGGTAATAAAGGCATTCATACCAAGGGTCAGCTGTACGAAAATCGTACCCACTGCGTAAATATTCATATAGCTGACTCCGTACTCAATGGTATCCTCACTCGCACCAAAGGCCATGAGAAAATCCCGGTTCCAAATCAGCAGCACGGCTGTCAGAATTACAGAAATAACAATTTGCAAAGTAAAACAGTTGCCCAGAATTTTTTCTGCAGATTCATTATCTCCTTTTCCCATAGCAATAGAAGCTCTTGGAGAACCGCCGTTTCCCACAAGGGCTGCAAAAGCCGCCACAATCATAATCAGGGGCATACACACACCCACCCCGGTCAGCGCCATGGCCCCTGCTTTTGGAATGTGTCCGATGTAAATACGGTCTACAATATTATACAGCATGTTAATAAGCTGTGCGGTAACGGTAGGAAGCGCCAGATTCAAAAGCAGCTTTCCCACCGGCTGCGTTCCCAGAAAATCCTTATCATTTTTCATTAAAATTCATTCCTTTCTCTATGTTCTTCATAAGCTGTCTGTTAATTTTTTCATAGGCTTCTTTTTCCTGTTGAGTAAGCCCCTGCAAAAGCTGTTCTTTAAAACTTTGATTTACTTTTTCAATCTCATTGCAGAGAGGAATTGCTGTTTCCTCCAGGGATAAATGAACCTTCCTGCGGTCTGTCCTGTCCGTATTTCGCCTCAGAAATCCCTTTTTCACCAGAAGCTCTACTCCCTGGGATACATTTCCCTTTGGAAGCATACGAAGTTCTACAATCTCAGCCGCTGTGTCTTTTCCCGGATTGTTGTACAGAAACCCGATAATCGTAATCTCTATCTGGGACAGTCCGTATTTTCCCCGAATACGCTCCAGATACTGCTCATACAGCTTTGTGATACCGCGCATAAGCAGACGCATATCCGTTGCTTCCAATTCCATTTTTTCATCTCCTTTCTCATTTTAATAGTTCTAAAAAAAACTGTTCTCCAAAGAACCATTATAGGCAATTTTCCTCCTTTGTCAAGAGGGGGACTGTCACATACAACAGCCCCCCTCTTTCAATAATTTTTATTCTTTTACAGTACGTTTAAATAAAATCCATGTAGCCACAAAATAGCACAGAAAAATCAATGCCATAACCGCAAAAACGGCTGCCACTTGTCCAAACAAAGTCAAAAAACCGATATAAGCCCGGATTTCTGTCTGATATGCCAGAAAAAGATAAGCGGAAAAAATCCCGGATACCAAAACAGCCATCCCTACCGGCAGTCCAAACCAAAGGCCCAACTGCTTTAAAATCAGGCTGTGTATACGCTTCCTTTCCACTCCCAGATTCCGCAGCACCTGAAAGCGAAAAGCATACTGTCCTGCATCGGAAAGCTGTAAAAGAGAGAGTATGGTAAAACAAATAACCAACAGCACCACGGCTCCATAAGTCATACCTGCCTGCAGTACGAAATTATAGCCTGTGATAACACCCGCCTCTTTTGTATTGGAATCCAGGTCAAAATGCATGCTCTCCTCTGCTTCCGGATACTGGTGATAAAACATCTTTTCCAGCTCCACCGCCACATCAAAAGGCAGAGGCTTTTCTGTCTGTATGACCCGAAATCCACTGACTTCTAATAATTGCCCGCAGATTTTATCCGGCAAAACATAAAGATAATCTGTATAGAGATTATAGACAGCTTCCCCCATGGAACGATGATAAATTCCTCCTGGTTTTAAGGAAAGAGTACCTCCATCTGTTTCAAGACGGGTCTGGTTTTTCAAAACTTCCGGCAGATTTTCTTCTCTGGAATTTTCCTGATACTGCACGGCAAACTCTCCCTCTTTTAAAGAAATTTCCTCTGCTCCCAGAATCCTACACAAATGATTGTAATCGGAAAGAGAAATCGCCGTTTCCGGAAACCCATATTTATTTCGATTGGAAAAATCTCCTCTTCTCGGCAAATAGGTGGAGAAGATGCAGTCATCTTTCACGAAAACGTCATGTTCCTTAAGAAAAGAGTCCACACAATCATACTCTTCTATCTGGAGTTCCGAAACCTCTGCGATGTCATGGTAGGTACTTGAAATTTCAATATCATAGACAGAACGCATGTGTAAATATCCTTCTGCCCAGCCCACCAGAAACGGAACCAGCAAAAACAAAATTACAGACGCCATCAAGGTAATAGAAATCAGGGTCAATGTAGCCGTTGTGCTTTTTAATCTGGATAATACCTGCCCAAAATAAAAAAGATTTTCTCCCTTATAACGAAGTTTCATAGATTTTTCTTTCAAAGCTGCAATGGCTCTGCCTATAAGATAAAAAAAGCTACCGATAAAGAAAATCAAATCCCAAATCAGAGAAAGCATATAAAAATTAAAGGCTTCTGCAGCTATGGGCATCAAAAATTTCATCTTCATCACAGGTAGACTGGCATACAAAACTACGCTTAAAAAAGTCAGAAACATCTGCAGCCCAAGAGTCTTCAGGAAATTCCTTTTCTTCCTTTGGAAAAACCACACCATCCACAAAAGGACACAGGCTCCCGGAACAAGGATACCGCTCCAGTAAACCACATGCAAAACCCAGGAATACCGACGGTCAAAATAATAATACATCTGTCGGATTCCATGTGTGGTAAGCCCTGTCTGCACCGCAAAATTGATTCCTGCCAAAACGTAAATCCATCTGCTTTTCGTCACCTTCTCCTCGTTTTTCCGCTGCGCTTTCAACATATCAATAATCTTAATTTTCCGTATAATCCGCACTTGAAAAAAACCGGTTAAGACAAAACAGAGAAGGAAAAAAACCACCGTAATTCCAATGGTATCGGGAAACAAAAGCCATGTGAACCGATATTCTTTCCCAAAAGCATTCATCAACATGGCGGTGATAAACTGGGAACACACTGCGCCTGCCAAAATTCCAAGTACCAGAGAACACAGTCCCATAATCAACGTTTCTCCGAAAAATAACCATGCAGTCACCCTCTGCTCCATGCCCATAATGGTCTGTACTGCAAATTCCTTCTGCCTGCGGCGTATCATAAAACGATTTACATACTGTATCAGTACCAAAAGCAACAAGGTGAGGGTAAAAACTGCCAGCTTCATTCCGTCGCTGACAATATCCAGATTATATTCTACACCTATATCCGGTTGATAATACTGACTACTTATGGAAAGAAAAGAGTAAAACATAGTGACACATAAGGTCAGGGTTACCATATAGATAAGATAGTCCTTAAAAGATCGTCTGGCGTTTCTCCAAATCAGCTTAATATACATCATGGTGACCGCCTCCCATCATGGTAAGTACACTTAAAATCTTCTCAAAAAAGTTCTGTCTGCCCACCTCTCCTCTGCGGATTTCTGTAAAGATTTCTCCGTCCCGCAAAAATAAAATCCTCTGTGCATAGCTGGCAGAAAAAGCGTCATGAGTTACCATAAGCACGGTAGTCTGAAGCTGTGTATGAATTCTTTCTATGGTTGCCAGAAGCATCTGCGCGGAGTGACTGTCAAGGCTCCCCGTAGGCTCATCGGCAAGAAGCAACTTGGGATTATTGACAATGGCTCTGGCACAGGCACAGCGCTGCTGCTGTCCTCCCGATACCTCATAGGGATACTTTGTCAGGATATCCTGAATGTTCAAAGCTTCTGCAATCTGTTGTACCTTCCCGTCTACCTTTAAGGCAGGAATCCGATTAATGGTAAGGGCAAGGGCAATATTTTCCCCAATGGTTAAGGTATCTAACAGGTTAAAATCCTGAAAAATAAAGCCCAGATTTTCCCTTCTGAAACGGGCAATTTCCTTTTCCTTAAGCTCTGTCACATCTGTTTTGTCCAGATAAATATGCCCTGCACTGACGGTATCTACTGTAGAAATGCAGTTTAAAAGTGTGGTTTTCCCGGAACCGCTGGCACCCATAATTCCTACAAACTCTCCCACCTCCACGGTAAAACTGATATCCCGGATTGCCTTTGTCAGATTTCCCTGATTTCCGTAGTATTTCTGGATATGATCCAATTTTAACAATTCTCTCATCATTCATCACCTCTCCTGTATTCTTTCCTTATTGTAGAGAAAAGTCCTTCTTTTTTGTATGTACTTCTCTTACAAAGTTCTAACAGAATTGTAAGAATTCTGAGGAATATAATCGTTTTTATGAAATCCGAAACTGATGTCTGTCCCCTCCTTATTGGAAGCCACAGACAGGGAAATATCCAGCTTTTCACACAGTCTTTTGCACAAATACAATCCGATTCCGGTGGCGTTTTGCCGCTCCCGCCCGTTTTTTCCTGTAAAACCTTTTTGAAAAATCCTGGGCAAATCCTCCGGCAAAATTCCGATTCCGTTATCCCTGATGTGCAAACTGACTCCGTCCTTTTCCGGTATGGTATAAAAAGAAATGATACAGGTTCTCTCCCTGCTTTTATATTTTACGGCATTGATAAGCAGTTGGCTTAGCATAAAACAGAGCCACTTCTCATCAGAAAAGACAAGACAAGATTCTCCCTCTACCTGTATCTGTACACGATTTTCCAATAGCAGATATTTGTTGTCCCCCACAGCCTTATGTACCACATCAAACACATTGATTTCCCGTATGGAATAATCCTGCTGTGTATACTCGCTTCTGGCATAATAAAGCGCCTCCTCCGTATAGCCCTGTACCCTCTCCAACTCCTTTAGAAGCTCCCGTTCTACCCTGGAACGATTGTTTTCACAGAGAAGCTTCATGGCAGTAATGGGAGTTTTCACCTCATGAATCCACTGTTCAATATACTCCCTGTATTCCCTTCTCTCTCTTTTTACCAGCCCAATCTCTTCCAACATAGACTTTTCCGCCAGCTTTAAAATCCGGTAATAGACAGCCTCCTCTGCCTTCTGGGGTCTGTCCATTATCTCCGGAAGCAAATACCGCTCTTTCATCTTTTCCGCCATGGAAAGAAGTCGGTCTGCCCTTCTCTTTTTCTGACAAAAGGTAAGAAGACTGCCTCCCAAAAGCATAAAACTCCAGACAAAAAGAATGAAAAAGATGGTATCATCTGTATTTCGATTGATCTTCAAAAAGAGTGCCAAAGCCGTCATGCCCACTGCATTTACAAGAAAAAAAGGAATTCTGTTTTTCCAGTATTGTATGGTATTCATATCTTATATCCCTGCCTGTGTCTGGTAACGATAAAATCCCGGAGTCCAAGCCCGGAGAGTTTTTCCCGGATACGGTTAATATTGACGCTTAAGGCATTGTCGTCCACATACAAACGGTTATCCCAAAGATATTCCACAATATCTGCTCTGGAACAGATTGCCCCTGCATGCTGAAACAGATAGTATAGAATTTTCAGTTCATTTTTTGTAAGTTCTGTCTTTTCTCCCTGCCAGGAAATACTGCTGTCCTCCAGATGAAGTGTAACTCCCTTATGGGTAAAGCAGGTTTCCTTCTCTCCTGCGTACGACCTTTTTAAAAGAGAATCTATCTTTGCCAGCAATATGGCTGTATTATACGGCTTTGTAAGAAAAGCATCCCCACCCAGAAGAATACTGTTGAGCTCGTCCATATCCGTACTGCAGCTTGTGACAAACACAATAGGAACCGATGAAAAACTGCGGATTTTTGCACAAATGGAAAATCCTCCTTCTGTCGGCAATTTAATATCCAGAAGGATTAAATGAGGCGAAAAATCCTTTACCAAATCCAGAGTGTGTCCAAAGTCTTCCACTGCCTGCACCTCATAGCCGTGCCCTGTTAAAAGCGCCTTTAATTCCTTTTGTATCACAGCGTCGTCTTCCACAATTAAAATTTTATACTTCATGCTTCTTCTCCTTTAAATTCTGATTTTTATTTTATCATTATGTCCCGGAAAATTGAAGCGTCTTTTTCCTGCCGGAATCCAAAAACACACAGGAAGCAGCCCTGTTTTTTGCATTTCCTGTGTGTTTTTTATATCATATCTTCTGTTTTTATTTTTCGCTTTAATTTTCCGGAAGCACAGCCTCCTGTGCTTCCCCTGCTTTTTCTCTCTTTTTATCAAGGCTTGCAAAAAATCCGGCAATTAAGGTTCCTGAAATAGAATGCCATACACAGGACACTGCACAAATAACTGCAGACTGCGGCGCACTGGCAAACTGGGCGGTTGTAGTTGCAAGGTTTGTGGCAAGACCTGCATTCTGCATACCTACTTCAATCGAAATGGTTCTCTTCTTGGCAGTGTTCATACCGGTCAGCTTTCCTGCACCATATCCCAACAGATAGCCCAATCCGTTATGAAGGAGTACTGCTGCAAAAATCACAACGCCTGAAGTAAAGAAATTTGCACCCTGAGAAGAAATCACACCGCCAACTACACAGGCCAGACCTAAAACCGCCACGCCCGGCATAATCTTCTGTATATTCTGAAAGGTCTTTTTCTTTCCCCAGAGATAATTAAGGAAAAATCCCACTGCAATGGGCAGAATCACTGTTTCGATAATGGATACAAACATAGGCAACCCTTTGATGCTGATTTTTGTTCCACTTGCTAAAAAAGAAACCAGAAGCGGGGTCATAATCGGAGAAAGCAGGGTAGATACTGTGGTCATTCCCACGGAAAATGCCACATCACCTCCGCACAGGTAGGACATAATATTTGAGGAAACTCCTCCCGGGCAGCAGCCTACTAAAATCAAGCCAAGGGCAATGGCATCCGGCAGATTTAAAACCCGGCTGATTCCAAATGCCAAAAACGGCATAATCAGATACTGTGCAACCGCACCAATGCAGATATCCAGTGGACGCTGCGCCAGGATTTTAAAATCCTGAGTGGTAAGGGTCAGTCCCATGCTGAACATAATGATTCCGATAATCATAGACTGACTGGTAAACTTATTTCCCACCATGTCCGTGAACAGCTGGTAATTCACCCAGCCCATAAGTCCGGGCAAAAGAAAGGTGACCACTGCAATGGCAATGACTACTGCCGAGGTGTAATCTGACAAAAATTTGCTGGCTTTTTGTAATGCTTTCATAAAGCTCCTCCTTCTTCTGTGCAAACACCTGAAAAAGTCTGTTCTACGACAAAAAGCCCCTTCCGGCTCTTGCCGAAAGGGACGAATAAAATCCGCGGTACCACCCTGATTCTGCAAATCTCTCTGCAGCGCTCACATACTTCATATGTTTTCCCTTTAACGGAGGATTCCGGCTGGACTTACTGTTGTTTCAGTCAGCTCCTTTGGGAGGATATTCACATTTCCCGCTATATCTGCTTTCACCAAACGCAGACTCTCTGAAATACCGTTCTGAAATATGACCTTGTTCCCTTCATTGGATTTTGGTGTTTTATCACATTAATTTGTTGTAATTGATTTAATTAATATTATAATCATGATTTTTCAAAAGTCAAGCACTTCTTACATTTTTTCTCTTTTAAAATTCTTTTTTCTCCATAATTTTTACGCTGATGCCATAGGAGATTCCGAGAAGCAGCAAAGAAACCAGGACACCGCCCAGAATATAGCCCCAAAGAGGAATTTGCGCCAATATGCCCAAAATACTTTTGATTATTTTGGAATCTACCGAAAGTCCGGTCAAACGGCTGACCAGAACTGCCAGCCCCATAATCGCTATAAACACCACAAAAGTAAAAATCCTGCCTTTTTCGGTTCCAAATTTCAGTTGTATGGGAAGAATGACAGAAAGAAACAAAACAATCACCCCGGCAATGGCCGCTCCCTGTAAAAAATAGACTTCCGCTATAAAATCTGACATAAAAAATCCTGCTGCCAGACCCAAAAGCTGACAAAGCACCAGAGTTCCCAGTCCCAAAAGCAAACCGCAGACATATTTTTCTTTGGCATAGTCTTTTCTGCTAACCGGCAATGTCATTAAAAAAGAAATACTGTTGTCAATTTCATCGTAGCTTACGGTAGAAATGGTAAAAAAGCAGATAACAAAAGGCAGGTAGGTAGTTAAAAACCCAATGTTTCCTGAAGTCAAAACAGGAACTGCCGCAATCAGAATCACCAGCAGCAAAAATTTCTTCTGACCCTTCATAAGCGCCAAATCCTTTAATAACAATCCTCTCATATTTTTTCTCCTTTCACAAGCATGGTAATCACCTCGTCTACACTGCCTTTTTCCAGAGTCAGTTCCGGATAATTTTCCAGATAAAACTGCTTTTCCTTTGTCAGGCAGCGATATCCGTAGTTTTCCTCTATTTTCCCCAAAAGATACTGCTTTTCCATGGCATCAAACTGGCTTTTTGTCACCTTTAAAATTCCATACTGTCCAAGCAGGATATCCATTTCTTCATGCAGCACAATGTGCCCTTTTTCTATCATATATAAATCGTCACACAGTCCTTCTAAATCTGTAGAAATATGAGAACTGATTAAAATACTTCTCTCCTCGTTTTCTTCCATATAGGAGCGAAGCATATCCAGAAGTTCCTCTCTGGCAAGCACATCAAGCCCTGTGGTCGGTTCGTCCAAAAGCAGCAAATCCGCTTTATGAGTAATGGCAGCCAGAATCTTTGTCTTTGCCAGCATACCTGTGGAAAATTCCTTCAGTTTTTTATCCAAAGGCAGATGATAGCGGCTGCAGTATTCCCGGAACATCTCTCTGTCAAACCGGGTATACATACGGGAAAGGACCCCTTCCATATCCCGGAGGGTCAAATAAGTGTTAAAGCCTGCATTTGCCAGAACAACTCCCAGCTTCTCCCTGTCTTTTGCCTCCCATGTGCAAATGTCCTTTCCACAGACTTCTACAGAGCCTTTCTCTGTGGTAATCAGACCTAAAATGGCTTTAAAGGTCGTGCTTTTCCCTGCTCCATTGGAACCAACCAGGCCGGTAATACAGCCTGCCGGAACTTCCAGGGACAGATTCAGTTCAAAATTGCCATAGGATTTTCTTAAATCTTTGATTTTCAGCATGTATTATTCCTCCATAATCAAGTCAAAAACAACCCGGATATCTTCCTCTGCCATACCGTATCTCCTTGCTTTGCCAATGACACGCTCAAACTCTGCTTCTATCTCCTTTTGCTGTTCCTGCAGCTTGGCGTCACGATTGGCTTCTGCCACATATGTGCCTTTTCCATGTACAGTAATGGTGAAACCTTCTGCTTCCAGAGCATCGTATGCTTTTTTTACAGTCAGTGCGCTGATTTTCAATTCCTTTGCCAGAACGCGTACAGAGGGAAGTCCTTCTCCCGGTTTTAACTCTTCATTTAAAATCATTGTTTTTATCTGGTCCACGAGCTGCTCATAAATGGGAACCATAGATGAGTGGTTGATTATAATCTGCATGGTTTTCCTCCTCTTGCAAACAGTATATAACAGCATAAAACTGTTGTCAACTGTTTTATGCTGTTATATACTGTTTTTTCAACAACCTAAAAAGAAAACCGCTGCAAGACAGCTTCCTGTCTGTACAGCGGTTTTCCCTGCAAAGTCTGCAGTTCTGTTTTATTCGTCATTCGCTGAAGCGGATTCTTTCAATCAGAGATTCCTTTTTCATGGACTTTCCAATAACTGTGCTGAGAATCACCTGGAAGAGTACCATAACTGTAATCAACACCAGAACAGCCGGTGTGGGATAGTGAAAATACTGGATTCCCATAATATGATTTTCCCTTGCATAAAGGAAGAATGCATATCCTCCCAGACTTCCCAGGCTGACGGAGCAAAACAGAGTTCCCAGAGTATAAAACATACCCTCCAGATTCAGCATTTTTACAAGCTGCCGTTCTGACAGACCGATTGCCTGCATCATACCAAGCTCCTTTTTTCGCACATGGATACTGTTTATCATGGTATTTACCATATTCATCATACAGATAATACCTAAGATTCCCAGAAAGAGATAAACTGCGATATACATAAAAGAAATCGCTGTCACATATTCCTCATAACCCTTCTGCCAGGTATCGCTGACTTCCATGCCGCCTGCCTTCTGACAGATTGCTTCCAGTGCTTTTTCCAGTGTTTCATCATAATCCTTTTCTGCAAAAACACTTACGATATCGTATACATTGTACTGACTCATCTTCTGTACAGCTTCATCTGCGGTCAGAAATGTACTGTAATCCTGGATTCCTTCTGAATAGTTTCCAATTGCAGCAATTTCCAGGGTCTTTTCCCTCACAACATCTCCGTCCTTATAGGAAAACAGAATTTTATCTCCCACCTTTAACTCAGGATACCAGTGAAGAGCAGTTTTACTTAATATCACCTTGTCGCCTTTTTTCAATTCTTCATAGGTTACTTTCCCCTCTACCAGTCCTTTCTCCAAAATTTCTGCATAGTTCTCGGAATATCCTACTACCTGCATAAAATCCTCATATTCCTCTGCCTTAAGGGAAATCGAAGATTTCACCTCTACTTTCGCAACACCGTCCAGCTTTTCTATCTCCTTTACAACTTCCGGAGTCAGAGGATTGTGCTGCTGTACCTGATTCCATTCCAACTCTGGGTGCTCCTTATTCCCAGATTCTGTAATAACTCTCAAAAGATACTGCCCGTCTATGCTGGCATTTGCAGATTCTCTGGGTGCGGAACAGGACAGCCCGGCAGATACTGTTACAAAAAGGATTCCAGTAAAGGCCATAGAAACAATGGTAATCACCGTTCTCTTTTTATTCCTTGCCAGGTTTGAACAGGTCAGACGGAACAGATTCAGACTTTCGTAGCCCTTTCTCGTTCCCTTTCCATGATTTTCTTCTCCGTTATAACGAAGCGCTTCTATAGGGGAAATTCTGGAAGCAATTCTCATGGGCTTCAAAAGAGAGAGATATACGGTAAGCAAAGCAACTCCTGCTGCCAGAAGATACAGCCAGATATGCAGATACTGCACCTCATGGCCTTCCACTAACTCTTTAATTGCCATATTCATGGTATTTTCTGTATCAATATCCAGAAAATGATAGATTATCGGGAAAGCAGCCTCTACAATCCCTGTACCGGCCAAAAGCCCTACCGGAATGGCAAATACTGCCACAAAAAAGCCTTCCTTTAAGACAATTTGGCGAATCTGATGTCTGGTAGCTCCGATTGCCTTTAATCTTCCATATTCCTGTACCCTGTGAATCATAGATACATAGTAAATACTGTATATGGTAATAACACCTGCCAACACCACTACCAGCATAATCATGACAATAGCGGGAACGACAGAGGGATCCACATAATTTGCAGCCAGATATTCTGTATTTTCCCGATAATTATCCTCGTCAATGCCAAAATCTGCCGCAATATCCTTCATCTCTTCTTCCATGCCATCTGTGGTTCCTGCTGTCTGTGCCGGAATACGGAAATACACGCGATAAAACAACTCCTCGGCCGGAAGAATCTGTTTGGCAAATGCTTTGGAGACAAGGGCCGTGTAGTTTTTCCTTTCCTCGTTCGCTTTGGTATCCTCCATCATACCGCAGATAACAAAATCCTTTTCACTGCCAAAATCCAGTCCATCCTTTGTCATGCGCTGATAGGGAATATGAATGGTATCTCCGATTTTTCCTTCCAGACCCATGACCTTTAAAATGCCTTTAGATACCACAATTTCGTTTTCCCGCTCCGGGAAATTGCCCTCAGCAAGTTCAAACTTATTCAGATCGGCGCAAACCTTATCTACAAACAGCATGCTAATGGAATATTCATCATTCATCATAACTGCTGGATCACAGCGAAGCCCTATAGTTTCCAGACGGTTAGAGGCCTGTAATTCCTGTACGGTTTCCGGCTTTACATCACGGTACAATCCATGAAAGGTGGGATATGCCTTATTCACGGCTGCAAATTCCAAATTTACAATTCCAAAGCCAATCCCCGGTATCACAAACAGCAAAAGTGTGGTCAAAAATATAGCAATGCCTATAAGAATATTTCTGTTCTTATTTGTCCTGATATTGGAAAAGGCAGTTCTTGTTACTATTTTCATCCTTCTGTCACCACCTTACCGTCTTCAATGACAATGACCTCATCTGCCATCTGGGCAATGGTTTCATCATGGGTAATCATAACTAATGTCTGTCCGTATTTGGTGACACAGGCTTTTAAAAGGGCAATGACCTCCAGTTCTGTCTTGGAATCCAAATTTCCGGTCGGCTCATCTGCAAGAATAATAGCAGGCCGGGAAGCCAAGGCTCTTGCAATGGCTACCCGCTGCTTCTGACCTCCTGACAGAGCATTGGGAAGATTTTTCAGCTTATCTTCAATCCCAATATTTTTTACAATTTCCATAATATAAGCATGGTCGACTCTCTGATTATCCAGCCCTATGGGAAGCACAATATTTTCCCATACATTCAGAGAGGGAATCAGATTATAATCCTGAAAAATAAATCCGATTTTCTTTCTCCGAAAGACAGCCAGGGCTTCGTCCTTCAGCTTAAAAATATTCTCTCCGTCTATGCGTACGCTTCCCTTATCCGGTCTGTCCAGACCGCCGATTAAATGGAGAAGAGTACTTTTTCCCTATCCTGTCAAGTAATATCCAAAAAAAATTGTCGATTTTTGCAATTAAAAGAAACCATTCTTATCGCTTCTTCTGTACTGGAAAAGAATTTTTCCTTTCCAACTCCTGTCCTTGCATTTCCATCTTTTTTATGAAGATGTGCTGCTGACTGTCAGTTTCATATTGAATTGCCACACCAAGATCTTTTTTCATAAATGCAGCAACTCCCATATCCGCAAGAACCTCCTGCCCTTCTTTCTCCTGAAAGCTGATTTTAGGGAAAGCCTCGGATAATTTTTCTGTAATATACAGTTCCATTTTTTCCAAACTCTCAAATGGCATAGCCTGTACTCTTTGTAATATCTCCTGCAAACGTTCCTCTCTCATAATACATCTGCAATGATCTACACCAAATACCATAGCAAGGCTGTGTCCGCAATCCCAGGATACATGAATCTGTCCGGCATCATCTACAAACTGTACGGTTCCTAAATCACCGGGACTCAGTTTTACATACGGATCAGCCTCCATATCTTCCAACTCTACCCGACACCCCGGTGGGTACATATTTCTTAACACAATTCTTTCCGCATTACTTATCACTGTTTTCTTCCTTTCTCCAATCCGGCTACCGTCCCAAAGATTTCTCTGGAACATTTCCCTCCAATAAATGCTCTCTTTCTTTATTCCATTCCAGCACCTTTTCCATAGCAGCTTCCAACTGATCTTCTACCGGTTCTCTTGTATAGGTTCTATATTCCTGAAAATATTCTTCCAAAGTGTTCTGCTGTATCTCCAGTTCCTCTTTATCATAACAATCCGGCTCTTCCAGTTCCTTCAACTCCTGCAAGATTTCCCAGCATTCCAAAACTCTGTCTATCTCCCGCATTTCAAGCAGATAAGATAAAAATGTTTCCTCTGGCATAATACTGAAATAGCACCGATCAAACCATTGCTCAATATACATGCGTTCATCAGAACCATTGGTATGTGTACCACAAATCAAATCTGCAACAAAGTTTTCAAACAGTTCACCAATTGATAGCCCAACTTTTCCAGACTTCCTACAGAGCTCTTCTACCTCATCTTGATACAACCTGATAGAAATAATTCGCTTCAGGCTTTTTTCATAGGGTTCTATATCTTCCCCTGTCTCGCAGAAATGCAGATATGTATCCGTATAAATGTTTTCCATATCGCAAAATCTCCGGCTCATTGCCACATAATCCTTACTTTCCCGGTCCCATTCCAGTCGGTAATGATGTTCCCTTGCATGTTCCTCTAAATCTTTCCGTATAATATTTCTGGTTGCTTCCGGCAACTCTGCAATAAAAATGCTTGTATCTGGAACTGCTAATACTCTTTCTTTTACCACATTTGTCCTCCCTGTTTGTAAACATTCCTTGCCGCCGGCTGGTTTCCCAATACGTCCATATAGAGGATAATTCCCTGCGGGTCCAGATGTACGGTCATAAATTTCTGTATTTCCTGTAACAGAGCATGATCGGAAAATCCAGCCTGACAACCAATAAAATCCCTGATCTTTTCTACAATGTCCGGTTTACGGAACTCCTGTAACACCAAAATCGGAATCGTGTGCTGCCCTCCCATAGCATCATAGGGCAACGCTTTCCGTAATTCGTCTAAGAGATGCCGGTAATAATCAACTACCACCTGGTCTGTTTTCCACGCTTTTTCCTCACAATCCCGGAGTAAAAAATCATACTCTTTTTTTGCCTGTTCCATTTCTTTCAGGATTTCTACTGCCTCCACAGAGCAATACCCTTTCTCTTCTATCAGCTCCATCAGTTCTTCCATAGAATATGTTTCAAGATACATGGCTCCTCCCCCATCTTCTTTGCCTAATTTTTTCCTAATACAAAGAAGAGGAAGACACCGCAGCGTTTTCCTCCTCTTTTATGAAATCTTTTTCTCTACCGGAATCCAGGACAATAAGCTTTCCCGGTTCTTTCTTATCCTACTGCTTCCAGAAATTCGTCCCTGTATTTCCATACAATTTCAATATGTTCCGGATCATAAAAATTTATGACTTCAATCAGCTCATGCAGAACTTCATAAGATAGCTCTTCCAATCCCTTATATTTTACAAAAAGTTGCAGTCCCTCTGATTTCTCCTTTTGTTTTTCCTCCTCCCCCTTTAAAATTTTTGCTTCTATCTCCTGTATCTTTTGCTGATAAGCTGCTGTCTTCTCCATACAAGTTTGTTTTCGTGCCAAGTAATCCTTCAGGGAAATCTGTTCTTCTGCATATTGTTCATATAATTCCATTTTCTCCTGTTTACAAAGCGCCAACTTCTTTTCATATTGCTTTTTCCGATATCGGAGTTTCGGAATATTCAAAGTCTGATTGGCTTTCTTTAACTGCTTTATGGTATCCTCTGCAAGGGCTGCCTGCTGTCTTATCATAATTAGCACCAGTTCTTCCAACTCTTTCTGCTTATATTTCTTTGGATAACAGGAAGTATTGGGGGCTGTCGTAACACTTTTACAATAAATCGGCTTTTCTTTGTATTCTGTCCGTATCCGCATTTTCCGACCACAATGCCCGCAGCGGATCAAGCCTGCAAAAATATTCTCCGAAGACGGTGTAGACCCATGATATTGTTTGTCCTTCTGTACCATGTCCTGGACCTTCTGAAGCTCCTGCTCCGTTACAATCGCTTCGTGTCCTCCTTTTACGCAAATCCAATCCTCTCTTGAAATATATCGGTACTCTCTTTTTGACGGAACCCTGGTTTCTGTTTTCCCTCTTACCGTCAGTCCTGCATAAACCGGATTAAACAAAATCAGCTTTACTAAATTTCCGTCCCAGAATTTCACAGATTTCTTTGCTTCCGGCGCCCAGCCTTTCCTTTGAAGATATACGGTAGGTGTTTCAACTTCTTTTTTATTCAGGTCCCTGGCAATGTCTGCATAGGTCTTTCCTTCCAACCTTTGGTCGAAAATCCCCCTTACAACGGAAGCTGCCTCCGTATCCAGATGAAGTTTTGTATGAACACCGTCATGGAAGCAATATCCGTATGTTGGGATTGAACCATGATATTGTCCCATTTCAGCCTGTTTCCTCATAACTTTTTTGATATTGTCGGAACAAATCTGGGGATAAATCCCATTGATCAGGTTCTTAAATTTAATCTCCGTATCCTTTCTTTCGGAAGGTTTCTGGCTGCTGTCATAAAAATCATTGATTGAAATGAAACGCACCCCAAGGAACGGAAATATTTTTCGATATAGTTTTGTGTTTCTATGGTATCCCTTCCCAGGCGGCTCAAATCTTTGACAATGATACAGATCCGTTTTCTCCTGGTAATCAGCCCCATCATGCGCTTAAATTCCGGGCGGTCAAACGTTGTACCGCTGTAACCGTCATCTACAAAGAAGAAAAGCTTTGCCCCTGCAAACTCCGGCTGGTTTTCTACAAAGTGCTGAATTAAAAGCCTTTGATTTTTAATGCTGTTGCTTTCCTCCATTTTTTCTTTATCATCTCTGGAAAGACGCAGATAAGCAAAAATAAAATCACACTGCATACGGAAGACCTCCTTCCATATTGTCCAGTTCTTTTTCCAGCTCCTTTTCAAATAAATCCCCAAACCAGAACACGATTTCCACATAGTCTTTGGAATATACCGTAATCTTTTCAATAAAGCGGTCCGCAATTCCTTTCTCTATCTTCTGAAATCTTTGGTACTTTAGAAGTTCCTCTGTCCAATCCATTCTTGCCTTCACCTGATCTAACAGGTGCTGTCCACGAAGCTGTATCTGCTTCATATTCTGCCTGGCTGCTTGCTGTTCTTCCTGATAGATTGATTTAATCTCCTGATATTCCTTGCAGTCCAACAGCCCGGTAGCATAATGCTCAAACAAGGTTTCCAGTTTTCTTCCATATTTCTCATACTTCTGTCTGGCATTTTTTATTTTTTCTGCTACCTCCTGCTCCAGCTTTTGATAAAACTCTGCACCATAGGTTTTCTTACTTTCTACAGCAAGCTGGATCTGGTAGCGGAGTGCTGCCTTGACTGCCTGATTGATGTAGATTTCATTCACCGTCCGGAAACATTCCGTATGATCGGTAAGGGAAAAGGAAGGGCATTTATAAACCATATATTTGTGTTTCTCATTGCCTCCGCTCCTGCTCCTTCCAAGACGTCTTCCGCAATGCCCGCAGAAAATCCTTCCCTTAAAAGGGCCATCTGCCCCCTGTTTTTCTTTTGGGTTTGCAGCCCAGTTATCCAACGTATCTTTCCAGCGTTCCTTTGCAATTTCCTGTGCTTTCTCATAAATCGCCCGTTCCACAACTGCTTCCCAGGCATTTTCACACACTTCCCACTGCTCTTTTGGTATCATCTGAAGAGGAATATTCTGCGCAAGCATCTGTTTTGTTTTTCCATAAACAGCAGCACCAATGTAAACGGGGTTCTGTAAAATCTTCCTGATACCGTCTGATCTCCATAACCGCCTTTTCTCCGGCTCCTTTCCCTGCTTCCTTTTCTGATAGCTGTCCTCCGGTCCTAATACCTTTCTGCCATTCAGTTCCCTTGCAATATCATAGCTTGACATTTCTTCAAACACATACCAGTAAAAAATCTGCCGGATTATTTCTGCTTCCTCTGGTTCCGACACCAGCTTCTTGCTGTTTTCCTCTGCCCTTTGATATCCATAAGGAGGTCTGGAACCCCAAAACTCTCCCCGTTCCCTGGACAGCCGGTGTGCCTGTACCAGTTTCTCTGAAACTTCCCTGGCATAATAATCATTCATAAAGTGCTTCAAAATATTGGTGGTCCGGTCTTCTACACAAGCCGGGTTTGCACTGTCATATTCGTCCATAACGGAAACAAACCGGATATTTAAGGTTGGGAAAATCACATCAATCAAATCTACAGCATCTAAGGCGTCCCGTCCAAACCGGGCAAAATCCTTTACAATGATGCAGTCAACCTTTTTATTTGCCACATCTTCCATCAACTCTTCAAATGCGTCCCTTTGGAACGTTGTACCTGTTACACCATTATCTGCATAGACTTTTACCACCAGCATTTCCGGGTGTTTCTTTGCGTAGTCTTCACAGATCTGTTTTTGGATATAAATGGAATCCCTTCTGCCATGCCCTCCGTCCTTTTCGGAAAGCCTTACATAAATATAGGTTCTCAGATACTTAACTTCTGGCTTGCTGCTTTGTCTTCTCTGTCCTCTTTTGCTTACCTTAGGCACTTGCTTCCGCCCCCTTTCCTTTCAGGAAGGCTTCCACACGCCGGTCCGGCTTTGCCCTGTTTACCGTTTCCAGCAGTCCCAATACCTTTTCAAATTCATCTTCAAACCAAAAATGAATGATAATGCGCTTCTGCTCATATACCTCAATCCGTTTGACCAGGTTTACCAGCATTAAGCGGTCCACTTCCGTCCAGTCCCGGTATTCCAGAAAATATTCCAGCCACTCCTGCTGTTTTTCAAGGGTTTCCCGCAGGTTTCGGATTTCCCGTTGCTGGCACTCCATTGCCTGCCGGATTTCCTCTAAAGACTGGTCATACTTTGCTTTGAAGGTTTCAAATTCTGTCCTGTCCAGGATTTCTTCTGCAAAACTGTCATACAGTTTTACTTTAATGTTTAAGATCCTCTGGCTCTCTTTTTCCAGCATCTCCAGTTTTTTGTCTTCTTCCAAAAGCCGCTGTCTTGGGATTGAGGCAGTTTTTACATACGCCAATATCTCCTTCAGTTCCACCAGAACAGAAATATAATGCAGGATTGCTTCTGTCACAGCCCCTACCAGTTTTTTCTCACTGATACTATGGGAACTGCACTGCTTTTCATAAAGGGAAGTCGAACATACATAATAGTGGTGGACTTTATCCGGGCTTTTCAGCACCATGCTTTCTTTACAGTCCCCGCATTTTACCAGGCCGGAAAGAAGCGCCAGCCCCTTTGCCCCTCTCATGGTATCCATTTTCATCAGGTTGCCCACCACTTCATATTGGTGTCTGTTGATAACCGGCTCAAAGGCATTTTCATACCGTATCCACTCAGCTTCCTCTTTGTGGATCACAACCTTTACTTTATGGTTTGGCGTTGTGGTTTTTCCCTGTATCAGCACTCCGGTGTAGCGTTCATCAAGAAGGATACGACGCACCATAGTTGGCATCCAGACCGGTTTTTCCGTCAGACGGAACCCTGTCTTTAATTTCTGTTTTAAATATACCTGCTTATACCGAAGAGGCGTCAAGATCCCACGCCGGTTTAATTCTTCGGATATATCCGTTAGGCTGCAGCCCTGCATTTTCATGTGGTAAATATCCCGTACAACAGAAGCTGCCACTTCGTCCATAACTAGCTTATGTTTATCCTCTTCTGATTTCAGATAACCATAAAAAGCAAAAGGCGCTACACACTGCCCGGCCGTCATTTTGACATACAAATGAGAGCGCACACTTTTGGAGGTATCCGCAGGATAAAGGTCATTGATTAAACTTTTAAATCTCAGGGTAAGGAAATCACGATTTGGCGTGAGGCTGTCATAATTGTCATTGACAAGGATCAGGCGCACACCCATTTTCGGCAGGATACGTTCCACATACTGTAAAACACCGGAAAAATCCCTTCCATAACGGGAAAGATCTTTGACAATGATACAGTCTGCTTCCCCCTCTTCCAGCATACGCAGCATTTCCTGAAAACCAGGGCGGTTAAAGTTTGTGCCGGTATATCCATCATCTACACATTCTTTTACCACCTGAATTTCAGGGTGGCTCTTTAAGAAGCTATGGATTAGTATCCTCTGGTTTGATATGCTGTCGCTTTCCCTGTTATCACCATCTTCATCAGAAAGGCGCAGGTAAACAACCGCACGATAGATTTTTTTAAGTATTTGATTTTTCATTGTATTCGCTCCTATCATTTAGATTCGTCAGCCGATTCCCTAAATGATAGAGGCTACTGGGTCCTTGCCATCATCCTACCATAGTCCAGAAGGTTTGTCCACCCTGTAATCTGCCAACAATCCGCTTTCTTCCCTATCCCTGTCGTGGCTTTACCATTTCATCTGCACAAGGCTTTGCATGGCTTCCTCTATGGTACGGTTGGTAGAAGCAAACCCAATCTTTATGGTGATCCCCTTATATTTCAGAAAATAAGGGTTCTTTCCGGACTCCAGGATTTCCCGGACCTTCTCCGGTTTGCTCTTTTTTACATCAATCTTCAGTTTCTCTACATCTTGTATCTCTTTCGGGTCAATGTCCTCAAACGTCATTTCCCGCATCTTCAGCAGTTCTTCCCGCGAGAGCATTATATCCCTTCCCTGGTACAGCAACTGCACAGATACGCATCTAAGTCCTGCTCAAATTGTTCCTGTTTCTCCCAGGTGTGCATTAAATACTGTTTCAATCTGGCATAATCTAAAATCCCATAACCGATACAGTCTATCTGCACCTGGAAAGACTGGAGCAGTTCCATAGTCTGTAAAATTTCTTCCGGACAATAGGATAACCTGCTAAGCCCGGATACCACAATCACATCAATCATGCCTTTTCCTGCAAGCACTGCCAGCCTCTGCCAGTTTTCTTTTTCTATGAAATCATTACACCCTACACCTTCCAGGATCGTAACTACATGGTATGTCTGCTGTTCACAGTAATGCAGGCTTTTTTCTTTTTCATAATACAAAAGCCCGGCACATGGAATGGGAATATCCAGATACACTGCCGCCCGCTGGGGACTGTTCCTATTTTCTATCTCTTTTTTTCCTTTGCAGATCCATGCAGGGAATAACATTCCTCCCTGAAAGACCTCTTTATCTTCTGAAAACAGTTTTTGTAACATCTCTCTATTCATTGCTCTGCCTCCTCTTTCTTTGGCTCCTGTTTTCATTCCAGGGCTATAAAGAAACCGGCGTTTCCCCATAGCCCTAAAATGAACCCATTTTACACACCATACCGGCAGGGCTTTCCCTGCCAGCATGTTTTTTATTTTCTCACCCCGGTGTGAACGGGAGCATGTAGGACCGGCCCGGCTGGCCGCCTGACACCCTGCAGCACCCTTTCCCGCTGCAGCATGTCCCAGACGCTACCCTGGTTGCAGTGTTTTATGCAAAGGTATCATTATCATTCGGCTTTCAGACTGCCTGCCACCCACAGCCTATGTCCGGGCGCTGCTCACACTTTTCCTTCATCTTCTACGATTCCTTGTTTGATCCGCTTCTTTTCTGCCTTACCTGCTGCCACTGCGGACAAGTGTATCTTCGCACAGCTCATGACCCTGCATCATACAAAATAGAATGTGCCGAAATGTTTTGTGTCCTTTAAGATATTTCTATAGATTAGCGTCAGAAATGACACGTTTGTTTTAAAAAAAATATCACCATACTGATATTCAGTTTTCAAGGTTCTTCCCGGCTGAAAACATCAGCCTGCCAAAAGACACCATAACCCTGATGTGTTTTGGCAGACTGTTTTCGGTCTGCATTTCTCTTTATTTTTTTAACCGGATAATCATATCTGCCCAAAATTCCGTATATGCCTGCCGCATCAACTCCAAAAGCCGGTCTTCAGTAATTCCCGTAATCACGTTCTCTTCTTTCTTTTCCGGTTTTGGTTCCGGTACTTCCAGTGCTTCCTCCCGTATCTTCATTGTAAGCATGGATAAGGAAGGGGAATTGGCACAGTTGATAAAACCGATATAATGGTTCACCACATCATAATCACCTCTGCAGCTTCGGACAATATCAAACGCATGGCGGATTGCCCGTTCTACCCGCTGCCCTGTCGTACCATGTTGCTGGGCCACCTTAAAATACAGATATGTCGTTTTAATCTTGCTGTCTTCTTCCAGAAGCAAAACACCGTCTACGATATAACCAAATCCTTTTACATTGGCAGGCATTCCCATTTTAAATAATACTGCTTCCACCTTTTCTCTTGATAACATTTCCCTTTTCCTCCCTATCTGTATTCTCACTTCCTGCTGTCTTGCTGATATTTCTTTAGCCCTTTCTTAATTCCCTCTATGGAATAAATCAAAAGGCTAGTTTCCCTTTCATCACAATCCTGTACCAGATACCAGATTTTTTCTTTCAGCATCATATCTTTTTTCGCTGTCCCCATGTGTATAAAGTGTTCTTTTATGGGAATATCCATAGCTTCCAACAGCCGGATATAGGTTTTCATACCCATAGCTCTGGCATGTGTTTCGATTTTGGCCAGATGGGATACAGAAATATCCGCTTTCTCTGCAAGCTGCTCCTGAGTCAGTCCCCTGGATTCCCGCAAGGCTTTTATAGCATCTGCTACAATATAAAGTTCATTCTGCATTCTTTTATCTCCTCGTTGATTACAGGCTCTATTATAATTACAAATCCTTTCCCTGGTAATGGACTATGGAGGCAAGATTTCCCAGTTTCATTACCATTTGTTTCCTTTTTTGGTTTTAGAGATTTATTATATCTGAACGAGTTGAAAACGATTTTTGCACCATTTACGAAAAAGCACTGCATTATCTCTTCATTTAGGCATAAAAAAGGAGAGAACGTCACATATCGACTCCTCTCCTATAGCTTCTATTCATCTAAGATATTTGCCAATACATAGGCTTACTTGTTTTTTTCTTTCCAGGAACCTCCGTATCTCTTCCACACTATCTAATATGGGAATGGACGGGGCAGACGGGCTGCATACTGGATCTTGACTGGACATTTCCAGTGCGTTAATAAATGCTTCTGCCTTTTTGGGGTCTTCAATCACAAGCTCTGTAAGGATACTTGATGTAGCCATATAGAAAGCACCTC
>SAMEA3387500__coassemble_771_pt1 | contig 47311 bp, 38 predicted proteins | sample SAMEA3387500__metabat2_high_PE_001 | metagenome-assembled genome bin SAMEA3387500 (sample SAMEA3387500) | Felis catus | biome: Faeces | place: United Kingdom | collected 2012
AAAATTCAGTTCCAGAAAGATAAAGAAACAGCGGAAAGACGTGCTGAGAAAGCAGAAGCGGAATTGAAAAAACTGGAGGACAGAAGAGAATTCTTGCAACCGGTGATGGATAATGTCAGTAAGGAAATAAAAGAATATGGAATGATAAAAACATTTTTACCGGAAGCTACTACGTTAGAACGTGCGGTAACTTACCGGGACAAGAAAATCAAACCATTGTTCATTGAAATGAAAAATAAAATTGGTGCGATGGCTGCACAGGTGAAAGAACTCACAAGAGAAAGAGATAGTTGGAAAAGTAAGTTTCAGAAGAAAAAGCAAGAGCATGAAAAAACAAAAAAGGAACTGGCAGAAGTTCAGAAAGATTATCAGAAATTGTCTGGTGAGAAAGAAATACTGCAGGGAATTGCAGACAGGTATAACCGACTTTTACGCATGTTGGGGAAAGATATGGTAGAACGACTGGTGCAGGACGATATCCGGATGCAGACGGAACTTGAAGCGAAAAAACAGAAAGAGCAGATGCCGAAAAAAATAGGTGACCGTATACAATGGGCAAGAGAACGAAGTGAAGAACACAATGCAAAAATTAAGAAGAATAAAGCAAAGTACAGAGGAATGGAGTTGTAAGAATATGAAGAAACAGATTTATGATGAAAAGAACGGACTGAACTACACACTGCATGGAGATTATTATATGCCAGATTTGGAAATCAATGAGGAAGAACCTACATATGGGGAGTATGGAATAATGCGAAAACAGTTTCTGAAGGAGCACCGGAGTGCAAGGTATCAGTATTTGGTACTGACCGGGAAATTGACGGAACATCTGAATCAGGTTGATAAAGAAGTAAGAGAAAAAGTTGAGATGTTGGTAGAACAGATGGCTGAACAGTGGGGAGTGACGGAAGAATTGAAGATGCGGGATCAGATGGAATGGGTGAGGAGGATGAATAATATCAAGAATGTTGCAGAAGAAATGGTATTATTGGAAATAATTTATGCATAAGGAATACTTGTAAAATAAAATCGAATATGATATGAGAAAGGGCACGTTGAATAAAAACGTGTCTTTTTTCTGTTTGCAGGGAATTGAATAGTGGCTGTTAGTTTGATACAATAAAATGGATTATACGGTATTGAGGGTGAGTAAATTATGCCGACGAAAGAACCGCGTTTTCATGGCGAAGTTACAGAAAAAAGTCATAAAAACATGAGTAGAATACGTGGAAAAGATACAAGTATAGAGGTTGTGTTGAGAAAGGCACTATGGCATAGGGGATTTCGTTATCGAAAAAATTATAAGGAATTGCCGGGGAGACCGGATATCGTTCTGACGAAGTATCGTATTGCGATTTTTTGTGACAGTGAATTTTTTCATGGAAAAGATTGGGAAATATTGAAGCCACGATTAGAGAAAGGAAAAAATCCGGATTATTGGGTTAAGAAAATAGAGCGAAATATCCAGAGAGATGAAGAAAAGGACCAGCAATTAAATTTTATGGGGTGGACTGTGATACATTTCTGGGGAAAAGATATTCTGAAAGATACAGAACAGTGCGTTAGAGTGATAGAAGAGACAATATTTGACCAGAAACTGGAAGAAGTAGACGATGAAGAGGAAATGTAATAATGAATTATTTGGAAGAATACGATGAAACGGATCCTATTTCAATTGAAACATATGCAAAAAGGTTGATTGGAAAAACATTTGCCGATGTGTGTAGGCAAGATGATATCACTAAAGCTATGGTTGTCAGGGAGACTGCAAATTACGAAGTAAAACATGAGAATAAGAAGCGAAAAGGCGGTTTAGGAGAACTGGTAGAGGAGAGATTCTTTCACTATCAGACAAATAATGATGCACGCCCGGATTTTGATAAAGCTGGTGTAGAACTAAAAGTAACACCGTATAAACAAAATAAGAATGGAACATTGGTGGCTAAGGAAAGACTGATATTGACAATGATTGATTATTTTTCAGTTGTCGATGAGACATTTGAAAATAGTCATATGTGGCAAAAGGCCCGGTTGATTTTATTGGTGTATTATCTGTATCAACAAGAGATAAAGAATCGGTTAGATTATCGTATTGGATATGTGAAGCTGTTTGCACCGCCGGAGCAAGATATAAAAATCATAGCACATGATTTTGAGGTTATTGTTGAGAAAATCAGAAACGGAAAAGCACATGAATTATCTGAAGGGGATACTCTGTATCTGGGAGCAGCACCAAAGGCAGCAACGTCAAGGGACCGGAGAAAGCAGCCGTTTAGTGCTGAATTAGCAAAACCACGGGCATTTGCATTTAAAAATTCATACATGACATATGTTCTGAACAATTATATTATTCCGGGGAAAAATACATACGAACCGATTATTAAAGGTACGGCAGAGGAATCTTTTGAGGATTATGTTGTGAGTAAAATAGATGCGTATTGCGATTGGTCGGTTACTGATTTATGTAATATATTCCATATAGAATATCAAAAGAAACCGAAAAGCCTGGAGGCAATGTTAGCATATCGGATGTTAGGCATAAAAGGAAACCATGCGGAAGAATTTGAAAAAGCAAATGTGGTAGTTAAGACGATACGCATTGAGAAAAATAATAAGATAAAGGAAAATATGTCATTTCCAACTTTCAAATTTAAAGAGTTAGTAGAGGAAGACTGGGAAGATTCTACATTTGGAAATTATTTACGTGAAACTCGATTTTTATTTGTGGTTTATAAGTTTGATCAACAAGATGAATTAAGGTTAAAGGGTTGCCAGTTCTGGAATATTCCATATGATGATTTGGAAGGTAGTGTGAAGGCAGTTTGGGAAAGGACGCAGAGAATACTTCGCGAAGGTCTTCAGATAGAAAAGAAAAATGGGAAGAATTATAATAATTTTCCAAAATCATCAGAAAATCCAGTGTGCCATGTAAGACCACATGCACAAAATGCAAAAGATACTTATGAACTCCCAGACGGAAGACAGTATCCAAAGCAATGTTTCTGGTTGAATAATAGTTATATTTTGTCGCAGTTAGATGATCGATTCAAGGAGGAATAGTATGGCAGGTTTCATTTTTTCTATATATAAAGAAGAGAATATTGAAGGGGTAAAGAAGTGTATTAGGCAAGGATTATATGCATCAAAAGTACCAAATGATAAACTTTCAGTACAGGAAAATGAAAGTTCAGGTAATAAAAGTAAACAAGTTATGGCGGCGGTATTGGCAGACTATTGTTCGATGCAAGCTGGTGATAATGTGTATTTTTTATCTGATAGACGCATTTATGGAGTTGGGAAATTGGTCAATGTGGGAATAGATTGCAAATATAAAAATTTTTTGGATGCAAATAATTTTGAAAGAAAAGAAAAAGTAGTAGAAGCAGATCAACCATTGATGCAATTGGGACCAGAGTATAGGTGGTTATGTCTCTTTGAGCCAGATCAACATTTTTTTGCAGAAGGCGTTGATATGGATGAGGTACTGTCATATAGACCATCAGCATTCAGAATGTTGAGAGCTTTTCAAGATGTTACTTTTATAAAGATAGATGATGAAGAAAATAGAGCGTTAAAAGAATGTATTTATTTAAAAAACAGAGACAAACAGAAGTATTTTGAATACAGTACATCAGAACATGAACGGATTTTACAATTTGATTTGGAAAAGTATCGTATCAGTCCTGAAGAAACTATAATAAAAGAGTTTAATTATGAAAAAAATGAAATAAATACGGAAATGCTACTAGAGGCCTGGATGATAGATTTCATTTCAAAAAATGGATTTGAAGGCGAAAAGTATGATTATGTGACACATCAGGTTATAGCTTCTCCTTTTAAACCGTTAGCATATATTGATAAAATGGATATTTTTGCATACAGATATTTGGAGAATTTTCCAGACACCGAAAAACCAATAGAAAAATATATGGTTATAGAGCTGAAAAAAGGAAAAGCAACGAGGGATTTTCCTTTACAACTAATGAGATATGTTGATTGGATTAGTAGAGAGTATGCTGCGGGAGATTATTCTTTAATAAAAGCAGTTGGTATTGCAAAAGGGTATCCTAAGGGAATGCAAAAAATTTTAGATGAACAGTGTAAAAGAAGTTATTTGTCAGATTTACATCCTAATACAACCTCTCAATGGAACGACTTAAGTTTATATGAATATTCTATGAATCAAACAAATCAGCTTCAAATTAAGAAGAGTAATATCTTTGATTCTATCCTTGAATTGAAAGAAAGACTTTCTGATATTGGTATAGAGTATAATACTGGTAAAATTCGAATAAATGGAGAAGTATATGCACCTAAATTTAAAGTACAGTCAAAAAAGTGGGCTTTTTTTGATGGATTAAATGAAGAAGAAAGAATTGTACTCAATGAAAATAAATGGAAAGTCATTGATATTGGTGGGATAAAAAATAAAGCAGAAGTAGATCAACTTATTTTAGAATTATTTAAATAAGGATCTTTACAAAAACAATAAAATAAGATATTATATGTAAAGAACGATCGTTCGAATAATAAAAGAAGAGGTAATATAAAGTGAAGAAAACAGTTTGCGAATTGTTTGCCGGAGTAGGTGGATTTAGATGTGGACTTAATAATATAAGAACAGCAGAAGATTATGGTAAAGAAGAAAAATGGGATACAGTTTGGTTTAGCCAGTGGGAGCCGGCAGAGAAAAGTACACAGTATGCACATGACTGTTATGTATACCGATTCGGAACACGATTAGATAATAATGGTGAAGATACCACAAATTATAATATTGAAGATGTAGATAAAACAACACTTCCTGATTTTAACCTGTTAGTCGGCGGATTCCCGTGCCAGGACTATTCTGTAGCATCTTCATTAGCTACTTCCAAAGGACTTGAGGGAAAAAAAGGAATTTTATGGTGGTCAATACGTGAGACCTTAGAAGCCAAGAAGCCACCATTCGTATTATTAGAAAATGTTGATAGATTATTAAAATCTCCTGCAAAACAAAGAGGTAGAGATTTTGGTGTGATTCTTGCATGTTTTCGAGATGAAGGATATACAGTGGAATGGCGTGTGATAAATGCTGCGGAATATGGGTATCAGCAGAGACGCCGTAGAACATTTATTTTTGCTTATAAAAATAATACAAAATATGCGGATAGAATTTTAAATACAATTGGATATGCAGATGTATTGGAAGAAGGCGAGAAAGAATGCATGGAAAATGTAATCTTAAAAGAAGGCTTTTTTGCAGAAACATTTCCGGTAAATAAAGCAGAATCTGCTAAGATGAAGATTAAGGAACTGCCGGTAGAAGTAGGTGAAGTGTCCGAAACATTTCAATGTGCATTTGAAAATTCTGGAATAATGAAAGACGGAATAATATATACAATGAAGACTGTTCCGGATTATCATGGAAAGCAGATAACTCTTGGTGATGTTATGGAAACTGGAGCAGTAGAAGAACAGTATTTTATTCCAGAAGAAAAATTATATTATACGGATCCTGCGGTTACACATAGTGATGAAACTGAACAGCGTCTTCCAAAGGAGGATAGACAGACCTGGCAGTACCTGAAAGGTGCAAAAAAATTGTTACGTACAAGTTCGACAGGTCATGAATATGTATTCTCAGAGGGTGCTATTTCTATGATTGATCAGGAAGATAAACCGGCACGTACAATGCTGACATCTGAAGGTGGATTTAGTAGAACAACTCATATTGTGAAAGATAAAATGACTGGAAGAGTGAGATTGCTTACCGCAACAGAAGCAGAACGAATTCAAGGATTTCCTACAGATCATACAAAGTATTGTCTGGCTAAGGGAGAAACAGTGGAGATGCCATTGAGAAAACGCAGATTTATGATGGGAAATGCACTGGTGGTTAATCTGGTGGCAGATATGGAGAAAACATTAGATAAAATTTTTGATCAAGAATAAAATTCTTTGGAGTACGAGAGGTGATAAAATGTATACAGAGGATGAAAAAATTGGATTTAGTAATGCGGCAGAATCACTGAAAAAATATAGAAGAGCAGAATTAGTTGATGATAATTCTGGAAAGAGTTTACTTGATAAATTGTATGTAGATTTATTACCTGGAAATGTTGTATTAGAGAAATGTATGAGAGATAATACTACATTCCTTGTGGGAAGAAAAGGAACAGGTAAGTCAACTATTTTTTTGAAGCTAGAAAATGAGTATAGAAAAAGAAAACAGTTCTTGCCATGCTATGTTGATGTGAAAACTATTTATGAATCTTCTCAAGCACAGGCAATTAATCAACCATATCTGGAGGAATTTTTTGACGAAGAAAATTTGAATAAATATTTAATAAGCAGAAACTTTATTCGAAGTATATTAAAAGGAATTTATGAAGAAATTGATAAACAGCGTCAAAGTATTTTGGGGAGAGTTGCCAATAAGGTTCGGGGTAACGGAAATGAATCGATAAAAAAGCAAATCTCAGAATTGTTATATAAAATTGAGGATAATGAAAAGTTAAAAGATGTAGAAATACCTATCTTGCAACAGAGAAAAAACAAATTAAATAAAGAAAGTAGAAATCAAGAAGAGTGTGTTGAAAATAGTTCTGCTAATATAAATGCGAATATAAAAAAGATAGATGCTGGTGTTAAGAATGAATTCAAATATGGTGATATAAACGAGTGCAAGGACGGAAATGAAACAGAGTATACCAATATACTTCTTCAAGTTTTTGAAATAAAAAATATCATTGATGAAATAAAATCCATCTTAAAAAAGATGGGAATTACAAAGCTGGTTATAATGTTGGATGATGTGTCTGAAATCGAGGAAACTGCAATAAAATTATTTATAGATACAGTTGTAGCGCCTTTAAATAATTGGTCCGAAGAATTTGTAAAATTTAAAGTAGCATTTTATCCTAGTCGAGTACATTATGGGAAGATAGATCCAGGAAAAATTGATATTATTAATTTGGATTTTTATAATTTATATTCAGAATTTGATACAAACAAAATGGAAGAAAATGCTATTGATTTTACAAGAAGGTTATTGGAAAACAGATTCCAATATTATGTGGGGAGTATGGACCAGTTTTTTGATGATAAGATGACGATGACAGATGTATATACTATGTTTTTTAGAACATCTATGAATGTACCACGCATTATGGGATATTCGTTGGCTTATCTTTATCAGAGCGTTATCATATATGGAAAGAAAATTACAAAACAGGATATAGAGAATGCATCAGAAAAATACTATGAAGATAATATAGATGCATTTTTTAGATCTAGTACATATTGTTTACTTTCTATAGAAGAAAAACGTAATATTGCACAACTGAAAAAGGTAAGAGATGCAATTGTGGACCAAGCGAAAGAAATAAAAAGACAAATTGTAAAAGGTGAATTGACAGGAAGATTGTACCAAAAAGCAGCTCCATATAGTAGTCACTTTCATGTGTTGCAAAATACTGAAAAGTATTTGGAATCGTTAGAATTGAATCATTTTATTACGAAATATGAGGAAAAATCAAATCGAGATGGGAAAAAAGTTAATGTCTATTGTTTGAATTATGGATTGGCAAAAAAGAATAATATCATATGGGGAAGAGCACAAGGAACCATATATAGAAAATATTTTATAGAAAGAATATTTAATTTCACATCATTGATTTTAGAGCAAATTAGAGAAACAAAAGTGATAAAATGTACCAATCCAGCATGTGGACGTATTTTTGATGATAGCGAAATTCCTTTTCTAAAATTTACAAGATTTCAATGTCCGGATTGTCATTCAAAAGTAGAAACATATTCAAAAGTAGATGAAGAGATTGAACATCAGTTTCAGCAAGCAAATAAAATTCCGTTAGTTAGCAAAGAAGAGCTGGATATTATTTTGGAACTTAATAGAAGAAAAGAGTTTTGTAAGGCCAGAGATATTGCGGAAGAAATAGACATGGAATCACGTCGGATTGCACAAATTTGCAAGAAACTTGATGAAGATAAAGGTATTGTGATTAGGAATAAGAAATGTAACCCATATGAGTATTGCACGTCAGAAATCGGAGAAAAATATTCGGATGTAGAAGTATCATGATAACACCATGATAACAAAATCCCCCAAAACCATACGGACACAACGGAAAATCCGGAGTTTCCCCCACGAATCAAACGAAAAACCACCATTTGCACACCGCAATACACCGGTCTGATATCGTGAAGGTGGTAGAACTGTAGGTTCAGGTCGTGTTGCTACAGTTATCGAGTAGGCATTGAACACTTAATGAGTGCATAGCACGAATTTAGTGAGAAAGCCGTTCTTTGAGCAAAGCGAAAAGAACTACCTTAGTTAATTAGAATAAAATATAGAAGTACCGAAAGGTGCATTGTGTCCAAGCGTAAGATACCCGTAGAACTTCGGTTCTACGGGTTTTTCTGTGGTTCTAAGCCAATAGTGGGGCTGAAATATTGAGAGGTACAGGGATTTACTTCCTTTACCTTCTGTATATCCATTACCTTGTCGGTAAGGGTAGAACAATGAGGGAAGGAATGGATTATACAGAAAATTGTGGAATCAACAAGAGCTGCAAACAGGTATGGAAGCAGACTATAATTGGGTATAGAAATGTATGAAGGAAAAGAGGGATAAGGCATGTTAAAATTTGTAACGTTTAATATTCGCTGTGATTATAATCAGGACAAGGATAATAGTTTTTGTTTTCGGAAACAGGAAATTGAGGAAAAGCTGGAGCGGGAGCAGCCGGATATTATCTGCTTTCAGGAGGTTCTTCCTCATGTAGCTATATGGTTAAAGGAAACACTGCGTGACTATTATGTGGTAGGATGTGGAAGAAGCAGAGAACTGGACGGAGAGCAGGTAGCCATAGCTTTTAAATATAAAAGTTTTAATATGATTTCCATGGAAACTTTCTGGCTTTCTCCGGACTGCTTTTTGCCAGGAAGTCGTTATGCAGAACAGTCAGAATGTCCGCGGGTGTGTACAGAACTGGTGCTTGAGGACTTATCAGAAAGGAAAGTTTTTCGTGTGCTGAATACACATTTGGATCATTTGGGGGCAAAAGCAAGGCAGTTGGGGCTTTCTCAGATTTTGAGAAAACTGGAGGAAGAAAGATATTTTGCAGGTATTCCGGTGATTCTGGCAGGAGATTTTAATGCAGAGCCGGAAAGTGATGAGATGGAGATTTTGAGGGAACACAAGGATTATGTGAATTTGACAGAGGGAATTGGCAGTACCTATCATGGATTTTCATCAGAGGAACAGGAAGAAAGTATTGATTATATTTATGTTCGTAATGGGGAAAAGACTGGTTTTTCCTGTACTTCTGTGGAAAAGTGGAAGGACAGAAAAGGGAGCGTGTGGCTTTCAGACCACTATCCGGTATGTGTCTGTCTGGAGTGGGATTAATAAAACTCAGGTTGATATCATACAGTATAGGTTCCTCATCTGTCTTTAAACTTTATAAAGAAGTCGATATTGGGAGGGGCTCATATGCATTTTAGCTTTAAATTGTTTGGTGAAGTGAGATTGATATTCATAATCCATCCATTCTGCAATTTCCCGTATGGGGAGGTCTGTTTTTGTAAGAAATTCGCAGGCTTTTTCCATTCTCATATCATTGATAACCTGTTTCGGAGATTTTCCCGTATTTGCCATAAAAATACGATAGACCTGAGAAGGATCCAGACGCATATAGTTGGCAAGATGCTCCACTGAGATTTGGTGGCGAATGTTTCGGCGAATATAAATCATAGCATCTTCGAAATGGCTGAATTTAACAATGTCTGTTTTTTCCGGAAGTTGACACTGGAATTTGTGCTGTTCGGCTAATTTTCCCATAAATAAATAAAAGTAAGCATTTATATAAAAGAGATTTTTATTGGTACGACTTTCATTATAGATATTTTTGATGCAATCTTCTAAAAAATCATCATCATTATAATGGAAAATCAGATGTTCGCTGTCTAATCCAACGGATTTTAATAAGTTTTCTGCTTTTTTTCCGAAAAAAGCAATCCAACATAAATCCCAAGGTTCCTGTTTATCTGCAGTATGTACAATCGTGCTTTCAGGTAGAATCAGAAAACCATCACCCTCCTGGAGAGAGAAGCGCTGATTTTCCGTCTGGTAGGTTCCTTTTCCTTTTGTGATGTAGTGAATGAGATAATAATCCCTGGTGTCTTTTCCATAACTATAATTAGGCAGAGTGGAAGAAAAGCCAGAATGAAAAATTACGATATCATCATCAGAATCCGGTTTTTCGGGATAAATATATTGATCATATACAAGCATTTCTTTGCCTCCTGGTATGATAGTTTTATCTGTAAGTATAATAAATATAACAAAAAAAGCAGAAAAATACAAGATTTATATAAATAAGTACATGGGATAGTTATAGGATTGCATATAGGTATTGTGTATAATAAAGCTATAAAAACAAATCCGGATTAGTTAAAATAACCAATCAGCATTATAAAAACAAAGTTAAAACAAGGGGAAGTTTATAGTTTTTATTTGGCATTAGTGCGTGTTTATTATGGGAAAACAGGGAGCGAGGTAAAATTTATGAAAAAATACAAGAAAATTATAACACTTTTGACAGCAGGAAGTATGGTAGCAGCTTTGGGCGCTTGTGGTGGTTCTGGTAATGCAGAAGGAAGTTCAAGTTCGGGCGACAGTAAAAAGGGAGGAAAGACAGAACTGAAAATGATTTTCTGGGATTCTAATCAGGAACCTGGATTAAAAGCTATGGCAGATGGATTTATGGAAAAAAATCCTGATATTGCAGTAACTGTAGAAACAGTACCATGGGATGAATATTGGACAAAATTACAGGCAGCTGCACAGGGAGGAGATCTTCCCGATATTGTAGTCATGCACCCGGACGAGGTAGAAAATTATGCCAGTGGTGGAATTCTCATGGATTTAACAGATATTTTAGAAGGTGATGTGGCAAACAGAAGTAATTTTCCGGACTATGTAGTACAAGATTTTTCTATTGATGACAAGCTTTACGGAATTCCCAAAGATATTGGAACGGTAGCACTGTTTTATAACAAAGATTTATTTGATGCAGCAAATATGGAGTATCCCACCAGTGATTGGACTTGGGCAGATCTTACTGCAGCAGCAGAAAAACTGACAAATAAAGACGCCGGAATTTACGGTCTGAATGCAGATAATAACGGACAGAACTTTTACTGGAATTTAATCTGGCAGAATAACGGAGATATCTGGAATGAAGAAACAGGAGTTTGTACCTTTGATTCTCCGGAAACAGTGGAAGCTATGGAATATGCAGTTTCTTTTGTAGAAAAGGGCTATTCTCCAACACCCGCAGATTTTGCGAATCTGACTGCAGATGAGTATTTTGAATCCGGAAAAACAGCTATGACTTTTGCCGGTTCCTGGATGCTCACAGAATATCAAAATGTAGAAGAACTAAACTTTGGTGTAGCAGAACTGCCAACAGGAAAAGAAAAAGCTGCTATTTGCAGAGGTATGGCATTTTCCGTATCTGCGAACACAAAACATCCGGAGGAAGCAAAAAAATTAGCAGAATATCTTGGATCCGAAGAAGCACAAACGATTCAGGCAGAATCTGGTGTAGCAATTCCTGCATATAAGGGAACACAGCAACCCTGGATTGATAAATTTACAGATTTTGATGCCGCTCCTTTTGTAAAGGTAGAAGATTACGGACACACAAGCCCTGGTCTTACAGCAAGTACTACAGAAGCAACTGCTATTTTAGATGAATATATGCCTCAGATTTTCTCATTAGAACTTCCGGTAGAAGAAGGCATGAAAACAATTACGGAAAAGATAAATGCAACTCTTCAGTAAAACAAGATAAGCCGCACCTGTTCAGGAAGCCAATAGGGAAGCAGGATGCGGCTTTTCTATAAGAAATTTGGCAGAATTAAGGAGGAAATGACAGGATGAAGGGAAAAGCGAAAAATAAAAATCCCAGATTGGCTCTTACGAAAAGAAATGTAAAGACATGGGGTTATGCCTACTTATTTATTGCCCCTACGGTTCTTGGTGTTTTAATTCTGAATCTTTGGGGAGTTATCCAGTCTTTTTATTATAGTTTTCATGAGGTCAAAGGATTTAATGCCCCTATTTTTATAGGGCTGGATAACTATGTTCGACTGTTTTCAGACAAAGAAGTTTGGATTTCTCTTAAAAATGTATTTGTATATGCAATTATAACGGTTCCTATCGGAGTCATGTTGTCGTTGCTTTTGGCCGTTTTACTTAATGCAAAAATTAAGGGAAAAAGTTTTTTCCGTTGTATTTATTTTTTACCGGTAGTTTCTGCTCCGGCAGCGGTAGCATTAGTATGGAAATGGCTTTATAACAAAGATTTTGGTCTTTTTAATCAGATACTTAACGAGATGGGAATTTCAGGACCGGACTGGTTGGGGGATCCGGGAATGGCTATGATTTCAGTGGCAATTGTGGGAATCTGGAGTATGGTAGGTTATAATATGATTCTTTTACTTGCAGGCTTACAGGACGTACCCGGTGAACTTTATGAAGCAGCAGAAATAGACGGGGCAGGTCCGTTTCAGAGATTTTTGAAAATTACAGTGCCAATGGTTTCTCCTACGTTATTTTTTGTTATTGTGACCTCTATTATCAGTGCGCTGCAGGTGTTTGACGTAATCTTTATGATGTTTAAACCGTCTGCGCCGGCCTTTCGTTCCGTAGAATCTATTGTATATTTGTTCTACCGCTATACTTTTACAAATTACAATAAAGGATACGGTTCTACAATCGTTGTAGTTTTATTTGCTATTATTATGATTTTGACTGTCATTCAGTTGCAACTGCAGAAAAAATGGGTTCATTATAACGATTAGGAGGGATGAAAATGAAGACAAAGAAGAGAAGAAATATTTTTGTATATGCAGTTTTAATTCTTATGGCTTTTATTATGGTTCTTCCTTTTGTTTGGACTATTTTAACTGCTTTTAAGACACAGTCAGAGGCCTTGAAAGTACCGCCTCAGATTTTGCCTTCTTCCTGGAGTCCCAGAAACTTTACTGCAGTTATGGAGGCATTACCATTTCTTACATTTTTTAAAAATACATTTTTAATGGTATTGTTTCGTGTTTTAGGTTCTGTATTTTTTAGTGCAATGGCAGCCTATGCCTTTGCCAGATTAGAATTTCCGGGAAGAAATTTACTTTTTGGACTTGTTTTACTGCAAATGATGGTTCCGGGACAGATTTTTATTTTACCTCAATATATGATTGTCAGCAAGCTGGGCTGGTTAAATACAATACAGGCATTGGCTCTTCCGGGTATTGTAAGTACCTTTGGAACCTTTTTACTCAGACAGTTTTTTATGAGTCTGCCAAAGGATCTGGAGGAAGCTGCGGTGCTGGATGGGTGCAGTGTATGGAAAATTTTCTGGAAAATTATGCTTCCCCTTACAAAACCAGGCTTGGTATCTGTAGCAATCTTCACAGCATTATTTGCATGGAAAGATTTGATGTGGCCGTTGATTGTAAACATGTCTATAGAAAAAATGACATTGTCATCCGGGTTAGTAAATTTAATGGGACAGTATTCTGTGGATTATCCTCAGTTGATGGCCGGATCTCTTATTGCAATTGTACCTATGATTATTCTGTTCCTTGTTTTCCAGAAACAATTTGTAGAAGGAATTGCAACTTCAGGAACAAAAGGGTGAAGAAAAGAGGAGGAAAATTATGGCTATTATGAATTATGACAATAGAGTGTTTGCACTTCAGACAAAGAATACCAGCTATATTCTGGGAATATCAGAAAATGGAACATTGGAAAACTTGTATTGGGGTAAAAAAATAGAGCATGGAGAAGATTTTCTCGGAGAATCCGGCAAAAATCCAACTATTAATATGCAGGAACCGCAAAATGTAAGAGAAGAATGTTCTTCTTTTGGCGGAATGCGTTTTAAGGAAACATCTTTGAAAGTGTTATTTTCAGATGGAGTAAGAGATTTTCGCTGTAAGGCAGAGGGTTTTGTAAGAGAAGAAAATCATCTGGAGTTTATATTGGAAGATATAAAATATCCTTTTGAAGTACATCTTCATTATCAGGTCTTCCCGGAAGAAGATGTGATAAAAAAATGGAGAGTTGCGGTAAATAAAGGAGAAGACCCGGTTGTATTAGAACGCTTTTATTCTGCTGAGTACGGGCTTCCTGGGGAAGGATATGAAAGCATTAACTATAAGGGGCGCTGGGGAGCTGAGTTTTTAGCTCACAGTGAACCGGTAAATTCAGGAAAAAAGGTATATGAAAGTCTTTATGGATTAACAGCACATACAGTCAATCCGATTTTTATGATTCATAAACAGGCAGGAGAAACCTGTGGAGAGGTATATTACGGGGCTTTAGAATATTCTGGAAACTTTAAGACAGTTATAGAAGCCGTGAACAGTAATTTTCTAAACATTCTCATAGGAATCAGTGATACAGATTTTGCATGGGAACTGGGCGCCGGAGAAAGTTTTGAAACCCCGGCTGTTTATGCGGGATATTCAGATGCAGGATTTCAGAAGATGACACATACCATACACAATTTCTGTAAAAAGTACCTTATGCCGAAAGAATTTGCCAAGAAGCCGTTGCCGGTACTCTATAATTCCTGGTATTCTACGACCTTTGCAGTTCATTGTGATGAGCAGATAGAACTGGCCAAAAGGGCAGCCAAAATGGGAGTGGAATTATTCGTTATTGATGACGGTTGGTTTATAGGAAGAAAAGATGATACAGCCGGTCTGGGAGATTGGCATGTAGACAAAGAAAAATTTCCAAAAGGACTGTCAGAATTGGCGGATAAAGTACATGAGTTGGGAATGAAATTTGGCGTTTGGATTGAGCCGGAGATGGTAAATCCCAAGAGTCAGTTATTCCAGTTACACCCAGAATGGATTTATCAATACCCGGGAAGAGAAGTACTCATGGGCAGGAACCAATATGAATTAGATATGGCGAATCCTCAAGTGGTGGATTATCTGATCACAATCTTTGACCAGCTTTTGACAGAAACAAAAATTGAATATATTAAATGGGATATGAACCGTTATGCAAGTGAAATGGGTTCTGAATCATTGGATAAGAATCAGTGGAAAGAACTCTCGGTACGAAATACAAAAGGTGTGTATCGGTTAATTGAGGAACTTCGCAGACGCCATCCAGAAGTGGAGTTTGAAGCTTGTGCGTCTGGAGGCGGAAGAGTGGATTTTGGAGCAATGCGGTATTTTGATGAATACTGGCCAAGTGACAATACAGATGCTCTGGACAGGTTATCTATTCAGGAGTCTTATAGCTATTTATACCCAGTAAAATACATGCGGGCATGGCTTACAGATGATTTTGGCATGGACAGAAGAAAAATTCCTCTTCAGTTCTCCATGTACAGCGCTATGTGCGGTTCTTTGGGCATTGGAATCGACTTAAACAGTACGTCTGATAAAAAAATGGAAGAGATTGCTTCTTATATAAAAGTATATAAAGAAATCAGAGAAACCGTGCAGTTTGGAGATTTATACAGACTTTGTTCTTTAAAGACAGATAAAATCCAGGCGGTACAATATGTGAAAGATAGAGAAAGTGTTGTATTTATCTTTTTGGATCATGAACAGTATGGAGATGCTTTCCATTGTGTGAAACTTCGTGGTTTAGAAGAAAATCAGGTATATCAGTTTGAATTGGAAGGCATACAGTATGAAAAAACAGGCGCTTTTCTTATGAACAGAGGAGTTCAGGTGAAACTGTATGGTGACTATGACAGCAAACTGCTTCGATTCAAAAAGAAGGGATAATTCCAGAGGTTCCTTATGACAGAGATTAAATGTATAAAATGGAAAAATTTAGAAGGAATTCAAATGGAAAATAATACGGTTTCGGTTGTTATTCTTCCAAGGCTTGGAGGAAAGCTGGCATCTTTGCAATATAAAAAGACAAAGTTTGAATTTGCGGCTCAGATGAAAGAACAACAGTATCAGATTCCCGGAAGGGATGCTGAATTCGAAAAATTTGATGCTTCAGGGCTGGACGATGCATTTCCCAGCATTGCAGGCAGCAGGGTTATGAGCAGAAACGGAGAAAAAGTTTATCCGGACCATGGGGAAATCTGGAGCAGTCCTTTTGAATATGAGATTGGCAGAGAGTGTGTACATTTATCCTTCAGAAGCACAAGATTTTCTTATACGTATGAGAAGACATTAGAACTGAAAGAAAATCAGGTGATTATTTATTATCATATTTGCAACGAACAGAAAGAACCATTTCCCTGCCTTTGGGCTTTTCATGGGTTAATGCGGTATGAAGAGGATATGGAGTTATGGTATCCCAAGGAAGTCGACAGCTTTGAAAATGTTCTTTTCAGTCAGGAACTGGGAGCAGCAGAAAGGCATGTTCCCATTTGGAATAAAGAATATGATTTTTCTAAGGTGCCGGCAAGAGAATCCGGAACCATGGTGAAATATTATGCAGATAAAAAAATAAAGTCTGGATTTTGCGGATATCGTTATCCCAGTTATGGGATGGAATGTGTGATAGAATACAATGCACAGAAGCTGCCTTATTTGGGAACATGGATTACCGCAGGCGGCTATCGTGGGGATTATAACTGTGCCATGGAACCTGCTAATGGATATTATGATGATATTTATATTGCAGAAAAAAATAACAGCCTGTATTTATTAGAAAAAGAAAATCCTTTAGACTTTCATATAAAAATTACAATGAGGGAAATGAACAAAGTCAGCAGGTAAAGAAACAGGAGGATTATTATGGGAGAGAGAAAAGTTTCGGTTTGGGAAGAAGATGTGGTGATTCCAACATATCCTGTTGGAAAGCCAAATAAAAACCCTATGTTTTTAGAGAAAAGAGTATACCAGGGAAGCAGTGGAAAGGTATATCCGCATCCGGTTATTGATAAAATCTATGATGAGAAAGTTGATAAAACATATCATGCTGTTTATCTGGAAAATGAATATTTGAAGATTATGGTGCTTCCGGAATTGGGAGGAAGAATCCAGAGAGCTACAGATAAAACAAATAATTATGACTTTGTATATTATAATCATGTTATTAAACCTGCGCTTGTGGGATTGGCAGGGCCATGGATTTCCGGCGGAATAGAATTTAACTGGCCGCAGCATCACAGACCAAGCACGTATGATCCAGTAAGTTTTTATACAGCAGAAAATGAAGATGGAAGCTGCACCGTATATGTCAGTGAAGTGGAAAATATGTTCCGTACCAAAGGAATGGCTGCTTTTACCCTGTATCCAGGAAAAGCCTATCTGGAAATTAAAGCGCAGCTTTATAACAGAACCAGTACCCAGCAGACCTTTCTTTGGTGGGCGAATCCGGCGGTACCGGTAAATGAGTATACGCAATCTGTTTTTCCGCCAGATGTGCATGCGGTTATGGATCATGGAAAAAGAGCAGTTTCCAGATTTCCTATTGCAACAGGAACCTATTACAAAATGGATTATTCTGCTGGTGTGGATATCTCCAGATATAAAAATATTCCTGTACCTACTTCCTATATGGCGTATCATTCAGATTATAATTTCGTCGGAGGCTATGATTATAAAGAAAAAGCAGGTATTCTTCATGTGGCAGATCATCATATTTCTCCTGGAAAGAAACAGTGGACCTGGGGCTGTGGAGAATTCGGTCAGGCATGGGACAGAAATCTTACAGATGAAGATGGCCCATATGTGGAATTGATGACAGGTTGTTTTACAGATAATCAGCCGGATTTCACCTGGATGCAGCCATATGAGGAGAAAGTATTTACTCAGTATTTTATGCCTTATAAAGGGGTAGGAATGGTAAAAAATGCTTCCACAGATGCAGCTGTAGGTGTGGAAGTGGAAGGAAATAAAGCAAAAGTGACAGTATACGTTACCGGGGAAGAACCGGATGCACAGGTATGTGTATATAGAAATGGAGAGGAAATTTACAACAAGAGACTCACGCTTTCTCCGGCAGAAGCATTTCAGGATATCTTGGAACAGCCAGAACAAATGCAGGAATGGGAACTGAAAATCAGTGTTCAAAATCGGGAAGGAAAAGAGTTGATTTCTTATGAAGGTAAAAAACCGGAAATAGAAAAAATACCAGACCCTGCAACAGAAGCGCCTCTGCCAAAAGATGCAAAAACCACAGAGGATTTATATTTATATGGAAAACATCTGGAGCAGTACCGTCATGCAACTTACGAACCAGCAGACTATTATTTAGAAGGATTGAGAAGAGATGAAACAGATGTGCGGTTAAATAATGCTTATGGCAGTCTGTTATTCAGAAGAGGTAAGATTAAAGAAAGCGAGAAATATTTTAGACAGGCGATAGAAAAATTAACCCGCTCCAATCCCAATCCGGAAGATGGAGAACCTCTGTATAATTTAGGATTGTGTTTAAAATTTCAGGGAAGATTATCTGAGGCGTATGATGCTTTTTATAAGGCCACCTGGAATGGTGCATGGCAAGACGCTGCTTTTTATCAAATGGCTTGTATTGCCTGTATTCAGAAAGATTACAAAACAGCACTGGAGCATATTGAGCGTTCTATTGTGAGAAATTATCACAACATGAAAGCGAGAAATTTAAAAGCAGCGATATTAAGAAAAATGGGATTTCCGGACAAGGCAGAGGCCTGGCTGAAAACGGCCGGCGATATTGATGTGTTAGATTTAGGAAGCAGGTTTGAACAGTCCTTTATTTCAGAAGTAAAAGGGAAAGATCCGGAAATCTACAGAACAGAAGCTGACAGAATACTGGAAGGAAATTATCAGACCTATTTAGAACTGGCAATTGATTATCTGGAAGCCGGTATGGTAGAAGAGGCAGAGGTGATCCTGAACAGAAGCAGAGCATTGAACCAGGCAGAAGACGCGGTATACCCAATGGTATTTTATTATCTGGCTTTCTGTGCGATGATAAGAGGAAAGAGAGCGCAGGCGATTTCTCTGGCTGAAAAAGGAGAGCAGGCAGCAGCAGATTATTGTTTTCCACATCGACTGGAAGATATTAAAGTTCTGGAAGCAATGCAAAATTTAGAAATACCGGTACCTATGGCAGCTTATTGTTTGGGGAATTTATGGTACGATAAAAAGCAATATAAAGAAGCAGTAGAAAACTGGGAAATGACGGCAAGATTAAAACCGGAGTTCCCAACAGCACACAGAAATTTGGCGCTGGCTTATTACAATAAAGAACAGAATCCGGAAAAGGCCAGAAGAGAACTGGAAACAGCCTACAAAATGGATGAAACAGATTCCAGAGTATTAATGGAGTTAGATCAACTTTATAAAAAGACCGGAGTTCCGGCAAAAAAACGTTTGGAAATCTTAAGTAAGCATATGGAACAGGTGGAAGACAGAGATGATTTAATGGTAGAGTATATTACCCTGTTAAATATCACCGGTGCCTATGAAGAGGCTCTGCGTCTTGCAGAAACAAGACAATTCCATCCATGGGAAGGCGGAGAAGGAAAGATTCCGAAACAGTATGTGACTGCTTTGGTTCAGTTAGCAAAAAAGGCTTTGAAAGCAGGAGAGAATAAAAAGGCAGAGTCTTATCTTCTGAAAGCAGCTGGATCTTATCCGTATAACCTGGGAGAAGGAAAGTTGTACGGGACCCAGGAAAACCATATTTATTATTATCTGGGAATTGCTTATGAGAGAATGGGAGAACAGGAAAAGGCAGAGTCTTGTTTTGAAACCGCTTCTACGGGTATTTCTGAACCTGTAGGCGCCATGTATTACAATGACCAGCCGCCTGAAATGATTTATTATCAGGGTGCAGCCCTTGCAAAATTAGGAAAAGATGAAGCGGCCAGGGGCAGATTCCATAAACTTATAGGATACGGGGAAAAACATTTATATGATGAGATGCGAATTGATTATTTTGCTGTATCTTTGCCGGATTTATTGATTTTTGACGAGGATTTGAATCTGAAAAATAAAATGCACTGTTTGTTTATGATGGGGCTCGGAAAATTAGGTATGGGTCAGAAAAAAGAAGCAGAAGAGTATTTTTCTCAGATTTTAAAAACAGATGGAAACCATCAGGGAGCTTTGAATATACCAGAAGAGGTTTAGAGATATGAAAGTTGTAAAAGTAAAAGACTATGATGAAATGACTGCTTATTTACTGAAATTATTTACAAAACAGCTGGCAGAAAAGCCGGATTCTGTACTTTCGTTTACTACAGGAGCCACCCCCAGAGGACTTTTGGAAGCTATGGCAGAAAAAGTAAATGAAGGGTTGGATATCAGCCAGAGCATTTTTTGCAACTTAGATGAATATGTGGGGAAGCGTGATGGTGCATATAGTGTTTTTCGATTTATGCATGAACATTTTTATGACAGGATTAAGATGCAGCCAAAAGAGATACATATGCTGAATGCAGAAGCTGAGGATCAGCAAAAGGAGATAGAACGGTATGGAAAAATTCTGGGAAGATACCCGAGAGATATACAGCTTCTTGGATTGGGAACCAATGGTCATATTGGTGCGAATGAGCCCGGAACCTCTTTTTTATCTACTTTGTTTGTGGCTGACAGTGAGGAAAGTACACGGATTGCCACACAAAAATTATTTGGTCTGACGTGGGAAGAAACACCAAAGCAGATGTATACTATGGGATTTCAGGAAATTATGGCTGCAAGATGTGTGGTTTTGGCGGCATCAGGAAAAGAAAAAGCAAAAGCAGTACAAAAAATGCTGGAGGGAGAGATTACAGAGAATCTGCCCGCAAGTTATTTGAGAATGCATCCGAATGCAGTTGTTGTCATCGACCAGGAAGCAGCATCTCTTTTAGAATAAAGGAGGCGACACGATGAACATTGTTATAGAAAGACCTCCCAGGGGAACTATGATTTCAACCTGGAGAATGTCCTATCAAGGGCTTACCGAAGCAGGGAAATTACTGGTATCAGGTTCGACTCTTCCTGAAGCGATCCTTCACAGTGTAAAGTCTGTAGAGGATAATGAAAAATATGTATCTGTTGGATATGGAGGATTGCCAAACAGAGAAGGAGAAGTAGAACTGGATGCTGCTTATATGGATGGAAATACGCTAGAGGTTGGTGCCGTTATGGCAGTAAAACAGATAAAAAATCCCATAGAGGTAGCTTATGATTTGAGTAATAAGAAGCGCAGCAGTGTATTGGTTGGAACAGGCGCTGAAATGTATGCCAGACAAAGAGGGTTTGCATTTAAAAATATGTTGACAGAATCTTCTTTTCAACGATATCTGAAAGAACGGACGCTGGATAAAGATGAGGAAAAAAGAACTGCCTATGAGGGACATGATACCGTATGCGTGATTGGGCGAAGCGGGGAACATATAGCTTGCGGAGTATCTACTTCCGGTTTATATATGAAGTATCCGGGGAGGATTGGAGATAGCCCTCTTGTAGGATCCGGGTTTTATGCAGATTCCTCTGCAGGTGCAGCAGCAGCTACCGGAGTTGGAGAGGATATCATGAAAGGCTGTTTATCCTTTGCTATTACAGAGAAAATCAGGGCGGGCGTGGCAGTACAGGAAGCCTGCGAACAATGCCTTTTGCAGCATTTAAGAAGGTTGGAAACTTTGGGATACGGTAATGGGGGAATGTCGGTAATTGCTATGGATAAAGAAGGAAATACAGGGGCAGCAACGACTCTGAGCGCCTTTCCGTTTGTTATATCTGATGGTAAAGAGTGTAAAATCTATATTGCCTCCAGAAATCAGGAGAACGGGGAACATAAAATTTTTATTCCGGATTCCCAGTGGCTGGAAAGATGCAGTGCAGACTGATTTTTATGAATTAACCAGAAAAAATTGCCTTCCCTTCTGCAATAAAGTTATTCAGGCTTATATTGCAGAAAGGAAAGGCAATTTTTAGTTAGGTATAGGACTGTGTCTGGTTTTTCTAAAAAATTTCTTTGCTGATTTTTTTGATTACGTCACTGGCAGCCTCATAAACTCCCGGGAATGTACTGATTCCAAGCCCCTGTGTCAGACATGGAATATAGTATTTTTTGCCATTTTCTTTGCAGATTTTCCGTACTTCTGTATCTACCAGTTCAGGCGTCCAGTCCGGTCTGTCAATGGAAGCGCTGTCAATACCGCCCATAAAGGTGATTTTGCCGCCGTATTTTTCAATGAGTTCCGGAATATTATTGGAGCTCATGGTTCCCTGCCAGATATCAACACCCATGTCAATCATATAAGGTACAAGGGTTGCTGCATAGGAATCGCAGTGATGAATAATCAATTCTACGCCGTGTGATTTATAATATCCGTAAATTTTCTTATATGCAGGAAGAATGAATTCTTCAAACATAGCAGGTGAAATAAAGGTAGAAGTCTGGCTTCCCCAGTCATCATGGTGGAAAATAGCATCAGGTTTTATGTATTTACAGATTTTTTCTGCGTACTGTAATTCCCATTCTGTCAGATAGTCGATTAATTCCCGGGTAGCTTCTGGTTCTTCATAGAAATTCATCAGGCAGTTCTGGATTTCCTGCAAATGGTGACATTGCTCAAAAATACCTGGTGCTATAAACTGTGTGGCAAAATATTCTTTCCGGTCGATTTCTTCTGCTGCTTTGATATAAGGTTCCCATTCTGCGTCAGAATAGTCCAGCTTTGGTGCATGTACAGATTCCTTCCAGTTCGTGATATCTTTGCAGACAATGTGTTCTTCGTCATGTACCGGGAAACCGCCGGGTGTTCCTTCCGGCCATACATTTGTGACACCCCAGGCATTTTTTACGGGGCCTTTTCCGTATTCCGGAGAGGGATTGTTTACAGAGTAAGGATTGTCAGTAATCATCGCCAATGCCTCATATTGATTTACATAACGGTCAGGTTTTCCCCCACGGATAGTTTCCAATAAGTTTTGCCTTTTTGTGAGCATACGCAATACCTCCTTGTGACTGGGTGCAGCCCGTACACCCATAAATTCCTGTTAGAGAACTGCCGCATCGGGTATAAAAAATACTTGCTTGCTGTTTCGTGCGTCAGCCTCTTCATTCTTAGCTTTATGATAACAGGAATAGGGCTTTTCTGTAAATCCGTATAAATAAGGTAAAAACCCTGTAGCATTACGACAAAGTGTAGGAGAGCCACAAGGTTTGATAAGAACTTAAATGTCTTCTCCTTCCAGAAGCCGAAAAGAGAGGTTTAGATAGAAAAGTTCGTCCGGGTCTTCCAGGTCTGTTTCTAAAATACTCTTAATCCGCTCCAGCCGGTACAGAAAGGTACTTCTGTGGATAAATAAAGCCTTGGCGCTTTGTACGGTATTCAGGTTATGCTCCAGGTAGACCCTCAGAGTTTTCATGTATTCCGTATTCTGCACTTTGTCGGATTTTTGTAAATCCAACAGTTTTTCATAACAGAGCATATATCCGGGAAAGGTTTTTACAGACTGACGCAGAATATAGGGCAGGGCAATCTGGTTAAAGTGGTGAATCCAGAGTTGAGGACGGATTTCCAGTCCCAGTTTAAGGGCAGTAAACCCCTGTAAATACTGCCTGCGAAGATTCATGTGTCCGCACATGGAACGGCTGTAACCTGCCTTTAACATACTGTCCCGGATAAAGTATACCAGTCCGCGAAAGATGTCATCTGCCTCCATATGAAGAAGTGTTTCATTATAAAAGGTGACGACATGGTCTTTAAATACAAGGCTGCAGGAAGCAGAAAATTTATTTTTAATAAACTGGCAGACCATGTTTCCATTCAAGGAAGAAGGACCCTCTGTCTGAAGGACAGAGCAAAGATAGGTATGCTCAGGAAGCCAGCCTACATTTGTAAGCAAATGGCTGATACCCATATAATCTGCAGTACGGTCTGACAGGATACTCTGGAAAATAGACTGGAGTGTTGTACTGCGGGAGGAGGATTCTGAGTGCATACGGTTCAGAAGATATTCTGCATGCTGTGCCAGAATAGTAATGAGATACTGGTCTGCATCTGTAAGCGGTATTTTATTTTCCAAAACAGAGAGCAGGTAAGCAGGCTTTTCGTCCAGAAACAGGCGCATATTTAAGGAACAGTGTCCTGTAAGATAAGCAGGGAACAAAAATGGCTTTGGTGAGGCTTCCTCTGGGCGGAAATTTCCGTCCTGGATCAGCGCGTGGATATAGTCCAGGCGAAGGGAGTCATTTTCAAAAAGCTGTCCGGAGTCAGGAAGCTGGGACAAGCCACGGTGAGCTACAAGAGAAAAGTCCATATTCATAATGCAAAGCGGATTGTTAAACACAGGCTGGGAAATCTCAAGCAAATCGGAAAGAGAACCGTTTTGGTGACAGACAGAGATTAACTGCTGCTCCCATTCTTCATAGTAATCAAAAATAGACTGAATACAGTTGAATACGTGAATCACAGAGGTATGGCAGGATAAGAGCAGACAGGAGAAACGTCCATCTGGAAGAAAGGACGTTTCATCTCTCTGGCAGATAATCAGTACAGCATCTTCCGGTATGGATCGGAATACCTCTAAATCCAGAATGGCGTCTGTAAGATAAATGTGGTTGTTTTTAAACCCCTTGTCTGCCTCAAGGAAAAAAGGGCGGGCAAGGGGCTGATTTTTGGATAGAAGTCTGTAATCGGCAATTTGAAAGTGTTCTTTCAGATTCTGATACAGTAAAATTGATGTAAGCTGCAAAGTGTATTCCTCCTGTGGTTTTCAGACAATAAAAGTTTTTGCCATTTCTGCGGCATCTACAGCAGATTCGGTATAAGCGTCGGCACCAATGTGTTCTGCAAATTCTTTTGTTACAGCGCCGCCGCCTACCATAATTTTCAGGCGGTGTTCCGTATCAGACTGACGAAGCGCCTTCACTGCATGCTGCATACTGGGACATGCTGTGGTAAGCAGAGTGGACAGACAGACAATGGATACCTCAGGGTTCTGGCGCACTGCCTTTAAAAACTGTTTTTCTGAAATATCCACCCCTAAATCAATGACCTTAAAGCCTGCGCTGCGGAACATAATAGCTACCAGATTTTTGCCTACGTCGTGCAAATCCCCTTCCACAGTTCCCAGAATTATTGTGCCCACATACAATCCCCGCTCAGATTCCAGGCCGGGAGTGAGAATATCCAGCCCTTTACGCATACAGCGGGCAGAGGATAAAATTCTGGGAATATCTGCTTCATTATTTTTATAGCGTTCTCCCATCTCCCGCATAGCGGGAACCATGGCTTCGTCCAGAATTTTAATGGCGGGAATATGCTGTTTTAACGCCTGTGTTATTACCTGTTCTGTTATCTTGTAATGTCCGTTTTCCACGGATTGTCTAATCTCTTCCAATGTTGTCATGCTACACCCCGTAATTGCTGAATTTATGATTTCTATTATAGCTTTTCAGTAAGTAAAAAACAACTGGTATATGAAATTGTACAGGGGCCGTAGTAGTAGGGCAGATTATTGTCCTGACATACCTGCGTAACCAGCATACCGTATGCTTCCATGGACGCAAAGGATTTGTCAGGGAAGCGGCAGGGCGCATCTGGATAGGTGCAGGAGGTGCAGCGGGTACAGCAGCCTGCGCCAATGGCAAGCATATGGGGATAAAGAGGACGCAGAAGGCTTTCCATTGTGGAAAAGTGGGCTTTATGTGCAGCTTCTGTTTCCATCATGCCCTCTCCGTCCATGGAATCCTCCAGTTCCCCTACGGTTTGTACCAGAATTCCATGGCTGTATTTTTGCACTCTTTCTTCACATTCCTGCAGGGCGCCGCAGCCGGGAGGGCAGGACCAGTTTTTATCATACATATGGCAGGCGTTACTTGCACACATCTGGCGCACCTCTGGTAAGAGCTTTATGGTAGAACAGTCCAGAGGTGCAATATGGGTAAAGCCAGCCTGCTTTCCTAAACGTTTTAATTCTTCGATTCTTATTTTCATATGAACACGTCCTTTTATCGTGGATTTGTTTTGCGGTTTTATGGTTCTGTTGGGGGGAATTCCAGTTCATCAATAAAGCAGTCCTGAAATTCCGACAGCATAGCCAGTTCCAGGAAATCCAACTGATTCATCAGTGTTTGGCTGTATTCTCGTTCCGCTTTATTCAGCAGAGCAATTTTAGCCCCTTCTCCTGCTGCATTTCCAACAGGAACAATTTTCTTCTGGAGAGCAGAAGGCAGAAGACCGATGGCACAGGCGCTGTCCGGGGACATATAGGTGCCAAAAGCTCCGGCAATGCAGACGCGGTCAATCTGGCTGTGTGTGATACCCAGATGTTTTTCCAGAAGGAGAATTCCGGCGGCAATTGCTCCTTTGGCAAGCTGAACTTCCCGGATATCCTTTTGTGTCAGGTAAACAGAAGGGTATTCTTTCTGAAAAACAAAAGCGGTCAGATTTCCCTGTGTCGTCATATGTGAGGCAAGTTCTTCCCCATAAAGTGTCTGTACTTCGTCCCGGGCGAGAAGGCGACCCATTTCGTCTATTATTCCCAGTTTCCGAAGACAGGCAACTGCGTCAATGAGTCCGGAACCGCAAATACCTGTGGGCTGCTGGTTTCCTATGACAGAAATCTGGAATTTTCCATGTGAAAAGTTTACATGGTCTATGGCGCCTTCTGCGCCTCGCATACCGCACTCAATTTTAGCGCCCTCAAAGGCAGGGCCTGCGGCAGTAGAGCAGCATACCAATTTTTCCCTGTTTCCAAGAACAATTTCTCCATTGGTTCCTATGTCCACTAAAAGTGTTATGTCCCTGGATAAATCCGGGCGCAGAGCCAGCAGACAGCCCATGGTGTCAGCGCCTACAAAACCGGCAATAACAGGAAGAAAGAACAGTTGTCCCTGGGGGTGAATCTGTATTCCAAAATCAGCGGCCTTTGCCTGAAGAAGCCCTTTTTGATACGGTCTGTAAGGTGCCAATACCAGAGAATCCATGGGAAAATCAAAGAAAATATGATGCATACAGGTGTTGCCTACCAGACAAAGCTGTACAATCTGTTCCCGGGAAATCTGTTGTTTTTCAGCCAGAGCAGTAATTAAGTCATCAAGAGCCTGATGGATACAGGAGGAGAGTTCTGTGTTTTTGTGCTGCATGCAGTAATCAGCTCTGGAAATTACGTCAGCGCCATAGGCTGTCTGGGGATTTACCATGCCGGCAGTACAGATTTCTTTGCCGGAATTGCCGTCTATCAGATAAGAGGCAATGGTGGTGGTACCGATATCAAAAGCAACCAGATAAGGATTTTTCACATCTTTGGGGAAAGAAGAGGGTGAAAACTTTATCCTTCTTATAGATGTGTTTGTAAGGATCTGATGCTTTTGGGGAAGCCTTTGTGTGTCTACAGTCAGGTCTTTCCATACTTTTGTCTGGCAGGCAAGGACGGTTTTAGTTTCTCCTCCATCTGTTTTTAGCTGTACCAGACATTTGCCGCAGGTTCCCTGTCCCCCACAGGGTGCGTCCGGAAAGATTCCTGTGCTTCTGGCAGCATTCATAATTGTGCTTCCTGCCGAAACCTGTACAGTACGCCCTTCCCGAAGAAAAGTCACCTGACAGAGAGCAGCATTATCCCTGTTTTTTGAAATTTTCTCCATAAAGAATCCTCCTCGCATGTAATGCAAACATTATACCACGAGCGCAGAAAAGGAAGCGCTATAGGCATTTTCTTATCAAGCCGTGGACTGCCGGTATAATCTGCTACGGTAGTAGCAGCAAGCCGAAGAATTCGGCTTGGTTTGCATGTAATGCAAACATTATATCACACAAAAACTGCTGCAGAAGGTGATGCTGGGAGTTTTTTCATACTCCGGGCGTTGTGTTTCTGCAGCAGTGTCTTTTTTATGATTATGCAGCCAGTTCTTTTGCTTTTTGGGCAGCGGAAGCGGCATCAGGGGTATAGGCGTCTGCACCGATTTCGTCTGCAAATTCCTGGGTAATAGGCGCGCCGCCAACCATTACCTTGATATTTTTGCGGAAGTCTGCCTCATTTAAAGCAGCTACCGTATCTTTCAGGGCAGGCATTGTGGTGGTGAGCAAAGCAGACAGACCTACGATTTTTACGTCGGGATTTTCGGTAATGGCAGCCATAAATTTATCCACGGATACGTCAACCCCAAGGTCAATGACTTCAAATCCGGCGCTTTCAATCATCATGGCAACCAGGTTTTTTCCGATGTCGTGTAAATCTCCGGCAACTGTACCGATGATCATTTTGCCGCACACAGCGCCGCTATCTCCGGCAAGATGCGGTTTCAGGACTTCCACACCCTTTTTCATGGCTTTTGCAGCAATGAGCATTTCAGGAACAAAGATTTCATTTTTTTTGAAACGTTCTCCAACAAGTCCCATGGCATCAATCATGGCATTTAAAATTTCCGGTGCAGCGCACCCTCCGTCAAGGGCTTCCTGTACAAGATTGGGTACTAATTTGGCTTTTCCGGCAGCAACTGCGTCCGCAACAGTTTGAATCTGACTCATAATAAAATCCTCCTTTTATATAGCTTTTTATGTTATTTTACAGGTCCAAGTAGGCCTTCTCTGTACGCTCCTATGTATTCCATGCAGTAGTCGTCCAGCCCGAGAAGCGCCTCCGTGGCATAAATATGTCCAAGCATATCCCGGTTGGCGGGATCTAAAATAGCACTGTCCAGTCCTGCATTCATGGCAAGTGTCAAAAAGCAGCAGTTCATCAGTTTTCTCACAGGCAGATGAAAGGAAATATTGCTGATAGCTGCCGTGATGTGTATGGAAGGATACTGTTTCCGGATTGTGGATATCACTTCTACATTCATGGCAATTCCGTCTTCAGAAGTACAAAGCATTTCCACCAGAGGGTCAATGTGAATCCTGGAAGGGGAAATATGATATTCCTCAGCCTTTTCCATAATATGACGGAAAACACGAAGACGATCTTCGGCTGTTTTAGGAATTCCCGTGTTGTCGCTTAAAAGTGCGATAACCTGCCAGTCCTTATTTTCTTCTTTTGCCAGAATCGGAAAGATTTTGTCAATTTTTTCTCCTTCGCCTGATACAGAATTAAAGATTCCCGGTTGTTTGCAATGGGTGTAGACCTGTGCCAGCACATCAGGGCTTGGACTGTCAATGGAAATGGGCAAATCTGTAACTTCCTGTATACAGTCAATCAGCCATTTCAAAGTTTCCGCTTCCATATTTTCCGGTACAGAGGCACAACAGTCAATATAAGAAGCATTGGCATCAGCCTGTATTTTTGCTCTGTTCTTTATAAAGTCCGCGTCCCTGTCGGCAATGGCCTTAGCGACAGCGGGAATGGAGCCGTTGATTTTTTCACCAATAATAATCATGATATACAGCCTCCTTATTCGTTCTTTCTACCTGTATTTTAACAGAAAGCAGGCAGGGGAGATATTCTATAAAGTGTTTGTAATTTGAGAAGAGTCTTCATACAGAGTGTAGGAGAACAAAAACTGCTCTTTACTCAGATGAAACAAAAGAGAAGAATTGAGGAATTTGCATAAAAGAAAAGTCCGGAGGACAGGGAAAAAAAGAAAAAATAATTTTGAGCGCGTTAGCACGTCAAAGTGCGAAAAGTCAAAAGGGAGAAGTGCCGGAAAGGGTATTGTTTCCGGGCTTTAAAAGTGCTATGATAACAAACCGTAAAGAGAAACTTTAAAAAATAGTTAAGAAAGAAAAAGAAAAGAGGCAATGCTATATGGCAGCAAAAGAAAAGAAAACAGAGGGAAAAAAGAGCTTTAAACAGAAATTTCACGATTACTGCATGAGGCAGTCACATATTGCACCAATAGGACTGAATGATAAGGAAGACAAATATTATCACAGTATTTTTAACTTTGAGAAATAAAGAAAAGCTTTCAAGTATATGAAGGAAAAAGAACCGCTGCGCAAACGGCAGAAAGAGATATCCCAAAGGGAAACAGGGGGAGATTTCGGAGGCTGTCTGTGCAGTGGTTTTTTGCTGTGAAAACATCTTGAATTTTTTCAGATACATGGAGTATAATGTCTTTCACAATTAGTACAAACAGACAAAAGAGGAGGAGAGTATGAGAGCTGGTACATGGAGAGAAAAGCTGATAGGAGATAAGAGATTTTATAAAATGGTACTGCTGATTGCAGTTCCTATTATGATTCAGAATGGTATTACCAATTTTGTAAGCCTTCTGGATAACATTATGGTAGGTCAGGTTGGAACAGAACAGATGACAGGTGTTGCCATTGTCAATCAGTTGATTTTTGTATACAACCTGTGCATTTTCGGCGGTGTGTCCGGCGCCGGAATTTTTACCGCGCAGTTTTTCGGGCAGAAAGATGACGAAGGGGTTGCCAATACCATGCGGTTTAAACTGTATATGGGAATTCTTCTGACAGGTGTGACAATCCTGTTGTTCCTTGCCTTTGGTGAACCTTTGATTCAGATGTATTTAAAAGGAAATCAGGACGGCGGAGATGTGGCCGCTGCTCTGCGCTATGGAAAAGAGTACCTTGGAATTATGTTGATTGGTCTGCCGCCCTTTATGTTAGTGCAGGTTTATGCCAGTACCTTAAGAGAATGCGGGAGAACCATAACACCTATGAAAGCAGGAATTGCAGCCGTAGTGGTAAACCTGGTATTTAACTATTTTCTGATTTACGGAAAATTCGGATTTCCTGAATTAGGGGTAGCAGGTGCGGCTGTTGCCACTGTGATGTCCCGTTATGTAGAGGCCTTTATTGTTGTGGGATGGACGCACAGACACAAAGAAATTAATACCTATATTCCGGGGCTTTATAAAACCATGCGGATACCGGGATATCTGGTAAAGCGGATTTTGATTAAGGGGACACCTCTGCTTCTCAATGAAACACTCTGGGCAGCAGGCATGGCGATTTTACTGCAGTGTTATTCCGTCAGAGGTATGAATGTGGTGGCAGGTATGAATATTTCCAATACGATTTCAAATCTGTTTAATGTGGTGTTTATTGCCCTGGGGGATTCTGTTGCCATTGTAGTAGGGCAGCTTTTAGGAGCAGGCAAGATGGAAGAAGCAAAAGATACAGATCGAAAGATGATTGTATTTTCCGTGGCATGCTGTACTCTGGTGGCGCTGGTTATGCTGATGATTGCACCGTTGTTTCCACAGCTTTATAACACCAATGTCCAGTCCAGAGAGTTTGCCAAATATTTTATTATGGTAACGGCTGTATTTATGCCCCAGAATGCCTTTTTGCATGCCGCATACTTTACTCTGCGTTCCGGGGGAAAGACTATTGTCACTTTCTTTTTCGATAGTGTATTTATCTGTTGTGTAAGTGTGCCAATTGCTTATCTGCTGGGTCATTTTACAGACTTGTATGTGGTGTATATTTTTATCGCGGTGCAGCTTGCAGATATTATTAAGTGTGTGATTGGCTTTATTCTGGTGAAAAAGGGCGTGTGGCTACAGAATATTGTAGAGGTGTAGGGTGATAAGACTTTATTTATGAGATATCCGGGATATTCTCTGTTAAATTGTTTTTTATATAGACCTATCTCTTGACATAGGAGTCCCTGTTTATTACACTGAAAACAAATAAAAAACAGGAGGTCTGATATGTCAAAATACGCAGGAACAAAAACAGAGAAAAACCTTATGGAAGCTTTTGCAGGAGAGTCACAGGCACGCAATAAATACACCTATTATGCATCAGCAGCAAAAAAGGCAGGATTTGTACAGATGGCAAATCTTTTTGAAGAAACCGCAAACCAGGAAAAAGAGCATGCAAAAATGTGGTTTAAGGAGTTTCATGGTATCGGAACACCGGAAGAAAACCTGACTGATGCGGCTCAGGGAGAACATGAAGAATGGACAGATATGTACAAACGCATGGCAGAAGAAGCGAGGGAGGAAGGCTTTACAGAACTGGCCAAGAAGTTTGAACTGGTTGCAGAAATTGAAGCAGCACATGAAAGGCGCTACTTAAAGCTTCTGGAATCCCTGAAACAGGGAGAAACCTTTAAAGGAGAGGCTCCTTTAGGATGGAAGTGTAACAACTGTGGATACATTCATATGGGTGATGAAGCGCCGGAAGTATGTCCGGCATGTGCACACCCGAAAGCATATTTTGAGAGAAAAGTAGAGAACTACTAAAAACAGAGCGTTGCCTGTTATGCAGATTTTTAAAGTAGAATAGATATGTAAGGAACACCTTTGCCCTGACAGCAGATGCACATTCCCCGCATGTAAAACCGTTGAAAAAAGCGGACATCTTGCTTTTTTCAGGAATTTGTGGTAAATTCAGAATCTGTAGCAAGTGGGTGGAGGTTGTTTCACGGAACAGCCTCCTTAAAAAATAAAAGGAGGCGGATATGTCTATTATAATTGATGTTTTTCTGGACGCATTTCTGGATACAATAAAATTGATTCCCTTCCTGTTCCTGACATATTTTCTTATGGAATATCTGGAACACAGGACAAAGGCAGCTACACAGCAAATGGTAAGAAAAGCCGGCAGATTCGGCCCGCTCATTGGCGGTATGGCAGGGGCATTTCCGCAATGCGGTTTTTCTGCTGCAGCTTCGGGTTTTTATGCCGGAGGAGTCATTTCTGTGGGAACGCTTCTGGCTATTTTTCTTTCCACCTCAGATGAGATGCTGCCCATTTTTCTTTCAGAATCTGTAGCAGCAGGTACGATTTTTAAAATTTTAGGTTTAAAGGTGGTAATTGGCGCGGTGTCCGGCTTTGCCATTGATTTTCTCTGGAGGCTTGGAAGCAGGAAGCGGGCAGAATACAGAGAGCAGCATCACCAACACCAGGAACATCACGAAAAAGATATCCATGATTTGTGCGAACATGAGCATTGTCACTGTGAAGAGGGAAGTATACTGAAGTCGGCTTTGATACATACAGCGCAGATAACAGTTTTTATTTTTCTGGTATCTGCGGGCATTGGTTTTCTGGTAGAAACAGTAGGACAGGAAACGATTGGAAGCTTTATTGTAAATCAGCCGGTATTGGGAGTATTTCTGGCAGCCCTGATTGGAATGATTCCAAACTGTGCGGCTTCTGTTATTATTACGCAGATGTATTTAGGCGGAATTCTGGGAACAGGACAGATGCTTGCCGGACTTCTGGCAGGTGCAGGCGTTGGTGTACTGGTGCTTTGCAAAACCAATAAAGGCGCAAAAGAAAATTTGGGTATTATAGGAATCCTGTATGGAGTTAGTGTGTTCTGGGGCATTTTGTTTGAAGTTTCGGGCATTGTGGTTTAAAGGGTGTATTTGGTGCAAGATTTGCATATGTAGCGCAAATGTCAGGCGCAGCTTAAAGGCTGTGTCCTGGCATTTTTTACTTTATAGGAAATTTTATTTCCTATAAAGTAAAAATGCTCCGCGAGGATCCTATTGCGGTGGGAGGGAAATATGCCGTTGATACGACCTGCCGCAGATGAAATTCTTTATTCTTGACAATAATAAAGATAAGTGTTATATTTCATATAGAACAAAGTAGAAGTCAAATGGAAGTGTCAGGGAAAGTGAGAAGGTGACAAAATTGAAAACAAAAAGAGATTGCTACGAAATTCTTGGAGTGAGCAGAAATGCTACAGCAAGTGAGATAAAGAAGGCATACAGAAAACTGGCGAAAAAGTATCACCCGGATACCAATGTAGGCAATACACAGGCAGAGGAGCGATTTAAAGAAGCTACAGAGGCTTACGAAATTTTAAGTGATGAGAAGAAACGAAGCATGTATGATCAGTTTGGGTACGGGGCATTTGACAGCAGCGGCCCGGGAAGTCAGAATGCACAGGGATCACAGCAGGGAGGCTATCGGGAGTACCATTTCACAGGAGATGATATGGGAGATATTTTCCGGGATATTTTCGGAAATGGTTTTGGGAGCAGAGGATTTCACGAAAGTGATTTTTATGGAAACCGCAGTTTCAGACGCAGAGGCGTTGATGTGAATGCAGATGTGACGGTTACTTTTGATGAGGCAGCCTTTGGGTGTGAGAAAATCTTTCGTTTTCGGGACGAGGCTTCCGGTGCGCCTCAAACTCTTCAGGTGCGGATTCCGGCAGGAATGGAATCCGGCAAAAGTATTCGCTTAAAGGGAAAGGGTGCGCCCGGAACAGGAGGAGGAGAACCGGGAGATTTGCTCTTAAAGGTTCATGTACAGGAGAAACCAGGCTTTGAGCGTAGGGGCATGGACGTCTATACCACAGTAAAAGTACCGTTTACAACAGCAGTTCTGGGAGGAGAGATTGCAGTTCCTACGATTTATGGAACTGTTTTATGTAAAATTCGTGAAGGAACTCAGTCAGGTACTAAAATCAGGCTGAGGGGTAAGGGCATTGTTTCCATGAAAAATGCATCTGTCCATGGAGATCAGTATGCAGTTGTGGAAATTCAGGTTCCTCAAAATATCAGCAGAGAAGCAAAGCAGAAATTGAAAGAATTTGAACAGCTATGCCGAAGAAGCAGCGGTTCCGGAAGCGCTGCATAAACAGAATATGCAGCAAAGTTCTATGTTTCAATGCTATCAGGGCTGTCGTAGAAAATTCGCAGTATGCGTTTCTTACGGCAGCCCTGATAGGTGTTTTCATACATTTCCATATTTAATTTCTGAAATCAAAAAAATCTTTTACAGGTACATCAAGGGCATCTGCAATATCAAACAGACTTTCCAGAGAAAGGGAGGTCTTTACCTGCGGGGCTTCGATGTTGCTGATGTGTGTTCTGCTTAACCCTACATTCTGAGCCAGTTCGGATTGCGTCAGTCCCTTTAATTTTCGATAATAAGAGATAGTCAGTCCAAGTTCCCGGAACTGGCGGATTCTTTTTTCATCCATAGTTGTTTTCTCCTTGTCTTACTAGAGTATAGCATTGACAGGAATATTTAAAAACAAACTAAAAACATGCAAAAGCAAACATATAAGTTGCAAAAGATAAATAAAAATTGAAATATGCAGCCTTAAACTGTGGAATCCAGATAAGCGTCTGCCAGAGAACACATCTTTTCCAGACTGAATACGTGTACATGGTTTCCGGAAATGGTTTCAAATCCGCTTACAAAATCGGACTTTGAGAAAAGATAATACCATTGTTCTTCATCAGGGAAAAGGCTGGCATGTTTTTGCAAATCGTACAGGGTGTCGACGTCCAGCCATTCCTCTGTCCAGAAGCAGGCTCCCAGAAGGATTTTATCTCTGGAACAGGCTGCAATGGAGATGTATTCCGTTCGCTTTTTGGTAGGGTGCTGTCCCCACCAGCGACCAATTCTCTGCAGAGAAAAAGGCGCTGTATGCATTTTTTCTTCCAATTCCAGAAATTCCCGGCAGATGTCAGGGAAGGTATCTTTTTCATAATTTTCCAGCAAAGGAACAATTTGTTCTTCAAAAATTTTGTCCCCTTCCCCCATTTCGATCTCTGACAGATAAGGCAGTACACAGGTATACCAGAAGCGGAAAACATGGTCGCAAATCAAATAGAGCGCTCTTCGGCTGCCCTGGTTTTCCGTAACCGGGACAATGCGGCTGACCAGATTTCGGGAAGCCAGAGAAGAGAGCAGGCTTCCGGCTGCGCTGGGAGTCAGCTCTGTGCAGTCGCAAATTTCCTGAAGCTTTCTGGTGCTGTTTCCAATAGATGCCAGGATTGCCCGCATAATGGGAGAGGCAGAATAATATTCTCTTGTGCGGGTTTCTGTAAGGCGATAAAAAATACCATCGGTTCTGAAAAATAATTCTCGGATTTTTTCCTGTACAGAGCAGTCTGCAGGAAAATATTTCAAATAAGCCGGAACACCGCCTGTAATATAGTAGAGTAAAAGTTGCTCTTCCTGCGTCATATTCGGATATAATTTCCGCATTTCAAAGAAGGAAAAGGGGGTCAGAAGGAAGGCGGAAGCCTCTTTTGCGCGTTCCTTTTCATACAGAGCAGCAGGCTTACACAGGAGAACCAGAAGTCGGGATTTGGGGTCTGCCCGCTGCACCAGAGTCTGCAGCATGGAAGGAAAACGTCGATTTCCTGCTGTCCAGTTTGTAAAATCATCTAAAATTAAAACCATAGGTTCATTTACAGAAGCTTTGGAAAGGACTTTGAAAAGATCTGTAAATTTTTTTGCATTTTCACAGGAAGCTCCCAGCCTGCGGATACAAAGTTGTTTGAAAAGAGAAAAGATTTCCTCAAAAGGCAGGGCAGGTGTTTTAAAATACAGTATATTTTTGCCCTGTGAAAACTCCTGCAGCAGCCGTGTTTTTCCCATGCCAGGGTGAGAATAGAGGGAAACTGTCCGGGTAATCTGGGAGGTATATAATTGATTCAAATCAGAAAGCAGTTGACCTTTATCTATAAACATGATTTCTCCTTTTTGTATTACTGGTTTTTCTACTATTTTAGAGTCCGTTTTACAGAAAGTCAAAAGGTTTTGACAGTTTTTTTATAGAAAGTTTAGATTTGATTCGATTTTCTTTAGAAGAAAAAAGAGAGAATTATGGTATAATAACTATATAAGTGCAATTTAAGCTCTATGATAAGCTTTAGAATAACTTTGGCGGAGATACAGTGGTTATGAAATTAAAAACGAGAATTATCATTTCTTTCTTTATTATTGTGCTGGAACCTCTGATTTTTACGGGACTGGCGTTTTGGGCATTTTCTCAATATCAGTTTAAGGCGATTGAAAAACAGTACGGCATTGAAAATCCCACTTATCAGAGTTTATCGAATACGGCAGAGCTTGTGAATAATCTGACAAATGAACAGGCGCAGCTCATACAGCAGGTAGCAGATGTGGAGCCGGAGAGGTTTGAAAATATCCAGTATTTGACAGAGTTGAACAAAGAACTGGAAAGCATGTATTCCTATTTGCTGGTATGTGAGGACAGAAGAATTATTTATTATGGTTGCGAGGATTATCCTTCAGAACTGGTGAAAAAGCTTGCCAAGGTGCCGGAGTTTACCATGGGAACCTCAGACGGTATGTATCTGGGGGGAAAGGTTCAGGCTCTTGTAAAGCGGGTAGATTTCCATACAGATGAGGTGCAGGAGGGAAGCGTATTTATTGTATCCAATATTTTGGAAACTCTTCCTCAGATTGAAGAGCTGTTTCAGAATATGCTGGTGGCTGTGATAATTATTCTTTCTACTACAGCCCTTGGTCTGACCTGGTGGATTTACCGGGGTGTAATTTCTCCTCTGGATAAACTCCGTACAGCAACCAGAAGGATTAAGGAGGGTAATCTGGACTTTTCCATTTCTGCAGAAGGTGTCAGCGAAATTGCAGAGCTTTGTCAGGATTTTGAGGACATGCGCCAGAGATTAAAGGAAAATGCAGAAGAAAAAATAGAGTTTGACCGGGAGAGCAAAGAGCTTATCAGCAACATTTCCCATGATTTAAAGACGCCCATTACCGCGGTCAAGGGGTACGTGGAAGGCATTATGGACGGTGTGGCAAATACGCCGGAGAAAATGGAGCGTTATATTAAAACTATTTACAATAAGGCAAATGAAATGGACAGACTCATAAATGAGCTGACCTTTTATTCAAAAATGGATACAAATAAGATTCCTTATACCTTTAATAAAATCTCTGTTACAGAGTTTTTTGACGACTGTGCAGAGGATTTGAAAATGGAGCTGGATTCCAAAAATGTGGAATTTTCTTATTCCAATTATGTGGAACCAGAGGTGCTGGTTATTGCAGATGCGGAGCAAATAAAGAGGGTAGTCAATAATATTGTAAGCAATTCTCTGAAGTATACAAGTGCAGATAAGACCAGGCGGATTAACCTGCGGGTAAAGGACGTAGGAGATTTTATTCAGGTGGAAATCGAAGACAACGGAAAGGGTATAGCAGCCAAGGATTTGCCGAACATTTTTGACCGCTTTTACCGCACGGATTCCTCCAGGAACTCTTCCAAGGGAGGAAGCGGTATCGGGCTTTCTATTGTAAAGAAAATCATGGAGGATCATGGCGGAAAGGTCTGGGCAACAAGCAAAGAAAATATTGGAACAGTGATGTATTTTGTTCTTAGAAAATATCAGGAGGTACCAGTCAATGAGTAAGATTTTGATTATTGAAGACGAAGAGGCGATTGCAGATTTAGAGAAGGATTATCTGGAATTAAGCGGATTTGAAGTGGAAATTGAAAACAGGGGCGATGTAGGACTGAAAAGGGCTCTGGAAGGGGAATATGACCTGTTTATTCTGGATTTGATGCTTCCGGAGGTAGATGGATTTGAAATCTGCCGGGAAATCCGAAATCAGAAAAATACGCCGATTATTATGGTTTCTGCAAAGAAAGATGATATTGATAAAATCCGCGGACTGGGGCTTGGCGCTGATGATTATATGACAAAGCCTTTCAGCCCCAGCGAACTGGTGGCAAGGGTGAAGGCTCATTTGGCGCGTTATGAAAGACTGATTGGAACCGGCATGCAGGAAAATGATATTATTGAAATTCGCGGTCTGAAGATTGATAAGACAGCAAGAAGAGTCTGGATAAACGGAGAGGAGAAAAATTTTACAACAAAGGAGTTTGACCTTCTGGCCTTTTTGGCGCAGAATCCCAACCGGGTATTTACAAAAGACGAGCTTTTTAAGGAAATCTGGGATATGGAGTCCATCGGAGATATTGCTACCGTGACTGTGCATATTAAAAAGATTCGTGAAAAGATTGAATTTAATACAGCAAAGCCGCAGTATATTGAGACCATCTGGGGTGTGGGATACCGCTTTAAGGTGTGAGAAAACTGTGAGATAGAAAGTTTTGGGGAAAGGCTGCAGCTCTGTTTCTTGTGTGATACAGGAAATGGGGCTGCAGTCTTTTTATGTTAAATCTATGTAAAAAATGTTAAATCTCTGTATAAAATGTTGCAGTATCCGCTTATAAAAGGTATAAAGGTAAGGAAGAGATTAAAAAAACGTAAAAATTGCATGAAGTGCAATGGGAGGAAAAAAGTGAAGATTACAGATTTTTTCAGCCTTTTAGGTGGACTTGCATTATTCCTTTACGGAATGCAGATGATGAGCAACGGGCTTGAGGCCGCTGCAGGAAATAAGATGAAGCAGATTCTGGAAAAGCTTACAGCCAACCGTTTCCTGGGAGTTTTGGTAGGCGCCGGAATCACAGCGGTTATCCAGTCTTCTTCTGCTACTACTGTTATGGTGGTAGGCTTTGTAAATTCAGGTATGATGACCTTAAAGCAGGCAGTGTGGATTATCATGGGTGCCAATATCGGTACAACTATTACCGGTCAGTTGATTGCCCTTGATGTAGGTCAGTTGGCACCTCTTTTTGCTTTTGCAGGTGTGGCTTTGATTGTGTTTGTAAAGAAACAGAAGGTTCATCACTATGGCCTGATTGTAGCCGGACTGGGTATTCTGTTTATTGGTATGGAAATGATGAGTGGTGCGATGATGCCCCTTAGAGAATCTGAGGCTTTCGTTTCTCTTATGACGAAGTTTTCCAATCCGGTACTGGGAATTCTGGCAGGTATGATATTTACAGCAATTATTCAGTCGTCCTCTGCATCTGTAGGTATTCTGCAGGCGCTTGCAGCCAGCGGACTGATTGGACTGCCAAATGCGGTATTTGTGTTGTTTGGACAGAACATTGGTACCTGTATCACAGCGATTCTGGCTGCTATTGGTACAAACAGGAATGCAAAACGTACCACAGTCATTCATTTGCTGTTTAATGTTATTGGAACTACAATTTTTACAATTGTATGTATCCTGACACCGCTGACTTCTCTGGTAGAAAGCTTTACACCAGGAAATGTGTCTGCACAGATTGCAAATATGCATACATTATTTAACATTGTGACAACCTTACTGCTTCTTCCATTTGGAACTTATCTGGCAGATCTTGCTGTTAAGATTCTTCCTGAGAAGAAAGAGGAAATGGAAGGTGTTATGCATATGGAATTCATTCGCCCAATGGAAACCAAGAGAGATACACAGATTGGTCTTTCAGCTATTGCCGTAACAGGTATTAAGAATGAACTTCACCGTATGATTGGTATGGCAAAGGAAAATGTGGACAAGAGTTTTGTATGTGTGAAGGACGGAAAGGCAGGACTTTTAGAAGAAGTCAGAGAGCGAGAGGATTACATTGATTATCTGAACAAAGAGATTTCCAAGTATATTTCCAAGGTACTGGTAAATGAAAGTAACCCTGGAGATTCTCAGTATATCAGTGCCTTGTTTAAGGTCTGTGGAAATGTAGAGAGAATCGGTGACCATGCCATGAACATTTGTGAATACACAAATATGATAGAAAAACAGGGCATTACTTTTTCTGAGGAAGTAAAAGAAGAAATTGACAAAATGCGGGAAGTATGCGGAAAAGCTCTGGAATTTCTGGTTGAGATTGAGGATAACTCAGGAAAGAATATCCAGGCAATTGAGGACTTCGAGCAGAAGATTGATGACATGACAGAGGATTACAGAAAGAAACAGTTGATTCGTATGCAGAAGGGAACCTGCTCAGAAGAGGGCTGTATTATTTACTCTGAAATGCTGACAGACTTTGAACGAATTGGTGACCATATTCTGAACATCGGACAGGAAATGGGTATGGGAAAAGTTGGTGCATAAGGAAAAAGAATGATAAAGAAGAGCGTCGATACCGGAGTGGGTCGGCGTTCTTTTTTTGCCTTTCTTGTACCTGCCTTATTGTACATTTTCAAGTGTGTGTGGTATGATAAAAAACACAAAAGATGAAGGGAGTTTATTATGAGCTATACATGGAGTGATTTATTCTGGATTTTTTACATCTATTCTTTTGCAGGCTGGTGTGCTGGTGTAGTTGCCAATGCCCTCAGAAGAAAGCGCTTTGTAAATACTGGATTTTTGAATCTGCCTCTTTGTCCGGTTTATGGCGTTATTGGGATAGCATACAGTATTTTCCTTCCTGAACTTGTTGGGGAATTGTTTTTCCTGTTTTTAGGAGGAAGTGTCCTGGGGCTTGTTATTGTAGTATGTACAGGTGTGCTTTTAGAGCAGGTATTTCACCGGAAATGGTGGGATTACAGTAAGACCAGATTTCAGTTCCAGGGGTATCTGACCTTGTGGCATCTGTTGCTTTTTGGTATTGGTGCAGTGGTAGGAATCCGTTTTATCAATCCATTTCTGATTCGTCTGGTGCATATGATACCTTATGAGATAGAGCTGGTGCTTATGGCAGTGTTGGGGGCGCTTCTTCTGGCAGATGCGTTGTGCTGTATTGCCACATTATTTCAGCTACACCATGTGGTTGAAACCATGCGGTTCATGGATTATGTACAGGACTTTACTGATGATTTTGGTAATGCACTGACCAGAAGAGTGCAAAAAAGAATGGAAAAGGCTTATCCCAATATTGAGAAGAATGCAGTGCTGCACACGCCTGCAAAGGAGAAAAAAAGTAATATCTTTGCAGAGGGCTGCTGCTTTTATAAGGTAGTGGGACTGTTTTTTATTGGTGCATTTCTGGGAGATATTACAGAAACTATTTTCTGTAGAATTACAGCGGGAAAATGGATGTGCAGGAGCAGCGTGGTATACGGACCCTTCAGCATTGTCTGGGGACTTGGCTGTGCTTTTTTGACTGCTTTTTTATACAAATATAAGGATAAAAGTGACCGTTGGATTTTTCTTTACGGAACGGTTCTCGGTGGCGCATATGAGTATATCTGCAGTGTATTTACAGAGCTGGCTTTCGGTACAGTGTTCTGGGATTACAGTAAAATTCCCTTTAATCTGGGAGGGAGAATCAATCTTTTGTTTTGCTTTTTCTGGGGGATTGCAGCAGTGGTATGGCTGAAAATCCTTTATCCTGTATTTTCCGGCTGGATAGAAAAGCTTCCGCAAAAGGTAGGAAAAATTTTGACCTGGACAGCCATTGTCCTGATGCTGGCAGATATTGTTATCTCTGGTCTGGCATTATACCGTTACAGTGACAGGCAGGTAAATCCCACCCCGGACAATGTGCTGGAAAGCTTTCTGGATTCCCATTTTGATGACGCACGTATGGACAGACGATACCCAAATGCCAAGATCTTAGACTGAGGATAGAGGGAAGATGAGGATAAAAAAGCATGAATAAAGCCAAACAAATACTTTTAAGGGCTCTGTCTGATCCAGAGGCAAGACTGGACGTAGAGAAGTCCAGGAAGCTGATGAATTTAAAAACTCTGGATCCATTAAAGCCTTTTTACAGAACGTTAGATACAAAGTTTTACCGGGAGGGCAGAGAAATTCCTATTCGCATTTATTTTCCGGATACAGAGTCTTATGAGGCTCTGGAAGATATGGAAAAGGGAACCATGGAGGACAATGTTTACCCTGTGATTTTATATATTCATGGCGGCGGATTTGTGACGGAAAGTGTGGATTCCTATAACAGGGTGTGCTGGAATCTGGCAAAGCATACGGGGCATGTGGTGGTTGCCATTGATTATCCTCTGGCGCCGGAATATCGATTCCCAACGCAGATAGAGGATTGTTATGCAGTGGCAAAAGCTGTGTTTGCAGACAGGAGTCTTTTAAATACAGACCCGGATTCTATTACTATTATGGGGGACAGTGCAGGGGGGAATCTGACTGCAGCTCTGTGCCTTATGGCAAGGGACAGGGGAGAGTTTTCTCCTGCCCGTCAGATTCTGATTTATCCCTGTGTGAACAACAATTATGAAGAGCATAACGGTTTTCTTTCTCTTATGGAAAACGGAAAGGATTATCTGCTTACCAGACAGAATATGATGGATTATCTGGAGTATTACCAGTCCTGTAAGGAAGACAGAAAGAATCCGTATTTTGCGCCTCTACTGGCAAAGGATTTTACAAATCTGCCTAAAACTCTGGTGATTACCGGAGAATTTGACCCTTTAAGAGATGAAGGGGAAGCCTTTGCAGAAAAGCTGGCGCAGGGGGGAAATCAGGTGGTTTGTCATAGAATTGCAGATGGTTTCCATGGCTTTTTCCTGCTGGAGCCATTTTATCCAGCAGTGAAAGAAGCTTATGAATATATCAATGAATTTTTGAGAGAAAAGCAGGAAAATACCTGAAAGGAAGGGGGGAGCAGGTATGCCAGGAAGAGAAAGAAAATGGCGTTCGCTGGAGAATCCGGCAAAGATATTTCCGGCTACCAGCGGAAAAAAAGATGAGAGGGTTTTTCGGATTTCCTGTCAGATGAAGGAGGGAATAGACCCGGAAAAGCTGCAGAAGGCTCTGGATTTATGCGTAAAGGACTATGAGCTTTTTCTCTGTGTTTTAAGGGGAGGATTGTTTTGGAATTATCTGGAGGAAACCTATTTAAGACCTGTGGTAAGAGAGGAATACAAGCCACCCTGCAGCCAGCTTTATGTTCGTGATCAGAAAAATCTGCTGTTTGAGGTAACGTATTACAAAAAGCGAATTAATCTGGAAACTTATCACGCGCTCACAGACGGAACAGGGGCTTTGCAGTTTCTGAAATCTCTGCTTTATTATTATCTGAAGGAATTACACCCTGACAAAATCAGAGAATCTGCCGAAAAAATACGTCCGGACGCCACAGCGGCGGAGCTTTCAGAGGACAGCTTTGAAAAGTATTATTCTAACAGGGGAAAGGACGAAAAAATACCCAGATACCGGGCGCATCAAATGCATTACAGAAAGAGTGAATATCACATGCTGCACCTGACAGAAGGGATTGTATCTGTAAAGGAGCTGTTGAAAATTGCCCGTGCCCATAGTACGACTCTTACGGTATATCTTACGGCTGTATACCTGTGTGCCATTGCAAAGGATATGAGTGAAAAACAGAAGAGAAAGCCGGTGGCGCTGATGATTCCTGTGAATCTGAGAAACTATTTTCCTTCTGATTCTGTGCGGAATTTCTTTGGGTGGATTGACATTGGATATGATTTTTCCAGACAGAGTGAGAAGTTGGAGGACGTGATTGCCTTTACAGCAGCCTTCTTTAAGAAGGAATTGACGCCGGAGCGGATTGCTGCCAGAATGAATGGATTTATGCGTATGGAAAAGAATCCGTTTATGCGCCTTTTGCCTCTTCCGGTGAAGCTGTGGGGCATGCAGGCAGGGGCGAAATTGTCCTCTGCAAACGGTACGGCAGTGTTTTCCAATATTGGAAAAATCACTATGCCGGAGGAATGTGGGGAGTATATAGACTGGTTCGATTTTTATACCACAACGCCGAAAATGGAAATCTGCATGTGTTCCTTTGAGGATAACCTGACGATTAGTTTTACTTCCCAGTTTGCAGACAGTCCTGTGGAGCGGAATTTCTTCCGTATACTCACAGAAAACGGTACAAAGGTACGGATTATTTCCTGGAATGAAGAAGACTGGAAAGGGGGAAAATAGTCATGCAGTATTGCAGTAAGTGCAGAGTTTTTATAGAAAATCCTCATGAAAGATGTCCTCTTTGTCAGGGGAAATTAGAGGGAGAAGCCAAAGAGGAAGAGAAGCTTTTTCCAGATTTGACAGAGCAGAAGAACAGGCTTTTTCTTGGATTTCGGATGTTCACCTTTTGCTGTATTGCACTGATTGTGCTTGGGCTGGCAGCCAATGTTATGTTTCCTATGAAAATATTCTGGGCCGGTTTTTTGGCAGCAGCCGTGACGTGTATGTGGATACTTACCACAGTGGCTTTTGTAAAAAGAAGAAACCTTTTGAAAAATACACTTTGGCAAATGGTACTTTTGTGTGGTGTTTTTGTGTTCTGGGATTTCCTTACAGGTTACCGCGGTTGGTCCCTGGAATACGGAATTCCGGTTGTGATTCTGGCGGTTTTTCCGGTGCTTACAGTAATGGTAAAGCTTATGAAGCTACCCGCAGCCTATTATATGATTTATTATTTACTGACATGTGCAGCAGGGCTTTTGCAGCTTTTATTTTGGGCAGTGGGATTGATTGAAATGCATCGCCTCTGCGTGCTTTGCGGCGCTGTTTCCGCCCTGGTTTTTGTCGGACTTTGGATTTTTCGGGGGAAATATGTGGTAGAAGAAATGCGGAAAAAGACACATATGTAGAAGCAAAAACAAGGCTGAATTCTTATGGAACAAGGTAAGGTTGGTATAAGGATTCAGCCTTCTTTATTACTCGATTTTATTAGTAATTTTTCAAAAACGTAATTTCCACAGTAAACAAATCAGCATCTGTGAAGACTTCCAGCCGTCCGCCCTGCAGCTCGGTAAAGCTTTTGGCAATGGCAAGACCCAGTCCGCTTCCCTCCGTATTTCTGGAGGAATCTCCCCGTACAAAACGTTCGGTAATCTCATTTGGATTAAAATCCAGCTCGGTTGCGGAAATATTTTTCATGGAAATTTTCACATGGTTTTCTGTGTTTTCCATATTGATATAAACGCGTGTTCCGGGCATTGCATATTTCGTGATGTTTACCAGCAGGTTTTCAAATACCCGGTAAGTTCTCTGGCTGTCCAGCGGAAGAATCACTTTTTCTTCCGGAAGCTGCCAGCGGAATGCCAGGTCTGTGGCAGCTATTTTGTCTTGAAGCTCCAGTTTTACCTGACGCAGCAGGCTGACAATATCAATGTCCATGATGTTTAAAGTCACGGTCTTGCTGGTTGCCTTACTGATTTCAAACAAGTCTTCAATAAGGAATTTCAGACGGTTTGCTTTCTGATCCAGAATCTGGATATAACGGTTTCGCTCGTCCTCCGGTAAATCCTTCTGCTTCAGTAAATCCACATAAGTGATAATCGCTGTCAGAGGTGTTTTCAGGTCATGGGAAACATTGGTAATCAGGTCTGTTTTCATCTTTGTACTTTTTACCTCTTCTTCTACAGCCTTGCTGAATCCATTCTGAATCTTTGTGATTTCCTCGCGGAAGGGTTCAAACACGCCTAAATCTTCTGGAATGGTACCGTTTAAATTGCCCTTTGCAAGTTCATTGGTGGCTTCCAGAAGAAGCTCATACTGTCCCTGGATTTTCCGCAGATATTTCCGCAGCAGGAAGAACAGACCAATGGAGTAAAATACCAGCACGCCGATTCCGAAGACCCACATCATACTGATAACGCCAAGGATAATAAAGTTAATCAGCACGATTTTCAGTAAGGCGCGGTTGCCGTCTTCTTTCAGGTTGATATGTAGAAGACTGTCATAGGTTCTACGGCAGATTTTACACAGCCACGGCCAGAGGCGATAGGTAAGAACCCGTTCTCTGATGTATTGTTTGACACCCATGGTAAAGATATTTCTCAGGCAACCCACAACCCAGTAGCACAGGGTAAAGAGGAAAATCCAGCCAAAAAGTCCCCAAACGTATTGCAGTACATTTGAAATATCCTCCGGTGCGCCGATGCTGGTCAGTACATTGTAAATGGAGCGGGAATTCAGCGCACGGATATCAGAAAGTACGGCAGCGGCCGTACCCATACCGATGATACCGGCTGTTGCCACAAATTCAAATGGTACATGGAAGATTTTTTCATCGCCCGTTTCCAGCGGCTTAATAAACGGAAGCAGAAGTGCCACCAGAGCCACAAAGCCTGCCAAAGCCAGAAACAGAACGATTAAATCATCACTGTCACCGTTCGCATCAGTCAGGAAAAAGTCTGCGTAGCCGTCCTCCTGGAAAGCAGCCATGGCTGTTTTTGTCATGGCAAAGCAGTAGATTCTTTCTGATGGCTTCTGGAAGGGCTTTTGGAAATTGTAATAGTCCTCATAGTCTTCTACCGGGTTTTGCTTTGCAATTTCATTGAGCATCTGAGAAGCATTGTCTTTTTGGTGAGAGAGGAAGGCAGTAGATTTTACAGTTCCGCTTTTTCCGTATTCTACAAATGCAGCAAAGGCGTATTCAGAATTTTTATCAAGCACTCCGGTAGAGCGCATACGGGAAAGGCTCTGGTAAAGAGAATGACTTTTGTCTGTGCTTTCCCGGTTGGTATCAATGATGCCTTTATCTTCTGTATCCAGTACATCGTATTCCATGTAGGTGCGAAGTGTAGAAAAGTCGGATTCCCAGTCATCGTATCTGTTTTCCATATCATAGGCCACACTTTCAGAATCGGAGTATTCCGAATCTTCCTTATCATTATCAAAATCACTTTCCGTTTCTTGTTTGCTTCCTGTGCCAAAGAAGATATCGTAAGGGCGCAAGGCCTTTCCGCTTTCATTTTGCACCTCTTCTCCATAGAGTACATAGCAGTCCTTGATTAACTGATACATCAGCTCAGAATCTGTATAAGAAGAATCTGTCTGATTGTTTTGCTGCCTGATATAATGAGGCCGTATCACCATCATGGCAAGTGATGGCAGCAAAATCACCAATGCCATAATAACGGCTGTCAGTTTATGATAATTTTTCAATTTTGTATCCAACTCCCCACACCACCTTTAAATATTTTGGTTCCTTCGGATTAA
>SAMEA3387500__coassemble_776_pt1 | contig 45985 bp, 39 predicted proteins | sample SAMEA3387500__metabat2_high_PE_001 | metagenome-assembled genome bin SAMEA3387500 (sample SAMEA3387500) | Felis catus | biome: Faeces | place: United Kingdom | collected 2012
CTTGGTGCTTTAACTGACCAATTTTCAAATCAAACAATACAAAACAACGCAGTAAACGATTATAAAAAACCAAATCAACTCTAAAATGTTCTTCTTCAAAAGTGAATCTGACTTGTCTGCCTACAAAAGTAAATCCTCTTCCCAGTTCTAATAAGAACTTTTGCAAATTATCTATAATCCTATTTTCCAATTCTGTTTCGGTATAAGTAACAAGTTCCGGAAGTCCTGTAAACTCTAAAATATACGGATCTTTAAATATATCTTCAGGCTTTTCAACCATCTGCCCCTCTGTCGCAAGACGCATTATTTTCTCTTTATTTTTGCTCAATGCCAATCTTTTATATAAAGAACTTCCATACTGTCTTGATAATTCACTTTTGCTCCAGTTATTTCTATATGCTTCTATTTCATAAAAATGACGTTCTTCAACATTATTTATTCTCATCAAAATAAGATAATGAGACCAACTCAAATAAAACTTTCTTCCCTCTGCTGTAATTGGCAATCTTTCAGATTGGGGAAACGCTGTTTCCCCAATTGAATCCTTAGAATAAACTAAATAAAACTTCCTCATTAACTTCAGATTATCGTACGAATAACCCCGTCCAAATTTTTCTTTGCGTTCTGGAATAATTCTATTACTTTGTTATAAAAACTTTCATTTTGAACGTTATCCATATATTCACACCCTTTAATTATATTCTTTATTCTCGTTCTTAGATAAAGCATTAACAAATCAGCAATTTTGTTTAACTATTTTTGCAAGCTCTTCCCCTACTTCGCAGCATTTATCATTTTCAGTGCATAGCCAGAACAAATGTTCTTATTTTATTCTACATTATGTACTATCTAGTGTCAACTTTTCTTTTTAATAATTTCCTTACCTTTTTCATCTTCCTATAAAAAGTTATTTGCCAATTTTTTATTTATTATATCACTTTTCCATTTCACATCTGTCCCACCTATTCCTCAATCACCGGTTCTATCCCTGTTTGCTTTAGATTGGAGTAAAAAGCTTTTAATTGTTTTTCCTTAATCCATTTTAAATACTGCATATCTATATAAAATTCCGGGCAGCTTTTTACCTTTCTCTTTTCATTATCTAAATCTTTTTGCATTTCTTTTTCCAATTCCCCTATATTGGTAATTTCTCGATATTCGTAATCTTGCATTCTGGTGTAAAAATACCGTTCCAACTGTCCGGACCAGCGCTTTTGCAATTGAAAAAGGTGGTTCACAGAAGCAATTTTTTCCTTTATATATGGTGATTTTGCACTCCTGGGTTTCATTTTGATTATATCTTGTTTTGATTCATGCTCAAATTCCAGAGTTACTTCATCACATACAGTATCCAAATAGGGAAGAAAAATCTTCTCCACGTCTTTATTTCCTTTATAAAAGGGCGATTTGCTTCCCTTATAAGTTTCATTACAGGTTGGACAACAAAATTCTATATTTTGTAAAAATCCATTTCCGAATATCTACGAACTCTACCTTTGTAGAAAACAAAAAACTATCCGGGACAATCAGAACCTCCATGCCATTCACAGAAAGAGCTTTCAGGCTTTTCTGCATGCGTTTATCCCCTTCATATCCCCATAAAGTTCCATTTGTCCAATATTCTCCTGCTGCAATCAGCATGGTCCCCCCTGCCTGGGGATCTAAAATCGCAAAGTCTTCCTTCTCTTTTTCTGAACTTTTCTCCAAATCCAGAATCTATGCCAAAAGCTTCACATAGCTATCCGGTAAAACATAACGTCCTACATCTCTTTTTGTATGAATGCAAAGTTCATAAATCTCTCTTACAGTTTCATAAAGAAATCGCTCATCTTCTGCTTTATCCCAAATATCTAAAAGTTCAATGAGAATCTGCAGTATTTGATTTAAGACAGAAATCTTCTTTGTAGAAAGCTGAAATTCTTTAAAGCTTTCATATAAGTCCGTACCTTCTATTTCTTCCAATACCTCATTTTTAAACTTCGAAAACCAATCCCCTGTATCCAAATCCGCAATTCTAAAATATGCTTTCCCACGTCCATTTTCCTGACACAAAGCTCCTATGAGCAAATAACCGAAATCCTAAAACAGAGGCATTAAATCCTCTGTATATTCCATACGATAAAAATCAATGAGCGCGCGAAAACCTTTCAGTATCCTGTCTTTATACTCTTTATCCTTATCTTTCATCTTATCACCTCAAAATCCGTAAACTTTCTATAAAAAGGCAAAAGGATATTGCCTGAAATCTCAATTCCCTGCAATACCCTTTTCATTCATTCTCTTATTCTTATTTATTTCTTCCACAGCAGTGTTTGTATTTCTTTCCGCTTCCGCATGGACATGGATCGTTACGTCCGATTTTCGGTCCTTTTACAACTGTGCCGGATTTTTTCTGCTCCAGATATAACTCTTTTCTCTTTTCTTCTGAGAAAATGCTGTTCCACTGTGGCAATTCATATAACCAGTCTGCCTTTGCATCTACCATGTTTTTATACAGAGTTTCCAAATCAAATCCCAGGTTTACCTCTGTGTTTTCGTCCATCTCTTCAATAGGGTTCTGGATTTTCAAGCTGTCATTGATACCGTCCAGGAATCCAACCATTGTCATAACTTCTACATCATACTTTTCTGCCAGTTCCTTTACGGTTCCTTTTACTACTTCATTGGGATTGCTTAAAAGCTTTTCGTAAATCCCTTTTTCAATTAAGAAGTAATTTGTCCAGAATTTCTCAAGCTGGGCTCTGTCTGCCTGCTGAGAATACGCCATATCTCTCCAATCCTGTAATAATGCCATGTATCTTACCTGCCTTTTATTTATTTTCCTGATTTACCGTTTCGGTTTAACAGGTATAGTATATACGAAAACACAGATTTTTTCAATCTTTAAAATCAAATAAAATAATTCCGGCTGTGTATAAGTTCCGATTTTCTGCCCATACTACAGATAGTCCACAAAGAGATGTTTCAAATACGAAACGCTTTTTGCAGACAACCAAAGAAAAAGTAGAAATACTTTATCCTCCCCTTTTCAGGGGCTGTCACATGAACTTCATGGGCAGTCCCTGTTCTCTTATGTAAATTCGGATTCTTCCAGTTCCAGCAACACTTCTTCCCACACATTTCGATTCTCCTGATAAACTTTCTCAAAGCACCGCCATGGAAGCGGTGAATCCTGCTTTCCGATTTCTACGGTAAGACTCGGTATCCCCATGCTCTGCAGCGCCCAGTCCTTATATCCGGCTCCGGCAAGAATTTTGAAATTTCCATCTAATGCATATCCGGTAGCATTTGAAATTCTCCGGGCAAACGCTTTTGTAACAGCCTTTAAATTTCCTTCCTGTCCGAAATTCCAGTAAATCACCTGCCCTGAGGAATGGTAAGAAATGGTTCGCTGAAAGCTGTTTTCTCTTGTCAGCTGCGTCAAAATCTGTGTTTCTCTTTCCGACTCCGGATACTTTCCTCTATACCCTTCTGAGGAAACCGTTTCCTTTCCGGTTTTGCATTTTCCCCATTCAGCCGGAAAATTCCGGTTTAAATCCACACCCTTTGCATTTGCTTTCCACTTTCTGAAATAACTCTTATAGGACAGGTTTTCCCTTTCCCTATCTGCAATCTTTTGCAAATCTTTTCGCAGTTCCCGATTTCGGATACCCTCCAGTCCGAACTGAGAAATACTTACCCCGTCCGGATTTGCCATAGGGATTGCATAAACTGCTCTGTTTTCCAACAAAGTTCCATAAGAAATTCCCTGATATACATCACTCTGCTTCAGATGCAAAAGAAATTTTACAGCCTGTTCCATAATTAACTGACTGGTCATATATTCTCTTCCGTGAATTCCCCCAAAAATAAAAACTTTTTCTTGTGCATTTTGTTTTCCTATTCTCAGACAATCTATGCTCCTGAAATCAGCAGACATTCCCAATGACTGTACCTGCACATATTCTGAAAATATCTCTGCAAAAATAGCCAAATCTGTCTGCATATTTTCGTAGGTATAACCTAAAACTCTTCCCTTATGCGCTTTCCAAGTATACATTGACGGCTTCCCCTAAAATCATTATAATAATAAATATTCTAAGCAAGGGAGATTAAGACGTGAAGAATTTAAAGCGACTTCTCGCAGTCATTGGAATTATCCTGTTAGCAGGTATGTATGTCCTGACTCTTGTTTTTGCCCTGACAGATAATTCTGCTGCCGGCAATATGGTTATGGCATCTCTATATGCAACTGTGATGATTCCTGTTTTGCTGTATGCCTTTTTGCTTGTACATAAATGGACACACCCCAAGAAGGAAGAAATTTCCAGAGTTCTGGAGAACACTTCTGATGTTGATACTGTCATTTTTGATATTGGGAATGTGCTTGCAAAATATGACTGGAAGAAACTGTTAAAAGAAATGAACTACGATGAAAAGACAACGCATGCAGTTGCTGACGCTATGTTTTTAAGTAAAGACTGGGCCGAGGCTGACCGGGGTATCCGCACAGAGGAAGAAATTCTGCAGTCCTTTATTGCCAACAACCCTTCCTATGAAAAGGAAATACGGGCTACATTTTCTAAAATAGAGGATACCATTTCCGTTTATTCCTATACAAAGGATTGGCTTGCTTATTTGAAAAAACGGGGCTATAAGCTGTATTTTCTTTCCAATTTTCCGGAACCCCTGTACAGACGCTGTTTAGACAGGCTGAACTTTCTGGAACTTATGGACGGGGGCTATATGTCCTGGCAGGTACATTTGTTAAAACCGGAACCGGAAATGTACCGGAAACTGATTCAGGATTTTCAAATTACGCCGGAAAAGGCAGTGTTTATTGACGACTACATGGATAATGTGGCAGAGGCAAGAGCGCAGGGCTTAAACGCCATACATTTCACCGGCAGAAAAAGCGCTGTACAGCAGCTGGCTGACTTCGGTGTAAAATGACCAGCACAAAAAATTATATGATATGGTAATATAGAAAAGACTGCGGCAGAAAGACGAAAGGAAAAGTAACTATTTGTTCCTGATTTCGCTTTCTGCCGCAGTCTTTTTCTTTTCTCTGTCCCCGTCAGACTATAGAAAAATTTTTATTTCCATTTTATCCGATTCTACTGCTGTGATAACCATCGTTGATGCTCTTTATTTCCGCCAAATCACATTTTGGTTTTCTGTCATAAGTAAGCAAGCCATTAATTTCCTGTTCTACGTCTGTAAGCTGCGTATAACAATATCCCCAAAGTCCTTCCGATGCATAAACGGCTTCCATAATTCTGCCATATTCCTCTACAAATTCATTTTGAGAATGTACTGCAGTATACCCCCAGCCCTCTTCTTCTGACACAGCAAAGGCAATCCCGCCAAATTCTGTCAGCAAAATGGGGACGTTCTCATGTGAATACCCACTGGCATAAATATCATGGCAAGTAGGGGGATTATGTAACAATGTTGCTTTTTCAGAAAGCATTTTCTGATAGTCTTTATACATCTGCCATTCCCCTTTTTGCCCATGACTATAATTATGTATGGCACAGATATCTGTCTTTGTCATCTCCCAACCATCATTTGATATCACCAGTCTGGTCGTATCCAATGCATGAATATAATAGTACAATGCCATGGAAAAACTCTGCTGCCTGATATCAGTACGAATATTCGGCACTCCCCAGCTTTCATTTAGGGGAACCCAGGTTATAATACAGGGGTGATTATAATCTCTTTCTATAATTTCTCCCCAGTCTTTGAGCGTCCTGTTTACTGTCTGGTCGCTGTACATAGGAGCAGAAGCACATTCTCCCCATACCAGAAATCCCATTTTATCTGCCCAGTACAAAAATCTGCTTTCCTCTACCTTCTGATGCTTTCTGCATCCGTTAAATCCCATAGCTTTTGCCAGCTCTATATCCTGTATCAAGGCAGCATCGTCCGGCGCAGTCAAAAGACTTTCCGGCCAATACCCCTGGTCTAACACCAATTTTTGATAATAAGGCTTATTATTTAAATATACCATTCCATGCTCTGTGTGAACTTTACGAAATCCAAAATACGAAGAAACCTTATCTGTAATTCTTCCGTCTTCTCCATTTATCATTTCAAATTCCACATCAAACAACGTGGGGGTTTCCGGCGTCCAGGAAAATCCGGCTTCATGGTAATTCGTATGGAAAATTTTTTCCTGTATCAAATCTACAGAAAAGTCCAACTTCTCTGTGTTCCAAAAGATTTCTCCCTTGGCGATTGTTTCCTTTTTCAGAGAAATTTTATACCGGATACTATCCTCTGGTGTTACCTGGTACCCCTTACAGCTTATATTTATCTTACCCTCATCATACAAAGATGTAAATTTTACACATTCCAATCTCTTTTTCGGTACACCTTCCAGCCACACACTCTGCCAGATTCCACTGCTTGGGGTATACCAGATACTGCGCGACTCCTCTTCCCAGAACTGTTTTCCTCTTGGAATCGTTTCATCAAACGCAGGATCATATACACGCACTGTCAGCTCCTGCTCTCCATCCGCAAGATATGGAGTAATATTTACAGAAAAAGGGGTATAACCGCCTTTATGCTGTGCGATATATTGTCCGTTCAAATACACTTTTGCCTCATAATCTACAGCTTCAAAGTGCAAAAATATCTCTGTGTCCGTTTTTTCTTTTAACAGTTCTTCAGACAGAGTAAATTTTTTCTTGTACCAGAGAATCTCATGTACTTTCTTCCTGTGAATACCACTTTTTTCACATTGATAAACAAAGGGTACACAAATTTCCTGTTCAAATTTCCTATCTCTTTTATACCATTTTTGTAAAATCCCCTGATCGGCATCATCAAAGGCAAAATCCCAAAATCCATTTAAACTCTGCCACTTTTCTCTGACCAGCTGCGGACGTGGATATTCCTGCTTTACTTCCATATATGCTCCTCTCTCCTATGTACTATAACCATTTATTCAGTATTTCCTTCAAAGCCCTGTAAGCAGTTGTATAAGCTTCCTCTCCTGACATTTTCCTCTGCTCCAGCTCTCCGTTTTGTTCCAGCGTACCAAAACCTGTAAAATCTGTCAAATGGGGTTCCAGAGATAAGAATCCCTCATATCCCTCTTCTAAAAGAGATTTTAAAATTTCCTCTACGTTCCCATCGCCATATCCGGCAGGCACTACAATTCCTGACTCTGCTTTCGCATCCTTGATATGGATATAGGAAATATAAGGCTTTAACAACTGATACGCTTCTCTGGTGTCCTGATTACACTGAACAAAATTAGCAAAATCAAACACTGCTTTAAAATGTTCCCCATAAAACTCCTGCATGATTTCCAGACATCTCTTGGCATTATCTCCATAGATTTCCTTCTCATTTTCATGGAGCAAAACAACTTGATGATCTCTGGCATAATCTGCAAATTTCTGCAGTCTTTCAAAAACCTGGCTTTTATATTTTTCCGGCTCTTCCCCTTCCGGAATAAAGAAGCTAAACATACGAATATATGGTGTTTCCATAATTTTTGCAATTTCTACGGTCTTTTTATACAATTCAAAGTGTTCCTCAAAATCCTCTGTAATTAAAATCTTCCCAATAGGCGATCCTATGGAAGACAGCTTAATTTGATTTTCATCCAACTGTCTTTTAACTTCTTTTACTTCCTCCAGGCTATGCTCTACCAGTGGTTTTCCATTTACCCCGCGCATTTCAATATGAGAGATACCCAATTTTTTTATAACTTCTATCTGTGTCTTTAAATCTTCTGCAATTTCATCTGCAAATCCGCTGATTTCAATTTTATTTTCCATACTCTTTCTCCCTCTACTTGCTTCCATAAGAATTTTCAGTATCAAAAACTACACTCTCTGCTTCTGTCTTTGTTCTGGAATTGCCTCTTCTCTTATTTAATTCCTCTAAAAACAATTCCTCATCAATCGGCAGCTCTACCGTTTCTCCAAGCCAACTGGAAAGATGAATGGCATTGGAAAGTTCCAGTCCACGGATTCCTTCCCTTCCATCTGCTACCAAGGCAGTTCCATGCAGCACAGCATCTGCAAAAGCCTTCATTACTCCCACATGCTGTTCATTCTGCCCATCTACAGGCACTTCCACAACCTCCCATTCTGGTTTATCAAAGCCCCCCTTACAGGAAGCACAATGCTGTGACAGATTTTCCTTTAGCTTGTAAAAGGTCAGTTTTTCATCTTCACATACCAGTTTTCCCAGCTCTCCTGTAATTTCAAAGCGGTTTGTTCCGGGTGCATCTCCTGTAGAAGTAATAAAGACCCCTGTAGCGCCATTCGGATATTCCAGATAAGCGGTTACATCATCTTCCACCTCAATATCATGCCACAGTCCTTCTCTGCAAAAACCCCGTACCTTGGCAGGCATACCACAAATCCACTGTATCAGATCCAGATTATGAGGGCACTGATTCAACAACACACCTCCGCCTTCTCCTTCCCAGGTTGCCCGCCAACTGCCGGAATCATAATAGCTCTGGGTTCGATACCAATCTGTAATAATCCAGTTGACACGCCGAATCACGCCCAATTCTCCATTTTCTACCATTTCGTGCATCTTCCGATAAATACAGTTGGTTCTCTGGTTAAACATCATAGCAAAAACTACCTGGCTTCTGTCCGCTGCCTCATTCATTTCCCGTACCTGTTTCGTATAGACACCTGCCGGCTTTTCACACAATACGTGAATTCCCTTTTCAAAGGCTTCCATAGCAAGTGATGGGTGCTGATAATGCGGTACTGCAATCAATACAGCCTCACAGCAGCCACTTTCTAAAAGCTGGCTTCCCTCTTCAAAAATCTGTACTGATGAGGGCATATGTTCCCGACACCAGGTCTGTCTGGATTTTTGACGGTCTGCTACTGCTGCAAGCTCTAATGCCGGAACCTTGCCCTCCAGAATATTTTTTGCATGTGTGGTTCCCATATTTCCGATACCGATAATTCCGATTTTTACTTTATTCATTTACACTGTCCTCCCATCTTACCACACGATTGTTTTTTGCTGAATCATATAGCCCTAACATAAGCTCAAATGTGTCCTCCGTCAAGTCAAGACTATTACAAAAAATCTTTTTCCTCTTAAGACATTCATAAAAATCCTGAATACACATGGAATGAGAGCTTCCCCAACATTTTTTTCCAAATTGTTGTCTTTCTATCTCAAAATTATACACTTCTCTTCCCTTTTCCTGCGAGTAAACTTCCAAATATTCTCCTTCTATACAAATTTTCCCGCGAGAACATAGAATTTCCAGAAAAACAGGAGCATCTTCTGCATAAGCATTGGTAGCATAAAAACAAACCGGACGTCCTTTTATTTCCATATAGGCTTCCATTGTATCCTCCACCTCAATGATGGATTTTAAGTGATGATTTTGAATAGAGGCTTCTACCCTCTCCGGTTTTCCTAATAAATAGACAAGCAAATCCAAGGTATGAATCGCCTGATTTATCAATACGCCGCCACCTTCTGTACTCCATTTTCCCCGCCATTTACTTTGCTCATAATATGCTTTTTCCCGATTCCAGGTTAAAAAAGCCCTTGCCCCTTTCAGCTCTCCTAAGTATCCGCTTTCCAATAGTTTCTTTCCTTTTCTGACCGCTGGATTATATCGGTTTTGGAAACAGATTCCTACTTCTTTCTGCCATTTTTTCTTCTCTTCTTTCAACGCTTCAAATTCCGCTTTTGAAATGGCCTGCGGCTTTTCCATAAATACGTGAACACCCTTTTTCACTGCTTCCAGAGCCATAGAAACATGTAAATAATGCGGTGTGCAAATATGCACAACGTCTAACTGCTCTTTTTCCAACATTGTGGTAAAAGATGAATACAGATGAATCTTTTTATTTTCATATTCCTCGCTATAGGTTTCTCCTCTTTCCAAATCTATATCTGCTGCAGCCACGATTTCCACATCTTCTAAGCCTTTTAATGCTGCAAAATGTATTTTCGCAATATTTCCGCAGCCAACAATTCCTGTTTTTAACACCGTCACCCCTCTTTTCTTATCCCTTTAATCCTGAAGTGGCAATTCCGTCAACCAGATATTTCTGAAATATAATAAAAATTGTCACAATTGGTATCAATGATAAAACAGCCATTGCAAACATTGCCCCATAATCGGAAGACGAACTTGGATCGGCAAAAAGTTTCAATGCCAATGCAACCGGATATTTTTTCGCATCATCAATATATAACAATGCAGACATAAAATCGTCCCATCTCCACATAAAGGAAAAAATTCCTCCTGTTATCAAAGCCGGTGAAATCAATGGCAGCATCACTCTTGTGAAGATTCCATAATAAGAACACCCGTCAATTTTCGCCGCCTCATCAAGTTCTCTCGGAATTCCATTAATAAAGTTCATAATCAGATAAATAAAGAAACCCTGTACTGCAAAACAAAACGGTACAATAAGCGGCGCAAAGCTTCCAATCCACCCTAACTTCTGATACCATAAATACTGCGGTACCATAAGAATCTGTCCCGGCAGCATCATGGAGGCTAACATTGCAGTAAACAATATTTTTCTTCCTTTAAATTTACATCTTGAAAATCCATATGCAACACAGGCAGAAGAAAACAAAGTTCCAATGGTTGCCACTACAGTAATAAATAACGAATTTTTAAAGAATGTTCCAAAACTAACACCTGCAAATCCCTTCCAGCCATTCTCATAATTCTCTAATGTAAATGGTTTTGGCAGTAAGCTTTCTGCCGTAGAAAAAATAGTATTTGTATCTTTAAAAGAACTCATCAACATCCAAATTAAAGGATACAACATCAGCAGTCCAACACCACATACCAGCACATGATAAATAATTTTTCCTGCTCTTCTTTTCTTTTTCATCTTTTACTCCTGTTCATATACCCAATATTTTTTTGTTTTAAATAAAAGCAAGGTTAACAATCCTATAAATAACAGCATAATCCACGCCATTGCAGATGCATATCCCGCATGATTGAAAGAGAACGCCTGTCTATACATATAAACTGCATAAAACAAGGTACTGTCCATAGGCTTTCCATCTGTAATAATTAAGCTCTGCGTAAAAGCAAGAAAACCATTTATCATCTGCATAACCAGATTGAAGAAAATTGTTGGCGTCAATAATGGTAACGTAATCTTAAAAAATTTCACAAATTTATTTGCCCCATCTACGTCTGCAGCTTCATATAAATCCCGTGGTATCTGTTTTAATGCCGACAAAAAAATCAACATAGAAGAGCCAAACTGCCAGATTGCCAATAAGACCAAAGTCCAGATTGCAGTCTTTGTATTTCCCAGCCAGGCAAACTGTGTATCCAATCCAAACATTCCCAAAATACTGTTCAGCACCCCATCTGTAGCAAAAATTCTTCTCCATAATACTGCGACCGCTACCGAACCGCCTAAAATAGAAGGCAAATAGTATGCCGCTCTATAAAACCCGGTTGCTTTCGTTGATTTCACAAGAATCAGAGCAACAATCAAAGCAAAAATCAAACGTAAAGGAACCGATACAAATACAAAAAGAAACGTTGCCTTCACAGAATGCCAAAAAGTTTCATCTGCCGTAAATATTTCTATGTAATTATCCAGACCGGTAAAAACAGGCGGTGATAAGATATCATAATCACAAAATGAATAATAAAGTGACATTCCCATAGGAATAATCAGAAACACCAGAAAGCCAATAATAAACGGCATACAAAATACCACACCTGCACTGCTTTCTTTATTTAAGAATTTGCGTAGTTTAAAATTCAATGTCCTCTCTCCTCTTTCTATGTTCATTTATTCATTGAAGCGTAATGCTTCATATAAAGCTAAAATAACCAGGGACTGTCCATATGCCATAGGCGCAATGAGAATTTTTTTATAATATTCCGCATTGTTTCCCACACCGGTTCCGCCTGATACATTTAAAACGGTTCCGTCTTTGTCAATATTTTTTAGAATTCCCCGTATTCCCCTTTTCACACACGGCAAATAGCTATCGTCTAAAATTCCGCACCTGATTCCTTTCAAAATTCCGGCTATAATTCCTGCAGAGCCGGATACTTCCTCATAACTTGTCGGGTCTGTTAAAACGGTATGCCACAATCCACTTTTTCCCTGTAATTTCTTTAAAGCCTCCACTTGAGCCTTATAAGTATCCACAAAAAATGTTTTTACTCCTGTTCCTAAAGTACCTTTAAACATTTCTATATACTCCAGGATTCCCAAAGTAAACCAACTGTTTCCTCTGCACCAAAAAATCCCTCCAAAATTGTCCATACGTTCAAATGACCAGCCATGAAAAAACAATCCACTGTTTGTGTCATATAAATATTTAATATGTATTAAAACTTGATGAATGGATTCTTCCACCCAATCCTGACGTTTGTATTTCTGTCCCATCTTGTTCAAAAATAAAACCGCCATAAACAAGGTATCTATCCACATCTGATTATCGTTTAGTCGAACTCCCTGCCGGTCTCCGTTGGCGCTGATAACATGCTGAAATCCCCCTTCTCTGGTCTTTGGAATGCAATGAATCAGCCAGTCTGCCCACTCCAGACACAATGCTTCAAATTCCTTATCCTTGTATAACTCATTCAATTCTGCCAAAGTAAGCAATGGCGCTGTCGTGTTAATATTTCTGGAAGGAATGCCTTCCTCTATATTTCTTTGAAACCATTGATACAAAAATTCCTTATATTCTTCCTTTTTCTGAATTTTCATCACTTTTAAGATTCCATATAACCCAACTCCCTGTGGCCAGTCCCATTCTGAAATACCGAAATCTCTTTTAAAGAATCCTATGTGCTCTCCGCCTTCTTTTAAACTTTCTTCATTTTCAGGAAGCCCCAGATGCATTAATTTTTGAATGACTAAGTCCAGCTTTTCCTGTATTTCTTCTCTATTTATATACTCCATATGTAATGCTCCTGTTAAATATCTTATTTTTTCTTAAAGGAAAAGCTGCCGCCCCATTGATAAATGAAACCGGCAGCCCCTTATCTTCTATTTTTCTATTTTGGAAAAAATTTCTGTTCCTTTTTCAAAATATTCTTTTGCTGCCTCTTCCGCAGTCATTTCTCCATAACCTATTTTTTCCTGAACTTTCTTTAAAGTATCTGACCATTCGGAAATTCCATCTGGATCTGGCGGTGACATAGGAGAACAATTCTCCGCTACTACATGGTTTACAAAATCCATGGCAACCTGTTCGCCCGGTGTCAGTTTATCATAAATCGCTTCTGAAATAACGGTAGAAGCAGGTACTCCTCTCTCACTTAACAAAATATTATTTGCCTCTTCCGAATTAATCAAATAATTTAACACTTTTACCGCTTCATCAGGATACTTTGTATCCGCACTGATAGACCAAAACATTGCCGGTTTTAAGTAATTGGAAAGCTTTGGGTTGACAGTAGGCATAGTAGTAAGACCAATTTCCATACCTTCCGGCGCTGCTGCTTCAAATGCAGAATACAAGTTGCTGCCTCCATTCATGGTACACCAGGCCATTGTTTCCGGTCCTGAACCATAAATCATAGGATCCTGCTCTACATTAAATCCCTCAATCACATCAGGAGTAATAATATATCCTTCTTTCACTCCGTCTTCCAACATTTTAAAATATGGGACATAATCTTCTGCCTTCTCTAACGGCATACGGTCTGCCGGAACTTCAATCCCATCTCCCCGCAGCCATTCTTTAATCAGGTATCCATCATAAAAAATTTTCGCACGATATCCGGTTTCTTCTGTTACCTGTTTTGCAATCTCTGTAAATTCCTCATAGGTCATATTATCTTTTATTGTAATTCCCAATTCGTCTGTCAAAGTCTTATTATAAAAGAGACAGGGAGAGTTTACTCCAGCTGCAATTCCATAATTTCCTCCCTTGACTTCTCCCATCATCAAAACATTCTCCGGAACATTCGAAACGTCCAATGCTCCACTCTCAATATATGGCGTCAAATCTAAAAGCTGCTCTTTTTCTACATACTGGGTAATGGCAGATATATCCATTTGCAATAAGTCTGTCATATTTCCTCCTGCCGCTGACGTTGCCATCTTATTCCAATAATCTGCCCACTGGAAAAACTGTCCTTCAATGGTTACTTCAGGATTTTCTTCATGATACTTATTTAATACCTCCTGGGTACGTTCATTTCTTACCTGATTTCCCCACCATGCCATAGACAATGTCGTCCCATTCTTCTCCTCTGCTTTCCCTTCTTCCTTTTCTCCACAGGCAGCCAGAGATGTTGCTGCAAGTGTTCCCGCTAAAAATAACGCAGCATATTTTTTCATTTTTTTTCTGTTCATTTTTTTCCTCCTTATCTTTGCTTCCTATCTCTTTGTTGTGTCTATATTATATAAAAAACATATTTCAAATAAAATCAATAAAATCCACTTCCCTTAGCACTATTCCCACCCTCTACAGTAAAAAACCCTCTTTTTTGCACAGAATCCACTTCTCCTTCTGTAAAACAATTCTTTTATTGAGTTTTTGCTCTGTTCTGTATAATATAAATATAGATTTATATGCACAATTGGAGGTAACTATGAAAACACTTAAGAAACAATTTCAAAACAGTTCTTTAAAAGTAAAAATCCAACTGATTCTCTTTTCTTGTATCCTGTTTTTATTTATAGTAACCTTTATCGGTATTTACTGTGTTTCAAATTCTTTTGAAAATGCACTTTATCATTCTGCTTCCTCTTCGCTCTCCTATTCAGCCTCTAATATTGAAAGCCATTTGAAGCAAATCGATGATTTAGCAGACTCTATATTTTCTGACAGCTTAATTCAAGAGCAACTCCCTTTGTTAATAGAAACAAAGATCCGTGCAGAAAAAGAATTTTATAAAAATAATATTTATAATCAAATATTCAATTATCTGACTTCCGGAACAAATATGAATGATATTCCGTATATTTCTATTCTGCAGAGTGAAAACGAACTTGTAAGTACCTATTCTACCGAAAGTTCAAAATTATCAGATAAAATACGAAAAACTCTATACCACACTGCAAAAGAAGCTAATGGAAAGACGGTATGGATTACTGATTATTGTCAGGATTATGGTATTTTTCTAGTGAAAGAAATGAAAAAGATAAAAAATCTTGATTTTAATTCTTTAGGTGTTCTGGTGATTAACATTGATCTTCAGAATTTAATCTTCCGAACAAACGGACTCAGCACAAAATATGAAGATCCAAATTATCTTTTACTGGAAAACAATCATGTTTTTTATCACGGAAAGGCCTTATCTATTTCTGACGCACAGTATTTAAAAGAGCATTTAAAACAGGGATATGGTATTTTTTCACTCGGTGCAAAAAAAGTATTTGCCGTAAGGGATAGAATTCCCAATTATGACTGGGATTACATTTCCGTTGTTTCCTATGAATCCGTTGCCAATACTGTTTTTATTACCAGAAATCTGTGTCTGCTCTCTATCATACTTGCAATCCTATTTGCTTTTTTTGCCTCTTCCAGACTTTTGGAAGCTATCTTATATCACATTTATTATTTGATTCAAAAAATGAAGAGAGTGGGAAATGGAAACTACGAACTTTCTGAAGCAGACCTCTGTTATCAGAATCGCTTTGATGAAATCGGTCATTTGCATACTGCTTTTAATTCTATGACTGTAAAACTCGATACTTTAATCCGTCAAAACTACACCAACGAACTTCTCAAAAAGGAAGCTCAGTTAAAAGCCCTGGAAAGCCAGATGGATCCACACTTTCTCTACAACACGCTGGACTCTATTAACTGGAGAGCAAAAGCTTTAGAAGCAGAAGATATTGTGCAGATTACCACAGCCCTCGGAAATCTGCTTCGGATTTCCCTTGACCGCACACACACGCCATTTACTCTTGCAAAGGAGATAAATCTTTTAGAAAACTATATGGTGATTCAGAAACTGCGTTATCCGCAGCGGCTAAATTATACTGTGGAAATCCCTCAGGAATGTTACAATCTGCAGATTCCCAAGTTTACCATACAACCCATTTTAGAAAATGCCATTCGCTATGGTTTGGAAGAAATGTCTGAAATCTGCTATATTTCTATCCGTGCTTCTATAAAAGAAACTACCTTGCTAATTGAAGTAAAAAACAATGGTTCCTCTTTTGAAGAACATCTTTTAGAAAAATTGGAAACAGAAGAAATTCAGCCTCATGGGTTTGGTATCGGACTTTTAAATATTCATAAACGACTGCTTCTCGCTTATGGTAACGATTACGGTTTAAGACTTATCAATGCAGAAGATGAACTGACAGGAGAAGAATATGCCATTGTCCAAATTGCGCTTCCTGCGATTTTATCTGAAACAGAAGAGCATATTTCTCAGAGCATTTTAAATGAAAATGCGGAAAGAAAAAATCCTAAATAATACGGTCTTTAGAAAGGAGTACCCTGATGTTAAAACTATTAATTGTAGATGACGAAGAAATTGTCTGTAATACGATTGCAAAAGTAATTCCCTGGGAGGAACTTGGAATAACGCTAATCGGAACCTGTCTGGACGGAGTAGAAGCCTACCATACGATTCTGGACGAATCTCCGGACATTGTTATGACCGATATTCGCATGCCGGGTATTTCAGGTCTTGAGTTAATTGAAAGAATTTCTCATACAAATCTGAATACACAATTTATTATTTTATCCGGATACGGCGAATTTGACTATGCCAAACGCGCCATGAAATGCGGTGTTCGTCATTATCTGTTAAAACCTTGCGATAATCCTTCTATTATCGACTGTCTGAACGCTGTGATAAAAGACTGCCAGGAAATTTATTCCCAAAAGGAATCTTTTACTTCTGACAATCAACTGCTGAAAAATCTCCATTATGCTCTGATTCAAAATGTCATTGATGAAGGAATTGCGCTTCCGGAAGGAGAATCCATTTCCTGGTCTTCTTATGAAAAATATCTGGATTTTACAGGTACTCCTTATCAGCTTTGCCGGATTTTCTATCTGGAAAAAGAGTATATGAACGATGCCGTTCACATAGCGGATACTTTTTTTGAAAAACAGGCTCCTCATCTTCCTGTTTATAAAATTTATATTTCCAATGTTCTACTCCTGTTCTTCCCGAACTTTCGTTCAGACTACCGGGCAATGGACTGCTTTTTTTCAGCCTTATCCTTTCCCAATCAGAAGACCGCTATAGAATATGACCGTACCATTTATTCCGATTTAGGCTCTTTGCTGGAATATCTTATTTCCAGATTAAGACGATTTGATGTCTTCTATTTTGCAGTAGAACACCGCCTTCTGCCAAATTTTAATTATGAACAGCTTACTGCACAGGCAAAAGAGCTTTGCCCCGCTCTTTTATCCCCTGACAGTTCTATACGGCAGCAGACTCGCCAAAAACTTCAGGAACTTCTGCAGGCTGCTTCAGGCAGAGATTTCCTGTTACAACTTTCTGCACAGATTCTTTTAACTGTCAGTACACGCCTTTCCTCGGGCAATGCAGCTTATATCACCGAATTTTTATCTGATGTTCAAAAGGAATCTGAACTCTCTGTTATCCTAAATCGGGTTATGCAAAAAGTTGATGAGCTTGTGCGATTATCCCAGCATACCTCTGCTTCCTACAGTCCTTTTATCGAAGAACTGTTACACTATCTGGAAACTCACGTTTCCGATTCTAACCTGACTTTAAAGTGGATTGCGGAAAATCATTTGTATATGAATGTAAATTATGTCAGCCGCTGCTTTGTCAATGAAACGCACCAGAAATTTTCCACCTATCTGATGAATTTGCGTGTACAAAAAGCAAAAGAAATCTTATCCGATCAAAATCCGGATAAGATTCAAAATGTAGCAGAATTAGTAGGCTGTGGCAACAACCCTTATTATTTTTCTAAAATTTTCAAAAAATGCACAGGTATGACACCTTCTGCCTATATCAGAAAAGTACAAAGAGAAAGGACGCTTTAATTTGCGTCCTTTTCTATTCCTCCCTGGAATTTATTTCTGCCAGATTAATGGTTCTGGTACAAATCCTTTCTGCCAGGCTGCTGTTGTGGGTAACCATAAGAAGTCCCAGCCGACGCTCCTCTACTTCCTTTAGCATCAGATTCCAAATCTGCGCCTGGGTAATCACATCCAACATGGTACTCATCTCATCGGCAAACAGAAAATGGGTACCCTCAAACAAAGAACGCGCCACACAGAATCGCTGCAACTCTCCTCCGGAAAGTTCTCTTGGATATCGGTCAAGCCAATCCCTTTCTATCCCCAAAGCTTCCATAACCTCGTCCCGGAACATACCGGATTCTTCTAAAACCTTTTTCATTCTCCACCTGGGATTAATGGCCTTCTCCGGGTGCTGATAAATCAACTGCACCGGGCAGACGCCCTTTTTCGGCAGCGGCTTACCGTCTAAAAGCACTTCTCCCTTTGCAGGCTTTAGATACCCTGCCAGAATTTTTACCAGCGTACTTTTTCCGTATCCACTGGGTCCAATCAGCCCCACACGCTCTCCTTCTTCTATTTTCAAACTGACATCTTTTAAAATCCAAGGGGTATTTTCCCTGTAACGAAAACTGATATTTTTTGCCTCAATCTGCATGAATACACCTCACATATCCCCCGCGCACCTTGCTCATGGCAGGTATTCCTTCTTCGCATTCCTTTGTCTTATAAGGACATCTGGGCGAAAACAGACACCCCTTCGGCAGATATTTTGCATATGGCTGAAAGCCGGGAATGGGTTCAAAACCATTCTGTGGCAAAGCCCTCCAAAGAGCCTTGGAATAGGGGTGGCGAAGAGCCTTCTCCCCCTTTAAAAAGTCCTTTGCATCTGCCATTTCCACTGTGGTTCCCGCATAAAATACAGCAATGCGGTCTGCAATATGAAAAGCCAAATCAATGTCATGGGTAATTAAAATAACCGCTTTTCCCTCGTCTGCCAGCTCCCGAAATACTTTTAAAGCCTCCATTGCCATTGCCAGATCCAGCCCCGGCGTCGGCTCATCTGCAATAATAACCTCTGCGCCGCTTAGCACCGCGGTGGAAACCAGCACTCTTCTCGCCATGCCTCCGGAAAGCTGGAAAGGATACAGCTTTTCCGTCTTTTCGTCCAGCTGAAACCGCTTAAAAATCTTTCTCTGGGCTTCTATTTTCGCTTTGTCCGGTTTCGGTCCCCTGACCTGCGCTTCTACCTTCATCAATGGGTCTAAAAAGGACACGGACTGAGGCACCAGGGCAAATTCCTTCCCTCTTAATGCTTCCTTATCCTTCTGGCTTAACACCTTCCCTTTATAGGAAATCTCACCGCTTACGGAAGCGTTATCCGGCAAAAGTCCCATAACCGCATGGGCAAGAAGACTTTTTCCGGAACCGCTGGAACCGGCGATTGCCACAATCTCTCCCGGACGCACGTCCAGCGTCATATTGGAAATAACCTTTAAATCATACTGTTCCAGGCCTTTTTCATACATATGAAAAGATACAGATAAATCTTTTACTGATAAAATGCTCTCGCTTTTCATTTTTTCCTCCTACTCATGGGCGCTGTACGGGTCCACGATTTTCTTTACATTTTCTCCCAGGCGGTCAAACAACAGCACAATAATAACCAGCATAAGTCCCGGGAAAAAGGCAAGCCACCACATACCGGCTGACAGATATTTCATGGATTCTGACAGGATAATTCCAATAGCCGGCTGTTCCGGCGGCAAACCGAAGCCCAGAAAAGTCAGACTGGATTCATGCATAATGGCATGAGGAAACATTAAAATCAGTCCGATTAAAAACTGGGGAATCATATGAGGAAGAATGTGATGGACCGTAATCCACCAACTGGATTTTCCCAGCTTTCTGGATACTTCTATATACTGCTGGGAACGAATCTGCAGCACTTCACTGCGGATAATACGGGCAAGCCCGGTCCAGTGGGTCACTGCCACTCCAATCAGCACTCCCTTTAGCCCTTTTCCACAGGCAAAGGAAATCAGAATCAAAAGTACGGTATGGGGAATTCCCATAACCAGGTCAATGAGCCAGTTGATAAAATGATCCAGCCAGGAACTTCCCGTTGCTGCCACCACGCCTACAATTAAGGCAATGACCGCACTGACTGTAGACGCTACCACGCCCACGACAATGCTGACAGAAAGCCCTTTCATGGTACGCACCAGCATATCCCGCCCCAGCATGTCTGTGCCAAAAGGGTGCAAGAGAGAAGGCGGCAGGCCTTTCTGTGAAAAATCTGCCTGAATCAATTCGTCGCTAAGAAGCGCTCCTGCCAGATAAATGGAAAACAATACAGCAAAAATCAGCGCTGCAATCCCTATGGTTTTTGTCCTTCTGTTCAGCTTTATCTTTGCGGTTCCCATTCTCACTGCCGCTGTATTATTCATTTCGATATCCCTCCCTTATCTGCGGGTCTACAATTCCATATATCATATTTGCCAACATATTTCCTATAAATACAAACAATGCGCTAAACAGGGTAATCCCCAGAAGAAGCGGTACATCGGACGCCATACCTGCCGCAGAAGCCGCCGCACCCAGTCCCGGATAAGAAAATACATTTTCCGCCAGAACAGAACCTCCGAACAGCTCGCTGAAAGAACCAAACTGCATGGTCACTGCAGGTAGCATAATGTTCCGAAAGCCGTGACGCTTCAGCACACTCCATTTGGACTCTCCTCTTGCCCTTGCAAACAGCACATAATCGCTTTCCAGTACGTCTACCAGCTTTTCCCTGGTATGTAGCGCCACGTTGGCAAAGGAGAGAAAACTTAAAGTCAGTGCAGGTAAAATCAGATGATGAATTCTCTGCAAAAGAGTTACCTGGTCTGCGGGCACTCCTTTTGGTACGCTCATACCCATGGGAAACCACCCCAGCTGTACGGAAAAAATCATCAGGAATACAATTCCTATCCAAAAAGTAGGAATGGAACACAGAATCAGACACAGCTTTTTTAAGATTTTATCCTGCCATTTGCCGTTCCAGATACCCATGATACAGCCCACGGCAAAGCCTATAACCCCGGAAAAAAACCAGGCAGTAAGCATAAGCGCTAAAGAAGCTGCAAATTTTTCTTTGATAATATCCAGAACCGGACGGCGATATAACAGGGATACGCCGAAATCTCCATGAAGAATAGATTTTCCCCATGCCACAAACCGCTCTACGGGCGGATCGTTTAATCCCCAGTATTCTGCAATCTTGGCTCTCTGTTCCACGCTGACATTGGGAACAGAACCCACATACTGCTGCACCGGGTCTACGGGTGAAAGACTCACCAGTACAAAGCTGACCACACTGACTGCAAGCAGCAGTGTTACCATACGCACAAGGTATTTCCCTGTGAATTTCAGATAATATTTACTTTTCATTGTTTTTTCTCCACTTTCTCTTTTAAGCACAAGGAGAGGGGCTGCCGCAAACGCGCAGCAGCTCCTCTTTTGTCTGTCACTTCGGATTCTTTATTCCCAGGTCCATTCTGCCAGATTTGCAATCAGCGGCCATGCCTGTCCGTGTGCGTGAATTCTCTGGTTTCCAATATTTAATCCGTCTTTTACATAATAGAGGTGTGTCATATTTACAAAGAATGCCCAAGGCGCTTCTCCCTTCATGGACGTACCGGTTTCACCGTCCCACTGCACCTTTTTCCACCATTCATAGGAATCTTCAATGGATAAAGAATTCATTGCCTTATCCAGATATTCATCGGTTTTATCGCTGGTATAGAATTCCGGGTTATACCAGTCTGTCTTTCCTGCATTGCTGCTGTGGAACAGCATGTAGGAGGTCATAGGACTATCAGAACCCCAGCCCATAATCATAGGCTCGGAGAACATTCTCTTAATGGTATCGTCCTCGCTTACACCTTCCACGGTAATGTCAAATCCCATGTTTTCCTTTGCCTGATTTGCCACAGACATGGCAACTGCCTGACGCATGGAATCTCCCGCAAAATACATTAAATTAAATGCCAGCTTTGTGCCGTCTTTTTCCCGGATACCGTCCCCGTCTGTATCTTTCCAGCCAGACTGCTCTAAAAGTTCGTTTGCGTAATCCACATCTGTTTCAATAACGTCCTCTTCATTCCACCACGGCATGCCGTCGCACTCGGAATATGCCGGTTTTGCCAGTCCGTTTAATGCCTCGTCAATAATCTGCTGTCTGTCTACACCGTAGCAAAGAGCTTTTCGCACGTTTACATCACAGGTAACATTGTTTCCGATTTTGTATCCGTCCTCTGTTTTCTTGCCTTCGTCCGGAACTATAGGAAGGGTAATGCCTCTGTTATCTACAGATTCTACCTCTTCTACATGCATGCCTTCGATTTCTGTGGTTGCAAGCGTTGCAGAGGTCAGGGCGATATCCACTTCTCCTGCCTTTGCAGCTACAAATCTGGCATCTTCCTCCTGAATCAGGAAAACTGCTCTTTCAATTTCCGGCTTTTTGCCGTAATAATCTTCGTTTGCCTCTAAAATAAACTGCTGTCCCTTGTCCCACTGTACCATTTTGTACGGACCGGAACCGATGATCTGGTCTGCCTCCAGTCCAAATTTGTCACTGTACGCCTTCTCCGGTACGATTCCCATCTGTGCAACCGTATAGATAAAAGTGACGCATGGCTTTGTCAGCTTAAATTCTACGGTCGTATCATCTTTGGCAATACAGCTTTCCATCATGGTTAAATCCATGTAGGTTGCCTTTTCTTTTGCTGTGTTAAAGGTAAATGCCACATCGGAAGCTTTCAGCGAATCTCCGTTTGTAAATTTTACATCGTCCCGAATGGTAAAGATCCAGGTAAGGGCGTCATCGCTGACTGTATAATCGGTTGCCAGGTCATTTTCCAGCTGGTCATCACCATTTACTTTTACTAAATTAGAATATATAGGGGAACCAACATATCCAAACCCTGTACATGGGTCAAAAGAATCTCCCTCACTGGAAAAACCAATGGTAACCTCTGATTTTTTCTCTCCGTCTTTTTCTGTTTCCTTTGCACCTTCCTCCTTCTGTATCTCTGTTTTTGCAGAAGAAGTACCGGAATCTGCTGCAGGACTTCCGCACCCGGTTACCATGGCAGTCACGCACAACAGCGCTGCCAGTGCTTTCATTCTCTTTCTCATTTGACTGTTTCCTCCCTGTTTTTTCTATTTTTTCAATATTCCTTTTGGACAACGCCTATTATAGACAAAAAAATCCCCCGGGGTAAGCCACCCTGGGGGTTATTTCTTTTCTTCTTTTTTCTTTTCTTTTCCGCGTGTAAATACTGGATTGTTCTGCGGATTTCTGTAGATAAAATCAGGTTTATATCCCTATCCGGGGGATTTTTCTGCCCTTTAATCCGTAAATTCCATACCAATCAAATCAAATTTCTCGCAGCTTATCACAACCGTAAAGCTGTCTTTTTCCGGTTTCGGGCATTTTACGCGGATAATGCGGTCAGACATATCATAATACCAACCGCTCTCCGCTTCCTCAAAGCTTTCTTTTGTCAGGAATCTGGCAATTTTTTCACCTTCTACGCTTACCCAGTAAGCGCCTTTTTCCTTACTTACCAGATTCAGTTCCAACTTGTCCCAGGTTTCCTCAAAGGAGCCGCTCTTTGTAAAGGTAATGGTTTTTCTATCCCCTGCCTTTACCTGTATATGGGTGGAAGCATATTCTCCTTCTTCAAACTTCTTAGACCAGCCGTCATCGTCGTAATAAGTAAATTCTACATCGTTTTTACAGCTTACAAGGAAGTTCAGAGTTTTCAGCGTATCTCTCTTAATCTGTGTGACATCTTCGCTGGTAACATAGATACCACTGTCCCTGAAGAACATAGGTATGGACGCCAAAGTAACCGGGACTTCTATGGTCTGTCCGCCTTCATAGGCTTTAAAATGGTCATTCATATCATACCACACAGAACCCTTGGGCAAATAAATCTCCCTTGTTTTTGCTCCTTTTTCTACCACGTTTGCCACCAGAACAGAAGAACCAAACAGGAATGTCAGATGCTCGTCTGTGTAACAATTTTTGTCCTCCGGAAATTCCAGGAACAGAGGCCGCATCACAGGCATGCCGTTTTCGTGGGCTTCCCGCATAAGGGAATACAGATACGGAATCATGCGGTATCTCTGGGCATAGGCTTCCTGTACATAAGGAAGAGTTTCCTCGTACATAAACGGCTGTGTCACTGTGTTGTCACTGTTTGCAGAATTAATGCAGAATCTGGGCTGGAAAATTCCATTCTGAATCCAGCGCAGCAAAAGCTCTGCCTCCGGCGCCGGTCCTGCAAATCCGCCGATGTCGCAGCCTGTATTGGCAATGCCGGACAGTCCCATGCCTAAAATCGTGGCAATGTTAAACTTCACGGTACGCCAGTCTGTAAGATTATCTCCGTCCCATACCTGGGCGTAACGCTGAATACCTGCAAAGCCTGCCCGGTTGATGATATAGGGGCGTTCCTCAGGATAAACCTCTGCAAGCGCCTCTTTGGCAGTGTATGCCATCATATTGGAGTGAATAATCTTCAGTTCCGCCATGGTTCCGCCCATGCCTTCAAATTCACAGAAGGCATCTCTGTCCTCAATGCCGTCGTATTCACAGTTGTCGTTCCACACCGTCTTTGAACCTTTTTTCAGAAGAGTTTCCTTTAACAGTTCCTTCCAGGTATTTCTTCCCTTTTCTCCTGTAAAGTCCACGAAGCGTCCTTCTCCGCCCCACCAGCGTCCGCGGTAATCGTCTTTCTTATCCGGGGTTTTCACAAACACATCGTTTTCTTCAAAGACCTCCCGATAGGGGTGGTTTTCCAGAATTCCCGGCTTCATATTTGGAATCACATTGATTCCCATGCCTTCCATTTTCTCAAAGAAGCCCTCCGGATCCGGAAATCTCTTTTTGTTCCAGTTAAAGGTATAGCGCAGATTATCCTTTTCTCCTGAAGAATAACCGCTTGCCAGCCAGAAGTTGTCTATATAAATGTTTTCATCAAAGTGCTTCTGAATGACTTTGTAAATTTCCTCATCACAGTCTTTTTCCAGCTCTGCATAGTACATGGTGGAAGCTGTATAGCCCAGGGACTGCTTGGTAGGCATTGCCTGCCGCCCGGTAAGGAAGGTGTAGCGATTTAACACAGAGGGCATATCCGGTCCGTTTATCAGGAACAAATCAATGTCCCCGCCGTCTGCCTGATAATAGCAGTAGCAATCCCAGTAACCGCTTCTCTCATTTCCCATATCAAACACAGCGTCATAGGAATTGTTATAAAACAGTCCCAGAGCATGAAGCTTTTCTTCGTTTACGCGGATATAAAAGGGAATGTGTTTGTATAAAGGCTCTCCGAATTCCGGGTCAAAACCAATGGCGTCCTTGGGGGACATACGCATACGCTTTCCTCTTTTATCCAGATGTCCGGTCTTTTCTCCAAAACCGTAAAAATGGTCTTTTTCCATATCCGCTTCTGAATAATGGGTGATTCTGCCAAGCTGGTCCTTGTCAAAGGCTCTTTCCTTTAAGTCTGCATAAATCAAATTTCCTTCCTTATCATAAAGACGGAAGTTTAACGGATTTTTCTGCATCACCAGGCAAAGGGTTTTTGTCCGAAAGACAAGCTGCTCTTCTGTTTCCTCATAAGGAAGGGCAAGGGCAGCAATACGCTGCCTCTCTTCCTTCAAAAGTCCGTCTAACTCGTCCTCCCAGGCAGTTGTCACCAGAGCATAGGACGCTTCCTTAAATATACGGTCAAAGGATACGCGGATACGGATAATATCGTCTGTTAAAAAAATCAGCTTGATGGCTCCGTTTTCTCCCTGTACCAGATATCCGTTTTCTGTTTTTTCGATTCCCTGAAATTTTCCAAAAAGCATGTTTCTTCTCCTTTATATCAAGCCCAACAAAGTAGGTATTGCCATAGACAGCGCCGGAATATACGTTACGGCAAGCAGGATTCCCAGAAGCACTGCAAAGTAAGGCAGCAGGGTTTTGGTTACCTGCTCAATGGTAATTTTACTGATTCCGCAGGATACAAAGAGTACAGAACCTACCGGCGGAGTCATACTTCCCATACACATGTTGAAAATCAGCATAACACCAAACTGAATGGAAGACATGCCAAGGCTTTCTGCGATTGGCAGGAAAATCGGTGTAAAAATCAAAATCGCAGGGGTAATGTCCATAAACATACCAATTACCAGCAGAATAATGTTCATTAATAAAAGAATTACATATTTGTTTGTGGAAATGGACATCAGTCCTTCACTGATAGCTGCCGGAATACCGGAGTATGCCATAACCCAGCTCATGGCAGAGGAAGCAGAAATCAGGAACAGGATAATTCCACTGGTTGCCGCGCTGTTTAAGAGAATCTTCATAAAAGATTTCATGTTAATGCTCTTGTAAAGAATGGACAGAATCAGGCAGTACAGTACGCACACACCTGCACCTTCTGTTGCAGTAAAGATACCGGCAACAATACCGCCGATAACAATCACAATCAGAAGCAGACTTGGAAGGGCTTCAAAGGTAATCTTTAAAGCGTCCTTCATTGGCACACGTCCGGAAGTAGGGTATTTGTGCTTTTTTGCATAGATAAATGCAACCACCATAGTACCCAGACCCATCAGGATCCCCGGTATGTAGCCTGCCATAAACAAGGCGGAAATAGACACGCCGCCTGCTACTGTGGAATACACGATAAATGCACTGGTTGGCGGAATCAGAAGTCCGGTAGGCGCAGAAGCAATGTTGACTGCTGTAGCAAATGCAGGGTCATAACCCTCTTCCTCCTGAATCGGGTAAATACAACCGCCCATGGCAGAACTTGCTGCAACTGCAGAACCGGACAGAGCGCCGAACAACATGTTTCCAAGAACGTTTGCCTGTGCCAGAGAACCCGGAATCCAGCCGCAGAACAGCTTCGCAAAGTTTACCAGTCGTCTGGCAATACCGCCGTTGTTCATAATATTACCGGCCAGGATAAACAGAGGCACTGCAAGAAGAGAGAAACTCTCCACACCGCTGTTCATTTTCTGCATGGTAATGAAAGTAATCTGATCCCAGGACAGTGTAGACACTGCCGTTACAATCGAAGAAATTACAATTCCTACAGAAATCGGACAGCCGATAAACAGCAGGATTCCGAAAACTGCAAATAAAAGTATGGTTGTCAGTACTATATTCATGCTTCTTCTCCCTCCTCAATCACATTTCCTGTTACATCTTCGTACAGGTTAATCACCTGTGCCAGTACAATAAACACACCGGCTACAGGAGCCATGGCATATACCAGACCTCTGGAAATGCCCAGAAGCGCAGAATATTCATGCACAGCGCTGAGCGCCAGCTTGGTTCCGCCGATAATTACAACAAACACTGCAAACAACAGAATCAGGGCATCTACAAAAACCATAAGACCTTTTTTCGCCCCTGGAGATACCTTATCTCTTACAATCACCAGAGCCATATGCTGTCTGGTGCTGAAGGCATAAGCCGCACCGATAAAGCCTGTCCAGATAAGCAGATAACGCACCACTTCTTCTGTAAACGCCGCCGGGCTGTTTAAAACGTATCTGGTAAAGACCTGGTATAAAACTAACAGTGTCATGGCAGATAACAGCACTGCCGCAATTCTGGACAAAACAAAGTTCATGCCCTTTTTAATTTTTGTCAATGTTTCCAGCATTACTTTTCACTCCCTTCCTGTACTGCGTGAATGGTATCTAAAAGCTTATCCACACCGGGATAACGCTCACAATATTCCTCTACCATACCTTCGGTTGCCTGGCGGAAAGCCTCTTTATCCACATCTTTTACAAAGGTAACGCCCATTTCTGTTTCTGCCTCTTCCATGGCATCCTCAATGGCCTCCTCCCACAGAACCTTGTGGCTATCTGTGGAATTGTGGGCTGCCTCCAGAATGATTTCCTGGTCTTCCTTACTGATCTGATTCCAGATTTTGCTGCTCATAACCATAACGTCCGGAATCATGGCATGCTGGTCTAAGGAATAGTACTTACAGATTTCTCCGTGCTTTCCTGTAGTCAAAGCGGTTTCGTTATTCTCTGTACCGTCAATGATTCCGGTCTGCAAAGAGGTATAAACATCACCATAAGACATCGCTACCGGAGTTCCCCCCAGTGCCTGCATCATATCCGTCTGGGATTCCATATCCTGCACACGGATTTTCAGTCCTTTTAAATCTTCCGGTGTACGGATTGGAGTATTTTTTGTGTAAAAAGAACGGGCGCCTGATGTGTAATAAGTCAATGTTACAAAGCCCTCGTCCTCTGTGGACAAGAAGAAATCCTGCATGGCGTCAGAGTCCATAACATGATAGAAATCCTCTTCGTCATCAAAAATATATGGCATACCAAAAGCATTATATCCCTCTTCAAAGGTTGCCAGGTTGGGAGCCGCCACCTTTGTCATGGCAATTACTCCGGCATTTAACTGCTCCATGGATTCTGTTTCAGAGCCAAGCTGTCCGTTTGGGAAAATCTTAATCTGGATTCTCCCCTCTGTTTTCTCCTCTACCTCTTTGGCAAATTCCTCCATGGCAATGTGTACGGTATGGGTTTCACTGAGCCCGTGGGACAGGGTAAGCACCATGGGATTTTCTGCGGTGGCTTCCTTACTGCTTGCCGCGCTTTCATTTCCGCAGCCTGGGAGCATGCTCAAAGACAGGCTCGCAAGAACTGCTATTGCTGCTAACTTTTTCATTTTCACATTCCTTTCTCTTTTTTACATTCCAATCATGTCAAACTGTTCAAAGGAAACGATTGCTTCGTAATCCTTCTTTGGATTTTTATATTTTATCTGCACAGATTTCAGTCTCTGACTGTAATACCAGCCGCATTCTGCTTCTTCAAACTTTCTTCTGTGCAGGAAATGAGGAAGTTCCTGTCCGTCTACCTTTACCCAGTAAGGCGCTTTTTCTCTGTGAATCATGTCAATCTGCATGTCTTCTACCTTTGTTTCATAGCTGCCTTCGTTTGTAAAGGTAAGTACAGTTTTCTCTCCTGCTTTCATGGAGATTCTGGTTTTTAAATAAACCCCTTTTTCGTAATCCATGGTTGCGCCGTCGTCTTCGTAAAGAGTAAACGCACTGTCCTTATCTGCTGCACAGAGAAGAGAAATTCCTGTTGTCTGCTGCTTCATCAGGTTATCCATCTTGTTAAGAGCCATAGGAATCATAGCACCACTTCTTACATACAGCGGAATGCTTCCCAAATCTACCGGAATCTCAATAATCTGTCCGCCTTCATAGGCTTCTCTTGTGTAGAAATCATAGAAAGTTTCACCCTTTGGCAGATAAACTTTTCTTGTCTTCGCACCTTTTTCCACCACGTTTGCTACTAAAAGGGAATCTCCGAACATAAAGTCCACGCCCTCGTCATAGCAGTTTTCATCCTGCTGGAAAGCGCTGCACATGGGTTCCATAATAGGAAGACCTGATTCATGGGCTCTTTCCATAAGAGAATACAGATATGGAATCATCTGATAACGGAAAGAAATGGCTTCCCGGATATATTCCTTACAGTTGCTGTACATCCACGGCTCTGTCACGGTGTTGTCAATATTAGTAGAGTGAATGGAAAATCTGGGCTGGAAAATTCCGTTCTGAATCCAGCGCACAAACAATTCCGCTTCCGGTGCAGGTCCGTAAAATCCACCGATGTCACAGCCCTGGTTTGCCACACCGGATAAACTCATACCTAAAATGGTGGCAATGTTGTATTTCAGAGAATCCCAGCAGGTCAGGTTATCTCCTGCCCAGGTCTGTGCATATCTCTGAATTCCGCAGTGACCGGAACGGCACACAATATACGGACGGGTGTTGTCAAAGGTTTCATGTACTGCCTCGTCGGTAATATGGCACATGATGTTAGACATCACAGATTTTAACTGTCCGATGGTACCGCCTTTTCCCTCAAAGCTGCAGCGGCAGTCCTTATCCACCATGCTGTCGTATTCGCAGTTGTCATTCCACACAGAGCTGGTGCCGTATTCCAGAACATTTTCCTTCAGCATTTCTTTCCAGTTCTCTCTGGTATCTTCGCTGGTGAAATCCACAAACATGCCTTTTCCGCCCCACCAGGTTCCGATTCCCGGCTCTTCGCTCTGGCTGTCCTTTACAAACATGCCCTTTTCCTGCATTTCTTTTAATTTAGGGTGTACCAGCAGCATACCCGGTTTCACGTTTGGAGAAACACACACGCCTCTGTCTGTCATCTGTTTAAAAAAGTCTTTTGGGTCTTTAAAACGTTTGTCATTCCAGGTAAATACACAACGCTTAATGCCTTCCTCTGTTTCAATGGCGCAATAGCCGGAAGAAAGCTGGAAACCGTCCACCGGAATTCCCTCTTCTTTTGTGGTATCAATGAATTCCAGAATTGCATCGTCGCAATCCTTCTCAAGTTCCGGATAATACATGGAAGAACCCAGGTATCCCAATGCGTATCTTGGAAGCATGGCAGATTTTCCGGTCAGATCTGTATAGCGCTCTACCACCTGCTTTATGGAAGGTCCTGCAATAAGGAATAAGTCAATATCTCCGCCGTCTGCACGGTAACGGCTGTGCATTTTCCAGTAATTACTCTTTTCCTTTCCCATATCAAAATCACATTCATAGGTGTTGTGATAAAAATATCCCACAGCCTTTTTATGTTCCCGATTCAGCTTGATATAAAAAGGAATGTGCTTGTAAAGAGAATCTGTTTCTTTTGGGTTGTAGCCCATGGCGTCCTTTGGACTCATGTTCATAAACTTCTGTGCCTTGTTAAATTCTCCGCTCTTTTCTCCGAATCCATAGAAGCAGTCCTGCGGTGTAATTTCACTGGTATGGATTCTGCGGTGATTGCTGTCTTCCATATAAGCCAAATCCACAATATCAGCATGCAGCAGTGTGTTCTCTGCATCATACACACAAATGCGGAACGGATTCTTCTCAATCTCTACCCGAAGTTCTTTTCCCCGGATAATCGCCTTCTCTTCTCCGTCTTCCAGAAGCGCCTGTGCAAGCTGTACCCGCTTTCTTTTCCCTTCCAGGAATCCATCCATGCGGTCTTCCCAGCCTGTCATAACCAAACTGTAAGATTCCTCTGCAAAGTCCCCGTCAAATCCCGCCCGAATTCGTACAATAGAATCTGTCAGAAAAAGCACCCGGATTTCCACACAATTTGTCCGGACAGAAACATATCCGTTTTCCTGTTTCACATCTTCTGCCTTAAAACATACTTTCATTGGTTCTCTCCTTTTTTCTTTCATGCCCACATTATAAGAAAACGAAAAGGAATTTCATAGACAAAATTTGCTTAAAATCGCTATATTTTTTACTTATCTTGCTCTCTTTTTTATCTTTTTTCTTGCTTTTCTTTTTCTTTCATGCTATCCTGCCTTTAAAACCTGGGGGCATCGAAAACGTACCATTGGGATATCTGTGTATTTGCAGCGATGCCCCCGTCCCTTTCAAATTTTACACAGGAGGCCTTCTCATGCTGGACACTGCCGCCATCGTAATGTCACATGGAAAAAAACTTGCTTATGGATATGCGGAAGGGGTCAATGACAATATGTGTCAGTCCCACTTCCATGATTTTTTTGAATTGTATTATTTAGAATCCGGGGAACGGTATCACCTGATAGAGGGTGAGTTGTATCATCTCACAGCCAATGAGGTTGTCATTTTTCCTCCCAATGTCATGCACCATTCCTACGGAGATAAGAACGTACCCTTTAAACGAATTGTTCTTTATTTTACACCGGATATGATTGCTTATCCTGAACCCTGTACCTATCTTCAGAAAAAGCCCCGGATTTTTTCTTTAAAAAAAACGAAGAAATCTCTGCTGTATTTCCTTCTGTCCATGCTTGATACAGAGTGGGACAAAGAAGAAGGAATTTTCCAGCAGGAATATCTGGAATCTCTGTTAAACCAGCTTTTGCTCACAATTTTAAGAGCAGATTACACCCCTGTGCAAAGCACCCCGAAAACAAGACCTGCACAGGCGGTAAACTATATCCATGAACACTATGCCGAGGAAATTTCCATTCCCGAGCTGGCAGAGATGCTCTATGTCAGTCCTTACCACCTGTGCAGAGAATTTAAAAAAGCAACCGGTAAAACCATTGTCCAGTATTTAAATATGACCCGGGTCCTCCATGCCCAGCGCATGCTTCTGGAAACGGATTACAACATCACCCGCATCAGCAAAGAAACCGGCTTTTCCAACCTCACCCATTTTAACCGGATTTTCAAAAGCATTGCCGGCATGTCCCCCAGCGAAAAGCGCAAACAGTATAAAACCATTTAGTCCCTGCTGCTGACAATGCCATAGTACGCCTTGGAGGTTACCAGATACATAATAATATAAAACAGAGAAAACAGCAGATAGCAGCCCACCATAACCGCAATCAGAAGCCCTGTATTCATAACTCCTAAAAGAAGCAGGATTTTCTGTATCATCGGAAAAGCAAAAGCTGTATGGATTCCTGCTGCCAGAAGCGGCAGGAAAAATACGGTGAGTACCTGAGAATTAATACTCTTACGGATTTCCCGTTTTGTCATTCCCACTTTCTGCATGATGTCAAACCGTTTCTGATCCTCATATCCTTCTGTTACCTGCTTGTAATACATAATCAGAACCATGCCAACAATAAACACCAGTCCCAGCAGGATTCCCAGAATAAACATACCGCCATAGAGCGCATAAAATTCTGCCCGGGCAGAGGTACTGTCTTCAATATCTATCCGTACATATCCTTCTTGTAACAGCTTATCCCTTTCCTCCTGAAGACGTTTCGCCACCTTCATATTTTCTTTATAACTGCAGTCCAGATCAAAGCCGTAATAATCATTTATTTCCAGTAAAGGCTCTCCCTGCACTACCTTCCATTTTTCATAGTACTCCTGTACCGTATCCATATCCTTTACAAAAATAAACGTAGAAGGCATCACCTGCATGGAGTCAATGCCATTCTTTATAAATTCAGGCACTTCCTCCTTTACTTTCCACTTTGTGCCATCATCAAAACAGATTTCATCATATCCATACTCTGTTTTTGTCTGATAAAGCAGCACTTCATCTTTCTTTAGCGTTTCCTTTTTTCCCATAATGCGGTTATAGTCCTCTAAAGGCACAATAAAAAGCTGACGGATACTGTCCATCGTATTCGTATTAAAAGCAGCAAAGTTTTCCCTTTCCAGAAAAATATTCTCCTCATCAGCCAGTCCTGCTGCCGCAAAAAATCGATAATGCAGGGTGTTTTCTTCTTTTTGTCCCTGTTCCGCCAGTACTTTTTCAATCATCTCATGTACGCCCTGTACGATCTGCGTGTCCCCGGAGTAGGTATACACTTCAACATTCCTTGGATACCTGGCACGCAGCTGGTCTTCCACACCGATAAACATGCAGGAAACCGCAGACACCATAACCAGCACCATAGTAGACAAGATACAGATTGACGCCAGTCCGGAACCGTTTCGTTTCATACGATACATCATAGAAGAAACGGAAATAAAATGTCCTGGTCTGTAATAATAATTTTTATTTCTCTTTAAAATTTTACACAGCAGTACAGAACCTGCACGAAACAGCATATAGGTGCTGACAATAACCATTGCCACTGCCACAAAGAACCAAATCATGGCTGCCAGAGGTTCTTCAATAGATACGGCAATATAATAGGCTCCTGCCAGAATCACAACGCCCAAAATTCCTTCCAACCAGTTTGCCTTTGGAGGCTTTTCTCCCACCGCCTCGCTTTTTAAAAGTTCAATGGGTCTGGAATTGGAAACCTGAATCAGACACTTTATCAGAATTAAAAGAAAAATTCCTCCGAAAACCTTTAAGGTCAGAGCCAGGGACTGCATACTGATTGTAAAACCAAAATCTGCTTCTCCGTTCAGAAGAGAAACCATGACAAGCTCTGCTGCCTTTGAAAACAGAATCCCTGTAAAAATTCCCAAAAGGAGGGAAACTACAGACACCTGCACACACTCCCAGGCAATCACTTTTGCCAGATTCTTCTTTCCCATACCCAATACATGGTATAGGCCAAACTCTCTCTTCCTTCTTCGCATGAGAAAAGAATTGGTGTAAAAAATAAAAATCAGTGCAAATCCTCCCATAATCCCACAGCCAAGGGATAAAACAGACTGCATGGTCGCCCCGCCCTGCATGGCGTGAACAGTAGGGCTGGTACATAAGAAAATCAGGATATAAAACATAAAAATCATGCCAATATTTGCCAGAATATACGGCAGATAAATTTTTTTATTTTTCTTTATCCCCGTCCAGGCAATTTTATAATAAAACCCTCTTTTCACTGCTCTTCACCTCCTGCTGACAGCATGGTCAGAGTGCTGGAAATCTTTTCATACATCTGCTGGTTCGTGTCCTTTCCACGATAAATCTGATGAAAGACCTCTCCGTCCTTAATAAACAGAACCCGGTTGGCATGACTGGCTGCCTTTACAGAATGCGTCACCATTAAAATGGTCTGTCCGTCTTCGTTTACGGTTCCAAAGAGGCGCAGCAGCTCGTCTGTGGAACGGGAATCCAGCGCTCCGGTGGGTTCATCTGCCAGAATCAGGCGGGGATTTGTAATCAGCGCCCTTGCCACAGCAGCTCTTTGCTTCTGCCCGCCGGACACCTCATAAGGATATTTATCCAGCAGCTCTTTTATACCCAGCTTTGCTGCCAGAGGCTCTAAAAGTGCCTCCATTTGCCTGTGATGCTTTCCCCCAAGCACCAGAGGCAGGTAAATGTTGTCCCGGATAGAAAAGGTATCCAGCAGATTAAATTCCTGAAAAACAAAGCCCAGATGATTTCTCCGAAATACGGAAAGGTCTGCGTCTTTGATTCTGGAAATATCTCTGCCGTCTAAAAGCACGCTTCCCCCTGTGGGTCTGTCCAGAGCTGCCAGAATATTTAAAAGCGTGGTCTTTCCGGAACCGGATTCCCCCATGATTGCTGTATATTCACCTTCTTCTATACTGAAGTTTACGTTTTTTAATGCCTGTACCTGATTGCCTCCAAAACGGGTGGTATAGGTTTTTTTCAGGTTTTTCACTTCCAAAATTGTCATCTCGTTTTGTTCCTCCTGTTTCTTTCTTCTTAACTTACAACCCCATTGTAACAAAACAGGGAAATGTCCTGCCATAACTTCGGCTTACATTTCCCTGCTCTCGTCTTACATTTTTGTAAGATGGCTGTAATTTTCTGTTATTCGGTTTCCAGCTGTGCCTTTCTCAAATCCAGATACACGGCAGTTCCTTCCCCAATACAGGATTCTGCCCGGATTTTATGTCCGAGACGTTCACAGATGCGTTTGCATAAATACAGTCCGATTCCGCTGGCTTTTTTTTGCAGCCTTCCGTTACAGCCTGTATACCCCTTTTCAAAAATCCTGGGCAAATCCTCCGGCGCAATACCAATTCCCGTATCCCGGACACATAAAACGCCGGGTTCTGTTTCTTCTATAGAGATGCTCCCTCCGGCTTTGGTATACTTCAGGGCATTGGACAATACCTGCTCCAGAACAAACAGAATCCACTTTTCGTCTGTCAGTACACAACCCTTTATGGGCCTGTATTCCAGACGGATTTTTCCCCGGATAAAGAAGGAGGAAAACTTGTGCAGCGCCTGTTTCACAATGCTGTCTGTGGCATATTCCCGAAACACATAATCCGTATCTTCGCTGTCCAGACGAAGATAGCAAAGCACCATGTCCGCATACTGTTCAATCCGCATCAGATCGCTTCTGATATCTCTGGCAAGCGTGGTATCCTCATTTTCCAGATTCAGATGCATGGAAGCAATGGGGGTTTTGATCTGATGCGCCCAAAGAGTGTAATATTCTATCATATCCCGGTATTTCTGACTGTCCCTTGCTTCTAACTCCCGATATCTTCTGTCCAGCTCCCTGATTAATTCCTGATAATCCTGTTCTAAAATTCCCTCTGTAAGGGGCAGACTGTCCACAAAAAACTCCTTTTGTGTGCAAAGCCTTCCAAGCTGTCTGCGATTTTGACGAAACTTCCTGAAATGGGGAATCAACACCACAAATCCCAGAAATCCGCAAACTGCACTGGCATAAAGCGCTGCTGCTGCCGGTATCTGATACAGAACAAAGAACAGAATAAAAATACAGGAAAACGCTATATATAAAAACACCACCCTGCTATGCTGCTTCAAATAATCTTTTAAATCTTTTAAAAACGCTCTTGTCATTCCTCTCAACTCCTGCCTTTCATTCGGCAATCAGATAGCCCATTCCCACCTTTGTGGTAATAAAATCCGTAAGTCCTGATTTTTCCAGCTTTTTGCGAAGGCGGTTTACATTCACACTTAAGGTATTTTCATCTACAAAGCTGTCATTTTCCCACAGCTTTTCCATAAGCCGTTCTCTGCTTACAATCTTTCCCTTTTGCTCCATTAAGGTGAGTAAAATCCGATATTCGTTTTTCGTAAGTTCTATTTTCTCTCCCTGAAAATGCAGCAGGGCGTCCTCTTTTGACAAAAGCGCGCCTCTGTGTTCCAACACAGACACCTGGCTGCCGTAATCATAGGTTCTTCTTAAAACTGCCTGTATCTTTGCCATTAAAACAGCAAAGTCAAAGGGTTTTGCAATAAAATCATCTGCCCCTGCCTGCACTGCCATAACAATATTCAGATTATCAGAAGCAGAGGAAATGAAAATCACCGGAACCTTGGACACCTCTCTGATTTTCTGACACCAGAAATATCCGTTAAAAAAGGGAAGGGAAATGTCCATTAAAACCAGATGAGGTTCATACGCTGCAAATTCTGCCATAACCTCATGAAAATTCTCTGCACACCTGGCGTCCATGCCCCAGGCATTGGTCTGTTTTTCTATAGCTCCGGAAATACCCGGGTCATCTTCTACAATAAAAATTCGATACATGGGTTTCTCTCCTTTTTCCATAACAAAATTCCTCAGAAACACGCCCTGCCTTTCCACCTTCCCGGCAGTCTGATAACCGGTATCTACGAAGTTCCATAGTCCTTCCCAAGTATAATCTGCCACCATGTGGCAGCAAGCTGATATTCATTATACCACGCACGCAAAAAAAAAGAAACCTGCCCTGCCAACGACAAGTTTCTTTTTTATGGGATTTCAAACTCTTTATATGCAATACAGTGTGCGGAGGTTTTATACTGCATATATTCTGCATATTCATGCAGTGAATTCCTACAGTTATTTGAAACGGTAACTGTACTTATATCCTATCTCAAATAGCCTGCTTGCGCAAGCCTGCCCGGGGGATACATTTTTGTTTTTTTTCTAAAACACAGACTCCACCAGCATTTTTGTATATGCATTCTGAGGATTGAAGATTATCTCCTTTGGTGTTCCCTGCTCCACAATTTTCCCGTCCTTCATTACCAGGACACGGTCGCAGAACATCTGCACAAGCGCCAGATTATGGCAGATAAAAAGATAAGACAGCTTCTTTTTCTCTTTAAACTCCTGCAAAAGTTCCAGAATCTGCTGCTGTACCGTTACGTCCAGCGCGCTGGTGGCTTCGTCACAGATGACAATTCGTGGCTCAATTGCCAATGCTCTTGCAAGGGCGGCTCTCTGGCACTGCCCTCCGCTGACCTCATGGGGATACCGATTGTAAAATTCCTCTGAAAGTCCGCATTGCTTTAACAGCCCCAGAACCTGTTGTTTTCTTTCTGAACCGGACACGCCACGATTCTTCAGACTCTCTCCTATCCCCTTTCCCAGAGTCTGACGGGGGTCAAAAGAAGTGACCGGATTCTGAAAGACCATCTGTATATTCTGATATGCATTCCGCAATTTCTTGCCTTTTGCATGGGTAATATCCTCCCCGCATAAAGAAAGGCTTCCCGCCGTCACATCAGCTAATCTGGTAATCAGTTTTGCCAGAGTACTCTTTCCGCTGCCGGATTCTCCTACAATTCCAAGGGTTTCTCCCGGATAAAGTACAAAATCCACTTTATCAACTGCCTTAAAGTCCGGCTTTCCCGCTGTCTTAAAAACCTTTGTTACACCCTCTACTTTTAAAACAGGCTCCATCTATATCCTCCGCAATCTCGGCACTGCCTTTAATAATTTCTGTGTATATTCACTTTTCGGCGTCTGAAGTACCTGCGCCGTTTTTCCATATTCCATAACCTGTCCGTCCTTAAGCACCAGCACGGTGTCTGCCATGGCGGATACAACGCCGATATCATGGCTGACCAGTATCATAGCTGTGCCGAATAGTTCTCTGAGGCGAAGCATTTCCTCCACAACCTGACGCTGCACCGCTACGTCCAGCGCACTGGTAGGTTCATCAGCCAAAAGAACAGAAGGCTGCATCAGCATTGCCATGGCAATGCCGACTCTCTGATTCATACCTCCCGAAAGTTCAAAAGGATAGCTGCTCCAGATACGGTCCGTATTGTGAAAATGCAGTTTTTCAAAGAGTTCCAGCGCATCTTTTTGTACTTCTTCTTTCTTTGTTTTTTTATGCGCGGCAACACTTTCATAAATCTGGTCGCCAATGGTACGAATCGGGCAAAGAGAAGCCCCTGCATCTTGGAAAATCATGCCGATTTCTTTTCCTCTCAACCCTCTGAGTTCCTTTTCAGACAAATCGGGGATATCTTTTCCCTGAAACCAGATATCTCCCCTTGTCACCATTCCGCTATTTCCCAGAAGTCCCATACAGGCTTTTAAAATCGTGCTTTTGCCGCTTCCTGACTCCCCTACAATTCCCAGGATTTCTCCCGCATGCAGGGAAAAGCTCACATCGTGTACCACAGCCTGTCCTGCAAAACAAACCTCCACCGACTGATATGCCAGTATTTCTTCCATAAATTTATCTTCCCTCCAACCGGAATCCTGCCTTATGACGCCGGCGCCAAATCCACGGTAATTTCATAAAAATCACACGGGTGTGCCGTTAAGCCGGTAACGGTAGACTTACTAATCATGCTCATTTTCAAGTGAGAACAAAAAACAAATCCATAATCGTCCAGTATGGTCTGCTGCATCGCCACAGCCAGTTCACTGCGTCGTTCTGTATCAAAGGTCTTTGCCATCTCTGCTTCCAGTTCCTCCAGCTTGTCGCTGTGATAATGTCCGTTGTTTACCGCAGAACTGTCCAGACAATGGGTAGTAAAGAAATATTCCGGATCTCCGGTAGGCGCTGTTACCATAGCGCTGGCATATACGTCCCAGGCAGAAGAATCTGCCCGTATGCTGTTGTGGTCTGCAGTACTGTTAATTTCCACATTCATGCCGATTTCCTTTAAAGTTGCCTGTGCAGACTCTGCAAGCAGCGGCAATTCCTGACGGCTCGGATACGTCAGCCAGCGGATATTCAAATCCTGTCCTTCCTTCTCCCGGATTCCATCTCCGTCTGTATCTACCCAGCCTGCTTTTTCCAGAACCTCTTTTGCTCCCTCCGGGTCATAAGCTTCTGTTTTCACCTGATTTCCGCCAAAGGCAAATTCTTCCGGAAAAGCGCCAACTGCCGGATAGCCGTTTCCCTGCAGAAGAGTATCTACAAAGCCCTCTTTGTCAATGCCCATGGCAATCGCCTGGCGCACTGCTTTATCCTGTATCACAGGGCTTTCAAAATTCATATGTGCAAAAAATGTACGACTGGTGGCACAGCTTGAGAAAGTATAGTTTTCGTTTTCAAATAACGGATAGCTGGCATAAGGCATACCATATGCTGCGTCAATCTCTCCTGACTGAAGCGCCATGGTCAAAGTATCTCCATCTGAAATTGTGCGAACTGTAATCTCGTCATAGCCCGGGTCGCCATTCCAGTAATCCTCATTTTTCACTAATTGCAATTCCTCACCGGACACCAGGGTTTCTGCCTTGTAAGGGCCTGTCCCCGCCACAATGCCGTCTTCACTTACCCCGGCTTCCATATCAATAATACAGCCATAAGGGTCGCTTAAATAATTTAATAAAGTAGGCTTAGGTTCTTTTGTTTTAATGGTTACAGTCTGCCCTTCTGCCGTAATGGTGTCTATCATCAAATCGCCTTTTGCACGGTCATGGACTTCTACTAAATGCTCCAGACATTCTTTCACAGCCTCGCCGTCCATTGCCCGGTCACTGGTAAACTTCACGTTATCCTGCAAGGTAATTTTCCAGGTCAGTTCGTCTACATTTTCATAACTCTTTGCCAACCATGGCTGGATTTCCATACTGTCTGAATACTTGAAAAGTGTTTCTCCCACTCCGTATCGGATACATGCCCAGCCTGAATACATATTATGAGGGTTTATATCCGGTTCTTCATTTTCAGGATTAAAGGTAGTGTCACCAAATACAAACGTTTTTTTCCCTGTATCTGCTTCCTGCTTTGTATCCGCCTTTTTCTTCTCCTCTGCTCCGCAGCCGGTCAAAAGCCCCATTCCCAGGCAGATTGCCATAACCATTGCCGATATTTTTTTGAAATTTTTTCTCATGTTTTCTCCTTTAAAATGATTTCTCTTTTATTTTCTGCGGCTGTTGCGAGGGTCTAAATAATCCCGCACCGTATCCCCCAGAAGGTTAAATATTACCACAACAATAAAAATCGCAATTCCCGGTCCGATAATGACCCACGGATAGGTTTGCAGCATGCTTCTCCCGCCGCTCATCATATTTCCCAGTTCTGCTGTGGGAGGCTGCGCTCCCAGTCCCAAAAAGGACAGACCTGCCAGTTCCATGAGCATTGTGCCGATATCCAGCATCGAAGTGACCAAAATCGGTCCCATGCAGTTTGGAAGGATATGCTTTACAAGAATTGCAAGCGAATGGTTTCCTGCAAGCTGCGCCGCCGCTATATAATTTGTATTCTTTTGCGCCAGAGTCTGACTTCTTGCAATCCTGGCATACTTGGGCCAGCTAATCACTGCCAGAGCAAAAACGGCATTGTCCAGACCGCCGCCTAGCAGGGCCGCGATTGCCAATGCAAACACCAGACCCGGAAATGCCAGACACACATCAGATATTCTCATAATGACCGCATCGGTCACGCCTCCGAAATATCCGCACAGAATCCCCACAATGGTTCCCACAACCGTAATGATAACCACCAAAGACAAGGTTGCCAAAACGCTGGTCTGAAGTCCCACTAAAATGCGGGAAAACATATCCCGTCCAAACCGGTCCGTGCCTGCCAGGTGTTCCGTACTTGGCGGCTGAAGAGAAATTCCCATGTTCTGGGCATTGGGGTCATAAGGACAGAAATATTGTGCAAAAATCACCACCAGCATCAACAATCCCGCCAGAATCAGAAAAAAAAGAAATCTGCCCTTCATATGGCTTTTCTTCACCTTCTGTTTCCGAACAGACGGGATAGCCTTTTCTTCCTTCATGCTTCCTCACCCCCTAAGCGTATTCTTGGATCTAAGACCCGATAAGAAAGGTCTGTAATCAGGTTGACACAGACATAAATAATTGCCAGCCACATAACATACGCCTGAATCATGGGATAATCTCTCATATTAATGGCATCAACTGCCAGCTTTCCTACTCCATCCCACAAAAAAATAGATTCCACAATGGCGGTTCCGCCTAAAAGACTTCCGATGGAAAGCGTAAGCAGGGTAAGAATCGTTACCAGACACGCCCGAAGCACGCTTTTGCTCAAAGTAACAGAAAATCGTACCCCTCTTGCCTTTGCTCCTATGACATAATCTTTGCTCAATTCATCAAGCACCGTTGCCCGCACCTGCCTCAAATATTTTGCGGACATGGCAATCGCCAGCGTCAGGCTGGGAAGGGCTACGCTTTGGATACTCACCTCTGTGGAAATAACCGGGAATACATTGAGCCTGATTGCCAGAAAATACATTAAAAGCAACGCCACAAAAAAATTCGGCATACTGTTCCCCAGAAAGCTTCCTGCTCTTATGAGATAATCAGTAAAACGATTCTGTTTTACCGCTGCCAGCACTCCCAAAGGAATGGAAATCACAATAGTAAGCAAAATGGAAACCCCGGTAAGCAGTAACGTTGCCGGCAGTTTTGAAAGAAAGGTGGGAAAAACCTCTTTTCCCGATATATAGCTGGTTCCCATATCTCCCTGTAAAAGATTTCCAAGCCATACAAAATACTGGGTAAGAAACGGCTTGTCCAGTCCCAGCTCTGCTCTTGCACGGTCTATAGCTTCCTGGGAAAGCACCATACCCGTATTCTCCATTTTCTGCAGAACTGCATCACTTCCTGCCAGCCGCATCATACCAAAAGATAAAAAAGTAATGACAAACAGAATCGGAATTAACTGTAAAAAACGTTTCGCTGCATATTTTCCCATAGTCTTCCTCATTCTTTCCTCGCACACAGGGTGAACAGTGGATCTGGATTATAAAACGCATCTTTTTCAATATAAATCCGCCCACTTACTCCAAAATTCAGGGAAAGATCTGCAACTCCCAGTTTTCCTAAAGTTTCCACGTCCCAGGCAGGACGGCTATAAGAACTGATAGGAAGCTGGCGTTTAATAGCCTCGCATTCCTGCAAAAGCGCATCTCCCAACTGATTATGCGCATGATTCTCCGGTAAGTGGGAGGTATCTGCACAGTCACTCGCCCCGTAATTGGCATCAAAATTCAGCAAAATACCGCCATGTTTCAATACTCGCAGCCATTCTCTGTATGCATGTCCTGCATCCGGCAGTGTCCAGGTTAAATTCCTGGAAATTACCATATCAAAGGTTTCGTCCGCAAACTCCGGATTTTCTGCGTCCATGACCTGAAATCTGCAGTCTGCCCCTTCTTCCTTTGCCAGCTCCTTTGACTTCTCTATCATATCAGGTGTTAAATCCACCCCAATCACTTCATGTCCCTGCTTTGCCAGCAAAATGGTAAAAAATCCAGTTCCACAGCCCACGTCTAAAATTTTCAGCTTCTTTCCCGGCAGGTATTTTTTGATTTCTGTAAGCCAGCGGTCTGCCATAGAGCTGTGCAGCTCTGCCCTTCTCTGTTCCTTAAAACTACTGCTTCTCTTTGTCCAGTATCCTGCTATCCTTTTCTTCCGATTGTCCGCTTCTCTGGAAATCCTTCCATATGCAATAACAGAACCTCCTTCTGTAACCTGCAGGCTTCCTGTCTGAAACAGAATCACCCCTTCATACTCTGCCCGGCATATTTCCAGAATATTTCCATTATAATCCTTTACCATACCCAGTATTTCGCCCTGCTGGATCATATCTCCGGGCATCTTGCTGGGATACCAGAGTCCTGCCTGATTTGCCGCCTGATAGCTGACGTCCTTTACTTCCAGAGGATAATAATTCCGGTAATCCTTCTGTCCCAGATAAACCCCCAGATGGCAGAGAATATTCCGCACATCTCTTCTGGTAGAATGGCTTTCCTCCAAAGTCCAGCCTCCCATCTGTCCTCTTTCAATCAATACCGAAGGGATTCCAAGACTTGCTGCATAATTATAACAACCTCCTTTTGCCACACAGGAACGAACCATATAAGGTACATCTGTCTGTTCTGCCATTTCCCTTGATTGTTCTACCACACTCTCCCTGGCAACACCTGCATAATATACATAAGGCGTCAACCGTTCATAGCTGTCCCCACTGTGCAGATCAATATAAAAATCTACGCCCGGAAACAGTTCTTTTTCTATGGCATAAGCCAGGCGCTCCATCTGGCTGCCATCTGGCTTTCCCGGAAAAACCCGATTCAGATTTACACCATCTTCAAAGCCCTCACTGCCGCTTCGCTGTTCAAATGCCTGGCGGTTTATCACCTTTACAATGACCACTGTACCTGCAATTTTTTCCACCTGGAGATGGTCAGCCGATTCTATAGCTGACTGAATCCCCACATATTCTGCTGCATGGATTCCTGCAGTCACCAGCACCGTCTTTCCGGCTTCTTTCCCGTTTAATACGGTAACTGGAAGCTCGAATTCCCCGTTTCCAATACAAATATACCCTATTTTTTTCTCTCCCGGCTCTGCCCGGAAATTTCCCAGGCAAAAGGTCTTGTTTTCTTTCATTTCTCTATATCCTCTATCTGTCAATTTTCTCTTTTCTTCGTATTCTTTCTGCGGAGTCAGTTTATCAAATTCTCCTCTGTATCACAAGCCCCCCAGGGGGATTTCACCAGGCAAAAAGCCGGGATTCCTGTATTTTTCACAAAAATCCGGTTTTTTTTCATAAAACCTACAGTTTTCCCTTGCATACAAAGGGATTTCAACGTATTATAAAATAGGCAGGAAATTCTGCCCGGAATTTGTAAGAATCCAATGGAGGTACATACTATGGAAAATATAGACCGCATGGTGGGAACTGTATCACGAGGAGTCAGAGCGCCGATTATCCGTAAGGGCGACAACCTTTCTGAAATCGTTGTGGACTGTGTATTAAAAACCGCCGAAAGCGAAAACTTTGAAATCCGCGATAAAGACGTGATTGCTGTAACAGAGGCTGTTGTTGCACGAGCTCAGGGCAATTATGCCGGTGTACAGGATATTGCAGCCGATGTAAAGGAAAAATTTGGTGATGATACGGTAGGCGTTATCTTCCCGATTTTAAGCCGTAACCGTTTTTCTATCTGCTTAAAGGGAATTGCTATGGGCTGCAAAAAAATCGTGTTGATGCTCAGCTATCCTTCTGATGAAGTGGGCAACCACCTGGTAGACTTAGACCTTTTAGATGAGAAAAATGTAAATCCATGGTCTGACATTCTCACAGAAGAAAAATACAGAGAATTATTCGGCTATGAAAAGCATGTATTTACAGGTGTAGACTATGTAGAATACTATAAACAGTTAATCCAGGAAGCTGGCGCAGAGGTGGAAATCATTTTTGCCAACAATCCAAAAGCAATTCTTTCCTATACAAAGAGTGTGCTAACCTGCGATATTCATACACGTCAGAGAACAAAACGTATCTTAAAGGCCAATGGCGCTGAAAAGGTTTACTCTTTAGATGACATTATGACAAAAAGCATCAATGGCAGTGGATACAATGACGCCTACGGACTTCTGGGTTCCAACAAGGCAACCGAAGACACGGTAAAACTCTTCCCTATTAAATGTGAAGAAGTGGTATCTGCAATCCACAATTCCATATTGGAAAAAACAGGAAAAAATGTGGAAGTTATGGTATACGGCGACGGTGCATTTAAGGATCCTGTGGGAAAAATCTGGGAACTGGCTGACCCGGTTGTTTCTCCTGCTTATACAAAGGGACTGGAAGGAACGCCAAATGAAGTGAAGCTGAAATACCTGGCTGACAATGATTTTGCAGACCTGTCCGGCGCAGAATTAAAAGATGCAATCAAAAACTATATCACAGAAAAGGACGAAAAGGCTGCCAGCTTAAAGGGTACCATGGTAACACAGGGAACAACTCCAAGACGCTTAACAGACCTGCTCGGCTCTTTAGCTGACTTAACCTCCGGCTCTGGAGATAAAGGTACTCCGATTATTTACATTCAAGGATACTTTGACAATTATGCAAAATAAAGGCACGAGGTGACAGAAACTGTCATGTGCCTATCGAGGCTGTCACATTGGATACAGATTGAGCGTATTTCATGTGACAGCTTCTTCAAAAATGCTGCAATGGCATTCCTATTTTCACTTCTTTGCAATTCACTATTTTTCACATGATTATATTTATGACAGTATAATATACTTACCCGGACAGCGGTAATTATTATGAGTACATACGAGGACTATATTGCTGCTATTTTATTCGATTTTCCCTCTTTACAAATAGTTTCCAAAACCATTGTATTTTCAAGAAAGCCTTTATTTACAAGGGTTTTAATCATTGCATAATGTTAAAAATGCGAAAAAGGGGACAAAAAGGGGACAAACATAAATATTATAAGACATTACACTACATAACTACAGCAGAAATTTTTCCAAAGATGATACAATATTTTCCCCGGCTGGCAACCGGGGAAGTATTTTAAACTATAACATTTCCAGAGAATAGCCCCAAAATAAACTCTCTCCCTAGTTGTGTAATTCTTCTATGATAAATTACTCTACCGTTATCAAGGACTTCCTGTT
>SAMEA3387500__coassemble_787_pt1 | contig 43503 bp, 31 predicted proteins | sample SAMEA3387500__metabat2_high_PE_001 | metagenome-assembled genome bin SAMEA3387500 (sample SAMEA3387500) | Felis catus | biome: Faeces | place: United Kingdom | collected 2012
TTTACTGGGTTTGTAGCCATTTTGTCACCTTATAACTGTCAAAGATGGGATTATACTATATCTCTTTTCAAATTTCTATAGCTTCTTTCTTGTCATTTCGCTAAATTCTTCCCTCTTCTTGCCTGATTTCATTGACGTACCTGTATTTTTCAGCTATACTTTTCCTATACTTGACAGGAAAGAAAGATGAGGTGTTATTTTGAAAACGGAAGACAAAACACTGGATAGAAAAACAGAAAACCCAGAGGCCTTTGATATTCTCTATCCGGAACGCTTTATTAAAAATACAGATTACTACAATTCCCTGATGATGATGTACCGCTGTGCCATTCGGGAAATCCGCACAAAGCTTGAGGTTCTGGACGATGAATTTTCCATCACCTACAAGCGGAATCCCATTTCCTCTATTAAGAGCCGCATTAAAACGCCTTTGAGTATTTATAATAAATTACAGAGATTAGGCTATGATTTCACAGAGCAGAATATTCGGGAACATTTAAACGATGTGGCAGGAATCCGCGTAATCTGTTCTTTTATTGACGACATTTATTCTGTGGCAAAGCTTCTCTCCGACCAGGACGATATCACAATCCTGCGAATTAAGGACTATATTCAAAAACCAAAGCCAAACGGCTACCGTAGCTATCATATGATTGTAGAGATTCCCGTATTCTTTGCAGAAGGCAAGACTCCTATGCGGGCAGAAATTCAGATTCGTACCATCGGTATGGACTTCTGGGCAAGCCTTGAACATCAGCTTCGGTATAAAAAAGATTTAGGCAGCAATGAACAATATGAACTCATCAGCCGAAAGCTGTCTGAATGTGCACATGCCATTACTGCCACAGATAATCAGATGCAGGATATTAAAAATTTAATCGGGGAGTACAATGAGTTCTGACAGAACTCATTCCCCCACAAATTCCTTCATTAACATTTCACTTGCCTTGTAATATTTGTCCCAGGCTTCTCTTTTTTCTTCATCATCAACTTCGCCTACACTTCTCATGGTTATTCCCGTTCCCTTTATAGACACAGGACTTCCTGCTTCTTCATATCCCTTACATTCCTCTGCCTTTTTGTAGGTACTCCAGTCTTCCGGAAAAGCACCCATTTCCTTAGATTTCCCATAATTTCCTTCGCTTACAAAGTAAATCATGCTGGTGCCTTCCTGCATATCTACCATCAACTTGGTCTGACTTGCCATAACAAGCTGTGGGTCAGGATTGCTGCTGTCATCAGAAGGCATACTGTAGTCTGCGATTTCCACATGCACTTCTCCATCTCCGTTTAAATCTTCTGCATGCTCCTCAAACCATTTCTGCAGTTTCTGGTTATCCTCCTGTGCAACTCCATAATCCCCTACACAGGCAATGGTATAATCATAATCTACCTTTCCCACCATATCCTTTACAAAAATAGAAATACAAAACAGGATAAAAACTCCTGCCAGCACATGATATTTGTAATAATACCAGAAATTATCCCATTTTTTCCTTGTTTCCTCTTTCATTTTGGGCTTCTTCATACCTTTTCCGTCCTTTTCTGTTAGTATCCGATAATTTGCATTTTATCACTTTTCCAGGTACAAGAAAAGCCGAAACTACAATTTTCTTAAAATTTAAGATTTGTATTTCGGCTTTTAACGTTTAAAATTTTATTTCTCTACTTTGGAAATTTGCGGTTCATTTTTTGCAGCTTAAAGATTAGGGGAAGAATCATCAGAAACCAGATAATCGGCTCTGCCACAATAATTCCCATGTACTGTAATACAGGGGTCAGTAAAAGAGCAATCGCCACCTTTCCCACCAATTCAATAAAGCTGGAAATCACAGGTGTAATGTGATCCCCTACTGCCTGCAGAGTATTCCTGAAAATGTTAATTCCCGCTGCTACAAAGTAAAATGGGGCATTGATTTTCAGATATAATACTGCGTTTTCTATTACCGCTTCTTTGCCGCTTCCTGTTACCAACTGAATCAGAAACGGCGCTGCCGTATAACTCATAAGAATCACAAGAATCGCCCAGCTCCAGGTAATCAGAAGGGCGTTTTTCACTCCCTGACGCACTCTTTGATACTCTCCGGCCCCGAAATTCTGCCCGCAAAAGGTCGCCATTGTAACCCCCATAACTGAGATAGGCAGAAAATAAAATTCTGATATTTTTCTGGCTGCCGTGTGTGCTACAATGATGTCATTTCCAAAGGTATTAATGGCGCACTGCAAAGCCAAAGTTCCGAAAAATACCAGGGACATCATCATTCCCATGGAAAACCCGGAGCTATACATCTGTTTTACCATGCTTCTTTCAATTTTAAAATCCTCTCTCCTCAGGTGAAAAACCGGATACTTTTTCCACATATAGACAAGGCTTAAAATTACGGAAACAAGCTGCGCCAGCACAGTGCCAAAGGCTGCGCCCTGCACACCAAAAGGCAGTACTGCCATAAACAAAAGATCCAGTCCCACGTTTAATACTGCTGCACACATAAGAAATAAAAGAGGAGCTACGGTATCTCCCACAGCCCTTAAAATTCCTGCACAGGCATTGTACAGCATGGTTACCAGCATACCTGCCAGTACAATCTGAATATACTCCTTTGCCTCGCCATACAGGTTCTCCGGTACATTTAAAAGTTCCAAAAAAACATTCAGTCCTGCAAGGGCAAGCACCGTAAGAATCAGGGTTGTAAGAGTTCCTAAAAGCAGGGTTCCGGCTGCTGCCTTTCTCAGTCTTTCTGCCTTTCCTGAACCAAAACTCTGCGCCGCCACAATGGAAAATCCATTGGTAAGACCCTGTAAAAATCCAATGAGCAGGGTGCTGACAGCTGTGGTTGCCCCTACGGCAGCAAGAGAAGCTTCGCCCAATACGCTGCCTACAATTCTGGTATCTGCCAGACTGTAAAAGAGCTGAAAAATGTTTCCCAGACACACCGGAAGTGCAAATTCCAGCATTAATTTTGCCGGATTTCCTCTCGTCAAATTCTTCATCTTTTTCTTTTCTCCCGTTTTCTGCATTTACATTTCATCTGAATTTTCGAAAAATTCCCATATGCATTATAACGGGTGAATGAGAAATGGGCAAGAGGAAATCCTGCCCATTTCTTTGTTGCTCTTTATTCTTCTTTTATTTCCAAAACTCTTGCACTGATTCGTTCTGACAGGCTTACAGTAAGTATTCCAGCTTCTCTATTCCACTGATATCCGCAGGCTTTAGCTTCCGGATATGCACATTTCACAGTAATATCCTTTCCTCGCAAATGCTTTAATGGCAGGGATACCACCGGTTCTACACTGTTTCTTCTCCACACAGCCAGATAATCTTTTTCCGCCCCTTTCAGTCCCAGACTTACCCATGCATCGCTATATTGGGAAATCCCAAGAGGCCAGTACGGAAGCGCTGATTTTAAATCGCTGCGAATCTTTTTATAATACTCCAATGCCTGTTTTACATATCCAAATCTGTCTGCGCTTAATTCTGCCAGATGTCCGCTTTGGTGAATCCGAAGCAACATGGCATTTACCATGTTATAAATAACCTCTTCACAGTCACCTTTCCGAAGGGGATAAGACCAGATAGCTGCCTGCTCCGGAGTTACTGCTGATGGTGCATTTGCCGCAATAGTAGCATATCTGACATAGTCTTCCTGGTCACTGGTAGACTGAATACTGTATCTTGAAAGCATGGCGTAATCCATACGAAGTCCGCCGGAGGAACAGTTTTCAATCACAAGATCCGGATATTTTTCAAAAATTCCATCAAGCCATTTTAAATATGCCCGGTTATGCTCTAAAAGTCCGTCACCAGCACTGTCTGCATTTACTTCTGTTCCAATTCCCGGTTCAATATTATAATCCATCTTGATATAACCAATTCCATATTCTGTTACCAGTCTGTCAATGACTGCTGAAGCATGCTCACGAACTTCTGGATTTCTGAAATCCAACTGGTATCTGCTCCTGTCAAACACTCTCTTCCCATGTCGCATAAAATACCAATTGTCCGGAACCTTATCCGCTTTCGGACATTTAATTCCCATAACCTCCAGCTCCAGCCATGCCCCTGGAATCATACCCTTGCTGCGAATATAATCTGTAACCTCCTTAAACCCACCTGGGAAACGCGCGTTTGACGGAAACCATTCGCCTACACCGTCCCACCAGAATCCATCTGAGTACCACCCGCAGTCAATACAATAATATTCACATCCTGCTTCTGCCGCCTTGTCAATCAGGGGAAGTTCTTTTTCTGTAGTCGGATCACCAAAAAGACAATTCATATAATCATTAAAAATAACCCTGAGCTGCTCATTGTCTTCGTTTCTTCTCCGAATTGCTCTTCTGTATTTTGTCAGTTCTCCCATGGCCTCATCAAATCCGCCGATACAGCTTCCTACACTAACCGGAACCGTAAGAAAGGTTTCACCCGGTTTCAAATTCTTCCACCAATGATTATGATGTTCATTTGGGCCGCTGAGCTTTAAATATACATGTCCATCTTGATCGCTGATTTCCCAGTACCAGGAACCGTTATGTTCAATCTGCCAGAACAAAGAACTATTTGTTTCTGTATTACACAGATATCCCATAGGAATATACTCTTTAGTTGACCAGTTTCCCGTGTTTCCGATTCCTATGGTCTTAGATGAACGATGCATAATTTCCGGCTGGGAAACAGATAACCCCAGCTCTCCTAAGGTATAGGTCTGCCAGCAAAGTTCTTTCTGCCATGCGTTATGCGGTATGGAAAGTTCCATTTTCTCATCAAAGGGGCGCAAACCTTCTTTATCTATTCCATTTAAAGAAAAAGAAGATACATACTCCAATCCCTGTGCTTCTTCACCTCTGTTTGTCACCTCTGTCCAGGAACGAACCACAGAAATGCCATCATAAAACTGCATATGGCAAACCGCCTCCAGTCCAGTGATACTGTCTTCTGTAATAACTTCCAACTTTCTTCCCTTTTCATTCCTGTAATCTTTAAATGCTTTATATTTCATTCGATAGCCAGGAGCCGTCTGCGTATATTTGTGCCCGTGGCGTTCTCCCACCCTGTCCTGTCCGGAAGCCAAAATTTCTACAGGATAGAAAGACTGCGTTCCCGTATCCGATACCATACACCTTTCATCAAAGTCCAATGCTGAAAAATGCAACAGTTTAATTTCATTTTCCTCTGTAATTTCCCAGACCAGATTTATTCCATTTTCTTTTATTTCCTTTCGTTTCATTCTCAATTTCCTCCATTATAATATATCACCCTTTTACGGAACCACTCATAAGTCCTGCCAAAAAGTATCTCTGTAAAAACAGGAAAATCAAAGTTACCGGTATCACTGCTACTACAGAGCCTGCCATAAGTCCTCCCCAGTCTACCGTATTGACGCCCTTAAACAGCATAATTGCAGGTGTCAAGGTTCGATATTGATCTGTAGAAATAAAAATATATCCAAACATAAATTCATTCCATGCATTGATAAACGCATACAGTCCAGTGGACACCAGACTTGGCAGAGATAAAGGTAAAATCACCTTAAATATTGTCTGTGCCTTATTGCAGCCATCAATTTCCGCTGCCTCCTCAAGAGCCAGAGGCACTGTATCAAAAAAGCTGCTCATCATAAAAGTACAAAGAGGAATCACAAATGTAGTATAAGCCAGTATCAAAGATCTGTAGGATTCCAGAATATTCAGTTTCTGCATAATCAGATACAATGGCACTAAGAGCAAAACCCCTGGTATCATCTGAGATAACATCATTGCCAGATTGGAAATCTTGACTGCCTTTAATTTATAGTAACGGCTCAATGCATATCCTGCCATAACTGCTATGACCATGGATAACAAGCAGGCGGCAATGGATACGAATAAACTGTTTTTAATATAATTCAAAAATCCGGCATCTACCAACACTCTGCGGAAATTTTCCAATGTAGGTTCCTGAATCAGAAAAGTAGGTGTTGCTGTACGAATTTCCGTCTTGGGTTTCAATGCAGAAATCAGCATCCAGATAAACGGAAAAATACAGTACAAGGAAAAAAACACCAGCAACACATAGGTCACAACCTTACTAATTCGTCTGTTTCTTTTATTCAGCATAGTTTTCCCTCCCTTTATGCCATTTCGTCACTGATTCTGCTTCTTTTCCGGTAATAAAAGGCAAACAAAATAACCATAATCGTAAACATCATTGTAGACAGCGCTGACGCTGCACCCACATCAAATTTCTTCATAGAATAACGATAAATCATGATTGGCAATGTTTCTGTTGCATAATTTGGTCCGCCTTCTGTCATTACCCAGATAAAATCAAAGTTTACTGCTGTCCAGATAATATGGATAAAGACAATAACCAGAGAAACAGAACGAAGCTGAGGCAGGGTCACACGGAAAAACCGCTTAAAAATACCCGCTCCGTCAATAGCAGCCGCCTCTGAAAGCTCTCCCGGTACAGACTGCAGAGCAGACAAAAATGAAATGGTGTAATATGGAAAGCTTCTCCATATATTGACAAAAATTACCGTTGCCATAGCATATCTGCTGTCCCCCAGAAAATTAATAGGCGAATCTATAATATTCAAACTGGTTAATGCATAGTTAATAATTCCAAACTCTGGATTTAATATCCAATCCCATGTCATACCTGCCACAATAATTGGCACAAGCCAAGGTATAAAAATACAGGTTCTGAAAATTGCTCTCCCTTTAAATTTCTGATTTAATAAAACGGCTGTCACCATACCTAAAACATATTCTCCAAGCACAGAAAATACGGTCCAGCAAATCGTATTTTTTACTGCCTGTCCAAAATGCTCATCTGAAACAATTGTTTTAAAATTATCCAGTCCTGCAAATCCGCTCATAGATTTATTAATCAAATGGACATGTGAAAAAGCATCATGAACTACCTTTCCAAGCGGAAATGCAATAAGCAAAGCAAGGAATAAAATTGCCGGAGCCAGCATAATCAAGGCCGTTCTTTTTGTTTTCTGATCTCTTGTAAGTTTTTTTGCTGTTTTCATATCCTCTTCCTCTTTTCTCTACACTACTTGTTCTGCTTTTGAGTGCAAAAAGGGGGGCGCTTTCTAAAACACCCCCACTTCCTATGAACAGCTTCTATTCACTTAACTCTCCGGAATCTGATAAAGAAGCATTCACTGCATCACTCAGCCATTCTGCTGCCGCCTCTGGTGATTCTCCTTCCTGGAGCACTTTTGCAATAGCGTCCTGCATAGCCTGTGTAATTCCTCCTAAAGTAACCGGTGGGAAGGTAACTCCTGAGTCTGCCAAGGCCTGGAAATCTTTACTCCATTTGCTGTCTGTTGAAACATCTGAACGTGGAGAACGGTCTGGAAATCCTGCTTCCTGCCATTCTTTGCTGCACATAGCAGTAGCCAATTCAAATGCTGCATCTTTATTTTTGCTGTCCGCCAGAATAAATAATGGCTTACACTCCATGTAGGTAGCTTCATGTCCGTCTGAAGGATATGGAATAGCGGAAACTGCAATATCGCCCATAGTGTCAGGATTTGAGGTTTCTCTTTCTGCCAACCAGTTTCCTGTCACATAAGTAGAAGCAATACCTGTCGCAAAGTTTTCATCTGTTTCTTCCCAACCCCAGTTCTTACAGTTTTCATCAATAATTTTTTTATCAACCATATCCTGGTACATCCGGAAAACTTTTGCAGCTTTTTCTGATTCTTCTTTATTGTCTTTCCATGTATTTTTATATTTTCCGTCTTCCTGTGCAGATGCGATTTCCAAATCATACTGAGCCAGATATACCAGTAATTCCTGTGCAGAACGAACACCCGTACATGCCAGTTCTGTCAGATATTTTCCGTTCTTTTCATAGTATCCTTCATTGGCCAGCAGATCTTCCCATGTCTTTGGTGTATCAATTCCCGCTGCCTTTAAGTCCTCTGTATGGGTGAGGTATGCACGCACAGTCATTTCATAAGGAATTCCCACGATTTTATCATCTATAGTCATAGCCTTTACTACAGATTCTGACAAAGCATCTTTGTCTTCCCATTTATTAAAACGTTCTGTCAAATCTTCCAAAATTCCCATATTATAGAATTCGCCAATATATTCCGGCAGTCCCCAGATAAGGTCTGGTACATTTCCTCCAGCTGCCGCGGTCAGGATTTTTTCGTGAAGCATATCATAAGTAAAGTTCGTCTGATTTACCTTGATACCTGTTTCCTCTTCAAATTTTTTAATCTGCTCCTCTCCCGCCTTTGCCGTATCTGCTCCGTCTGTCCAGCATGTCCACAGTTCTACTGTCTGTTCCTTTGCTTCTTCTTTGCCGTCGGAACCCTGAGCGTCCCCACCGCCGGAACCACACGCTGCCATAGAACCTGTCATTGCCAGTGTCAGCAATACTGCTATCCATTTTTTCTTCATTATTAAATTCCCTCTTTCCCTTTAAATATTTTCCGTACCTTTGTACTGAGGCAAGAGTATCATATCTTTTGTGCAGTTACAACAATTCCACGGCGCATACTTAAAAACACCACAACACTTTATATAAAAAACCACCTATTTTAAGACCGTCTTGCTTTTTTATACCCAGAAGGGCTTTCCCCGAAATATTCTTTAAATTTTTCTGTAAAACTCCTTACATCTCGATACCCCACCGCTTCTGCCAATTCATAAGTCTTCATATCAGATTCCATTAAAAGACGAATAGCTGTTTTCATTCGTACCTCAGCCAAATAATTTTTAAAATTCTGTCCTGTTTCTTTTTTAAAAAATGCGCTGAAATAATATGGATTCATATATGCAACCTCTGCTACTCTTCCAAGAGTTAAATCCTCTCCATAATGCTCTTGTATATAATTTTTCACCAGCCGTATGGTATTATTTTCTGCTGCTTTCTCTCCCTTTCCGCTGTTCTCCAGAAATCTGGCTAATTGTCTTTTCACAAAGGCCTTCAATTCTCCGTAACTGGACTGATTTCGGATCCTGGCTACCATAGCCTCATATTCCTTTCTACTCTCCTCCGATACCATTTTGCACTCTTCTAATTCTGCATATAAATCCATAGCCATGGCAATACAACGGTTTTCTGCCGCATATCGATTTCCATAATGAAGATTTTCCACAATATCTAGGAGCTCCTCCAAGGTCTTTTCCCAGTTTTCGTCCCTGCTCAGAATTCCTGCTGCCAACTCTTTATATTTCTGGTTATAATCTTCAAAAGAATTGGTAAAATTTCTGGAAATTACACTGTATCGTATCACCTCTTCCTGCGTAAAATAATGCAGTTCAGAACAAAATTTTGCTGTCTTATACGCAAACTTTAATTCTGTGATATGTTCTACCGTATTTCCTATTCCTGTTATCAGCCACACCTTATATTCCCGATAGATTTGCTCCCGAAGCTCCAATACCTGCCTCTCCAGCATATCTCCTCCGAATCTTTCCCTGTTCAGCAAAATCATATTACTGCTGTTTGGTTCTCTCTTAATCACAAATCCCTGCTTCTTTGTTCTTAAATGTTCCTCAATTTTTTTGAAAATGGAAAACCGGATAAGCTCTGCCATATTCTGATTTCCCAGTTTTTTATAAAAAGCTGCCGGAATAGAAAAACAAACACCTGTATAATCCGTTTTTTTTGTGTCAAGTCCCATAGCTTCAAAATGCTCCAGCAATTCTCTGCACTCTGCTTCCGAATTCATCTTACGAAAAACAGTTTGCATATCATCTTTTTCTTTTTCCCAGTATTCCATCGGATAATCCGTTTTCAACATCTTTTCTGCTTTCAATACCGCTTCTTCCAGCTCTTCTTTTCCTACAGGTTTCAACAGATATTCTATAGCCTCATAGCGAATAGCCTTTTTTACATAATCAAACTCCTGATATCCGCTCAAAAAAATCACCTTTGTATTCCAATGATTTTCCCGAATTTCCTTTATTACATCTAATCCCGTCATTTTAGGCATAGCCACATCAGAAATTACAATGTCTGGCTCAAATTTCCGAATTTTCTCAAGCAATTCTTCTCCATTTCCCGCCTCTGCCACAATTTCAGCATTTAATTTCTCCCATTGTATCATCTTCAGCATACCTTTTATGATAATCGGTTCATCATCTGCAAGTATGATTTTAAACATGTATCTCTTCTCGCTCCTTTTCTTTTACTACAGGCAATCTGTATTTTACGATTGTACCTATATTTTCAAAACTGTTAATTTCAATTCTGTATTCTTCTCCAAAAATCATCTTAATACGGTCACATACATTTTTAAGTCCTATTCCTGAGCTTTCCATGTCTGAATTCTTCTTATCAGATTCTGAATGTTCTAAAAGATTTTGGATATACTCAAGCTTCTCTGCTGACATACCCACGCCATTATCCATAATTGTAAGCTCCAGAAATTCTTCCCGTATTTCTCCCTGTATGGCCACAACGCCGTTTCCCTCTTCTTTTGGACGCAGGCCGTATTTTACAGAATTTTCTACAATTGGCTGTAAGATCAACTGAGGGACTTCCAGATTCAAAAGATTTTCCGGCACATCAATTTCCAATGTCATTTTATTTTCGTATCGTACGCGAATAATCTTAAAATAATTTCGTACGCTGTCTAATTCTGCCTGTAAAGTCACCTTATCCCTTACATTTCCTATCAGATATTTCAACTGTCCGGATAAACCGTCCAGCATCTCTGCTGCTTCTGCATCATCATTAGTAATCGCAGTCATACGAATAACATCTAAGGTATTATATAAATAATGAGGTTGAATCTGCATTTTCAATGCTTCTATCTCTGCCTCTCTTTGTTTGATTTCTGCTACATATACTTTACGAATATGCATCTGCAGCTTCTTCGTCATACTATTCAGCCCATTAGCCAGAAATCCTATCTCATCATTGGAACCTATATGCACTCTTGTGTCCAACTTTCCTCTCTGAATTTGTTCCATGGCCTCCTTTAAAGTACGAATGGGCCGGTTCATTTTCCTGGAATATAAAAAATACAGAACTCCTAAAAGGAAAGTTCCAAATCCAATTACTGCCAAAGTAATATTTCTGATATTACGATAACTGTTCTCCAGATAAAAAGAGGGTATTTTCTCCAATACGAGCCAACTGCAGTTCGGTATCTGACTGTAAATGTAATAATTTCCTTCTGCCTTTATGTATTGATAATCGCTTGTCATAAGTTCCAGATAAGTTCCCAGGTTTTCTTCATATTTTTCTTCCTTATAGGGATTGTAAGCGAACATCTTTTGTTTTGTATCCACTAAATAAATATGGCTTCCCTGTCCCAGCTTTGTCTCATGGATAATTCCGTCCAACCAGGAGCTGCTGATATCAATATACAAGGTTCCTAAAATCTCTGTATCTGCAGTCTGAATTGTCCTGGTATTCATAATATTCCTTGCCACAGAAAATACCTGCTCTTTTGCTCCGGCATAATAATCTGGTAAATGAGAAGGTAATATCTGTATCTCTTTTGAATCTGACCCAAAATTTTTCCTGTGCCAATCTAACAGTTTTTCTGTATCTGTCACCGCTTCCGGCGGGCGCATAGCCGTGTAAATTCTTCCGTCCGGCAAAGTAAAAAACACATGCTCTATATGTTGATTCATATACAAAATATCTCTCAGCATGTCTGTAACCAGCGCACTCCGCTTATTCTCTGACAACTCTTTATTTTCCAAAATTTCATATAAATATCCATAATCTTCTGCCTGATGTGTATACAGATATTTTGTATTCTCGTTCATTTCATTAAACAAATCTTCTACATTCCGTCCAATGGAGCGTGTTGTTCGATACATATTAGAAAGTATAGTTTCTTTTATAGAATTCAAGTACACATTGTAAATAGAAATTCCCATAACCACTAACGGTACAATACCAATAAGCACTAAAGTTACAAATAATTTTGTAAACAGACTAATATACCTGTCCTGCCTTCTCCATCTTTTCATGGCTTCTGTCCCTCTTCAGCTTTTTCCCAGCTCTCTTCCAGAAATTTTGCTGCTGTCTTTACGCTCATAGTTTTTGCTGCTACAGAATCCAGAATAGCTTCCATATCTTCACAAAAGCCTTCTGGCGTTTCTGTATTACCTAAAAATGCTGTGTTTCTGGAAGCATAACGATAATCTGTGAGAACCCCTTGCTGTACCATAGGCGCAGCATAAAGTACTGCTCCCTTTGTCACAGGTATTGCATACATAGCCTGTAAAACTTTTCTGTAATGTTCTCTGTCATAACAAAAGTTAAAAAAGGTTTCTGCCGCCTTCTTCTTTTCTTCCTGTTCCATACATGCTTCAGATACGGCCCATTGTGCCCCTGCTTTTTCTATCACTACATTCTCTCCCTGCGCATCAGGCATGTAAAACCACCCTAATCTTATCTGAACGGTATCATTTTTTATTTCTTTTCCCAAAGGTGTTTTATCAGAATCCACAGCTCTAGGATAAGCTTCCAGAATTTTTGCAAGCATAGCAGGTGTTCCATAATACATGGCAACCTCTTGATTTATCATTCGACTGATAATCTCGTTATCTCCCATATGAATAGAATCCTCCAGCACAAAATCTCCAGTCATAAGATTCTGAAATTCTAAAAGAGCATGCTCCATATCCGGGTCTTTAAAAGACACTTCTCCTTTATATCGTTTCTCCTGCCAGTTGGAATTCTGTTTTTGTACCTGTGTAAGGAAAAAATAGTTTATCCAGCCATTTTCCACAGAATTCTCATTTCCCCCTATCGCCAACGGTGCAATCTGATTTGCCTTCAAAATCTCGCAGATTTTCAAAAACTCTTCATAAGTTTCCGGGACTTCCAAGCCATACCTTTTAAAAATCACCTGGTTATACACAATTCCATAACATGTACTGTAATAAGGCAATGCATATATTTTTCCATGAATGATTACCGGATTTTCCACCAGTTCCCCAAAACGCTCATCTATCTCTCCTAATTTTCCCGCCTCTGCAAACATATAGGGATTATCGATTTCAAAAATGTCCGGAAATTCTTCTGTTGCTTCTTTTGCCTTTAATTCTTCTGTATATCTGTCCGTAGAAGAGTATTCCATCTGCAAAGTAATATTAGGATATAAACTCATAAAATTCTCACCCAACTCTTCAATTGCTGCTATCCAGTTGGTATTTTCTCCTGAATAAAAAAGTTTCAGTTCCACAGGCTTCTCTGTTTCTTTTTCTTCTTTTATCAGCTTTCCTCTCTCTGTTTCTTTCAGAGTACAGGACGTAAATAAAAAAATACTGCTCAGAAAAAGAACCGCTATTCTTCTTTTCATTCCTTTTCTCCTCCTGTAAATAATAGAAAATCCCAGCAGTTGCTGGGACTCTTTAAAAATCAAATTCTTCTGTATAATTCCATTTTTTATTGACGCATCTGGAATCACCTTTTCCTGTTTACCTTGCCGTCCATGGCCCATATGTACTGCACCTTATCCGGATATCCCTGCAAAGTTTATCTTTCCGGGACTTTCTGTCATTATCTGTATCTATAGTATATTGTACAAAAAATTATACGTCAATACAATTCCCTCCTTCCCGCACCTTCCCACGCACCCCTGCATATACTGAACAGAGAGTACGGATACTGTATTTTATGAGGTGAAACATGGCATATAAGGTAATGATTGATGCTGGTCACGGGGGTGCCGATTTTGGCGCCACTTATAACGGCAGACAGGAAAAAAATGACAATCTCCGTCTAGCTCTTGCGGTAGGAGAAATTCTTTCAGAAAATGGAATTGATGTAGAGTACACACGAACCACAGATATTTATCAGACTCCCTTTGAAAAGGCAACCTTAGGCAACCAGTCCGGCGCTGATTTTTTCATTTCTTTTCACAGAAATTCCAGTCCGGAGCCAAATCAGTACAGCGGTGTGGAAACTCTGGTCTATGATAAGTCCGGCGAAAAACTGGATATGGCAGAAAATATCAATGGTGCTTTAGGAGAACTGGGTTTTCAGGAAATCGGTGTCACTGCCCGCCCCGGTCTGGTGGTGCTTCGCCGCACCAAAATGCCTGCTGTATTAATTGAAACAGGCTTTCTGAACACAGACCAGGATAACGCCCTCTTTGACAGCCAGTTCGATGAAATCGCTCAGTCTATTGCCTCAGCAATTCTGGGAACTTTAGATGAACAAACAGTAGAAACGCCCTCTGCTGAAAATCCTGTCTATTATCGGGTTCAGACAGGCGCATTCAAAAATCGTGCAAATGCGGAAAATATGCTGTATGAACTCCAGGACAAAGGCTTTCCTGCCTTCCTTCTCTACCAGGACGGCGTATATAAAGTACAGGTTGGCGCATTCCGCAATCTCTCCAATGCAGTAAAAATGGAAAATACCCTGCGCCGCGCCGGATACAGCACCTGGATTGATGCTTCTCCAGCTTCCTATTAAAGTCAGAAAAACATTTCTGCAATGCATCTTTTCAGATGAAAATACAAATAAAAGCCGCAAAGCATTGCCCGGAGTTTCCTTCTGACTAATGTTTTGCGGCGCTGTCTTGCCTGTGCCCTTCCTCTAAAAGAGCAGCAAAATCTATAAATTTATCCCCCAGTTCTTCATAATTTTCAAAATCAAATACTTATCTTCCGCTCTTTTACATAGAATCTGCTCTGTCCTGTATATTTTTATTGAAATTAATAACCTCATGGTCATACTCAGAATCCATATAAATAGATTTTATTAAAAAGTCCGCGGTTGCCCGGTTCACTGCCATGGGAATATCATATACCTGTGCAATACGCATAAGTGCCTTTACGTCCGGGTCATGGGGCTGTGCGGTCAACGGGTCTGAAAAGAATACAACAAAATCAATCACACCCTCTACAATTTTTGCACCAATCTGCTGGTCACCGCCCAGCGGACCGCTGTTATATCCCTTAATGCAAAGTCCCGCCTTGTCTGCAATCAGTCTTGACGTAGTGCCTGTACCGTAAAGATTATGCTGCTTCAAGATATCATAATTATCTTTGCACCACTGAATCAGTTTCGGCTTCTCATTATCATGTGCAATCAGGGCAATATTTTTCTTTTTTCCAATGGTAAATGTTACATATTCGTTCTTCATGTTCCAGCCTGCCTTTCCCAATGAAACTTGTCTTCTGCTAAAAACTCTTGAATTTTCAGTTGTTCTGCTTTCTATGATATCATTTTCCCTTTCCCACAGCAAGTAAATTTCCGCTTTATTTTTACTCTTGTCCTTCTTTCATGAAACTGATACAATAAAATAAAAACAAAACAACCAATGACAAAAAGCAGGTACACAAAAACATGTATTACTTTATTATAAATCCCCACTCCCGTTCTGGTCACGGGCTTTCTGTATGGCAAAAGGCCGACGCTATATTAAAAGAAAAAGGAATGGAATACAAAACTTATTTTACAGAATATACCGGACATGCAATCCAGCTTGCAGCTCACATTGCAGAGGAAACTGCTGCGTTTCACATGAACTGCACTCTTGCTGTTGTAGGCGGAGATGGCACTTTAAATGAGGTCATAAACGGGCTGATGAAGCAGGATTTTTCTCACATAACCCTGGGATACATTCCCACTGGATCGGGAAATGATTTTGCAAGAGGACTGGAACTTTCTACGGAGATTTCTGATTGTGTCAATGCTATTCTTTCTCCGAAATCCTGTGCTTTTACAGACATCGGAATGGCCGTTTCCAAGGAAACAACACGTTACTTTCTGGTCAGCAGCGGCATTGGATACGATGCAGATATCTGTCGCAATGTGATGTTTTCCCCTTTAAAAAAGCTTATGAACAGGCTGCATCTTGGAAAGCTTACCTATGTTCTGATTGCCTTAAAGCTTCTGATTCAGTACCGTCCCTGCCCGGTTTCCATACGCTTAAACCGGGAACAGATACTGCACTTTTCCCGTTTTTTCTTCATCACGGGCATGAATATGAAATACGAGGGAGGCGGCGTAAAATTCTGTCCTGATGCTGTTTTTGACGATCAAAAGCTGGATATCTGCCTGGTGGGAAAGGTCAAAAAACTGAAAATCCTCGCACTTTTCCCCACTGCCTTTTTTGGTAAGCATACACACTTTTCGGGAGTGGAAGCCTATCAATGCAAAAGTCTGGAAATCCACAGCAAAAGACCTCTTCCGGTTCACTGTGACGGGGAATCCATGGGAGAAACAGACCGTCTGCTGTTGTGTGATTCCGGCAAACAGATAAATGTTATTCTTCGATAATAAGGAGGGATATCTATGAAAACACTGTTACTGACTGTATGTATTCTGGCCTTTCTTTTCTGCCTTTATTTTTACTGCATTATGCCCCGCTTTTCCAGAAAAAGGGAAGCACAGAGATTTCTTCACCACCTGTTTGCACACCGGGGACTTTTTACCCCGGATCAGTCCATACCGGAAAATTCCATGCCGGCTTTTGCCAATGCAGTCCGTCACGGATACGGGATTGAGCTGGATATCCAGCTTACTAAGGACAAACAGGTTGTGGTTTTTCATGACCATACCCTTACTCGTATGTGCGGCATTGACCTTCCGGTCTGCGAACTGACCTATGAAGAGCTGCAGAGCTTTTCCCTGATGCAGACGCAGGAAAAAATCCCTCTGTTTGCAGATGTTTTAAAGCTGGTAAACGGAAAGGTTCCTCTGCTGATAGAGATAAAGCTTCCTACAATACGCACAGAAACCTGTGTGCTTACAGACGCACTCCTGCAGAAATATCAGGGAGATTACTGCATTGAATCCTTTAATCCCCTTGCCCTTGGCTGGTACAAAAAACATAGAAAAGACGTTATCCGGGGACAGCTTTCCGCAAATCTGACGCACCCTGTAGCAGAAGGAGGCTATATCCTTTCCTTCCTGGTAAAATATCTGCTTTTAAACTTTATCGGAAGACCGGATTTTATTGCCTACTGTTACAAGGATACCCAAAATGTCAGCTTCCTTGTGAACAAATGCCTCTGTCATACCCCTACCTTTGCCTGGACAGTTCGCTCTGAACAGGTACTGGAGGCTTCTCTGCCAAAGTTTGATTCCATTATTTTCGACAGTTTTGTACCAACAAATGAATATAGTATGTAATATTTATAAAACAACTATAAACTGCATTGTTATCAGATTTGCTCTGTGCTATAATTACTCAACAAAATGAAACCCGGTATCCCAATACTGGAGGAAAGGTGTGAAACTGTGAAATTCCTGAAAAAATATCAGCATACCTGGATTATTCCCATATACGGAATTCTGTATATGCTTGCGTTCCGGTATGTGGAACAACGTAAAGTGCCTGTTACCATTATCCATATGAAAATAGATGATTACATTCCTTTTTGTGAATACTTTGTCATTCCCTATTTTTTATGGTTTGCCTATATTGCCGTGACGGTATTTTACTTTTCTTTTATCAACAAAAATAAAAAAGAATACTGGCAGCTTATCCTTACACTGGGTATTGGTATGACACTTTTCATTCTGATTTCCCTTGTATTTCCAAATGGCCAGGATTTGCGTCCTGCCACACTTACAGGGGACGGCATCTGTATCCAAATGGTACGGCATCTGTATCAGTTGGACACTCCAACCAATATCCTTCCAAGTATCCATGTGTTCAACACTGTGGCCTGCTGCGTGGCAATTTTCCGACATCAGGCATTTCGCAGACACAAGCTGCTGCTGACTGGCACAGGAGTTTTAAGTCTTCTGATTGTACTGGCTACTGTATTTTTAAAACAGCACACAGTAATCGACGTCATTGCCGCCATTGCTCTGTATCTCTGTTGCTTCCAGCTTATTTACAGACCGAAAGCCGTACATGCCAAGCAGCCCGTAAGAGCCTAAGGTTCCCTTGCCTGACAGCGAAAGATTAGATAAAAAATCATCTCAATACCTCAAAAGGGTTGTAATAGGAAACAAGCATAATCCATGTTTCCTATTACAACCCTTTTCTTGTTCTTTAATTAAATCCGTAAAATTTTTGTACTACCTTATAGATTGAAACAGACAAATCTCTTCCGCATTTTCCCGGGAGATTCACTCCTCTTCCCAAAATACTCAGATACAGCTTGCGGTAAATACCCAGATCTGCATTTTTCAGATAGCGCCACAGTTCTTTCTTTTTCGCCAGGTTTTCCTCTGTCCCTGAACGAATCAGCATAATCGAAGAAACCGCCATAATAATATCCAGATACCGGAGCATATAATTTCTCAGGTTTTTATTCAGATTTTTTACCCCTGCAATAGTATCAATCATCAGTTTATTGACTCTTATCTGCTGGTCAATGCGGCGTATCATCACCTCTTCATTTACAGACTGGTCATCTCTTCCGATAAAGTAACGGTAAAAATTCACGTCCATATAATACATGGTCTGTACATGAGGAAGGGGCTGGTAAACAAAAAGGTTATCCACATAAAAAGTATGCTTTGGCAGTACAAGACCGCAGTCCCGCAGAAGTCCTGTTCTGTAAATAACAGAGTGCATCAGAATGTATTTTCCCAAAGGCATTCTGCCCATTTCCTTCCAGGTAAAAATCTCATTCTGTGGCATGTAATTCTTGTAGCGCATCACTTTTTTCCGTTTTGCCCCCTGTTTTTCATAGACAAAATTGCTTATCATCATATCCAGAGTCTGAGGACCTCCGGTAATTTCCAAAAGCTTGTCCAAAATTGCGTGATACGCTTCTTTATTCACCCAGTCATCGCTGTCTACCACCTTAAAATACAGTCCTGTAGCATTTTTAAGCCCTGTATTTACCGCCTCTCCATGGCCGCCGTTTTCCTGATGAATGGCTTTTACAATTCCCGGATATTTTGCAGCATACTCATCTGCTATTTTAGCAGTATCGTCCCTGGAACCATCGTCTACAATCAAAATTTCTACCAGATTTCCTCCTTCCAGAAGGGAATCCACACAGTTTTTCATATAGTTCTGTGAATTATAGCACGGAACTGTAATTGATAATAATTTCACCTAAAAGTCCTCCTCGATAAACTTTCTGTATGCTGAAAACGCAGAGGGAATCGGATATTTTCCCCTTGATTCTTTCCTGTCCACAAAGATAAGACTGCCCACTTTCTTTTCCTCTGTAGCTGCTACTTTAATAAAATATCCCTTCATTCTCCACTCTACATGGGAAAAAATATGCTTTGCTTCTCCTGCTTCCCGAATGTGCAGAGGGAGCAGATGTAAATCCTTTACATAAGAAAGAATCTCTTCCTCGCTTAGATATCCTTCTCTGTTTGGAAGCTCATAAAGACCTGCCAAAAGTCCTTTTGGGGGACGCCTGGAAATTGCGAATTCCTGTCCGTTTTGAATCACAAGAACGGTTCTCTCTTCTATTTTCCGCTGCTTTTTGGGCGTCTTTTTCGGGTACTCCAGCACTGTTTTATGGGCATGTGCCTGACACATCTGCGCTACTGGACATTGCTCGCATTTTGCCATTCCATTTGGTACACAGACCGTAGCCCCCAGCTCCATTAAACTCTGATTAAAATCCCCGGGACAGTCTTCCGGCATAATTTCCTGCAGAGCAGTTTCTACCTTTTTCTTTGTAGACTGCTTCAAAATATCCTCCGGATTCTCGGTAATTCTGGTAATCACCCGAAGCACATTTCCGTCCACAGCAGGTCTTGGGATTCCGTACGCAATGGACGATACTGCCCCTGCCGTATAGCTGCCGATTCCCGGCAAAGCAAGAATCTTCTCATAGTCTGCAGGCATAACTCCCCCATACTTTTCCACAATTTCAATGGCTGCCTTCTGCATATTTCTCACCCGGTTATAATAACCCAGTCCTTCCCAGAGCTTTAAAAGCTGTTCCTCCGGACACTGTGCCAAATCCTTTACCTCTGGAAGTGCCTGCAGAAAGCGGGTGTAGTATTCCTTTACTGCCTCTACCCTTGTCTGCTGCAGCATAATCTCCGACACCCAGACATGATAAGGCGTAGGTTCCTCTCTCCAGGGAAGCTGCCTTTTGTTTTCCCGGTACCATGCAAGCAACGGTTCTCTAATCTGCTCTAACATTCTCTCTCCTGTTCTTTGCTTTCTCTTTTTCCATTAAGATACACCCTAACAGGTTTTGACAGATTTATCAAGTCTTTTCTTACATCGCAGGCATAGGCAAGAATATGAACCCCCGCCTTTTGGGCTTCTCTCAAGGCTTCCCCAAACTCCGGGTGGGTTGCCTCATTCGGTTCAAAATACCGAACATCCTCCATCTGTATCACAAACATAATATATGCCTGGTATCCGTCCTCTATACACCTGCACAATTCCTTCACATGCTTGACACCTCTTTGCGTAGGCGCGTCAGGAAATCGTACCACGCCGTCTTCCTCCAGCGTCACGCCCTTTATCTCCATAAAACACTTCTTATCCGGTGTTTCTATATACAAATCAAACCGGGAATTTCCATAGGTGACTTCTCTTTTTACTACAGCTCCCTCTCCGAAAAGATTCCCTTTTAAAAGCCATTCCTCTACCACCTTGTTAGGTATCTGGGAATCCATATTAATCAATCTGTTGCCCTTTTTTACTGCAATTAAATCATACTGCGTCTTTCTGTTTGGATTACTGCTTTTTTCCAAAAAAACAGGGGTGCCGGGAACTAATAATTCCCGACACCGCCCTGTATTTTTCACATGACAGACCTCCACCCTTTTATCAATTTCCACATGGGCGATAAAACGGTTTGGACGCTTCAGAAAGATGCCTTCTGTGATATTTTCGTATCTCATATCCTTCTCCTGTTATTTGTCTTCTGTCAGCCCTTCGTATATTTCTTTTACACTCTCAAAAATATAATCCGGTTTTACCTCGCTCTCCCGTATATCACCAAGAGAAGCCTCTCCGGACAACACGCAAATCGTATCCACGCCTGCCCGCTCTCCGGTTTTAATATCTGTGTACAGGCGGTCGCCTATAATCACTGTTTCCGCCTTTGTTTTATTTAATTTTTTCAATACACAGTCTACCATAATCGGCTCTGGTTTGCCAATAAAAAATGGTTCTTTTCCCGTAGCATTTTTCAACATAATACTCATAGAGCCGCAATCCGGGATATAGCCAAAACTTACGGGACACACCAAATCCGGGTTGGTTGCCAGATAGACAACATCCCTTCCAAGCATGATGCAGGTATTGCGTATTTTTTCTGACGTATTCTCTGTATCAAAACCCAGAAGCACCACAGAAGCCTCCTCATCAACCTCTGTGACCACAGAAATTCCGGCGCAACGCAGCTCTTCTACTAAAGAGCGGGTTCCCATACAGTACACCTTCTGTCCAGGATAATTTTCCTGCAGATACATGGCGGTTGCCTGGCTGGATGTATAGAAATTCTCACAGGAGGCCTGAATCCCCATGTTTCTTACCTTTTCTATATAATCTTCTACGGATTTTGAGGAATTATTGGTAATAAAGACATACTGTCCGCCTCTGTCTTCAATCTCCTTCAACAGTTCCAGTGTCCCCTCAAAAATTTCATTTTCGTTGTAAATCGTGCCGTCCATATCCAGCAGATACAATGTTTTTTCTTTCAAACTGTCCGCATTTTTTCCTGTATAATCAATCATGTTTCTCCCTTTCCAAAGCCTGCACTGCCGTTCTTCTATTGCTTTCACTTTCTATTGCTTTCAGATACTTTTTTTGCTACATTTCTGGTAGCTACAATATCCGTTCCCGTAGAGCATACGTCCTTTAAAATCACATCGCCAATGCAAACAGGCGCTTTTACAGACACCTGTTTCAAAGCAGCCATACAGTCTTTTATTTTTCCTTTTGGAATGTCAGAGGCCGTTTTAACAGAAACCACAGGAGCTGTCCCCCCTGCTACTTTTACGCTGGTTGTCACAATGCGCGTAGGATTTGTCACCTCTTTTTCCCCATAGCTCTTCCCTCTGGGACAAGTATTCCCCTCTACTTTCAGAACCTGCCCCTGCTCCATTGTAACGGTCAGAGCACAGCCTAAAGGACAGTTGATACAAATAAATTCTCTTCTCTCCATGCTTACGCCTCCTCCAACTTCATAATAATTTTATCTAATCCGGGGATTGCTGTCAAATCTGATTTTTTCAAGATCACCTGTTCCATTTCTCCAGGCGCCAGCTTCTTTTTCTTTTTGTGGACAATTCTCTTGTCCTGGCAGTATACACTGACATATTTATCCCTGTACACAGCTCCTACCCGAAAACGCAGCGTCAAATTGTCCTCCATATGCTCCGGACGAATTACCTGAGGTACACTGTAACGAATACCATTTTCTGTTTCTACTGTAATTTCCTGTTCTTCCTTTTGCTCTTTTTCTTTCTCTTCCCAGTCCAGAATATATTCTGCTGCATGACTTCCTGCCCGTCCGGCTTCCTCGGATACATAGTCTACCAAATCGTGCACATGCAGCACATTTCCACAGGCAAATACACCTTCTGCACTGGTTTCCAGGCTTTCATTTACCACTGCACCTGAGGTAATCCGTGACATTTTTATTCCCATTTTATCAGACAGTTCATTCTCCGGAATTAGTCCGCAGGAGAGCAGAAGTGTATCACAGGAATAAAATTCTTCTGTTCCCTTTATAGGCTTTCTGTTCTCATCTACCTGCGCCAGTGTTACGCCTGTAACCCGATCTTTTCCCTGAATATCCACAACTGTATGACTTAGTTTCAGAGGAATATCAAAGTCCTCCAGACACTGCACAATATTTCTCTGAAGCCCTCCGGAATATGGCATCAGTTCTGCAACCACTTTTACCTTTGCCCCTTCCAGTGTCATTCTTCTTGCCATAATCAGCCCAATATCACCGGAACCCAGAATCACAACCTCTCTGCCCGGCATATAGCCCTCCATATTCACCAGCCTCTGTGCTGTTCCCGCTGTGTAAATGCCTGCCGGACGATACCCCGGAATATTTAAAGCTCCTCTTGGACGTTCCCTACACCCCATTGCCAAAATCACAGCTTTTGTTTTTAATACCAGAAGACCGTCCTCACGGTTCATGGCTGTCACGGTTTTCTCTCTGCCATTTTTTGTAATATCCAATACCATGGTATTGAGCTTATAAGGGATAGAAAGTTCCTTTGCCTGATTAATAAACCGCTGGGCATACTCCGGACCTGTAAGTTCTTCTTGAAAAGTATGGAGTCCAAAACCATTGTGAATACACTGGTTCAAAATACCGCCCAGTTCCTTATCTCTTTCCAAGATCAGCAGGTTGTCAATCCCCTTTTCCTTCGCAGAAATCGCTGCTGCAAGCCCTGCCGGACCGCCTCCTATAATAATCAAATCATATCTGTTCATAAGTCCTCTTCTCCTTTATCTAAACCTGCTAAAAGTCTTGATGATCCCCCTGCTTTTGTAATCTCAAGAGGCGACTTTCTCAGCTCTCTTTCCAAAATTTCCATGGTTTTCGGAGCACAGAAACCTGACTGGCATCTGCCCATACCGGCTCTTGTCCTCCGCTTGATGCCGTCCAGGGAACGAGCGCCCAGGGGTCTGTGTATGGCATTTACAATCTCTCCCTCTGTAACAGTTTCACACCTGCATATCACATTTCCATATGCGGGATTTTCTGCAATCAAACGGCGAAGTTCCTCTGGTGAAGACTCTGCAATACAGGGAATATCCTTTCTGGTAGAAATAAAATTTTCTTTTTTCTCTGCATGCAACTTTTCTGCAATGGCATGTGCAAGATAAAGTCCAATGGCCGGCGCACTGGAAAGCCCCGGGGATTCAATCCCTGCTGCGTTAAAAAAGCCCTTTGCATCTTCTGCCTCTCCAAGCACAAAATCTCCGCCTCTTTCTGTGGCGCGCAAGCCTGCAAAGGAAGTAATGGTTAGAAAAAGAGGCACCTCTTCTGCACTCTTTTTGGCCTGGCTGGACAATTTATCCAGGCCGAAAGCCGTTGTCTGCACTCCTTCTTTATCCTCAATATCCTCTGCCGTAGGCCCTGCCAGCAGATTGCCGTGTACGGTGGGAGTAATGAGAACCCCCTTTCCCATAGCTGTTGGAAGCTGGAAAATCGTATGCTCTACAAAGCCTCCTGCTTTTTTATCCATAAGGCGATATTCGCCTCTTCTGGGAGTAATAGACAACTTTCTTTCACTTACCATGTTGTTAAATACATCTGCATAAACACCTGCCGCATTGACAATGCAGCGTGTTTCATACCTGCCGTTATTGGTGGTAATACCATATCCCTTTTCCGTCTTTTCTATGTTTTCTACACAGGTGTCAAAAGCAAATTCCACTCCGTTTACATTTGCATTTTCTGCCAGAGCTATGGTCATTTTAAAAGGACAGACAATCCCTCCTGTGGGAGCATACAACATAGCTTTTACCTCTTTTGAAAGGTTTGGCTCCATTTCCCAAATCCGTTGTCCGGTAATAATTTCCAGTCCTTCTACACCGTTTTTTTCTCCTCTTTCCTTCAATTCATACAGATTTGGAAGGTCTTGCTCCTCAAAACAAAGTACCAGAGAGCCATTCTGCTTATATGGGAAGTCCAGTTCCTTTGAAAGCTGACGGATTTTCCGATTGCCCTCCACATTCATGCGAGCCTTCCAGGAACCCGGGGCTGCGTCAAAACCTGCATGAACAATGGCGCTGTTCGCCTTTGAGGTTCCACAGCACACATCTTCCTCCCTCTCCAATACCATGGTTTTCAACTGGTATGCAGACAATTCTCTTGCCACTGCACACCCTGTCACACCTGCACCGATTACTACTACATCATACATATGAATCTCCTCCTGTGAAATAAAAAAAGATACAGCAAACACTTATGGAAAACTCCATAAGATATCCGCTCTATCTCAACTCTCCAGCGTAATTTTTCAATTTTATTCTTCTCTTTACATAAACCAGACGTCCTGTCTGGTGGTTGATATGGATACTGCACCGGCATCTAAAGCTGCCATAATATCCTCCTTATCTGCAATCAAACCGCCTGCGATAACCGGCACTCTGCTCTCTTTGCAGATTCTTTTGATAATCTTCGGCATAACGCCGGGAAGCACCTCAATCATATCCGGGTGAACACTGTCTGTCTGCCTGCGAATGCTATCAAACGCAATGGAATCAATGACAAAGAATCGCATAATGGCAAACAGTCCTTCCTCCTTTGCCTCCCGAATCACATTGGGCTTTGTGGAAATAATCCCGTCTGCATGAGTGACGGATTTAATATAGGTCACTGCAATTTCCCTGCTGCTTAGTCCTGCAATCAGATCCAGATGAACAATCACTGTTTTTCCTGCTGCCTTCAGTCTTGCTACAATATCACCGATGCTGCAAATATCTCCATACAAAACAAAGACAATTTGAATATCGGAATGCTGGCAGCGTTTCAGCCCTTCCTCATCTTTAATTGCGGCAATGACCGGGCAGTCCTCAAACTCTTCCATTCTTTCTCGCTTCATTGTTCTTTCTGATGCCCTCTTTTCTCCCTTATGTACAAAAGACAAGAGAATAAGACCGCCTGTGCAGCCCTAACTCTTGTCACTCTCTCTTTGTTTATTATACTACAGCTCCTATCCTCTTGCAAGAAATTTTTATCGGTAAAAGCACACAATGGGACATCCCACCTCAATGTTTTCATAAAAATTTCCTGCAAAGGAAACAGGCAGATTAATGCAACCATGAGAGCCGCCATAAAGATAAATATTCCCGCCAAAGTTCCAACGCCAGTTAGCGTCATGCAGCCCGATTCCTCCGTTAAAAGGAAGCCAGTAAGATACCGGAGATTCATAATCATAGCTTCCGTCTTCATTGGGTGCAGGGCGCAGAACCTGATTCCTCTGCTTTGCCTTCAGGGTATAAGTCCCACCTGGCGTCTGCCTGCTATAATCGTAATAGGTACCGGACACAAAATCACTATCCATAAGGAGCATACCGTCCTTATAGTACCATAAATGCTGTGCAGTCAGGTCGATTTCCACATAAGTACCGCCTAAATCATTTGCCCCGTATACAGCGCCCCGGCGAGCATATACCGGTTCTCTTTCTACCTTTGCATGCGCCTGAATATCCGCCAGAAGCTGCTGCCTCTCTGCTTGTGCATCAATACGAAAACCATAAGTTCCCCCTTCTACGGAAACAGGCTGCCCGGTACTTGTACTGGTAATGGTTCTGGGTTTTCCAACTGTATTGTACTTCTCTCCCAACATATTTACATATTCCCTGATATGCTCCTGCAGCACTCCAGAATTCTCCAGATAATTACCATTTTCATCATAGGTTAGCCAATCCTTTACTGTCATGCCGTCCAGCACTTCCCTCTTTTCTCCAAAGGTATAGGTGACTGTCACGGCAGCACAGCCATTCCACACCTCCTGCTGTTTTTTCAGGGCTTCATCGTTCCTTGTTACAGCCGGAGCTTTGTATACTCCTGCCTCCTCTGCCGAAAATCTTCCCTGACTTTTCTGTACTGCTTCTTTTACCTTTTCCTGCAATTTCTCCTGCTCAATAGTGGTTCCCGGCTCTTCCTTTTTTATTACAAACTGATTGTTCTCAAAGGCTATATACGCGTCCTTGGGCGGCTTTATATTAGCTTCCTGTACACAATCTAAATTCTGCAGTTTTTCTTTCAAAAGCCCTTCGTCAAACAGAATATTTTCTTCTATTTCATGATTAGTTCTCTGAAAAAATCCCTTTATCCATGCCATTGGATTTTGCTGCTCCAGCGCCTGCTCTGCTCCCTTATGGGGAACATAACGATAACCGATTTCCGTTCCCGAAATTCTCTCCTTTTTGCCTTCCCGCAGACAAATTTCCAGGGTATAATCCTCTATTTTTTCTTTTATTTTTTGCTCTGCCTCTTCTGTTGTCAGATTCCGGCAGTCCAGACCATTTATCCTTGTCCCATAGAAGAAGTGATTTCTGTAATAAAAGGCTCCAGCTCCATAGGCAATTCCTGCCAGAAGAAGGGCAATTCCTCCACCCAATACCGCTTTTTTCCAGAAATCTGTGGTTCCTTCCTTTTTTTTCATTCCTGTTACTCCATTCTTGTTTCCTTGTTTCTGCCCTGACCAACTCTTAGTCTATGTACTCCTTTTGTTTTTTATGAAAAATTCTCATAATAGGCGTAATTTTTTATACCTTTCCTTCGGATATATAGATGAAGAGAAGATTTTATCTTCCCTTTACCCTTTAATGTGGACCAGGACCGTGACACCCTGGTCCTTTTTTACTATATAGTAAAAACCACTGTGCCAGAACATAAGATACGTCCATTTTCCATAATTTTACAAAAAATGTCAAGGTTCCGGAGTAAAAAAGTAAGGCTTTCCCAGCCTTTTGCTGTGAAGCCTTACTTTTCTATAATAGTTCTTTTTCTCTTTTTATTTCTTTATCTTTTTGTCCTCCGTTTTACAATTACAAGTAAAACAACTGTGCCAAGGGAAAGAAGAACCGCTGCTGCTGCCTGACCCAGAGGAAAGGTATCCCCGGTCTTTGCTGCAGAAGAGGATTTTGATAGATTGGATACGCCGGAAGGCTTCTTTCCGCTTCCGTTATCTTTTCCGGAAGAAGTTCCCGTACCGCCTCCTGTACTCTTTTTCTTCAATTCCTTCATTGCCTTTTCCAGTGCCTGGGCTTTCTTATCCACATCGCTCTGGGAAGCGCCTTCTGCCTTTACAATCGCTTTTGCCTCTTCCAACGCCTGAGCAAAGACCTTCCAGGAATCTGTTGTGTAGTCTTTTTCTTTCAGCTTCTCTGCCTTTGAAATCAACTCCTGAAGTTTTTCCAGATTTAACTCTCCTTCCGTTTCACCCGGAATTTTAACAAGCTGTTCCTTCGCTGCTCTAAGGTCTGCTTCTGCCTTATCTACTGTTTCCTGCTGAGCATGCTCATCTGCCAGGACTTTCTGTGCTTCTACCAACGCATTTTGGAAGATTGTCCAGCTTTCTTCCGTGTAATCTCCGCGGCTTAAGAGATCTGCTTCTTTCACCAACTTTTCCAAAGCCGTTTTATCTGCCTGCTGGTTTGTATCCTCATTCTGACCCTGGTCGTCTTTTAATACCAGATTTTCCATTGCCGCATTTAAAAGAGCCGTTGCCTCATCAACCTGTGTCTGTGTGCTTTTTTTATCCTTCAGCACTGCTTCTGCCTGTTTCAGCACCCTTTCAAATGCCTTCCAGCTCTCATTTGTATAATCTTCTTTTTTCTTTTTAGAAGCCTCTTTTACCGCCTGCTCCAGGGCATCTTTTTTCGCCTCTGTGGGTTCTTTCTTTTCCAGAGCCATCATTGCTTCTGTCAATGCTTTTTCCAATTCTTCTGCTTCAGCCTGCACAAGTTCCGGATTTTCCAGACCTGCCTTCGCCTTTTCTAAAGCAGCTTCAAAGACCTTCCAGGTTTCTTCCGTATAATCCTTCTTCTTTTTCTCATCTGCACGGGCAATTAAAGCCTCCAATTCTGTGCAATCCGCTCTTTCCACAAGCGCTTCCAGTGCGGCGTCCAAATCTGCCTTTGCCTGATTGACTACGTCCTGTACTGCGTTTTCATCTACATAAACCTGATTTGCATATACAAGGGCTTCTTTTAATACTGTCCAGGTAGATGGCGTGTAAGCATGCTCCTCTTTTCCAGTGGCCTCATCAATCGATGCCTTTAATCCGTCCTTGATTACCGGTTTTTGTTCTTCCGCATATTTACCGGTAACTTTCCATTCAATCACGCCCGTTCCTCTGGACGCATCATCTGGTAAGTCAGGATTCTGCTGCGGTTTCATTGTCAGGCGAAGTCCCGTGGTTCTGATTCCGTTAAGTTCTGTCACATTATACTTATCTGCCTCACAGGTCATATTTGCTTCTGTCGGAACCCATACTCCGTTTTCGTCCAGATATTCCAAACCGGCTGATTCCGGAAGGAAATTGCCCACTTCGTTTTGGAAATAATAAATCTCTACATTCTGCACTTCTATTGGTTTCTCCCAGATATAAGATACCCAGCCGTCCAAAATGTTCTTTTCTTCATCGTAACGATTCAGCCAGTTATGCCATACTCCATTTGCAGTATCTGCAGAATTTGTCGGTTCCTGATTATCATTTAAAGCAGCCAGACCGCCAAGGTCATCTGGTCTTCCCTCTTGTCCGTCATAATTACAAAGTCCGTCTGCTATTGCGTCCACTGCAAGATTTCTGCTGTCCGGATTTTCAGAAGATTCCTCAAGACTTTCCATTGCCTGCCGCAAATCCGCTTCTGCTTTTTCTACCTCTTCCCAAGTAGCATCAGGCTTGTCCAGAATCTGTTTTGCCTTCTTCAGTTCTGCTGCAAAAACTTCCCAGCTTTCCGCTGTATAGTCCTCTTTTTGCAGGGTTTCTGCCTCTGCGACAGTTGCCTGTAGTTTGGTTTTATCTGTTTTTTCAGAAGGAACCAGATTGTTTTTCGCTTTAGTCAGGGCAGAAAGTGCGATTTCTACCTCTTTTCTGCTTGCCTGATTATCTGCTGCTATGGCTTTTGCTTCTGCCAGCGCTTTTCCAAAGGTTTCCCAGGTTTCCGCTGTATAATCCTCTTTCTGCAGAGCTTCTGCCTCCTTTATAGCAGCCTGTAAGGCTTCTTTATCTGCCTGTGCCGTATTTCCGTACACCTTCCATTCCATCACGCCTACACCATTGCTGTCTGCCGCCTGTTTATTCAAAGTCACACGAATGGCTGTTGTGATAACCTCCTGAAATTCTGTATGGTTAAACTGGTCAATCTCTGTATCGTATGCGCTTGCCTGTGGCACTTCCTTCCAGTTTCCGTCACTGTCTAAATATTCATAGAGATAAGAGGACGGAAGATTAATTCCACCGTTATTGGTCTGTTCTCCGTCATACCAGAAATAAATATCTGCGCCTTTTAATGCAACCTCTGTATTCCAGGTATAAGTAACGGTTTCCTTTTCGCTGATATTTCCCCAGGTTCCATAGCGAGGGTAAAGTTCCTTATCCGGGTTGTAGGAATTCTCCGGAATTTTTCCGTCATTTACCGCGGATAAGCTCTCCCAGCCTGCTACAAAGCTGGTAGAGGGAATTGCACTAAATGCCATGTTTCCGTCTGCGGTAGGCAGATTTGCCATAATCCGTTCCAATTTAGCTGCTGCTGCATCTGCTTCGTCCTGTTTTGCTTCTTTGTTGTCGTATACTGCCTGTGCTTCTTCCACGGCTGCTTTCAGTGTTTCCTCTGCACCTTCCTCAAACAGGCTGGTATCCAGAGCTGCTGCTTTTTCCAAAGCTGCTTTTAAAAGCTGCTTGTCTGCTGCCATTTCATCGGAATATCCGAAAACCTTCCATTCAATAACGCCGCAGCCCAGAGTCTTAGGCGCCATATTCATACGGAAAGAAGTGGTTGTAACCGGTGCAAAAGTCGTCTTATTATACTGGTCAAGCTTAACCCCAAAACCTTCTCCATTTTCCACATCTTTCCAGTTTCCGTCTTTATCCTTGTATTGAAAATTAACTGATGCAGGGGCGAAATTGCCGTCTGTAAAGTAATATGCCTCTGTTCCGGTAATGGTCACTTCTGAATTCCAGTCATACTGTACCCATGCATCTTCTGACTGATTTCCCTGCCAGTTATGCCATACTCCATGTGTTTTATCTCTGGAACTTTCAGGCTCATAACCATCATTTAAACCTGCCACACCACCTAAATCCTCCGGCGTGTCAATAATCGCTGACGGTGTTGCAATCAGAGCAATATTCTGTTCTTTTCCCTCCACAACAGAAACTTTGGTCTTCACTTCCAGATTCAGCCCTTCAATCTTTCCTGTTGCCTCAAATTCTCCCTTCACTGCATAAGCAGATTTATCAATAGGATTCCAGGTAACCTCTTCATATTTACAAAGTCCATTGGAATATTCCACTTTTGCTGTTTTTGGCATGGAGGGCTCTACTCCTACTGAAGTAATAACCGGAGATATCACAACTTCTGTGACCTCTGCTTCGCCTTCGGTACCATATTCTGTCTTCAACTCTTCCTCTGTCATGGCTCTTGACAGCATTTTAAAGTTATCGTAATTTCCATTCAGCCAGGGACTGCTCTCAGAAGCAGAACGTCCCATAAAGTTTTTCTGTACCTTTCCCAGCTTATCAAAAGAAAATCCTGCATCTGTAATTTCCGCATATTTTTCTCCGTTAATAAAAAGCGCTGCTGTATTGTCTTTTAAGGTAACTTCTACGTTCTGCCAGCTTCCTTCACTTAAAAGCACGCCTGATTTTGCTGACGCAAGTTCTCCTGATTTCAGGTTGCTGACGTTTAAAGAAAGTTCATTCGCCCCTTCAAATGCCACATAAAACAGATTTTCTTCCATATCCCCAAACTCAAACAGTCTGGTTCCGCTTGTCTGTACGCCGTTTAACTTCACATCCATGGAAATCGTTGCTTCTTTGGTATTCTTTGTCAGAGCATTGGACAGCTTTACATATCCGCCCACTTCTCCGTCCATAGCAATTGCCTGTCCACTGTCTTTTCCTTCGGCAGTTTTTACCTGTCCTTTCTGTTCCGCATCAATCCCTGAACCGCTGATGTCTTTGACTGTTCTCTGTGCCTCGTCCATATGTTCTGCTTCAAAGTCATACTGCGCCAACACCTCCGGAAGCTCTGTTTCCCCTTCTACTGTGATTTTGACCGTATCGCTGGCAGACGCGCTCTTTCCTTTTGCAGTCAGCTTTAATACATATTCGCCCGGTGTGCTGAAAGTGATTTTTGTGGAAGTATTCTCTGCATTTGCAAATTCTGCCTTTGCGCCTGCAGGTGTTTCTTCTGCGCTCCACTTTACCTCCGGTGTGGTATGCAGCCATGCTGCATCTCTTGCGCTTCCGTGAAGAACCGTTGTTTCTTCCATAGATACGGTTTTATCTTCTTCTGCATCAACCACTGGTTTGGTATCTTCTAAAAGCTCTCCTGCCTGAATCTGTACATGAACAGTATCCTTTGCAGGCAGCGGCAGGGCAACGGTTGTGGTACCTTCTTTTGCAATAAAACTGCCAACTACCTCTCCGTCTGCCAATACCTGATAATTTCCTGCCGGAATTCCTGTAAGATCCAGGTTTGACTCATGGGCTGCGCCTGTTACATTTGTAATATCCATAGAAATATCGGTTCCGTCTTTAGATACCACTGCATGACGATACTGATCCCGATATAATTCCAGAGAGATTTTTTCATTAATCAGATTCAGTCTGTGATAAACGCCGTCCAAAGGTGTAACTGCATAAGCGTTTCCCTTATCTTCTACATTACAGCCATATCCAAAAAGACCAAATACCGGATCCATTGCCACATCAGAGGAAGCAATTCTCACGGCTCCAAAAAGCGCCAAATCCGCTTCACCGGACATTTGCCTCCAGCCATTATGCAGCTTGCCGCCACCGGTTCCGAGCGCCGTATCATTTCCCATTTCTGCCTGATACGTCCATGCAACAGTTCCGATATTATCCGGGTCTGCATCGATCTGTCCGGAGTTAATCACGGTAAAGTTCGCCAGCTTTCCGGCATAATTAATTCTCTGTGCTTCTCCCAATTCTTCGCTGCTTAATCCATTATCCTGCATGCGAAGCCAGTCATCCATACAGTAACCGGCAAGGGAAGCTGTATACTGAAAATTAAACCAGTTTTCCCCACAGATTGTCGTTGGATTTCCATAGTGATACCAGATGGGCTGTACGCCTCTGCAGGCTCTTGTCTTTTCGTCTACCATGGACATAATCTCTTTGTTTCCGAACATCTTTGCCAGTGTGTAAATAGCTTCCTCGCTGGTGTTATCATAAGGATATTCCGAAACATAGGGATACTTCTCACCGGAGAAATTCGCAAGCTTTTTCTCCATAATCTGCAGCAGATTCTCTGCTTCTTCCTCATATCCCCTCTCCTGAAGGGCTGCTATAATATCCGGAGTGGTGGATTCTCCCATAAGACCAGTTCCCCAGTTATAGCCCACAGAACCTTCGTTGTAAAGCGCGTCCATAATATGATAGCAGCGCAGAAGATAGGTGTCCGGCTCTTCGATATAATCAATCAAATCCGGATACTGCTCTGCAATCTTATACATGGAAAAATAGGTATTATAAATATGTGGATAAGCAAATCCCCTGTAAGTGGGCGTTGTATTTGGTTCCGGCATAAGGAAATCGTGAATCAGGAAATCTTCCTGATGTTCCTGCATGAGGTTCTGCCAGATAGCCACGTCCAGATATTCGTCCAAAGCCTTTACCTGTTCTGCCACCGGATTGTAAGAATTCATCTCTGCCAGATATTCTCCGTGGACATATCCCCAGTCGTCGCCCCAGCCCCAGTATCCGTCAAAAGAACCTCTCTTTTCCTTGGTATCCATAAGCCAGTCATCAAAAACTTTATCCTGAATCTGTCCCGGCGCATCCCACTGTGTCTTGAGCAGAAAATCCGAATGGTCTGAAAGAGCCTCCTCTAAATCAGCCATCATATAAAACTGCAGCATGGTTGTTTTGTCCTGCCCATTCTGCTTATAATTTACAATAATATCATTCTGTCCCAAATCGCCGAAGCCAATATCATAAATATGATACTGTTCCTCGTCAATGATTTTTGTTTCCACAAACTTTGCATAAGTATTCGCTTCTGTTCTCTCACAGGGCAGATTGTTGGAAACCGTATTGGTTCCCTTATGTAAATTGTTGTTGTGAGGACAGCGAAATTCAAAGGAAATATCCTCTGCCGGAATCTTTGTATGAAGATACATTTTTGCCGGCATATCTTTTGCAAAGGTCATACCCGGAACAGCCACTGCATCGAGAATGCCCTCTTGGTACAAAACGGATTTCATATGGTTTTCGTCCTGTACTCCTGTAAATTCAAAGGCATAGGTTTTACTTTCTCCTGCCCCAAGGGTCATACTGCTGCTTTCCATATACCCTTTGTTGCCGGATTTTTCATCTTTGCTGATAGCGTCGGAATGAATATAAAAAACGTTCAGACCGTTCGCCCAGTCCGCCTGGTCCATACACCATTCTTTTTCCTCGGCACGGCGCTGTCCGACCTGCCAATGATCCTGGTATTCAAACCCGGCGCCTGTTTCTGTATCCGGCGTCATAAGCAAAAATCCGCCCTGACCGCTGGGTCTTGTAGCATACACATAAGAAGAGTCCTTTCCTACAAAGCTGTGGTCAACCGTACAGGTTTCATATGCTTCTCCCTGATTGACCCAGATTTCATGGAAGGCCAGAGGAACACCAAAATCACCGAATATCAAATCCGAATCTGTGGTATTCTCCACTGTGATTTCCCAGCGAAGCTGGTCTTCTACCAGAGCATAGGTTTCCACCAGCTTAAAGTCCTTAATTGCCCGTTCCCCTTCTGTTTTTGTGTTATCATAGGTTACTACAATCTTATTTCCGTCCAGTTCCACACTTCTTCCGGCATCAGAAGAATTGGTAAGGGATTCACTCCAGTTCTCCTCCCCTGCCTTCTTTGTTTTGAACATCAAATCCCCCAACCACTCATGGGCTGCCGTATCCTGTTTCGGATTATCTCTGACATTCATAACATAATTGGTATCATACTGATCCCCTACGATTTTCAGGGACGTAATTTCTCCGTATTTCCCTGTTTCCACATCAAAATATTCATTTCTCAGATGATACCCTGTTTCCGTCTTTTCTGCCACTGTCTTCCCTGCTGCTGCCCAAATTTCCTCAAGGCTGCCCATATACGGGAAAACGCCGCCGGTTGTCAGCACCGCTGTCAGAGCGGTTGCCAGCAAAGACATGGATTTTCGTCTTTTCCCCATAGCTTCTCCTCTCATTAAACGTTTAAGTTATTTATCTGAAAAAAGCCTATATGCAAACACAGGTTTCACATATAGGCTTTTCCAGGTACAAATTTTATTTTTCTCCCCGCCTCAAAATTCGTCTTATTTTCCCAGACGAATCACGTTCCAGGAAGCTCTCTTTAATACGCTTGTTACCACACCGCTGTCCAGTTTGCTTCTGTCATCTGCATTTACAGGATAAACTTTTTCTCCTGCCAAACTGTTGGTTGCTTTCAAATCCTCATTTTCCATAACAATGTGTTCCAGCAGACGATATCCCTCGAAGCTTCTCACATCCGTAGTCAGCTCTACATCTTCTTCCAGATTACGGTTTACTGCAAAAATAGTAACCTCGTCCTTTTCCTCATTGTATACTGCAATAGATTCCACGTCTGTAATTTCATCGTGCTTTGCTGTAGCATGCTTAGTACCGGAAATTACCGGCTGCAATGCAATTCCTCTTCCGTATCTGGAAGCATGCATAAATGGATAGAAAATGGTCTGTTTCCATGCTCCGCCTGCTACATCTGTCATAATCGGCGCAATAACATTGACAAGCTGTGCCAAACATGCCATTTTTACACGGTCTGCATGCTTCATCAATGTAATTAACATCAGACCAACCAGCAGTGCATCTTCAAAATTGTAGATATCCTCCAACATTGGCGGCGCTACCTGCCATGGATGATTTTCTGTAATATCATCATCTGCTGCATTGGAATGGAACCATACATTCCATTCATCAAAGCTTAAATTCATGGTCTTTTTGCTGCGTTTTTTCGCTTTTACATAATCACAGGTTGCAATAATGGTACGGATAAAATCGTCCATATCGTCAGACTGTGCCAGAAAATCATTGCTGTCATTATCTCTGTTTCCATAATACTGGTGCATGGAAATATAGTCCACATAGTCATAAGTATGGGACAGTGTCACAGCTTCCCAGTCCGGGAATGTAGGCATTTCGCGGTTAGAACTTCCGCAGGATACCAGTTCAATAGTCGGGTCAATCAGACGCATAGCCTTTGCAGTTTCTTCTGCCAGACGACCGTATTCCTCCATGGTTTTGTGTCCAATCTGCCATGGACCGTCCATTTCATTTCCAAGACACCATACCTTAATGTTGTGCGGATCTTTTACCCCATGTTTAATACGCAAATCACTGTATTTTGTACCTGAAGGGTGATTGCAATATTCCAGAAGATTGCAGGCATCCGAAATGCCTCTTGTTCCCAGATTCACTGCCATCATCACTTCAGAATTTACCTGCTTTGCCCATTTGGAAAATTCATTTAAACCGATTTCATTCTTTTCCAAACTTCTCCATGCCAGTTCCAGACGATGAGGTCTTTCTTCCACAGGACCCACAGAATCTTCCCAGTAAAAATTAGATACAAAGTTTCCTCCGGGATAACGGATAATCGGCACGTCCAGCTCTTTCACCAATTCTACCACATCTTTTCTGAATCCATTTTCATCTGCTGCCGGGTGTCCGGGCTGATAAATTCCTTCATATACCGCTCTTCCCAGATGTTCAATGAAAGAACCATAAATTCGTTTATCAATAGGAGCAATCTGAAATTCCTTATCTAATACCATTTTTGCTCTTCTGCTCATAATATAAACCTCCTGATGCTTTTCTCAATAAATCATTCTTTTACTGCACCTGCTGTCATTCCTTCGATAAAGTATCTCTGGAAGCAGATAAATAAGATAAAAATAGGAATAATGGAAAATACGGAACCAACTACCAAAAGGCTGTAATTATCACCATACGGGTTGATTAATGTATTTAGACCAATGGTCAGTGTGTACTTCTCTGAGGAACGGATTACCAGCAAAGGCCACAGATAATTGTTCCATGCATTCATACCATTTAAGATAGCCATAGCAGAGAATGCGGGCTTCATAATCGGTACAATCAGACGGAAGAAGATTCCATATTCTGTACAGCCGTCAATACGACCAGCTTCAATCAGAGATTTCGGAAGTCCTAAAAGGTACTGTCTGAAGAAGAAAATCGTAGAGGCATGTGCCAGAAACGGCACAATAACTGCCGCATAATTATCCATCATTCCCCAGGAAGAAATCTGCTTGTAAAGAGGAAGCATAATAACCTCAAAAGGAATAGAAAGAATAATCAGCACAATTACAAAGAAGAAATTCTTTCCTTTAAAATCATAGGCTGCAAAACCATAGGCTACAAAAGAACTCACTAATAAAGTAAGAACTACTGTAAGCACGGTAAGCAGCAAACTGTTTCCAAACCAGATCCAGTAATCATGGCTTCCGGTAAACAAAAGCACATAATTATCCAGTGTCATATTTGCCACGTCCAGATTCAGGTTTAAGCCGTACTGGAGCAAATGGTTTCCTGGCTTAAAACTTGCCAGCACAATGGCATACACGGGTATTACAATTAAAATTGCAAGAATTGTAAAGAAGATGACCATACATATGGTAGCCATTTTGTTTTTTCTTTTCTGACTTTTTCCAATTGCTTCTGCTGCCATATTATCTCTCCTCCTTCTTGAAAGTTCCTGTTGCAACTAACTGAATCATATTAATAATCATAACCACTAACAGCAATACCAGACCCACGGCGCAGGCATAACCCATAGCACGTTTTTCAATACCCTGTCTATACAGGTATCCCACAATAGTAAGACCAATGTTCTGCGGGGAATTGTTTCCTTTCCACAGCATAAAGGATTCCAGGAACATGGATAAGCCTGCATAAATACTAATAGTTAATACATAAACTGTTGTTGGTTTCACCAATGGGAAGGAAATTTTAATAAACTGCTGCCATTTGGACGCTCCATCAATAGATGCTGCTTCATAAATATCGGTAGGAATGCTTTGCAGTCCTGCCAGGAAATATAGAATATTGACTCCTGTCCATCTCCAGCATGCTACAATCAAAAGTGCAAAATAGCCTGTCCATTCTCCTTTCAGCCATTTAATAGGGGATCTTCCCAGAAATTCCATAATCTGATTTGCAAGGGAGGTATCCATTTCGCCAAACATAAGACGGAAAATCGTACCTGCAACCACTACAGAAGTCAGAGCAGGAAGGAAATAAACGGATTTGAAAAATCCTGCCCCTTTCATCAGCTTACTGTTTAACAGGCTGGCAAAAAACAGAGGGAAGGGAATCAAAAGAATCAGGGTTCCAACCATATATTTCAGACTGTTATAAACAGCCTTAAAGAACATTTTATCTGTCAAAAGGCGGGAATAGTTGTCAAATCCAACCCATTTATCCTTTAATACGTCCTGGAAGCTGAGCAGTACGCCATTTCCGATAGGGAACAGCCAGAACAGAAGGATTGTAATTACAAAGGGAAGGATAAACACATAAGGCGCTGCCTTTTGTGAGTAGAAGAATTTTTTTACTTTATTCATCGTGTCCGGTAACTCCTTTCATTGGTTTCTGAAAAAGAGGGCTGCCGCACAGCAGCACTCAGGAATATTCCAACATATTCGCGATATGCACTTCATGCGACAGCCTCACTGTTTCCTCTTATTCAGCAAATTCGTTTTCCAATGTTTCCTGTGCAGAATCAAGTGCTTCTTTTACATCTACATCAGACTCGAAAACATCGTTTAAGGTCTGTGTTGTAAATACATTATTAATAGAAGGCATCTTTTCATCTGTATAGCAGTCTAACAGACCAATGCTGTCCTGAACCTCAAGAAGCGGTGCGAATGGTTTTGTATTGAAGTACTGTACAAACTGGTTGTCCGGATTTTCTGTAAGAGTTGTATCTGTCCATACTTCTGTGTTTACAGGGTCAAAGCCTAATACATTGTAAATTTCATGGCTTGCTTCATCAGAAAGCTTGATATATGCAAAGACTTCTGATGCAAGGTCTGCATGCTCGCTGGAAGCTACAACTGCTGTACCTGTACCGCCGCCGCCAATGGTTTTGACTGCATCATTTTCGCCCCATACAGGAGGAACGGTAATGGCAACTTTACCCTTTAAGTCTGTCATATAGCTTGTGTAACGGCTTGTCTGCCAGAATGGCATAATAGATGCTGCCACATCACCGCTGTTGTACAGAGGGTATGCTTCTTCATTATCCGGCTGTCCACCTGCAATGGTATCAAGGGCTCCTGCTGTCTGCATATCTTTCAGATACTGTAAACATTCCACCATAGTTTCATTGTTTACGTCCAGGGATCCGTCGTCCTTTAAGTAGCTGCCGTCCTTCTGAGCCAGCATCAAGTTTAAGGTCCACTGTGCTGTAGTTTCTGCTGCTGCAAAGGTCTTTCCGGTAGCTTCTTTGTATTTTACACCTGCATTTTTAAAATCTTCCCATGTTTTGATTGCTGTGTAATCAATACCTGCTGCTTCCAGTGCTTCTGTATTATAGAAAGCAACGGTTGTACCAACATGAGTTGGGAATCCATAATATTTTCCGTCTTTTCCGTATAAATCAAGTCTGGATTCTACAACTTTGTCTTTGTATGGCTCAATGGCATCTGTCAAATCCATTAATCCAATTTCTCCGGTTGTAAATGCCGGGAACTTACCAAGCTCAATATCCACAACATCTGGTGCACCTTCACCGGATTCCAGAGCCAAAGACAACTTATTGTGCATATCATCATATGCCATATTGGAAAGCACCAGTTTTACTTTTTTGTCTGGATTTTCTTCATTCCATTTTTCTGCCATTTTTGTGTAGAAATCCTGGTGATTTTCGATAAATGTCCATACATTTAAGGTTGTGACATCTTCTCCTTCCACGTCCATTTCTCTTTTTCCGGTTTCCTTTTTCTCACCGTCATCTTTTGCACTTCCTCCGCAGCCTGCTAACATACTTCCTGCCATTGCTGCACATAATACTGCTGCCAACACTTTTTTCTTCATATTCAGTGTCCTCCCTAATCCTTTTTTTATCAATATCAGAAACCCTCTGTTTCTGTATGATACCTTTTCATAATGGCTTTTAATGATTTATCAGTTCTTTTATCCAGACAGTCATTTCTCCTGTCCTTCTGTTGCCCCAGTTGCAATAAGGAACAGCCTTTAATACCGTATCCTCAAGCACTGGCTTTGCCTCATTGTAAAGGCTGCCGTCTTCCCAGCCCTTCATGGTAATCCGCTTTCCTCTCAGCTTAACACTTACCACACCACCTAAAAGCTCAGGCTCATATTGCTCTTCGGGCTCTGCCTCTGTATCCACATAAAGGGAAGAAAGATTACTGCCGTTGTCTGTTTCCTCCAGGCAATAGACCAAAGGACCTCTCATTAAGGCGACTTTTCCTTCGTCTGCCCTTACCTGTGGATTTGCCCATACAAAATGGCTTTTTATCTGAAATTCTATAGTAATTTCTTCTCTGTCACCCAAATTTTCCAGTATCAGATATCCTTTCTGCAAAACTGGATTTTCTATCTGTTTTTTATTTCGATAGATTTTAAATTCTCTTACATATCCGGGAATCCTCAGAGCCAGATTTCCGCCTGCACCTTCTTGTATTTCTGACCCCTTTTCACCTTCTGCCAGAATGTTCACGCTTCCGTCTGTAAGGAAACTACTGTTTACTTTAATCCTGTACGTCTTTCCCTTTAATACAACCTCTGTTTCATTGGATACATAGAGATTCAGGTAAAGGGATTCTTGATTCTGACTGTAAATGTATTGTCCTAAAGATGCCAGGGTTCTTGCAATATTAGGTGGACAACACGCCACGCCAAACCATTTCTGTCTTACCGGCTTTACATGCTCCAGAGAGGTTCTCTCCATACAGTTGTCCGGCCATACCTCCAGAGGATTCACATAGAAAAAGCTTTTTCCGTCCATGGCAATTCCCGCCAGAACTGTATTGTAAAGCGCTTTTTCTACAATATCCGCATAGGCTGCATCTCTTGTCATATCCCCCATACGCTTACCAAACATGGCCAGTCCAATGGAAGCGCAGGACTCTGAGTAATTTCTGTCATTGGGTAAATCATAATCTGTAGTGAATCTTTCCAAAAGTCCGGAGGAACCAATGCCTCCTGTAATATACATTCGCTTTTGTACCATGTTGTTCCAAAGCGTTTCACAGGCCTTTTCCAATTCCTCGTCCTGATACTCATAAGCCAAATCTGCCATAGCACTGTAGAGATAAACCGCCCTCACGGCATGACCCTCTGCTGTTTTCTGCTGCCGTACCGGAAGATGTGACTGAGAATACTCTGGCTGATATCCTGCAAACTCCGGAAAAATCGGTTTGTATCTTTCTCCTTTTTCTTCCAGTTCAAAGTAATTCGTTCCCTGCCCTCTGGCATCTACAAAAAACTTTGCAGTATCCAGATATTTCCTGTTTCCGGTTATCCGGTAAAGCTTTACCAGAGCCAGCTCAATCTCCGGGTGTCCAGGGTATCCATGACACTGTTTTTCTTCTTTGCCGAACTTCTCGCAAATCACATCTGCAAACCGGGATACAATGTTTAAAAATTCTTTTTTTCCGGTTGCCTCGTAATAGGCTACTGCTGCTTCTATCATGTGTCCTGCAGTATATAGCTCATGTCCTTCTTTCAGATTTGTCCATCTTCTGTCCGGCTCCTGAATGGTATAATAAGTATTGAGATAACCATCTTCACACTGTGCTCTTCCAATCAATGCAATGGTTTCATCAGCCAACCTTTCCAGCTTCTCATCTCTTCCTGATGAAGCCAGAGTGAAAGCAACGGCTTCTAACCATTTTGCCACATCAGTATCCTGAAATACTGCTCCCTGAAAGGTTCCGCTTTCCTCACCAGCCGCAATTCGGAAATTTTGAATACAGTGACTTGGCTCTGCATCTTCTACTCTGTCATTCAGCGTATCCCACTGATAAGGCAATATCACGTCCTTTACCAGTCTGATGTACTTATCCCAAAAGCCATCGTGAATATGTACAGACTTTAACGGAACACTTTTCAATCTTACTTTTTCCATATATCTCCACCTGCTTGTTTTATTAAACGTTTAACACCTTATATCTTATTTTTTCTATCTCTTCTCTCAGACCTTATATCTTTTCTATATATTTTGAAAGAATTGGTTATTTTTCAGGGTTATAAAACGTTTTATATAAAGCTCTTATTGATTTTTCTTATTTATACCATACCATCCTTCTTAAATAAAGTCGAAATATTCATAATTATAACGATTAATAACCATATTATCTCTTATTTTCTCTATTATACTAATCATTTCTTTGTTTTTTATTTTTCATACAACATATATCGTTTATAAATCGTTTAACCATGTGCATTTTTACCAATAATTTCTTTTTCTTCCCCTTATTTTCAGCCCTAATTTCCTTTTTCACTTTGTGAATTTTTAACAAAAAAACAGCCCTTTGAAACTTTTTTTCCAGTTCCAAAAAGCTGTCATTTTTTTCTTACTTGTATCCTCTTATCTTAACTTGTACCACTATTTTACTGCCTGATTTGCTCTTTTACAGATTTCCGTACAAGTCTGTGACAAGGCATCAGGTACACCAATTCTTCCTTTTGCGGCATAATTTTTTTGTCCAGCAAATCTATCATAACCTCTGCTGCTCGATAGCCAATATCATGCAAAGGAAGGGTGATGGTTGTTAAAGGAGGCTTGTAGTAGCTGGATAATTCTCTGTTATCATATCCTACCACAGAAATATCCTCCGGAATTCTCAGTCCCAATTCATCTGCTCTGTCATATACGCCACCTGCCATAATATCATTCATACAAAAAATGGCTGTAACACCTCTGTCTAAAAGCTTTTCTGTTCCGTTGTAACCGGCCTCTCTATTCCAATCCCCATAATAGATAAACTCTGGATTATACATCAAACCATTATCCCGCAGCGCCTTCTGATATCCCACAAGACGCGCCTGCATGTGAATACTGTCATTCTTTCCTGTAATAACCCCAATCTGCTTATGTCCCCGCTCTATCAAATACTGAACTGCCTCATAAGCGCCATGTTCGTCATCTACTACTACAGAGGGAACCTTTCCGCTCTGTGTATAGCCATATGCCATAACTGCAGGTATGGGTAAATTATCTGGAATGCAGTGCATAATTCTTTCATGCGCTGTTACATAAATAATGCCCTCTACCTGCTTTGCCATAAGCTTTCGGATTTCCTGCTTCACAAGCCCGAAATAGTCTTCCCTGTTATAATATACATCATTATATTTCTTAAACAGACGCATATTGGTAAGCAAAATCTGGTAATCGATTTCCTGGCAGTATTCTGTAATCCCGTCGATAATATCAGGAATACTGAAAATTGTCATATCCTCTGCAATCACTCCAATGCTTCTGGTGTTCCGCATTTTTAGATTCTTTGCCACATAATTTGGCGTATAATCCATTTTCTCTACTGTTTTCAGCACCAAACTTCGAGTAGCCTCGCTTGCCCCCGGCTTCCCATTCAGAATATTGGATACGGTTGCAATAGACACATTACATGCTTTCGCAATCTCTTTTATAGTTGCCATATAAAATACTTTCCCCTTTTTCATTTTTTGTTTTTACTTTACACCTAAGTCCATTAAACAACTAAATGACAGGGCTTGTCAACCTTTTATTTTCTAAGGACACATCTTCCCATAAAACAAAAAAAGTCCAGCCAATACTGAACTTTTTAGCAGGGGATGAGGGATTCGAACCCCCATCGACGGTTTTGGAGACCGGTGCTCTACCATTGAACTAATCCCCTATATTTATACTGTTTTTCATATATATCTTCAAAACCGCATACACAAAACCAAACCATTTCCAACTT
>SAMEA3387500__coassemble_817_pt1 | contig 38984 bp, 31 predicted proteins | sample SAMEA3387500__metabat2_high_PE_001 | metagenome-assembled genome bin SAMEA3387500 (sample SAMEA3387500) | Felis catus | biome: Faeces | place: United Kingdom | collected 2012
GCAAAGGTCTGCAACACCTCTATCACCAGTTCAAATCTGGTTGGCGCCTCTTTTTTTATTCCTCCTTAGCTCAGTCGGTAGAGCATGCGGCTGTTAACCGCAGTGTCGTTGGTTCGAGTCCAACAGGGGGAGTTTTTTTGTATTCTATAATCCTTTAAATTTTATATGCATGTCTTTTTTATATCCCTATATTTCAAAATATTGCCAGAAAAAATAATTATTCAGAGATTTTTTCCTATTCATTCCGTATGTCTATATAGCAGTATTTTCAGATACTCTGAGATAAGTGTATCATTTTGTGAATATTTTGTTCAAGAAAGGAGAAAATGCTGTGAGAGTATACTATGAAGAGAAATTTGAAAGCCAGAGAACCTTTAACCGGGCATTTTAACAGCAGTATCATCAGCCCCCCAGAGAGTATCGAAGAGATTCTTAAAAAAATATTTCACATCTATTTTTCACCCCAGATACTTAAACAGAATATACTGATAAGGACACATCATGACTGTTGGATGAGAAATTCGTACAGCAGTTTTAAACGGAAGGAAGACGGTTTTATGTCATTGTCAGAGCATAGAAAAGCATTTTATCGTACAGAGGGGAGATACTATAAGCAGGAAACAGAAGCAGAAAAGGAAAAAAAGCTGATTTATTCTTATTATCCCAAAGAAACGGTTATGGTGCAGGCATTTGTGGAAGATGCCTGTGACAGGCTGGATTATGAAGGTAGCTTCCTCTATGATGAATATCCGGATAAAGGACAGATAGAGAGAACCTGTCAGGTGATTTGCAGACAAATGGAGGACATAGGGGAGATAAAGGCGATGGAAAGCAGAAAGAGTGGGGGGAAGACACAGACCGGATTTTGGGAAACCCTGACAGCCACCTTGTTTTGTCAGGAAATGTACAGAAGGAGATGCAGAAGGAACCGCTGCAAAAGACTTTGGTAAAAAAGCACAAAGAAGTTGGTGAAAACTCTCTTTTTTGGGGTTGCGGATTTGTGCTAAAACTTTTACAATAGTAATGACTGCACAGATTTTGGCAGGATAAGGGGAAACAGAGAGAAACAGGGGAAGATTATGACGGATTTAAAAGAGTTTTTAAATAAATATACAGATAAAAATTTGAGAAGAATGATTTTAAGCAATGCCAGAAGCAAAGAAGGCATTTCTAAAATACAGGTGCGTCCGGTAGAGATTAAAGGAAGGCTTGTATATCAGGCTACAAAGACGCTTGGAACAAAGGAGCTTCATGAAAATTATGACAAGGACGCGCTAACAGCGTATTTATGCGAGCAGATGACCGGGTATTTTCGGCAGCTTCAGTTTAGAAACCAGGACTGTTCAGGGAACTGTGCTGGTGAGCAAAAAAGGAAGTATGCGAATTACTGTAAAAGAGCTGAAAGGAAAAAAGGCAGAAGAATTTCAGCCTATGCTTTCTCATAACAGAACAAAACAGTATGTATTAAAAGAAGGTATTCCTGTTCCCTGGCTTGTGGACCTTGGGGTTATGAGCCGGGACGGGAAGGTAAAGAATGCCAGATATGATAAATTCAGACAGTTAAATCGCTTTTTGGAGTTTATTGAGGATATTTTACCAAGATTACCGAAAGATCGGGAAGTGGAGATTTTGGATTTTGGGTGTGGAAAGTCTTACCTCACCTTTGCCATGTATTATTATCTGAAGGAATTGAAGCATTATGATATTAAAGTGACCGGACTGGATTTGAAGGCAGATGTGATTGAAAAATGTGAAGCCCTTGCCCGCAAATACGGGTATGAAAAGCTGCATTTTCAGCAAGGGGATATTGCTTCCTATGAAGATACGCAGACAGTGGACATGGTTGTCACCCTTCATGCCTGTGATACAGCCACAGACTATGCCCTGGCAAAAGCAGTGAAATGGGGAGCTTCTGTGATTCTTTCTGTGCCATGTTGTCAGCATGAGCTGAATCGGCAGATTGAAAATAAAGTGCTGGCGCCGGTTTTAGAATACGGTATTTTAAAGGAGCGTTTTTCTGCTATTTTAACAGATGCTCTGCGGGCACAGATGCTGCAGAGTGCGGGATATGATACACAGATTCTGGAATTTATTGATCTGGAGCATACCCCCAAAAATCTTTTGATTCGCGCAGTAAAAAGTGATAAGACAAAAAATAAAGATACGAAGAAACAGCAGCGGGAGGCATGGGAGCGATGTGCAGAGGAATTTCATGTTACACCTTCTTTAAAAAAGCTGTTGTTTGATTCCATAGATTAGGAAGGATTTCAGATGAAAAAAAGAATAATGAGGATTCTTGTCCTGATTCTGATTTTTATAGTGGGTGTAGCTGGTTTTAGCTGCCTGATGAACAGTCAGAATACGGATAATAGAACAGACCTGCAGACAGCAGTGATTCCCTGTATGGCAATGGAAATCGGGGGAATAGAAGTAAACCGTATGTACGGATATGCTCAGGACATGGACGAGGCTTATATGCGGGATACGCTCACTCCTGTGGGAACAGATAAGTCCCTGTCTGTGAGCATTACTCCTTATGGAAGGAAGATTGAAAGTCTGGTGTATGAGGTCAGAAGCTCTGATGGAAGCAAGGTAATTGAAAACAATAAGATTAAAAACTTCCAGGAGGAAGAGGACGGAAGACTGACAGCAGAATTTACTCTGAAAAAGTCGATTTTAATGAATCAGGAATACTGTCTGAATTTTACATTAAATACAGAGGCAGGAAGCTGGAATTATTATACCCGTCTGCTTCAGAGGGCAGGACTTAGTACAGAAAAGTATCTTGCATTTGTCAACAGCTTTTACACCAAATCTCTGATGCAGGATAACAACGGAGATTTGCGTACTTATCTGGAACCGGACAGTAGCGATTCCAATCACAATTTTAACAATCTGGATATTCATTCCAGTCTGGAGATGGTGAGCTGGGGAGATTTGGCGCCGGAGCTTAGTAGACCTGGTATACCGGCAATTAAGGAAATTAACGAAAATACTGGCAGTGTTGCAGTGACCTATTATATTACAGCAGAGGATGAAAACGGAGAGGTGGAGCATTATCAGGTAGACGAGTTTTATCGTATGCGTTATGACCAGACCAGAGTGCGTCTTCTGGATTTCCAGCGATCTGCAAAAGAGGTGCTCTCTACAGACCAGAATATTGTTTCAGAAGGCCAATTGACCCTGGGGGTTACAGATAAGGAAATTTCCTATTTGTCTGACAGTGAAGGAAAAATTGTAGCATTTGTGCAGCAGGGAGATTTGTGGTCCTATAATCTGGAAACGAATAAGCTGATCAGAGTATTCAGTTTCCGTGATACAGGAAGCAATGATGAACGCAATGATTATGCACAGCATGATATTGAGTTGGTGCGTGTCAGTAAAAACGGGGATATCGATTTCGTAGTTTACGGATATATGAACCGCGGAGAGCACGAAGGTCATGTGGGCACAGCAGTATATCACTATTCCTCTGAGCAAAATGTGATTGAGGAGAGTTTTTTCCTATCTTCCTCCAAGCCTTTTACATTTTTACAGCAGGAAATGAAGGATTTTTGTTACATCAGTCAGGACGGCAATTTTTATTTGGTATTAAATGAAAAGTTGTATGCAATTCACATGGAAGAGAAGAATTATACAGTATTACAGGAAAATATAAAGGAAGACTGCTTCCGCATTTCCGAAAACCAGAGATATGCCGCATGGTCTGACAATATGGACAAGTATAACACAGACAGCATCACCCTTCTGGACATGGAGAAAAATGAGAAGCAGCAGATAAAAGCGGAGAAAGGCACTAAAATTCGTCTTTTCGGTTTTATCAATAACGATGTGGTATATGGTGTGGCAAAAGAAGAGGATATCAAAAAGAACAGTGCAGGTGGAATGGATTTTGCCATGACAGAGGTCCGGATACAGAATGTTAAGGGAGAGATAAAAAAGACTTATAATCAGGAAGGTTATTATGTAACCAATGTTATTTTTCAGGATAATCTGTTAGAACTGGAAAGAGTGCAGAAGCAGGGGGATAATTATCAGAAAGTTAGCAATGGGCAGATTCTGAACAATGTGAAGGATAAACAGGACGAAACCTTTTCTGTAGTTATGTTGTCTACCGTACGGCAGGCAGCCATTATGGGATTGCAGTTTACCGGAGGCAGCAGTCAGGAACCTTTGATTATGGAAGCAAAATTTACAGAGCTGTCCAGAGATAATGTGTTGCATATCAAGGGTGAGGAAAAGAGCAGGGAAGCATATTATGCCTATGCCATGGGAAAATTATGGGGGATTTATGAAAATGCCGCAGAGGCAGTAAAAGCTGCAGATGAGAATAATGGTGTGGTATTGAATCAGAACCAGCAGTATGTGTGGGAAAAAAGCAATACGGCAGCAAAATCAGGCCTTGTTCTGGAGGACATCCCGGAAGCCGTGGAAAAGGCGCCTTTTGATCCAAAACAGTTAGAAAAAGAACTGAAGGGTAAAGGCACGGTTGTAAACCTGACAGGTTGTACACTGGGGCAGGTCCTGTATGAAGTGGGCGCACAGCGTCCGGTGATTGTAAAGAGCAAGGACGGTCAGCCGGCAGTGCTTGTGGGATTTGACAGCTATAATACGACCCTGTATAATCCGAAAACCGGACAGACAGAGCTTATGGGCCTGCAGGACAGCACAAAGGCTTTTGAGGAAAACGGAAATGTATTTTTCTGTTATATGGAAGAGATTGTAGAGTAGATAAAGAAAGGATAGATAATTATGGAAGAAAGAATTAAGAAGCTGGCAAAAGTACTGGTACATCATTCCTGCCGTGTACAGCAGGGAGAGAAGGTATATATTAACTATACCGGATATGAAACAAAGGATTTAGCGCGTCAGATTATAAAGGAGGTATATGAGGCAGGCGGACTCCCGTTCCCCCATTTTATTGACCCTCAGGTGGAAAGAGAAATGCTTTTAAACTGCACAAAGGAGCAGCTTGAGCTTATGGCAGAAATTGATGGAAAAGAAATGTCAGAAATGGATTGCTATATCGGTATCCGCGGAGGTGCCAATGTTTCAGAAAAGGCAGATGTTCCGGCAGAGAAAATGAACCTGTTTGAGCAGTATTACAGCACACCGGTGCATGGTGATATTCGTGTGCCAAAGACAAAATGGGTGGTGCTTCGCTATCCAAATGCCTCTATGGCACAGCTCTCTAATACCAGCCAGGAGGCTTTTGAGGATTTTTATTTTGATGTTTGTACACTGGATTACAACAAAATGGCAAAAGCCATGGAGCCTCTCGTAAAATATATGGAAAGAACAGATAAGGTACGCATTACAGCTCCGGGTACAGATTTGACCTTTTCTATTAAAGACGTTCCGGTAATTCCCTGCAGCGGCGAATGTAATATTCCGGACGGAGAAGTGTTTACTGCGCCAGTGAGAGATTCCATTAATGGAACTCTGATCTATAATACGCCGTCTTCTTTCCAGGGCTTTACTTATGAGAATATTTCACTGGAATTTAAAGACGGCAAAATTATAAAAGCAACGGCCAATGATACAGAGAGAATCAACAAGGTTTTTGATATTGATGAAGGAGCAAGATATGTGGGAGAATTTGCCATTGGTGTAAATCCCTATGTACTGCACCCTATGAAGGATACTCTTTTTGATGAAAAAATTCAGGGCTCAATCCACATTACACCGGGAAGATGCTATGACGAAGCACCAAACGGAAATGAATCTGCCATTCACTGGGATTTAGTGCTGATTCAGCGTCCGGAGTACGGTGGCGGTGAAATGTATTTTGATGATGTGTTGGTGAGAAAAGACGGCAGATTTGTAGTACCGGAACTGGAAGGATTAAATCCGGAGAATCTGAAATGAAAATAGCCCTTTTGTTAAAAGAACACTACAGGGAGCATGCCATGCAGTGGAGCTTCTGGTGTCAGAAAAAGACCGGATATCCCTTGCCTATTCTCCTATAGATATAGGAAATAGTTCCCGTAAATATCCAAGTTTAGCCTTGCACGTAGCAAAGCAATGGGATATACTGTAAAGAAGTCCATTGAATTATCAAGCAGATTACTATGGAAGGAGATAGAATTAATGCAGTTGACAACAGTAAAAGAGATTTATAAAAGTACAGAACAGTATCTGGACAGAGAAGTTACCGTGGGCGGCTGGGTCAGAAGTGTACGTGATTCCAAAACCTTTGGTTTCATTGTTCTTCACGATGGAAGTTTTTTTGAAACCCTGCAGGTGGTATACCATGATACCATGAGCAATTTTCAGGAGATTTCCAAATTAAATGTAGGGGCAGCGATTGTGGTAAAAGGAACACTGGTTGCAACTCCGCAGGCAAAACAGCCTTTTGAAATCCAGGCAACAGAAATCAGCGTAGAGGGGGATTCTGCTGCTGACTATCCGCTTCAGAAGAAACGTCACAGCATGGAATATCTGAGGACAATTTCTCACCTGCGTCCCAGAACTAATACATTCCAAGCAGTGTTCCGTGTGCGTTCTCTGATTGCTTTTGCCATTCATCAGTTTTTTCAGGAGAGAGGCTTTGTGTATGTACACACCCCTTTGATTACAGGGAGCGACTGTGAGGGAGCAGGAGAAATGTTCCAGGTTACTACCATGGATTTAAACGACATTCCGAAGACAGAGGACGGAAAAGTAGATTTTTCTCAGGATTTCTTCAGAAAACCAACTAACCTGACGGTAAGCGGTCAGTTAAACGGTGAAACCTATGCACAGGCATTCCGCAATATTTATACCTTTGGTCCGACATTCCGGGCAGAAAATTCCAACACGACACGCCATGCAGCAGAGTTCTGGATGATTGAGCCGGAAATGGCATTTGCAGATTTAGATGACAACATGGCTCTGGCAGAGGATATGCTGAAATACGTTATCCGCTATGTGCTGGAAAACGCACCGGAAGAGATGAACTTCTTCAATTCTTTTATTGATAAGGGACTTCTGGACAGACTGAACCATGTATTAAACTCTGAGTTTGGACATGTAACTTATACAGAAGCTATTGAAATTCTGGAAAAAGCAAATGATAAGTTTGATTATAAGGTATACTGGGGCTGTGATTTACAGACAGAGCATGAGAGATATCTGACCGAGCAGGTATATAAACGCCCTGTTTTTGTTACAGATTATCCAAAGGAAATCAAAGCTTTCTACATGAAGCTTAATGAAGACGGAAAGACCGTTGCTGCTATGGACTGTCTGGTTCCGGGAATCGGAGAAATCATCGGCGGAAGCCAGAGAGAGGATTCCTATGAGAAGCTTTGTGCAAGAATGGACGAGCTGGGATTGAACAAGGAAGACTATGAATTTTATCTGGACTTACGTAAATATGGTTCCACCCGTCATTCAGGCTATGGATTGGGATTCGAAAGATGTGTGATGTACCTTACCGGTATGCAGAATATTCGTGACGTAATCCCATTCCCAAGAACTGTAAATAACTGTGAATTATAAAAAAGGAGTATTATGAAATTTTTCCATATAGCAGATGTTCACCTTGGGGCAGAGCCGGACAAAGGGTATCCCTGGAGTACGGACAGAAGCCGTGAAATCCGGGAAAGTTTCCAATACGCAGTGCAGCAGGCCGGCAGAGAACATGCCGGTCTGTTTCTCGTTGCAGGAGATTTGTTCCACAGGCAGCCCCTGGTGGGAGAATTAAAGGAGGTCAATGCCCTGTTTGCCTCCATACCTCAGACAAAGGTTGTACTGATTGCCGGAAACCATGATTATATTAAGGGAAAGCCCCTGAGGGAGAGAATAAAATGGGCTTCAAACGTATTCTGGCTGGAGGGCGAAAAACTGGAATATACAGAGTTTGCGGATCTTGGAGTGCGGGTCTATGGTTTTAGCTATCACAGCCGCGAAATCAGGGAAGCACGGTATGACAATCTTCGTCCAAAGGATTTTGCATACAGAAATATTCTCCTGGCTCACGGAGGAGATGAAACGCACATTCCCATCAATAAGGAAACCTTTCTTGGCTCTGGCTTTGACTATGTAGCTCTGGGACATATTCATAAGCCTCACATTGTGGAAAAGAACCGGGCAGCTTATGCAGGTTCTCTGGAGCCTCTGGATAAAAATGAAACAGGTATACATGGTTACATACAGGGAGAAATCACCTCTCAGGGTACCTCCCTTTCCTTTGTTCCCTGTGCCAGACGGGAATACAGAGGAATCCGCATACAGGTAAAGGAAACGACCACCCAGTTTTCTCTGGAAAATACTCTGGAAAAGGCAATGCAGGACAGGGGTATGCAGCATTTGTACTGTGTAACTTTAGAGGGAAGCAGAGCCTTTGGGACAGAATTTCTTTTAGACAGATTGTATGCACTGGGAAATGTGCGGGAGATTCAGGACAATACCAGACTGGCGTATTCCGTGGAAATGCTGAAAGAAAAATACAGGGGAAGCATATTGGAAACCTATATCCGACTTTTGGAGCAGGAAAAAGGAGAAGAAGAGGAGAAGGCGCTGACTTATGGCATTGAGGCGCTTCTGGAATCCGGGGAGGAGCTGGCATGATTTTAAATCAGTTAAGTTTGAAAAGCTTTGGGAAATTTCAGAAAAAGAACATTCTCCTAAAAGAGGGAATCAATGTTGTATACGGAGATAATGAAAGCGGAAAATCTACGGTTCACACCTTTCTGCTTGCCATGTTTTTTGGCCTTCGCAGAAGGCGAGGAAAGGCCTCACGGACGGATTTGTATACCCGATATAAGCCGTGGGGAGAAAGCAGCCGGTATGAGGGAACCTTGTGGTTTACCTGTGGGGAAAAGCAGTTTCGTCTGGAAAGAGATTTTACAGACGTCCGGTTCGGGGCAAGGCTTTTCTGTGAAACAGATGGGGAGCTTCTGTCTGTAGAAGACGGAGATTTGGATATGCTTCTTGGGAATATTTCGGAACTTGTATTTCAGAATACGGTTTTTGTTCCCCAGGCGAAAAGCAGAACCGAGGAAGGGCTATATACAGAGCTTCGTGACTATCTGGCAGATTTTCAGGGAACCGGGGATTTGCAGTTTGATTTGGAAAAGGCAGAAAATTTGCTGAAGGACAAAAAAAAGCTCTGGGAAAAAAGGGAGAAGGGAGAACTTCAGAGAAAAGAACAAGCAGAAACAAAGATTTCTTATGATATACAGCATGAACAGACAGAAGTAGAGAGTCTGAGAGAAAAGCTTCAGGACATAGAGGCAAACTGCAGGACACTGCGTAGGCTGGCAGAAAAGCTGGAGAGAGAAGTCGAAGAGGCAAACGTAAGAGAAAGAAGAAGTACGGAGAAAGAAGAGCTGGAAGCCGCAGACCAGACAGGAATAGCAAGGAAACAAGACCGCCAGAAGCAAAAGGAAACCGGAAGAGTTTCCATGGCTGTATGGAAAATCTGGACAGTATTTTTGGCAGTGACTGCTATGCTGGGAATTGGAAACAGGATTTCCCTGACTGTTATGACCGTGATTTTACTACTGCTTCTGGCAGCAGGGGGAGTCTTGTGGCTTTATGACAAAGGAAAGATTTTTGCCGGATTTTGTACAGAAGAACCCTGTGTAAAAAAGAACGAGGAAAACAGAAAAGAAAAACCGAATCCGGGGGCAGTGTCAGAGGAAAAATACAAAGAATGGCAAAAAATCTCAGAACAATATGTAAGGAGAAGGGAAGGACGAAAAATTCTTCTGGAAAATCTGCAGGAGAGAGAAACACGTCTGGAAAATCTGGGGGAGGAAGCCACGGAGCTTCGTCAAGATCATGAGGAGCTGCTTCGTATTCGGCGGGAAATCAGGAGCATTACTTTGGCCATGCAGAAACTGCAGGAAGCGTCAAAGCAGATGCAGAACTTCACAGGCGGAATTCTTACACAGAAAATGTCGGAAATTATCTGTGGCATTACAGAAGGAAAATACAGACAGGTGGTAATTGATGAAGAGTTTCAGATTTATCTGGATACAGGAGAAACCTGTCTGGCGCTTCATCAGGTAAGCTATGGGACTGCGGAACAGGTTTACCTGGCTCTTCGCATGGCATGCAGAGAGATTTTATGCAGGGAGGAAGAATTGCCTCTTGTGTTAGATGAAACCTTTGCCATGTACGACCAGAAACGCCTGTCAGAAACGTTAAAATATATTAGCCGAACAAATTCTCAGGTGCTGTTATTCAGTTGTCACAAAAGGGAAATAGAGGCTTTAAAAGAGCTTGGCATTTCGTATCATATAATTGAACTTTAAAAAGATTGAAAAGCTGAAGAACGGGGCTGCCCTGCAGACACATATCAGAAAGCTTCTGATTGCTGTTTGCAGGGCAGCCCCGTTTATTGAAAGGAAGGGTTAAATTATGAGAAGATACTTAACCTCTGTAGTAATGATGGGAATGTTGTTCCTCGTATTCACCAAATCTAATTCTGATATAATTCCATGCAAGGTGCAGTACAGGTGCCAGGCAGGCAACCAGAAGAACAATAGTTACCAGACTGATATCATAGGTGCTTTTGTAAACAAAGCCTGCATAGAGAATTACAAAAAATGCTACACAAAGATTTAAAATAGGAATTAATTTATCTTTCATAATGGCACCTCCTGACAAATATATTGTTTTGACTTTTTTCTTATTATACAACAATAGTCAGAAAATTACAAGGCAAAAGGAATAAAATTATTTTATTTACTGTGCTCGTTGTTATGTTTCTGAAGAAATTTATTAATACGCTCTACAGGATTTAAAAGTTTGCTGATAGAACCGTCATGATTCAGGGTATCAATAATAAGAGCAATGTATTTGCTCATGTCACAGTTGACATAATATGGTTTCTGAAGAAGTTCTTCTGTCTGATATACCAGGTTGGTGGTGAGCAACCGGTCAAAGACACCGCTTTCGTAGGCTTTGTCAAAACGCTCCAGACCATTGGTAAACAGCCCAAAAGTAGAACACATAAAGATTTTACCGGCGCCCTTTTCCTTCAGGAGTGCCGCAACCTCTAACATACTGTCCCCGGAAGAAATCATATCGTCAATAATAATCATATCTTTTCCGGAAACGTCAGCGCCTAAGAATTCATGGGCAACAATGGGGTTTCTTCCGTCTACAATGGTAGAGTAGTCACGGCGTTTGTAAAACATACCCATGTCTACACCCAGAACGTTTGCAAGGTAAATGGCACGTCCGGTACCGCCTGCATCCGGACTGATAATCATTAAATGGTCACTGTCCACCTGTAAATCCGGTTCTGCGCGGAACAGACCCTTGATAAACTGATAAGCAGGCTGAACAGTTTCAAATCCGTGAAGCGGGATTGCATTTTGCACACGGGGATCATGGGCATCAAAAGTAATGATATTGTCCACACCCATGTCTGTAAGTTCCTGTAAAGCCAATGCACAGTCTAAAGATTCTCTGCCGGTTCTTTTGTGCTGGCGGCTTTCATAGAGAAATGGCATAATGACATTTACTCTGCGGGCTTTACCTCCTACAGCGGCAATGATTCTCTTTAAATCCTGAAAATGGTCATCAGGGGACATGTGGTTTTCTTCCCCGCACAGAGAGTAGGTAAGGGAATAGTTGCATACATCGACCATAAGGTACAGGTCATCACCGCGGACAGATTCCTCTAACAGTCCTTTTGCTTCTCCGGATCCAAAGCGGGGAGCCTTGGCGCTGATGAGATAGGAATCTCTTTCATAACCTTCAAAGGTCAGATTGTTCTTTTCCTGATGATCCCGATCCTTGCGCCATTTTACGATATAATCGTTTACTTTGTTTCCCAGTTTTTCACAGCTTTTTAGCGGGATAATACCCAGGCGTCCTACGGGAAGGGAATCTAAAGGTGTTGCAGTTTTTGATGACATGTTCATTTTCCTCCTAAAAGTCTTTTTTGGATTCGTATATCATTTCCCACTAGCTTCAGCATGGTGTAATTGCTGGTGACTCTGGAAAAGGTCCTCTCGGAATAAGTTTCCATAAAGTCTGCCAGAGTCAGGTTTGTGGAGATGATCGTGGATTTTTTGTTCATAATTCGCTCATTGATGCAGCAGAATAGCTGGGAAGAAACAAAGCTGTTGGTCAGTTCTGTACCTAAATCATCAATAATGAGCAAATCACAGTCGTAAACAAAGGCTGCCATATCTGCGGACTCCGTGTCTTTTTCAAAAGCATTTTTGGACAGTAAATCAAATAAATCAAAAGAAGTAAAATATAGCACAAAGAAGGACCTGTCCAGTAATTCTTTGGCAATACAGTGTGTGAGATAGGTTTTTCCCACTCCGGTTTCTCCGTAGATTAACAGATTTCCCGGTTCCTCCTGAAAGTGTTCGATGAAATCCCAGGCTTTGTCGTAGGCATTCTGGGCAGACTCCAGTGAAGTGATGCCAGTAGAGGGGTCTGTAAGTTCAGGAGAGTAATAATCAAAGGAAAAGGCGGCAAAGTTTTCCGTATCCAGTATATCCCGGATATTGGACTGGGTATACAGCAAATCTACTGCCGCTTTCCGGAAACAAGAGCATTTTTCGTTTCCGATATATCCGGTATCCTTACAAAGAGGACAGTCATAATGCAGATCCAGATAGTCAGAAGGATATCCGTTTGTTCGCAGAAGCTCTGCTTTTTCCCTGGAGAGCTTCTGTATTTTTTCAGACAGGTCAAAGTCCTCTCCTTTTTGGGCGCCTAAAAGCAGACGCGCCTTTAAAAGCCCAAGTCCGGCGATTTCCCGGCGGATTTCTCCAAGGCGTGGAATCCGGGCTTCTGCCTGTCTAATCCGCTCGTCCTGCTGATGCTTGTGCAGAAGCTGTTTTTGATTGTAGTTACGCATAAGCGCATCGTATTGAAAATTTTTCAGTGACACAGTGAAATCTCCTTACCTGGTGACCTATTTTCCCAGAAGCTGGGTTTCCAGTTCTGCCATGTTGTTGTAATTTCTCTGATGAAAATTGTTGAATCTGTTTTTTGAAGCGGGAGCTTTTTGTTTTGGCGTAGCCTCTTTGACCTTTGCAGCCTTTTTTTGGTGGAAGTTCAAATCCAGAGAGTCGATATCAGAAAGATGATGTACCCCTTGTTTGAACCAGCTTTCCAGAATACTGTCTGCATAGGAAAAGCTGGCTTTTCCTGTTGCCAGAACCGTGCGGCTGCATGCCTCGGAAATAATTTCCAAAGTGAAACCGTATTGATTCAGCCAGAGGTTCATGTATTGGATTTCTTTGTCCAGAGGATTGCGATTTTTAATACCGAAAGCCCTTAATATTGTAAAATAGTTCCGATTATAAAGGTTGGTTTCCTCCTTTGCCTGGGTCACTGTGGTGATACCCTGTTCCGCCCAGGCAAGTCCTACCTTCTTTATGTAAGCCATGCTGGAGCTTCCTTTGGATACGCAGTATTCCAGAAGGTATTCCATCAGGTCTGCGTTCAGATGTACCTCGTCATAAAGATATAAGAGGGTTTCCATATCTGTAGCAGAAAGGGTTTTTCCAAGATACTGCTCTGCAATAAAAAGAATTTGCCGTACCTCGTCCCTGTTTTTTAAATCCTGCTTTTTATCAGGAGTCAATGCAGGCTGCGCTGACGACAAAGAGAGTTCTGTCTTTTGTACAGGCTGCTGCTGCGGTTCTTTTGCGTCTGCAGAGGAAACAGCGGACACAGCACATTCCAAAGAAGAGTCAGCGCCCGGCAAAAGGGGGGCAAAGGAAACCCCGGTAAGTGTTCCAAGGCTGTTCAGAGAAAGTTTCAAAACACCTGCCTTTTCCCAGTAGCGCAGGGCTCTTTGCACATCAGTTTCTGTACAGTTTAAGGCATCTGCCACAGAAGCAAAATTCAGCGTATGTTTCCCGCAGGAAGCATGTCGCAGAAGATAGAGATAGATTTTTACAAATTCGCCGTTAGCTGAAGGCATATAGTAATCCAGAAAGGTATTGGATATAAACGTATACGCTCCTGGAAAAGGGGGGTAAATTTCAAACTGTCCCATATCGAATTTCCTTTACATTCAGAATTTTGTTCATAATGAATCAGTTTCAGTATAGCACACAATTTTTAAAAAGAGAATAAGGTTTTTTTGAAACAGCAAAAAAGCAAGAATTTTGAAAATGTGTGTGGGAAATGTGGATAATGTGGATAAAAAGGTGGACTATTTTTTATGGGAAACCTAAAAATGTCGAAAATAGGGGGATTTTCGTGTGTTTTTTAGAGGGGGAGTGTCGGATTATGTCAACTTTGAAATGCACAAAAAAATCCACATGTCTGTGGGAAAAGACATGTGGAAGAAAATGTGGATAATGTGGATAACTTTACATACCAAGGAGGTTTTCGCCGATTTTATACACATCTCCGGCTCCCATAGTTATCAACACATCTCCGTGGATACAATTTTTTAATAAAAATTCTTCAATCTCATCAAAGGTGGAAAAATAATAAGCGTTTACACCTTTTTGAGCAATTAAATCCCGCAAATCTCTGGAGGAAATTCCCAGAGTGTCGGTTTCTCTTGCAGCATAAATGTCAGCCAGTACAACCTTATCGGCAAGAGAGAGCGCTTCGGCAAATTCCGGCAGGAGAGCTTTGGTGCGGGTGTAGGTGTGAGGTTGGAACACGCACCAGGTGGTGTTGTGTGGATATTTGGCAGCCGTTCTGAGGGTGGCGGCAATTTCTGTGGGGTGATGTGCGTAGTCATCAATCACGGTTACGCCGGCAACCTTTCCTTTATACTGAAAACGGCGGTTTGTGCCTGTAAAGTGCAGCAGTCCCTTTTGAATGGTTTCCGTTTCAATGCCGACCTTCAGTCCCAGGGCAATGGCAGAGAGCGCATTGGAAACATTGTGTACGCCCGGTACCGCAAGGGTAAAATGTCCGATAAGTTTGCCGTCTTTTGTGCAGTCAAAGGACGGGTGTGCAAATTCATCAAAGACAATATTTTCTGCCTTGTACTGTGCGTCCTTTTCCAATCCGTAGGTAATGATTTCACATGGCAGGTCTTTGGTAATTTCTTCAAAATTTGGAATATCGCCATTTATAATCAGGGTACCGTCAGCAGGCAGCTTTTGTGCAAACAGGCGGAAGGAATGACGGATATCATCAAGGTCCTTGAAAAAGTCCAGGTGGTCGGCATCGATATTTAAAATAATGCTGATTTTCGGGAAAAAGCTTAAAAAGCTGTTGGTGTATTCACATGCCTCTGTAATAAAGGTTTCGGATTCTCCTACCCGGATATTTCCTCCAATGGCAGGCAGAATACCGCCTACGGAAATGGTAGGGTCCGTGTCTGCTTCCAGAAGGACGTGAGAAATCATAGAGGTTGTGGTTGTTTTACCATGAGTACCGGAAACTGCAATGGGCAGTTCGTAATTTTTCATAATCTGTCCCAGCAGGTCTGCACGGGTAAGCATAGGGATATTTTTTTCCCTGGCCTGAGCAAACTCCGGATTGTCCGGGTGAATGGCAGCGGTGTAGACAACTAAATCGATGTCCTCTTTAATATTAGAAGCTCTCTGGCCAATATAAATTTTGGCGCCTTTTTCTTCCAGATGCTTTGTCAGGGCAGATTCTTTGGAATCAGAGCCGGAAACAGGGAAGTTTTCGCCTAAAAGTATTTCTGCCAGGCCGCTCATGCTGATGCCGCCGATACCGATAAAATGAATATGAATTGGTTTATGAAAATCAATCTGATACATAATACAGAATCCCTTCTTTTCTATTTGATATTGTTATAATAAATTATACCCATTTTTCCCCTGGTTGGAAACCCTTTTCTTTTTTATGGTTAAAAGCAGGTAAAATGTAACAAAAAGAAGGAAAATGTCGAAAAAAAATTGTTAAAAATGTTCACTTTTATGAGGCGATATGTTATAATAAAAAAACCATAGAATATACAAGAGGTGATTGCATGATAAAGAAAGAGATGATTGCCATGTTGCTGGCAGGCGGACAGGGCAGCCGCTTAGGTGTTTTGACTGCAAAGGTAGCAAAACCCGCAGTAACATTTGGTGGAAAGTACAGAATTATAGATTTTCCACTCAGTAATTGCATTAATTCAGGAGTGGATACCGTAGGTGTGCTGACACAGTATCAGCCTTTGCGTCTGAATACCCATATCGGAATTGGTATTCCCTGGGATTTGGATAGAAATGTAGGAGGGGTTTCTATTCTTCCTCCGTATGAAAAAAAGACAAATACAGAGTGGTACACAGGTACTGCAAATGCCATTTATCAGAACCTGGCATATATGGAAAACTTTAATCCGGATTATGTGTTGATTCTGGGCGGCGACCATATTTACAAAATGGATTATGAGGTTATGCTGGATTTCCATAAGGCAAATAAGGCAGATGTTACAGTAGCATGTATGCCGGTACCGTGGGAAGAGGCATCACGCTTCGGCTTGGCGATTACAGATGAAACAGGAAGAATTACAGAATTTGAGGAGAAACCTGCAGAGCCTAAGAGCAACCTGGCTTCCATGGGTATTTATATTTTCAGTTGGCCGGTATTAAAAGAAGCTCTGATCGCTTTAAAAGACCAGTCTGGCTGCGATTTTGGAAAGCATATTCTTCCTTACTGTAAGGAAAAAGGACAGAGACTCTTTGCCTATGAGTATAATGGTTACTGGAAAGACGTGGGAACTCTTGGATCTTACTGGGAAGCAAATATGGAGCTGATTGATATTATTCCTGAATTTAATCTGTATGAGGAATTCTGGAAAATTTATACAAAGGGCGATATTATTCCGCCACAGTATATTGCAGCAAATGCAGTTGTGGAAAGAAGTATTATTGGAGAGGGAACAGAAATTTACGGAGAGGTACATAATTCGGTTATCGGTGCAGGTGTTACCGTGAAAAAAGGCGCTGTGATCCGGGACTCCATTATTATGAAGCAGACCGTTATCGGGGAAAATGATGTGATTGACAAAGCGATTATCGCAGAAAATGTTACGGTTGGTGATAATGTTGTTATGGGCATCGGAGAAGAGGTACCCAATAAGGTGAAACCGGCAGTTTATTCTTTTGGTCTGGTAACAGTAGGGGAAAATACAGTGATTCCTTCCAATGTACAGATTGGAAAGAATACAGCAATTGTAGGAATTACGACTGCAGAGGACTACCCGGACGGTATTCTTGAGAGCGGAGAGATTTTGAATAAGGAAGGTGAGATGGAATGAGAGCAATAGGTATTATTCTTGCCGGCGGCAATAATCACAGAATGAAAGAATTATCACAGAAGAGAGCCATTGCAGCAATGCCTGTTGCGGGCAGTTACCGCAGCATTGATTTTGCTCTCAGCAATATGTCAAACTCCCATATTCAAAAGGTGGCAGTGCTGACTCAGTATAATGCAAGGTCATTAAACGAACATCTCAGTTCCTCTAAATGGTGGGATTTCGGAAGAAAGCAGGGAGGACTTTACACTTTCACACCAACCATTACACCGGACAATAGCTTCTGGTATCAGGGAACAGCAGATGCCATTTATCAGAATCTGGAATTTTTGAAAAACAGCCATGAACCCTATGTTGTTATCGCATCAGGCGACTGTGTATACAAGCTGGATTATAACAAAGTACTGGAATATCACATTGCAAAAAGAGCAGATATTACAGTGGTCTGCACAGATGTACACGGAGAAGATGCTACAAGATTCGGCTGTCTGAAAATGAATGAGGACTGCAGAATTGAGGAATTTGATGAAAAGCCTATGGTTGCACAGTCCAATACGATTTCAGCAGGTATTTATGTCATCAGAAGAAGACAGTTGATTGAGCTGATTGAGAAATGCGGTCAGGAAGGCAGACACGATTTTGTAAGAGATATTTTGATTCGCTACAAAAACCTGAAGAGAATTTACGGATACAAAATTAATACATACTGGAGTAATATTTCTACAGTAGAGTCTTATTATCAGACAAATATGGATTTCCTGAAACCGGAAATCAGAGATTATTTCTTCCGACAGTATCCGGGAGTACAGTCTAAGATTGATGATTTGCCTCCTGCAAAATACAACCCGGGAGCATCTGTGAAAAACAGTTTGATTTCCAGCGGCTGTATTATCAACGGGCAGGTGGAGAATTCCGTATTGTTTAAAAAGGTTTTTGTGGGCAATAACTGCGTTATTAAAAACTCCATTATTTTAAATGATGTATACCTTGGAGATAATACCCATATTGAAAACTGTATTGTAGAGAGCCGGGGAACAATCCGTGCAAATTCTTACTACAGCGCAGAAGAAGGAATCAGGGTAGTTATTGAAAAGAACGAACGTTATGTTCTTTAAAAGAAATATTTTTTAAAAGACAGAAAGCACGACTGCATAAGCGGCTAGGAAAGGGGAAGGTTGTATGAACATTACAGATGTAAGAATCAGACGCGTAGCAAAGGAAGGCAAAATGAAAGCAGTGGTATCCATTACCATTGACGAGGAATTCGTAGTACATGATATTAAGGTGATTGAAGGCGAAAAAGGGCTGTTCATTGCTATGCCAAGCCGCAAGGCAACAGACGGGGAATATCGGGATATTGCACACCCCATTAATTCTGCAACCCGTGAAAGAATACAGAATATTATTCTGGAAAAATATGAGCAGGTACTGGCAGAAGAGCCATTGGAAGACCTGGAAGAATAAGGGGAAAATAAACGTATAAAAAATAAGAGAAGAAAAGGGGCTGCCAACGAAAGGGCAGCCTCTTTTTGGCTGTGTTTGGGAAAAAGGCAGTTCCTGAGTTGGGAACTAACGTTCTGAACGCTGAAAATCTTTGGAGTTTATGTTTGTCAGTCGGGCTTTGTCCCTGTCGTCTGGTTTGGCTCAGTACATTTGCCGCCAGCCGGAGGGATATTTGTTTTTCAGGGTGTTTCCCACGGCTTTGCCCCAGCCTAAGGGGAAGCCGTCCGTACAGACAAGCTGCCATCCATTTTTCTTTGGAATTTCTTCCTCTGTAAGCAGTAGGGTTTCTCCTTTCAGATACCGGGAAATACGCTCGTCAGAGGCGGACAGATTCAGAGTATGGGCATAGTCCTCACTGGAAAGAGCCATGGCAAAAGGCTGAGAAGGCTCAAAGCGGTTTTTCTTTAATTCTCCAAGAAAAAGTCCGTTTCTCAGGAATTTGATTCCCTTTAAGTTGCTGGTGTCCTTGTCCGATAGATAGTAAACATTGCTGCCACGAACTTCTATGTGCTGAAAATCATAGGAAGTCAGAACATTTTGGAAGAAATTTTCTAAAAGCTTTTGGGAAGTCTTGTCCAGTTTGGTTTTGGGAAGCTCCTGAGAGGGCGAAAGATTTCCTTGTTTTTCCATAAGCGCCAGGAAATGTCCCTCTCCTTCCATACGGTGGGGGAATATGCGGACACATTTTTTCAGTTGTTCATTATGGTTTCCAAGCGCGGGATTCCCGGAAGCAAAGCCATCATATGGGGCAATGTCCAAAAGACGCATTTGTGGGAAGTTTTCCAGGACAAAGGAAATCAACCCTTCATTTTCCACTGAAGAAAAGGTACAGGTGGAATACAGCAGTTTTCCTCCGGGCTTCAGCATGGAAATGGCATTGGCAATAATATCCTTCTGGATTTTGCCAAAGTACTCTGGTCGGGTTTCGTCCCAGGTTTTGGCAACGTTCGGATCTTTTCGGAACATACCTTCTCCGGAACAGGGGGCGTCTACTAAAATTTTGTCAAAGAATTCCGGAAAGTATCCGGCAAGACGTCCGGGTGTTTCGTTTGTAACCATGGAGTTTCGGATTCCGAAAAGTTCCAGATTGCGAAGAAGCGCTTTTGCACGGGAATTGCTGATGTCATTGGCGACCAGGAAGCCTTTCCCCTGCAGCTTTGCCCCCAGAGCGGTTGCTTTTCCTCCCGGTGCGGCGCACAGATCCAGAACATATTCACCCGGTAGAATTTCCAGGCGGTCTGCCGGCGTCATGGCGCTTGGCTCCTGGAGATAATAAAGTCCGGCGGCATAATAAGGGTGTCTGGAAGGTCTTTCGTCTTCCCGGTAGAAAAATCCGCCGGATACCCAGGGAATGGGGGTCAGGGAAAAAGGAGAGATTTCCAGAAATTTTTCTACGGAAATTTTGTTTGTATTGACTCGAAGACCAAACTTGCGGGGAACTTCATAGCTTTTTAAAAAAGCGGGATATTCCTCCTGAAGCATTTCTTTCATGCGGGACAAAAATAATTGCGGCAGTTGTTCCATATATCATAATCCTTTCTGTATTCTAAAAATCTGATTTAAAATTCAATCCTTGTTTTCTCTATTCTAATCGCAATCCTGAAATTCGTCAAAGGATTCTGCTTTTTTCTGAGAAAGGCCGGAGGAAAAAATTTCGTGAAGAAGATAAGCTACTGTATCATTGGGAGCATTTTTCCAGAAATTATCCAGCCAGCGTCCTGTTTCCAGAAGCATATCGGGAATATGCTCATCTTTGTTTTTGCATTTCTGGTAGACTGCCTCAATGTCATCTATGAATTTATACGCATGCATGTCCCAGATAAATTTGTGCAGAGCTGTAAGCTCCAGATAATCTGTGAGCAGACACAGACGACGGAAGTCATCAAAGGTCATCTCTGCCTTATCTAAGATTTTCTGACGGTCGGTATCCTCACAAATACTATAAAAAGTGATTTCATCTAACATTAGTCTTTTTTTAAATTTACTTAAATTTGCCATACTATCTGCTCCTGACTGTAACCTCATAGTTACTATTCGTTTTCATTATAAAGCTACTTGACAGGGAAAGCCATAGAAAAGTAAAAAAAGCAAAGGGAAAGTTTGCATAAGAAAAATATTAGAAGGTCTGTTAGAACAGAGCGGAAAACTATAGAATTTCAAGTTTGAATGGAAAATAAAAAATGCTGGAAACCTTTGATGTTCCAGCATTTTCCTGTTAATCGAAGCGACGTGATTCGAACACGCGACCTCTGCGTCCCGAACGCAGCGCTCTACCAAACTGAGCCACGCTTCGATATGTGTTCAACAAATGATATTATATATAAAAAAGAATCAGATGTCAATAAGAAAATTAAAAAAAATCAGGTTTTTTGCGAAAGAAAAGAGTGCTTCTTTCTTTGGGGTTCTAAGAAAAAAATTCTGTACATATATTTTAAGGATAAAAAGCAGGAAAGAAGATATATGTCAGGATATCGTCGATTTATAGCTTATGTATATGAATATGAAGCAGGAAAAAAAGGGGAAAGCAGGGGATTTATCAAAGTAGAGGCCAAAGACAGTGTTTGCCGTATGAATTACAAATTAAGAGGAATTTACGGACAGGAAGCAGTACCGACAAAAATTTATGCTTATGTACGGGAAAATGGAGAATGTATTGCCTTTTTGTTGGGAACTTGTGATCTGTCGGGCATGAGGGTGGAGTTTGAAACAGAGATGCCGGAAAATAACATAGGAGGGAGCGGGCATGCTCTGGGAGATTTGTGCGGATTGATTTTACAGGCAGATTCCGGTGAAGTTTACGGAAGTATCTGGGAAGAGCAGCCAGTGGCGTTGCATGAGATAAGGTTTCCAAAAGCGTGTCAGGAGAATAAGAGTAAAAAAGAGGCATTAGCATTAGAAGAAACATTAGAAGCAGAAGAAGTCAGTGGTATGCAGGCAGCAGAGGTTTTGGAACAGGCGCAGGAAGAGAAAAACGTATCAGAACAGGAAGACAGACAGATACAGGGAGTACCAGAGGAGGAAAACACAGGAGAAAGGGAGGAACAGGAACGTTTATCCAGAGAAAGGTGGGAGGAAGAGAGCGAAAAGGAGAAAATAGAGAGTGTAGGCCGGGAGCAGGAGGCGGAAAGCTTTCCGGAGAAACGTGTGGAGGATCAGAGAGAAGCAGAGGAAGTTTCGGAAACTGTAAGGTGGGAAGAGGAAAAAAACATATCTGAAGCAGGAATGGTGAGAGAAGAAAAGAGAATGCCGGATAAAGAACTGGAGAGAGAAAGAGAAATCCCCGGCGCCATTATGTCAGGGGAGGAAGAGAGGGAGTGGGAGCAGAGGGGAAAAGAACCGTTGCTGCGAGGAAAAACGTCTTTTTGTGACAACGGGATTACACAGTGCAGAAGAATTACGCCTGGAGATTTTAGATTATTAAACAGAAAAGACAGGGGGCTTCTGACAAACCGTTTTTTGCGCCATGGATTTTCCAGATACGGACATTTACTCATAGGGAAACGGGAGGAGGACGGAAAATATATTTTGGGTGTTCCGGGAATCTATGAGAGTCAGGAAGCTTTAATGGCAGGAATGTTTGGCTTTCCATATTTTAAGGAAACAGGGGGACAAAACAGTCATTCCCGGCATTTTGGATACTGGTACCGCATCATTGATAAACCAGAGGAAATTTTATGAAGATGACAGGGGCTGCTGCACAGGATTTTGCAGCAGCCATGGAAAGCAAGGTCTGATACAGAAGAAAGTTGTTTTTCACAGTTCTGAGGGGAAGATTTCTACTTGACCCGTCAGGGGAGTGCGATATATAATAATATCTGTTCGGAGATATATCGAAGTGGTCATAACGAGCCGCACTCGAAATGCGGTTGTCCGCAAGGGCGCGTGGGTTCGAATCCCACTATCTCCGTTTATAGGAAGGAAGGGTGTCGTTTTTGTGCAGGCAGGGCGGCGCTCTTTTTGTATAACACAGGGACAGTTTTCGTTCAGGAAAAGGGGCAGAAGATGACACAAGATGAAAAATTTATGAAAGAAGCCAAAAAGCAGGCAATGAAGGCTTATGCTTTAAAAGAAGTTCCCATTGGCTGTGTGATTGTTTATGAGGGGAAAATCATTGCCAGAGGATATAACCGGAGAAATACAGATAAAAATACGGTATCTCATGCAGAAATGAATGCTATCAAAAAGGCAAGCAAAAGGCTGGGAGATTGGAGACTTGAAGGGTGTACGCTTTATGTAACCCTGGAACCCTGCCAAATGTGTGCCGGAGCCATTATTCAGGCAAGAATCGACCGGGTGGTAATTGGAAGTATGAATCCAAAGGCGGGCTGTGCAGGTTCTGTGCTGAATTTGTTGGAAATGGACGGATTTAATCATAAAGCAGAGGTGACAAGGGGGGTTCTGGAAGAAGAGTGCAGCAGCATGCTTACGGGATTTTTTAAGGAATTGAGAAAAGAGAAGGCAAAAAAGAAACAGGAAGAAAAGGAGAAAGCATTATGACAAAGCAGGAATTTCAAAAACTGGTGAAACAGGATATTATAATTTTAGACGGGGCAACAGGATCTAATCTGATGAAAGCCGGAATGCCAAGAGGTGTCTGTACAGAAAAATGGATTTGTGAAAATCCCGAACCGCTTACAAAGTTACAGCGAGCATATCGGGACGCAGGTTCTCAGGTTGTATATGCACCTACTTTTTCGGCAAATGCAGTCAGTCTGGAGAATCACGGTCTGGAAAAAGAGGTGCGTGAATTAAATCTTCATCTGGTGGATATTTCCAGGAAAGCTGTGGGAGATGCCTGTCTGGTGGCTGGAGATGTTACCACTACAGGAAAGCAGGACATGCCTTATGAGCAGCTTTTAGATGCATACAAAGAACAAATTGATGTGCTTCTGGAGGCAGGGGTGGATTTGTTAGTAGCAGAAACCATGCTGGGGGTGACAGAGCCTATGGCGGTGCTGGATGCAGCAACAGGGCGAATTCCGGTGATGTGTACCCTTACCGTGGAATCAGACGGAAGCCTTTTCTTTGGCGGTAATATTTATGAAGCCGTGGAAACACTGGAGGCAATGGGGGCTGATGCTGTGGGAATAAACTGTTCCACAGGGCCGGATCAGTTGTTTTCTGTTGTGGAAAATATCAGAAAGAAAATGGAGATTCCTTTGATTGTAAAACCAAATGCAGGTATGCCGGTAATAGATGCCAGCGGCTGTCCGGTTTACTCCATGGGTGCAGAGGAGTTTGCCGGACATATGAAACGAATGACAGAAATCGGTGCAGATATTATTGGCGGATGCTGCGGAACTTCTCCGGACTATATTCGCCAGATAAGTAAGGTATTAGGAAGAGTTTAGTTTACTGCATTTTTTTGCCCTTTTTTCGCCAAAAGACCAAAAGCGCTGTAAAAAGAAAAATAAGAAAAACAATTTTGGCAGCTCGTGTATAATTTCCAAAGTACCGGGCTGCTTTTTGCCAGGAAGAGCCTGCCCAGGCGCCAAGGAAAATCAGCAGAGTATTCCATAGAAAGCTTCCCCAGGCGGTAAGCCATAAGAATCGGGGAAAGTGCATGTTTGCCATGCCTGCGGGAATGGAAATGAGACTTCGTACAATGGGGATAAAGCGGCATAAAAATACAGTATAATTGCCCTTGCTGTCAAACCAGTCCATTGCTTTTTGAATATCTTCTTTTTTTAAACGGAGCGTCTTTCCCACTTTACCGGAAATCAGGGAATCCATTTTGGAGGGAGACAGTAGTTTGCCAAAGGCGTAAAGAATCACAGCTCCGAGAAGACTTCCAATGGTAGCGGACAGAATAGTTCCGGGCAGATGCAGAGTCGTATAAGTAGTAAAAAAACCGGCAAAGGTGAGGATTACCTCAGAAGGAATTGGGGGAAAAAGGTTTTCAGCCATAATAAGAAAAGCAATTCCAAAATAGCCGTAGGTATTCATGAGCTGCAGTATCCAGTCATTCATAGAAAAAAATAACCTCTGTTTTTTTCAGTTTATGCGTTCATAAATGGAAATATAAGCAGGGTTCTCTGCATCAGAAATGTTTTTTACCGTGCGCCGCCCTTCGAAGCTCTCTCATAAACGTTACCTCTACAGTTAACTCGGCCCAGGCACCCTCACGGCACACAGAAGGTTCTGCTTAGTGCTGCTGCATTCCTGCCCTGACACGGTTCACAGATTCCTGTTGCGTAAGACCCAAACGTCAACGCCACTTATAGAGGGCAGCTCCACAGGATACAAGCCTCGGATTGGCATCACCCCTGCTGTAGCGGATTGCAGGTACAGGGCACCGCTATCTCCCCGGCTGCACGGTAGTTTAAAGTATAACGGTTTTTTGAGAATTTGTCAACAAATATGTGCTTGTATCTGGGGAAGAGCAGAGGTATAATAGTATCCTGTAGCAAAGTGTCACAGCAATAAAGGAGTTTTATATGGAAGAAAAAAAACGCTTTTTTTCAAATGCAGATTTGCGGAAGCTGATTGTGCCTTTGATTATAGACCAGTTTTTGCAGGCTTTTGTAGGGCTGGCAGATTCCATTATGGTAGCCAGTGTAGGAGAGGCTGCTGTATCCGGCGTTTCTCTGATTGATACCGTTATGGTGCTGATTTTAAATATTTTTACTGCACTGGCGACCGGAGGTGCCGTGATTGCAGGACAGCTTCTGGGGAAAAAGAGAGAAGAAATGGCATGCAAGGCAACGAATCAGCTTTTGTCCTTTACCTTAAAAGCCTCTCTGGCAGTTATGATGGTATGTTATCTGGGGCGAAATTTTATTACTCATGTAGTATTTGGTAAAATTGATGCAGATGTGCTGTATAACTGCAATGTGTATTTGCTGATTGTATTTGCCTCTATTCCCATGACTGCGCTGTATAATGCAGGCGCGTCGATTTTCAGGGCAATGGGAAATTCAGCCGTGGCTATGAAAATATCACTTTTGATGAATGCCATTAATTTGTGTGGAAATGCTATTTTAATCTTTGGATTTCACAGGGGTGTAGAGGGAGTTGCCATTCCAACCCTGGTATCCAGAATCGTGGCATGCGTGGTCATGCTGAGCCTTTTGAATAATCAGAAGCATGTACTGCATATTTATCACCCATTTTCTTTTAAGACAGACAGAAATCTTTTGAAAAAAATTCTCTATATCGGGATTCCCAATGGACTGGAAAACAGCATGTTCCAGTTAGGGAAAATTTTGGTTCTCAGCATTGTAACAGGATTCGGAACCGCGTCGATCGCGGCAAATGCAGTTTCCAACAATGTGGCAACCTTTGCAGTGCTTCCGGGTATGTCCATTGGCTTTGCCATGCTGACGGTAACTGCCCAGTGCGTGGGTGCAGGAGATTTTGAACAGGTGCATTATTATACAAAAAAACTGATGAAAACAGCGTATGCAGCCCTGTGTATCATGAATATTTTAGTAGTGCTTGCCATTCCGTTTATTATTAAAATTTACGGATTGTCTGCAGAGGCAAGTGAATATGCTTACAGGATTTTGATTTATCATTCTGCCTGTGTTGTAACCATATGGCCGCTGTCCTTTTCTCTTCCCAATACCTTAAGAGCAGCAGCAGATGTAAAATATGCCATGGTACTGTCTATTATTTCCATGTGGGTTTTCCGAATTGGATTCAGTATTGTCCTGGGTGTATATCTGCATATGGGGGTGTTTGGTGTATGGGTGGCAATGACCATAGACTGGCTGTTCCGTTCTATATGCTTTACCATTCGTTATATAAGAGGAAAATGGAAACATGCGTCGCTGGTTTAATGAGGATATGAAAATGAGCAAAAGAGGATTTAAAGAACCGTCTGTTCCGAAAACACTTTTTCCTGTACATGACGGGCTGGCTTTGCTTCAGGAAGCAAAGGCTCAAGAGCTGGAAATCGTAAGACGGGAAATAAGCGGAATTTATCTGACAAGATTTGATGGCAGCGGTTTATCTTTTCAGCAGACTGTATTTCAGAACTGCAGGTTTATGGGCTGTAATTTTAATGAAACCTTCTTCAAAGATGTAAAATTTATAAACTGTGATTTTTATCAGTCCGGATTCAGTGATGCGGGATTTAAAAACTGTGCCTTTCTATCCTGTAAAGGAGATGGTGCAGATTTTTACGGAAGCAGCATGTACCATGTGTCTTTTCAGGACTGTGTTATGAAGGAAGCGCTGTTTGACGCAGGAAAGATGAGTTACGTCAAAGGCAGTCATACAGATTTTTCAAAATCCGGCTTCAGTAAATGCAAAATGTCAAATATGGATTGGAACAGGGTTTCTTTCCGGGAAGCAAATTTCTTTAAAACGGTACTGAAGGGAATTGACTTTACTACCTGTGGGATTGAGGGAATTGTCCTTTCAGAGGGAAAAGGAGAACTGGAAGGAATGGTTGTGAATACTCTTCAGGCACTGGATTTCGCCAAAAGTCTGGGAATTGTAATTCAATCAGAGAAATCTGAAAAAGGGTAAGAGAAGATATTGACAAATTCTTTCATTTCACATAAAATAACAGAAACCTGAGTTGTTTACGAAAAAGAAAAAACGGAACAGGCAACAGTAATACTGTATGCCGGGTCGCAATGTGCGGCAGCAGATGAGAAAAGACATCTGTGGGACAAGAAAGTGATTGTCTTACAGGTGTTTTTACTTTTGTAGGGCTGTTTTATGTAGCGGCTTTACAGAGAATTTTTGATTTTTCGGGAAATTGAAACAACAGGAAAATCAGAAAGGAAAGCGTGTATGGGAAAGCAAAAAGAAGCAGTTACTTTAGAAGATCAAAACAAAAATACAGCCATGAGAGTGTCTGTAGTAAGCATTGTCTGGAATGTGGTGTTGTCCCTGTTTAAACTGATAGCCGGCATTGTGGGACATTCCGGAGCCATGATTTCAGATGCAGTACATTCTGCCTCAGATGTGTTCAGTACCTTTGTGGTGATTTTGGGAGTGAATATTGCCAGTCGTCAGTCTGATGAAGACCACCAGTATGGGCATGACCGACTGGAGTGTGTGGCAGCAATTATTTTGGCGGTGGTATTATTGGCTACAGGCATTGGCATTGGAATCGGCGGTGTGAATAAGATTCTCGGAAGGGATTTTGGAAATACGGAAATTCCAGGTATGATTGCTCTGGCAGCAGCCGTGGTATCCATTGGCGTAAAAGAGGCGATGTTCTGGTACACAAGGGCAGCGGCAAAGAAGATAAACTCCGGCGCTTTAATGGCAGATGCCTGGCATCACCGTTCCGATGCTCTGTCATCAGTTGGCGCTTTCGTGGGTATCCTGGGAGCGCGAATGGGCTTCCCGGTTTTGGACCCATTGGCCAGTGTGGTTATCTGTATTTTTATTGCAAAGGCTGCGTATGATATTTTTAAAGATGCCATTGATAAAATGGTGGATAAGTCCTGTGACGAGGAAACAGAACGGGCCATGCGGGAAGTGATTTTGAAGCAGGCAGGGGTGCAGAGGGTAGATATGCTGCACACAAGACTGTTTGGTGCCAGAATTTATGTAGATATCGAAATTTCAGCAGATGGGGAAATGACATTGCGGGAAGGTCATGAGATTGCCCAGGAGGTTCACGATAGGATAGAGGAAGAATTTCCACTGGTGAAGCACTGTATGGTACATGTAAATCCTGTTTAAGGAAGTTCTGGAAGGAATTTATGAAAATTTGGCAGTTTTCACAAGCATTTTGCTCTTGTAAATTCGAGGGCAATAATCTATAATTATTTCTATATATTTTCTGTTAGAAAACTATTTATTATAAAGAACAGGAGGAAACTTTCTTGAAGAGAGAAACCGTTATTGTACTTGATTTCGGAGGACAGTATAATCAGTTGATTGCAAGACGTGTGCGCGAATGTAACGTGTACTGCGAAATCTATTCTTATAAAACAGATATTGAAAAAATCAAAGCTATTAATCCAAAAGGAATTATTTTTACAGGTGGACCAAACAGTGTTTATCTGGAAGATTCTCCAACCTACACAAAGGAAATTTTTGAACTGGGTGTTCCGATTCTTGGTATTTGCTACGGTTCTCAGCTTATGATGCACCTGTTGGGTGGGAAGGTAGAGAAAGCTCCGGTCAGAGAGTATGGAAAGATTGAGGTAAACGTGAATCAGAATTCCAAGCTTTTTGAGAATGTGTCTGAAAAGACAATCTGCTGGATGAGCCATAATGACTACATTTCCCAGGCAGCGCCGGGCTTTGAAATCAGCGCTTACACTTCAGACTGTCCGGTGGCAGCAGTGGAAAACGCGGAGAAGGGTCTGTATGCAACACAGTTCCACCCAGAGGTTCTGCATACACAGGAAGGAAAGAAAATGCTTTCCAACTTTGTTTATAATGTATGCCAGTGTTCCGGTGACTGGAAAATGGATTCCTTTGTGGAAGAATCTATCAAGGCAATTCGCGAAAAAGTAGGCGACGGAAAGGTGCTTTGTGCTCTGTCCGGCGGTGTGGATTCTTCTGTAGCAGCCGTTATGCTGTCAAAGGCAGTAGGAAATCAGCTTACCTGCGTGTTTGTTGATCATGGTCTTCTTCGCAAAAATGAAGGCGATGAGGTTGAGGCGGTCTTCGGACCGGAAGGCCATTATGACCTGAACTTTATTCGTGTCAATGCCCAGGAACGTTTTTATGAGAAATTAAAAGGCGTGGAAGAACCGGAGAGAAAACGTAAAATCATTGGTGAAGAGTTTATCCGCGTTTTTGAGGAAGAGGCAAAGAAAATCGGCGCTGTGGACTTCCTGGTACAGGGAACTATTTATCCGGACGTTGTGGAAAGCGGTGTAGGCGGGGAGTCTACAGTTATCAAATCTCACCACAATGTAGGCGGTCTGCCGGATTACGTTGATTTTAAGGAGATTATTGAGCCATTGCGTGATTTGTTTAAGGACGAGGTGCGTAAGGCGGGACTGGAGCTGGGGATTCCGGAATATCTGGTATTCAGACAGCCATTCCCGGGACCGGGACTTGGTATCCGTATTATCGGGGAAGTTACTGCTGAGAAGGTTAAGATGGTTCAGGAAGCGGATGCTATCTGGAGAGAAGAGATTGCAAAGGCCGGTATCGACAGAGAAATCGGACAGTATTTTGCAGCATTGACAAATATGCGTTCTGTAGGAGTTATGGGCGATGAGAGAACCTATGACTATGCAATCGCGCTGAGAGCAGTGACAACTACGGACTTTATGACCGCTGAAAGTGCGGAGATTCCGTGGGAGGTTATTGGGAAGACAACCAGCAGGATTGTGAATGAAGTGAAGCATATTAATCGAGTGATGTATGATTGTACGGGGAAACCGCCGGCTACGATTGAGTTTGAATAAATCGAGTTGCTTAAAAAAGCCAGTGTTTATGCGGGTTTCAGCGATTTCGATTAGTCTTTTGATAACAAATTGATAACAGTCATAGCAAGTGCCATTATTCTTGTTATCCAGTGGTTTATGGGTAACGGAACAATTAACAGGTGGCTTGCAGACTAAAGTTCGGAGCTTGGCTCTGAACAAATTCCATATTATAAACTAAGCCCTTAGCTGTGGTTAATAACCATAGTTAAGGGCTTTTTTGTCGTTGCCAAAGCATCTGTAGGGAGCTGCCAGTGGCAGGTCCTGTAGGTGCTTATTTATCTTTCAAGTGGTCTTTGAATGCTTCCACGAGAGCGTCACTTAATTCCTGTGATGGAACTTTTGCCCAACGCTGTGTGGTGTCGAACTCTGGATAATGGTAACGCCAGTTATCGTATTCTTCTCTGTTGATTTCTTCGGAAGATAGCTTGTCTGCCTGTTCTTTCCAAGCATACAGCATTTTGAGGAGTTCATATGCTTCTCTGCCTTTGTCCTTGTTGACCTTTAAGCATACCTCTCCGTCTGCTTCACTGACAGTAAGACCGTAAATATCTTCAAGGGTAAACAGAGTGTGCATAAGACCGATATAGCTGTCTATGTCAGGAACATCAAGAGCCTGTGGAGAAACATCAAGCACCTGTGCCAATGCATTTGTAAGGTCTGCTTTCGGTTTGCGTGTACCAGTTTCGTACTGTGCCAAACGCACATCAGCACTCTTTTCTGGAAAACCGATTGCTGTACCGAGATACTTTTGTGTCATACCACGCATTAGTCTGAAAAAATGTATTCTTTCGCTGATAGCCATAATGATACGCTCCTTTTATATTTAGTGAAATAAGTATAGCAGAAATGTTTAGTGGAAGTCAAGAAAAACCGAAACAAAAATGTTTAATATTTTCTTTGCAACCACTTGACAATAGCAAATATGTTTAGTAAAATAAATTACGAATTAAACAAATATGCTTAATGCGACAACTGAATGACCGTCCGAAAAGCCAAACCGCCAAGACCTCGTCGGAGCAAGTTCCGTATCGTTCGCTTGTGTGCAAGCACAAAAGCTCATTCGCTGCACTGCTCCTCCTCTTCCCCAAAAGTCTCCGACTTTTCGGGAACCCCTATACGAGCGAGCGCCTGATGTACTGCGGTGCATTGGGACAGCACAGCGCCTGCCGACAAGCAGGAGTGCCTGTTGGAACTTTAACACGGAGAAAGCGGCAAGCAAAAAATTATTTTAAGAAAGGAAGAAAAAGGATATGGAAAACAGATTTATCCGAGCCGAAGATGTGGCTCAGGAACTAAACGTATCAAAACCTTATGCATATAAACTCATCAGACAATTAAATGAGGAATTGAAAGCAAAGGGCTTTATTACGATTGCAGGGCGTGTAAATCGCCAGTATTTTTACGAAAGGCTCTACGGAGCAGGAAAGGGGGAAATGTAAATGCCGGTATTTAAGAATGAAGATAACGGTACTTGGTATGTGATGGCAAGGTATGTGAACTGGAAAGGGGAACGCAAGCAGAAATGCAAGCGTGGCTTTGCTACCAAACGAGAAGCACAGGAATGGGAAAGAATGTTCAAATTGCAGACTTCTTCAGACCTTGATATGAGTTTTGAAGCCTTTACGGAGCTTTATATCAATGATGTGAAGAACCGTTTGAAGGAAAACACGTGGCTTACCAAAGAGCATATCATACGCACAAAGATACTTCCGTATTTCGGGAAACTGAAAATCAGCGAGATTTCCACAAAGGAGATTATTACTTGGCAGAATGAAATGCTTGCCTATCGTGATGAGAAGAAAAAGCCTTATTCACAGACGTATCTGAAAACGCTGCACAATCAGTTGTCCGCCATTTTCAATCACGCTGTCCGCTACTATGAACTGCGTTCCAATCCTGCGGCAAAGGTGGGAAATATGGGACGTGAGGAACACAAGGAAATGCTGTTCTGGACAAAGGAAGAATACAAGAAATTCTCTTTTGAGATGATGGACAAGCCTGTTTCCTTTTATGCGTTTGAAATGCTTTACTGGTGCGGTATCCGAGAGGGCGAGCTGTTAGCTTTGACTCCGGCAGATTTCAACTTTGATAAGGAAACAGTCACAATCAATAAATCCTATCAGCGTTTGAAAGGGCAGGATGTGATTACTTCTCCGAAAACGAAAAAGAGCAACCGCACGATTAAAATGCCGAAGTTTCTGTGTGAGGAAATGAAAGAATATCTCGGTATGCTTTACGGATTGAAGAAGAAAGACCGTATCTTTACGGTGACGAAAAGCTATCTTCATCACGAGATGGACAGAGGGGCAAAGGCGGCAGGCGTGAAGCGTATCCGCATTCACGATCTCCGTCACAGCCACATTTCACTCTTGATTGATATGGGCTTTTCTGCGGTGGCGATTGCTGACCGAGTTGGTCACGAAAGTATTGATATTACTTATCAGTACGCACACCTCTTTCCGTCAAAGCAGATTGAGATGGCAGAAAAATTAGATGATTTAGGGAAAGGAGATTTTGAAAATGTCAGCTAAGAACAGAGATAACAAAAATCGTTGGAGGAATATCACAGTAGGGTTTCGAGTATCGCCCGAAGAAAACGAACTCATTAACAGAGCTGTAGCTCTATCAGGATTGCCAAAACAGGAGTATTGTTACCGCCGTTGCTTAAATCAGGATGTGGTGGTACAGGGCAATCCGAGAGTGTATAAGGCGTTGAAAACGGAATTTGCCACAGTCCTTGCGGAACTGAAAAGGATTGAAGCAGGAAAAGGTGTGGATGATGAACTGCTGAGTGTAATAGAACTGATTTCCATTATTCTCGGCGGTTTGAAAGGAGAGGATGCGAATGGAGAATAAAAAAGAAATGACTATTCCAAATGTATCTGCGGCAACAGATGCGGAACAGTCACTTTCCAAATGTACTGACAATAGTATAGTCAATCAGGATACGGATTTCAAGGGGTACGAGCAATCTTTTGAAGAAATGCAAAGGGAAATACTCAGACAGTTAGACCCTTCCTATCTGAAAACAGTATCAATGACAACGCTGTATGATACGGTGTTTGAGGTTCAGACACCACTTATCGACGGTCTGCTCCAAAGGGGAACTTACCTTTTCGTAGGTTCCCCGAAAGTGGGAAAGAGCTTTATGATGGCACAGCTTGCCTATCATATCAGCACAGGCACACCGCTTTGGGAGTATAAGGTGCGTAAGGCAACGGTGCTTTATTTTGCCCTTGAAGATGATTACCCACGTTTGCAGAAGCGATTGTTTCAGATGTTCGGTGCAAAGGAGACAGGCAATCTGTATTTCGCAACGGAATGTAAAACGGTCAATGGCGGACTGGAAGAACAGATAAGAGGGTTTATGAGGGAACACCCAGACACAGGCTTGATTATCATAGACACCTTAAAGCGTGTGCGTGAAGCAGGCGGAGCAGATTACAGCTACGCAAGTGATTATGATGTTGTGGCAAGGCTGAAAGCGTTGGCAGACAGTTACAAGGTTTCAATGCTTATTGTTCATCATACACGCAAACAAAAATCGGAAGATATATTCGATATGATTTCAGGCACGAATGGTCTGATGGGTGCGGCAGACGGTGCATTTGTTCTCAGTAAGGACAAGCGTACTTCCAACAATGCCACACTTGATGTTGCTGGCAGAGACCAGCAGGATATGAAAATCCATCTTGTAAGGGACAGCGAGCGATTGGTGTGGAACTTTGCAAAATCGGAAACGGAGATGTGGAAAGAACCGCCCGAACCTCTGCTTGAGAAGATAGCGGATACGCTCTTTTCGGAAAGTGACAGATGGGAAGGAACTGCTTCGGAACTTTGCGAAAGGCTTGCGGTGGATATAAAGCCGAATGTACTTTCTTTAAGGCTCAGTATCAACGCAAGCAGGCTGTTTCGTGATTACGGTATCCGTTATCAGAACAGCCGCACACACGACGGAAGAAAGGTTTCACTTTGGAAAGAAACCGAGCAGACGGCGTGACAAACGGTGTCAAAGGTGTCAATGTTTTTGAGAGCAGCACGCTGTGAAAAACATTGTCACCATCGTCACACTTTGACACCGGATAAAGTTTAGGGGAGTGTGCAGAGAGTGCCTTTTCAAAGGCGGCTCTTTGGTCTCGCCTGCTGGCTCGGTCGGTTCGCAGGCGTGTGTGCCACCGGCACACGCTCACCCCTCGGAGAGCCTTCGGAGAACGCAAAACCTGTTTACAGGTCGCATTTTTGATGGGTGTACCCGTCAAAAGTGCTTTTGCGTTACTTTTGACAAAAGTAACAAAACCTGAGAATGTTGAAATTTACAGATGGGAGATGAAAAAATGCAGAGAACGATAAGTGCAATGGTCGGTAAAGGCTCGGTCAATCACAATAGCCGAAAGTTCCGAGCAGAAAATGTAGACGGAACTCGTACTCATCTCAATATCGACTACTGCAATGAAAATATAAAGACAGTTTATCACGAATTGTTTGATGAAGCATTGGAAAGATACAATGCCAAGCAGATAAGGTCAGACCGAAAGATAAAAGATTATTATGAAAAAATCCGAAGTTCCAAGCAGGAAAAACCGTTCCACGAAATCATTTTACAGGTGGGCGGTAAGGGAAATATGAACGCCGATACGGAAAACGGAGAACTGGCAAAGCAGATTTTAGATGAATACTATCAGGGTTTTCAGGAGCGAAATCCACAGCTTCGGGTGTTCTCGGCTCATCTGCATATGGATGAAGCTACACCACATCTGCACATAGATTTTGTACCTTTTACCACAGGCAGCAAGCGTGGACTTGATACAAGAGTGTCACTAAAGCAGGCTCTTGCAACGCAAGGTTTTAAGGGCGGCAGTCGTGGCGATACGGAGTGGTCGCAATGGATACAGTCCGAAAAAGAACAGCTTGCGGCGGTGATGGAACGTTATGGGATTGAGTGGGAACATTTAGGCACACACGAAAAACATCTTTCTGTTTTGGATTATAAAAAGCAGGAAAGAGAAAAAGAAGTGGCGGCATTAGGTGCGAAAATCGAGCAGAAACAGATTGAATTTGATGTGTTGTCGGAACGAGTATTGAACTATGATAAGGCAAAAGACGAGCTGTCAAATCTTGAAATAGAGCTTGATACTGCACCGAAATATCAGTTGCCAGAACCAGAGAAATTTATGACTGCAAAGGCATATAAAACCAAAATGGCAGAGCCGGTTGTAAGGAAATTGAAGCAACTTGTCAAAACGGTGCTTGCCCGCTGCTTTGAGGGGTGGGACAACTATCATAGGCTGAATACAGCGAATGCACAGTTATACCGCACCAATCAGCGTTTGGAGAAAGTCAATGAAAGATTGACCGAAGAAAACAAAATCCTAAAAGCAGAAAATAAAGATTACAGCCTGCTCCGTAAGGTTTTTGGTCGCAAACAGATAGATGATTTGTTGGAGCAGGCAAGAACAGTTAAAGGTCGCAAGCGTGATAATACACGATCACGATAGACAAAAATCACAGGAGGAAAAGGAAAATGACAAAGACAATTTTTGAAGAAATGGGCGGAACTTATAGACAGGTGGGTGATTATTTATTGCCGAACATCACAGTACCAGCCGAAGAAGAAATAGAGCCGATTGGTTTATGGGGGAAACGACATGCAAGGCATTTAAAGGAACACTATAAAGTGTTATATATGAACCTGCTGACAAGCGGAAAGCTGCATAGTTATCTTGCAGAAGTCGATAAGCAAGCAGAGGATATGTTTCTTCGACTGGTAAAGGAATATGCCGACAGACAAGATGTGACGGAACAATTAAAGAAAGATAATCCCTACGAATGGATTGGAAGAATGAATAATATTCAGGCTTGTGTGAGGGAAGTTGTAGGAACGGAGTTGATTTACACATAAGCGTTTTACGGTATGGTGCTCCTGCGTTTGCTGGAGTGCTGTGGTTGTGGTTGTAAAGAGGTTGTGAAAGATTGAATTTCGTAATGGTTGGATGTATAATTAGGAAGTGAAAATTTTAATTTGCACTTCCATAAGGTGAAATGTATTGACACAAAAAATACAGTATGATAGTATTGCCATTAGAAGAAAGAAAGGCACATTTTGTGTAAGGTGAGGAAATGATTAATAGATAATTTGATTTAAGTAAGACACATATAGTTATTGAGCCTGTAGAGAATAGGTTTGTTTTGTGTACGCTTAAGTTGGATTATCGCAAGAGGCATTTCCTTTGTTTTCCTTTTGGAAAAGAAATAAGGGTCTATTTAGCGAGTCTATTTTTGCGTATGCAAAAAAGACTCGTTTTTGTGTGTTCAAAATAATAATTGGCTCAGACTTCGAAAAGGAGAAACTTTAATGTTGCAGATAAAAAAATTAAATTTAACACATAAAAAAGACCTGAGAATAATTCTTAATGATTTCAACCTTGTGCTAAATGATGGAGATAAGGCAGTTATTATTGGAGAAGAGGGAAATGGGAAATCGACATTAATGAAGTGGATATACAATCCGTCGCTTGTAGAAAACTATATAGAAGCAGATGGGGAAAGGATAATGGGACACGAACGTCTTGGTTATCTTCCGCAGGAGATGCTCGATGAAGATAAGGAAAAAACAATATACGAATATTTTTCTGAAGAGGAAATATTCTGGGAGAAAACGCCTAAAGAATTGTCTGTTATTGCGGGAAAATTTGGAATGAAAAATGATTTTTTCTACAGTAACCAGACAATGGGTAGTCTTTCAGGAGGCGAAAAAGTCAAGACACAACTTATGAGGCTTTTCATTCGCGATGTTTCTGTGCTGTTGTTGGACGAACCTTCCAATGACATCGACATTGCGACGCTTACATTACTGGAAAAAATCATAAATGACTGGAAGCACATTGTGCTTTTTATTTCACACGATGAAACGCTGATAGAGCGTACTGCCAACATGGTGATACATATCGAGCAGATTATACGAAAAACAAAGGCGAGATATACCGTGGCAAAGCTTCCCTATAGACGCTATGTGGAAGAACGGCTTCATAAATTTGAAATCCAAAAACAGCGGGCACTGAGTGACCGTAGGGAGAAAAAGATTCGCGATGAAAAATATCAAAGAGTTATGCAGAGTGTACAAGGTGCATTAAGAAGTTGTACCAGACAAGCACCGTCTGTTGCCAAAAACTTAAAGGACAAAATGCATACGGTTAAGGCAATGGAACGAAGATTTGAAAAAGAAGATGAAAATATGACTCAGATGCCGGAACAGGAAGAAGCAATCTTTGTCAAATTAGGGGATGAAAACTCACACATTCCCGCAGGAAAAACGGTCATAGAATATGAACTTTCAAAGCTTGTGACTCCGGATGGCAAAAGAATTTTAGCAGAAGGAATTCATTTAAAAATAAAAGGTTCAGAAAAAATCTGTATGATAGGAGCCAACGGGGCAGGAAAAACGACTCTTCTAAAAAAGATAGCGGAAGAACTCCTAAATCGGAATGACATTAAAGCAGAATATATGCCTCAAACTTATGAAGACCTGCTGGATTTGGATGTTACACCGGTTGATTACCTTGATAAAACAGGAGATAAAGAAGAGCGTACAAGAATTAGAACATACCTTGGTTCACTTAAATACACACCAGATGAAATGGAGCATCCGATTCGGGAGTTATCAGGCGGACAAAAGGCGAAAGTGCTTCTCTTGAGGATGAGCTTAAGTGGTGCAAATGTTCTTATTCTGGATGAACCGACAAGAAATTTTTCACCATTGTCCGGTCCGGTAATAAGAAAAATGCTCCGAGAATTTCCGGGGGCTGTCATTAGCATTTCTCACGATAGAAAGTATATTGAAGAGGTGTGCGATAAAATATATCAGCTAAATCCTAATGGATTACAGCTAATTGGTGATTGATAACAAAAAGGATGAAAGACTGACAAATTTCAGGCTTTTAGTGAGTTGGAAAGCATACAAAGATTTGAATTTGGAGGATAGATTATGGTACGTACAGAAGATGCATGTGAAATTATAAAATATGCTTTGCAAAACGAAATTAAAGTATATTTAGATGGCGGATGGGGTGTTGATGCACTTCTTAAAAGAGAATCAAGAATACACAATGATATTGATTTGTTTGTTGAACTGAAACATTATCATGATTATATTTATGTGATTAAGCAGCATGGATTTGAGGAAGTAAATACTGATTATACAACGGATGGTCATACTGTCTGGAAAGATGATAAACAAAGAATCATTGATTTACATTGTTTTGAATTTACAGATGACGGAATTGTTTATGAGGGAGATATATTTCCATCAAAAACTTTTTCCGGTATTGGAAAAGTTGGAGATATAACTGTTTCTTGTATTGAACCATTGAGTCAGGTAATGCTTCATTTGGGATATGAACACGATAAAAATGATGTGCATGATGTGATGCTGTTGTGTGAAACATTTCAAATAGCAATACCAGATGAATATAAGGAAAAGTAAAATTTCAGTTTTGTGTTGAATCTCTAAGCAAAATAGCTTATAATTTGACATGCTACATATAGTTATTATCCACAGTTATCGAGTAGGTGTTATCAATGCCGATAACAAAATGATAACATTAGCTCGTATAGGCAGGATAATATGGATATATCAAATAATCAAAAGAACGAGAAACATTACAGAGAATAATTCCTAAACAAAAAGCGTTAGTCTTTGTAGAGTTTGAATAATATATTAGAGCCAAGAAATGCCTATTTTACGGGCTTTCTTGGCTCTTCCTATGTCCGTTGACAATCAAATGACAATACTTTTTTAATATGATTGTAAATAATTTCTTCTTATTTAGCTGGGAATTGACTCTTCCAGTCTAAATATTCTTTTTCTGTAATATCTTCATTTCTGAATTTCTGGTACATATCAGCCCATGCTCCAATATGATCCAGCATATTTAAAGAATCATGTCCTTTGTCTTTAAACATGAGCTGCGGTACGCCGG
>SAMEA3387500__coassemble_851_pt1 | contig 34113 bp, 29 predicted proteins | sample SAMEA3387500__metabat2_high_PE_001 | metagenome-assembled genome bin SAMEA3387500 (sample SAMEA3387500) | Felis catus | biome: Faeces | place: United Kingdom | collected 2012
CGTAGTATGGGTTACATGCTTCTCTTGCCTGGAAGAAGATATCCGGGTTCTGAGCAGAACCTCTCTGACATGGGTGATTTGGATTTAATGCATGTTTACGGAATTCATCAACAGCATCCATATCTACCATATCTTTTAAATCTTCATAATCCCATGTTTCAATTTTCTGAATTTCATGAGATGTACGGAATCCATCGAAGAAGTTGATGAATGGAACTTTACCTTTAATTGCAGAGCAATGAGCAACTGGTGTTAAGTCCATAACTTCCTGTACAGAAGATTCACACAGCATAGCGCAGCCTGTCTGACGACATGCATATACGTCAGAATGATCTCCGAAGATAGACAGCGCATGGCTTGCCAGGGCACGAGCAGAAACGTTGATAACGCCTGGTAACTGCTCACCGGCGATTTTGTAAAGGTTTGGAATCATCAACAGAAGACCCTGAGATGCTGTATATGTAGTAGTCAGGGCACCTGCTGCCAAAGAGCCGTGAACTGCACCAGCAGCACCAGCTTCAGACTGCATTTCTGTAACCTGTACTTCCTGTCCGAAAATGTTCTTTCTTCCCTGTGTTGCCCATTCGTCTGTGGCTTCTGCCATTACAGATGAAGGGGTAATCGGATAGATAGCCGCAACATCTGAATATGCATATGAAGCATGAGCTGCTGCATGGTTACCATCCATGGTTTTCATCTTTCTAGCCATTTGATTTTTTCCTCCTTGAAAATTGTTGTTATTTTAACAATATTCCACTTCGCTCACGAAGTCTATATAAAATTATAGCACGATTTCAAGTGCATGTCCATTTGTAAAACAGAAGAAAATCAAATGTTTTCCCAAAAAAACATGCACCTTGTCACTTTTTATTCTTTTTCTTCGGAAACCGTCCCTGCCATAATTTCCCCAATAGATTTTGCAGATAATTCCTTCAGCAAAACATTCTGGATTCTTTCCAGTTCCTTATGTACTTTGCAGCCACAGTCCTCCCGGTTATGAACACAGGGCTTACCGGGATTCATACATTCAATCATATAAAAATCCGGTTCCACTGCCAGATAAATATCCAGAAGCGTCAGTTCTTCTATGGAACGCTTTAAAGCATAACCTCCATTGCTTCCCCGGAAGGATTTTACAATATCCTTCTTTTCCAGCTTCTTCAGTATTTTATATACAAATGCAGGCGTAAGCCCCTCCTGTTCACAAACCTGGTTGACACACATTTTTTCGCCTTTTGCCAGGGCGCGTACAATTCTCACACCATAATCACATTCTCTTGTAATCAGCATACTCTTTTCCCTTCTTTTGTCGTTGATTCTTCCTATATAATGATAATTATAACTATCTGTACTGTATTTATCAAGTATTTTTCGCAAGAAACACTTGCAAAATCCAGGTTTTACGGTAAAATAAAAGAGATTACGCATTAAAATTGTTTTTGATTAAGCGAGGTATGAATAAAACATGATTGCAGCAAATAATGTTACATTACGAATCGGTAAAAAAGCACTGTTTGAAGATGTCAATATTAAATTTACAGAAGGAAACTGCTATGGTCTGATTGGTGCCAACGGCGCCGGAAAATCCACATTCTTAAAAATCCTTTCCGGACAGTTGGAAACTACCAATGGAAATATCACGATTACACCGGGACAGCGTCTTTCCTTCCTGCAGCAGGATCACTTCAAATACGATGCATTCACAGTTCTGGATACGGTCATTATGGGAAATCAACGCCTTTATGACATTATGAAGGAAAAAGAAGCTATTTACGCAAAAGAAGATTTCACAGATGAGGACGGTATCCGTGCCAGCGAACTGGAAGGGGAATTTGCAGAAATGAACGGCTGGGAAGCAGAATCTGATGCCGCTATGCTCTTAAACGGACTGGGCATTGACACAGATTTACACTATGCTCTCATGGCAGACTTAAAGGGAAGCGAAAAAGTGAAGGTGCTTCTTGCACAGGCGCTTTTTGGAAATCCGGATATCCTGCTTCTGGACGAGCCTACCAACCACCTGGATTTAGATGCCATTGAATGGCTGGAAGAATTCTTAATCAATTTTGAAAACACTGTTATTGTGGTATCCCATGACCGTTATTTCTTAAATAAGGTCTGCACCCACACCGCAGATATTGATTACGGCAAAATCCAGCTCTATGCCGGAAACTATGACTTCTGGTATGAGTCCAGCCAGCTCCTCATCAAACAGATGAAAGAAGCCAACCGCAAAAAAGAAGAAAAAATCAAAGAGCTCCAGGAATTTATTTCCCGTTTCTCTGCCAATGCTTCCAAATCCAAGCAGGCAACTTCCAGAAAACGCGCGTTGGAAAAAATCCAGTTGGATGATATGCGTCCTTCCAGCCGTAAATACCCTTACATCGACTTCCGTCCAAACCGCGAAATCGGAAACGAGGTGCTTATGGTAGAGGGTCTCTCCAAAACCATTGACGGCGTAAAAATCCTGGACAACCTGACCTTTACCCTGGGACGTGAGGATAAGGTCGCTTTTGTAGGTGGAAATGAACGTGCAAAAACTGTACTTTTCCAGATTTTAATGGGTGAAATGGAACCGGACGAAGGTACCTACAAATGGGGTGTAACCACCACACAGGCTTACTTCCCAAAAGACAGTACAAAGGAATTTGACAATGATTTAACCATTGCAGACTGGCTCACCGGATATTCTGAAATCAAAGATGCTACTTATGTCCGCGGTTTTCTCGGACGTATGCTCTTCCCTGGCGAAGACGGGGTGAAAAAGGTCCGCGTACTTTCCGGTGGTGAAAAAGTAAGATGTCTGCTGTCCAAAATGATGATTTCCGGGGCAAACATTCTGATTTTTGACGAGCCTACCAACCATCTGGATATGGAATCCATCACTGCCTTAAACAACGGTATGATGAAATTCCCGGGCGTGATTCTCTTTGCCTCTCATGACCATCAGATTGTACAGACCACCGCAAACCGTATTATGGAAATCCTTCCAAATGGTGTGTTAATTGACAAGATTACCACTTATGACGAATATCTGGCAAGCGATGAAATGGCAAGAAAACGTCAGGTATATACCATGACAGAGGAAGACAACTAAAAGGCTTTCTTGTACTCAAAAGGCTGTGCATCAGGAATATTCATACTCCTGATGCACAAATATTGTCTATATATGGGTAGGCTTCTCTTCTCTCATTCCTATCTGCATTTTTGAATCCTTATACTCCTTTGGCGAAATCCCAAACTCTTTTTTAAACGCACGATAAAAGCTGGAATAATCCTTAAATCCAAACATGAGATATGCCCGGCTGATGCTGATATTTCCCAAAATTGCGTCCTGACAGGCAGCAAGGCGTTTTTTCATAATATACTGGTGAATGGAAATGCCGGTATTTTCTTTAAAAATATGGGCAATATGATATTTACTCACATAAAATTCCCCTGCCAGAAATTCCAGGGATAAATCCTCCTCCAGATGATCGTCAATATACTGCAGAATATTCCGATAAAGATTCTGATCCCCTTCTATTTTTCCCGGATTGTTTTTTTCATATGCCATGCGGTTTAAATGCAGGAGCAGGTCACAGATATTAATAAAAATACGGGCCTCTTTTCCATATCTCTGCGCATGCAGCTCCTCTATCAAATGAAAAATTTTAGATTGGATTCCGGAAAATTCCACCGTACTGTTGTGATAGACGTACTGCTTTTTCTCTGCTGCACACTGCACCAGATAATAGTAATCCTCTGACATCTGGCGCAGACGCTGGTAATATTCTACGCTAATCCAGAACACAAAACGGCTGTAGGGCTGATCCTGGTCATGAATCACAGCCTTGTGGGGAATTCCCGGCGGGAGAATTACCACATCTCCCGGCTCCAGTCTGTATAGTTTGTCCCGAATCTGAATAGACACATTACCTTCCAAAAAAAAATACATTTCATAATATTTATGTATATGACTGTCCACATTGCCCAGATGACTGTCACTGTAGTAATAAATTTCATAATCCCTTGACAGCATATACTGTCGTTTCAAAAACTCAGTTTTATAGTTTTTCTTCATTCTATGAATACTCCTTTTTCTGTACTCTGTATTTATTTTAATACAAAACCGCAACTTTTACAATATATACAACAATCTTATCAATAGGAATTTTTTTTCAGATTATCTATAATAATAACTATAAAAAATACATGCGAAAGCGAGGAACTCTACTATGGAAATGACTATGCGCTGGTACGGCAAAAAACACGACACAGTAACTCTGGAGCAGATTAAGCAGAGCTGCTATGTAAAAGGTATTATCACTACTCTTTATGACAAATTACCGGGAGAAGTATGGACACTGGACGAAATCCTGGCAATGAAGAAAGAAGTAGAAGACGCAGGGCTTCACCTGGCAGGTATTGAAAGTGTAAACGTAAGCGATGCAATTAAAACAGGTGCACCGGAAAGAGATAAAGACATTGCGGCTTATATCGAAACACTGGAAAATCTTGGAAAAGCAGATATCCACATGGTTTGTTATAACTTCATGCCTGTATTTGACTGGACAAGAACAGAGCTTGCCAGAGTAAGAGAAGACGGTACTACAGTTCTTGCTTACAATCAGGACACAGTAGACAAAATGGATCCGGACAACATGTTTGATTCTATCAAAGATAACATGAACGGCACTGTAATGCCAGGCTGGGAACCGGAACGTATGGAAAAAGTAAAAGAATTATTTGAGCTTTACAAAGATATTGATGAAGACAAGTTATTCGACAACCTGAAATATTTCCTGGAAGCAATTATGCCGGTATGTGATAAATACGACATCAACATGGCCATTCACCCAGACGATCCGTCCTGGAGCGTATTCGGACTGCCTCGTATTATCTCCTCTCAGGCAAAATTAAAACGTATGATGGAAATGGTTCCAAACAAACACAACGGCGTAACCTTCTGCATGGGATCCTACGGAACAAACCTGAACAATGACTTAATTGACACAATCCATATGTTAAAAGGCAGAATCCACTTTGCACATGTAAGAAACCTGCGTTTCAACGACGGTATGCGTGATTTTGAAGAAAGCGCTCACTTAAGCTCTGACGGAACCTTTGATATGTATGCAATCATGAAAGCGCTGCATGACACAGGCTTTGACGGACCAATCCGCCCTGACCATGGACGTATGATGTGGGGCGAAAAAGCGATGCCGGGCTACGGCTTATATGACCGCGCTCTTGGAGCTGCTTACCTGTGCGGCTTATGGGAAGCGGCTTGCAAAGAGTCCAAATAAGACCAAAATCCGATAAAAAATCATTATAAAGTTCTGTGATCGCAAAAAGCGAGGAAGGGAAAATATTATGAAATTAACTTTAGAAGGTCTGAAAAATACACAGGAATGGGAAGCAGCAGGGATTGCACTTCCTTCCTATGATGTGGAAAAAGTTGCAGAAAACACAAGAAAAGCTCCTACATGGGTACACTTTGGCGCAGGAAACATTTTCCGTATCTTTATCGGCGGACTGGCTGATACACTTCTTGCAAAAGGAGAGGCTGACAAGGGAATCACCTGTGTGGAAACCTTTGACTTTGACGTTGTAGACAAAATTTACAAACCATACGATAATCTGGTACTTGCCGTTACTTTAAAAGCAGACGGTTCTACAGATAAAAAAGTTCTTGGCTCTCTTACAGAGGCCATTAAAGCACAGTCCAATGTTCCTGAAGAATGGAATCGCTTAAAAGAAATTTTTGTAAATCCGGGACTGCAAATGATTTCCTTTACCATTACAGAAAAAGGTTATGCGTTAAAAGGCGCTGACGGAAATTTCTTCCCATTTATTCAGTCAGACATTGACAATGGTCCTGAAAAGGCAGGTTCTGCCATGGCTGTTGTATGTGCGCTGTTAAATGAACGTTACAAAACAAACAAAGCTCCTATTGCTGTAGTATCTATGGACAACTGCTCTCACAATGGTGAAAAACTGCAGAACTCCATTCTCACCATGGCAAAGGAATGGGCTGCAAAGGGCTTTGTAGAAAAAGCCTTCGTGGAATATCTGTCTGATGAAAAACAGGTTTCCTTCCCATGGTCCATGATTGATAAAATCACACCAAGACCGGCAGATTCTGTATGTGAAGATCTGGAAAAAGCAGGAGTAGAAGAAATCGCACCTGTGATTACTTCTAAAAGAACTTATATCGCACCTTTTGTAAACGCAGAAGGACCACAGTATCTGGTTATTGAGGACAAGTTCCCCAACGGAAGACCTGCCCTTGAAAAAGCTGGCGTTTACCTGACAGACCGCGATACCGTAAACAAAGTAGAGCGTATGAAGGTTACGACCTGCTTAAATCCTCTGCACACAGCTTTGGCTGTATACGGTTGTGTATTAGGCTATACCCTCATTGCAGATGAAATGAAGGACGAACAGTTAAACAAACTGGTTCATGAAATCGGTCCTGTAGAAGGCATGCCGGTTGTTACAGACCCCGGTATCCTCTCTCCTGCTGACTTTGTAGACGAAGTTATCAATGTGAGAATCCCAAATCCGTTTATGCCGGATACACCACAGCGTATTGCAACCGATACTTCACAGAAGGTTGGTATCCGTTACGGAGAAACCATTAAATCTTATGTGGCACAATATGGAGATGCAAAGAGATTAACAGCCATTCCTCTGGCGATTGCCGGCTGGTGCAGATACCTCTTAGGTGTGGACGATGAAGGAAATACTTTTGAGCGTTCCGCTGACCCAATGCTGGACGAGCTGACAAAAGCGCTGGAAGGCATTGAGGTTGGAAATCCTGCTTCCTATAAGGGACAGTTAAAATCCATTCTCTCTAATGCAAATATTTTTGGTATTGATTTATATGAAGCCGGAATCGGTGAAAGAATTGAAGAAATGTTCTTAGAAGAAATTGCCGGAAAAGGCGCAGTAAGAGCCACATTGAAAAAATATATGGCATAAACTGACAAAAATTTAAAATATACAAAAAGGCTGCTGTTCCTACAGCAGCCTTTTTTCAGACTTCCTTTCTCTCCGATCCCATATGCTTAAATTCTCTTATAATAAAGAAAATGCAAAGCACAGCAGCAATCCCGTCTGCCACCGGAGCTGCAAACATAACACCCTCGATTCCCATAAACACAGGAAGGATCAAAAGCAAAGGCAACAAAAAAATAATCTGTCTGGTAAGGGATAAAAAGACACCTTTTCCGGCTTTTCCAATGGATGTAAAAGTATTTGCCGTAATGGGCTGAATTCCATTGATAAAAGTAAAAAACATATAAATGCGAAAGAACTTTTCCGCAAACAGAAAATATTCCTCGCTTCCTGAACCAAAGATTCCGATAATCTGCCTTGGCGCCAACTGAAACAGCAGAAACGCCACTACGGAAATTCCAATTGCTGCTGTCACTGCCTTTTTATAGGCTGCTTTTACACGGTCATACTTTCCTGCCCCGTAATTAAAGCTGATAATTGGCTGGATTCCCTGGGAAATTCCGATAACAATAGCAAAGAAAATCATTCCCACCTTGGAGATAATCCCTGCACAGGCGAGAGGTATGTCGCTTCCATAGGAAGACTGTCCCCCGTAATAAGTCAGAGTATTATTCATAACAATCTGTACAATCATCATAGCAAGCTGGTTACAAAAAGGCGCAACTCCAAGGGAAATAATGGGAAACCAAGCTGCTTTAGACGGAATCAAAGTCTTCAAAGGAATGTGAACCGTCTTAAACCGGGAAAGATATGTTAAAACCATAATTCCTGACACAACCTGTCCGATAATAGTTGCCCAAGCTGCACCTGCAATTCCCATGTCCAGTCCAAAGATAAACAGAGGATCTAAAATCGTGTTAATAACAGCCCCTGTCAACGTGCAGATCATGGAAAACTTCGGACTGCCGTCTGCACGAATCAGATTACTGCCTCCGATGGTCACAATCAAAAACGGAAATCCCAGAGAGGTGATTCCTGTGTACGTTAAGGCATATTCCAATACCTGGTCTGTAGCCCCAAACGCCAGCATCATAGGATTTAAAAAAATCTGGGCAAGAATGCAAAGCAAAAATCCCAGGGTCAGCATCATTCCAATCGCCCCTCCGGCAAATTTAACTGCTTTTTCCTTCTGATTCTTTCCCATAGAAAGGTTAAAGTTTGCAGCGCCTCCGATTCCGCACAAAAGTGAGAGCGCAGTACAGGTAATACTCAGAGGAAACGCCACATTGGTAGCTGCATTTCCCAGCATTCCCACACTTCTGCCTATAAAAAACTGGTCTACAATGTTATAAAGCGAACTTACCAGCATGGCAATAATACTGGGAACCGCAAATCTGGTAAGCAACGTGCCTATAGGTTCTGTACCTAACGGATTATTCTGATTCTTCTCCATACTTTTCCCCTTTCCTCCTCTTTTGTAATGTTTCTTCTTTTTCTTCTCTGGCATTTTGAAGCACTTCCCTGGAATGAAATGCCATCTTTTCAATTTTCTCTACCATATTCTGCTGCTCCTCCTTTGGCAGCACAGACAGTACCTGGGACCACCACTCTGCCAGAGCATTTCTTAATCGGGGAATCAACTCCTCTCCCTTTGGGGTAAGACTGATAGCATAAGACCGCCCATTTCCTGCTCCTTTTTTTCTCTGTATCAAGCCCTGCTCCTGCAGCTTTTTCATAGTTCGTACCGCCAAAGCCTCATCTACTGCCATATTTTCACACATTTCCTTCTGGCTGCTGCCCGGATAGGCAGACAGATAAAATAAAAAATTATAGCTGGAATAACCAATGCCGTATTCCTTCATCTTCTGAATCATATATTTCTGTTCTCTTCGATGGAGAATGGCAATGCTTCTTCCCAATACGCGATTTTCCATATTTCCTCCTTATTCCTGACAAGTCAACTATATTATAAAGAGATAAAATTGACTTGTCAAGAATACAGGGACATTTGAAAAGAACTGTATAAACAGGAAAAAGGCAAAGCCGCATAAAGCAGCCTCACCTTCTTCTATCGCTCTCTCCATTTGTTTTTCATGCTTCTCTCTATTTTATATTTTTCCATTTCTTTTCGCCAGTCCTGTGATAAACAGAGCAACACTGATTCCCCCGCCTAAAATCAAGGCTAACACAAAAATATTTCCGTTCACACAGTCTGTATCTGTCCAGTTTGAAAAATCTGCAAAAAGAATGGTAAGTTGTTTCTTATGCTCTATAAAATATCCGCACACATCATTCGCAAACACAGTCCATATACTGATGATTCCGACAATGAGTCCCGACTTTATCCAGACACTGACCGGAAGATATCTCGCAGTTAGAAAAATCAGCCATATGCCCACCATAAAAACAATGGCAACAATATAACCGGTTCGCATGCCTTCCATATCTCCTGCATGATTGCAAACTTCAAAAATAGTCAAAAATAACCAGAATGTATCCCATACCATCGTTATCAACGCTTTTTTGTCAGACAGTACCACAGGCAGCGTCAAATTTCTGATTACCAGAGGAAAAAGAACAATGGACAGTCCGAAAATCGTAGGTATGGACCATAAAACAAACTCCCCTCCGCCATTCATTCTGTCTACGAAAAAGAAAATCGCCAATAACGCCAAAATCCCTGTTAAAATACTTTTCACAAATCTTTTCTGCTGGGACATAAGCGGAACCACAGTCAGGGCTGCCACAAGCAGCATAGAAGCCGTCAATACTGCGAATACACCTAAATCCCCGCCGCTGCTCATGGATACGAAAAAAGTAATGACAATGGGAATGAGAAGCAGCAATGCAATCACAGCCCCGGCTTTATACGCCGCATTTCTCTCCTTTTTTGCATGTCTTTCCAGCACACTCTCGGATTCCTTTTTCAGAAGCGTATCAAAGGTGTTATTTTTCAATTCTGCATATGTTTTCTGACATTTCTCACAATCGGCCAAATGCTGTTCCACGAACTCTTTGCTTGCCTGGGTGCAGGCGTCGTCATAGTAAAGAGGCAGTAAATCCTGCACAATTTCACATTCCTGAAACTTATTTTTATTCATTCTCCTCAATCCTTTCCTGAATTTTTATTCTTGCCCTGTGGTAAGTAACTCTTGCCCAGTTTTCTGTTTTGCCGAAAATATACCCGATTTGGGAGAATGGCAATTCTCCAAAAACTCTCAGCTGAAATACTTCCTTATAGGGCTCCTGCAGTTCGTGAAGAACAAGATGAATCCGAAGAGCAGTATCTTTATCTTCTGCCTCTGCTTCTATATCTACAGACGCTGCCGAAGCCACTTCATCTAATTCTCCGGTTTTTGCATTCCTCCTGCATTCATCAATCGCCAAATTCTTTGCAATCCCACACAACCAGGTCAGTTCCTTTGACTTTCCTTCAAATTTCTTTTTGGCTGTCATGGCTTTGAAAAAGGTATTTTGTGTTATCTCTTCCGCAAGAGACTGATTTTTCACCATTGTCATGACATAAGAATATACCTGCAGGTAATAGGAATGATATAATTTTTCGTAATTCAGAACTGCTCACCTCCTTTTACATAGGTTAGACGGGGAAAGGACGAATTCGTTACAAAAATTTTAAAATTTATTTTAAGGTAAAATACAAATACTCCATATAGAACTCCTGAAACTCTTTATCTCCTCCCAGATTAATCTCCTGTACCATATCGGTCAGTTTCCGTAGCTTTTTCCATTCTGCATTTTGAAATAAAAGCTTCTTTGCTCCTGCAAGCGCAGTATTTCCCACAGGTTTTATTTTTCTTGATAATTCTCTCGGAAGCATACCTATTCCTATAGCCTTTTCTACGTTTACATAATAGCCAAAGCCTCCTGACAGGTATACATTTTCTATATCTTTATAGGTACTGCCAAACCTCTTCAAAAGTACTTCAATCCCTGCTCTCACTGCTGATTTTGCCAGTTGAATCTCCCGAATATCTTTTTGATTTATTACAATAGGATTTTTTCCCCTTTGTTCATCTAAAAGAAATCCATTATCAAAGTACGGCTCCTCTAAAAGCCCTGTTTCGTCTATTATCGCTTCCTTCACCAACTCAAAAACAGCCTCTAAAACCCCACTTCCACAAATACCAAGTGGCTCTTTTCCATCAATGGTTTCCAGTGATTCTATTTTTCTTCCCTTCATATCCACCTTACAAATTGCACCCGGAACACTTCCTATACCGCATGAAATGTTTCCTCCTTCAAAAGCCGGACCTGCTGCAACAGAAGTTACCAATATCTTTTCCCTGTTACCGATTGCCATTTCTCCATTTGTTCCCAAATCAATAAACAAATTTGTTCCCTCTTTTTTCTGCATTTGACAGTAATATAATCCAGCCGTAATATCTCCGCCTACAAAAGCAGAAAATCCGGGGATAATTTTCACAGAACACTTTAAACCGCTATTTGGAAATAATTTCTCACTGTCTGTCCTGACTGCCCCTGTGTTTACCGGAATAAAGGGTGCCACACCTAACGTTTCACAGGAATATCCCAATAATAAATGTATCATGGTTGTATTTCCGGAAATTATAATTTCCTCTACTTTTTCTTTTAAAATATCCGCTTTTCCTATCAGTTCTGAAAATCCCACTTCTAACGCTTCTTCTATTTTCTTTTGCAGCTGTTCTCCCCAGCCATGATTTGCTGCATCTATTCTTGACATAACATCTGCACCATAGGAACGCTGAGGGTTTAATCCTGTATAAGCGGATATGGATTCTTTCTTGCTCTTTTCCAAAAGCTGCATAGCTATCGTAGTTGTTCCTATATCTACTGCAATTCCGAAATCTGAATCTTTCCTGTATGCAGTTCCATTATAAGGTTTTTCTTCTGTTTCTGCTACCACTTTTATTTTTTGTTCTTTTTGCATATACAACTGAATCACCGCTGTTTCTCTGGGATAAGCTGTACAGGCAAGACGGTATCCGTCTTCTAACTCTTTTTCTGAAAAAGTTTTACGGTCTTTATCTGAAGGCTCTGTTTTTCCCTTGAGAAATTTAATTTTACATTTTCCGCAAATACCCTTTCCCCCACAAAGGGCGCTGATTTCTGCATTTGCCAGAAGTAATGCCTGCATAATACTCTTTTTTTCCTCACATAATATCTGATACTGCTTCTCTTCCTCTAAAACTGTTATTCTTATCATCTTATTTTCCTTAACCTGCATTTCAAATTTTTACATGCTTTACAGTCATGATCTACCTTTTGCAAACAAATATCCTCTGTCAATACAAATACAAGACAAATTGTTTTAATCGGAAAGAACATCATACCTTTTGAAAGCTGTATACCCAATTTTTCTGTATTTGTAAAAGACATCACTCTTTTGTGTACTGACATCGGAATATCTGCCGGCGCTTCCAATCGCCTTTCAATACCAAGATTTCTTTTTCTGCACTCTTTTATCAGAATTTTTTTCCATTCTTCTTCCATGGTAAACAAACAGGAATCTGCCATTGCATCTATTAACATTCCTCTCAGATAATCTCCTCTCTGAAATTCCTGCACACTGAATCTGCTGATTTCCTCTCCGAGCGTATACAAAACAACTGCTACGGGTGTTTCTTTTTCCAGCTTTAATTCCGGTATGATTTCTTCTGCCTTATAAAATTGAATACACCCTTTTGGACAAATAGACGCCTCTGCCTGAGAAAAAACTTCCTGGTAAATTCCTTCTGTTTCCTCGTAAACCGGACTGTCTGGAAAACATTGCAATATTTCCATAGTCAAATGTTTATCTATTCTTTTTCTCTGTCCTTCTAAATATATTTCTTTCATCATATCTCTTTCTCATACTTTCTTAATATAGAGAAAAGGAACTGACTCTGCATTTGCAGGACAGTTCCTTTTCTTTTACATGCAAAGGTTTTATTTGTTTTGATGGTAATATTCTTCCACCCCGTCGAAAAAAGCCTGAATATTATCCCAGCTTGAAAGAGGGGGAATATCACACCCGGAAGAAATAATGAAATTTGGATAGGAGCTGCATTTTTCTAAAAGCTCCATGGTCGCCTCTTTTACTTTGTCAGGCGTACCATTTCTGAAATATCCTGCCGGATCCAAATTTCCCATTATAAGAAGTTCACAAGGCGCTTTTTGCAGCATTTCTTCCATATCTATGGAGTTCCCAAAATGCAGTACCTTACAGCCATTCTTTGAAATAGAATCAATCTGCTGAATGGTACAGTTCCCACAATTATGATAAATCACAATAAAATCATCCGTCTGGGTTGCGTCTACTATTTTCTTTACATAGGCACTGGAAAATTCTTCTTCAAGAGCGGGGGAAAGCAAACCTGCCAGAGGCTCTGCCATCACAACTCCATTTGCTCCTGCTGCTTTATATGCATTAATATAATTAATCAGGAAACCGGAAGCTTTTTCCAAAACTGTATGTACCATATCCGGCTCATCATAGCAATAAATCATTGCCTCTGTAACGTCCATCAGGCGCCCTGCCAGAGAAAAAGGGCCAATCACACCTGCAAACACAGGTCTGTCTTCTATAAGTTTTACCGCTTTCTCAATAGCGTCTACATAAATCTGGGTTCTTCCTGCTCCTATTTCGGGGATTTCCAATGCTTCTGCCTCTTCTTCGCTGTTCACAATACTTCCAATAATTGTCGGAACCTCATCATCAGCAAAACGCACAGAAGAACCAAACGCCTCTGCCTCCAGAGAAAGATCCATCATACTGACAGAAGCCAATGCTTCTGGTGTAGAATCTGCCACTATTTTCATAGCTTCTGCCTGCAGGTCACTGGAACTTACCAGTTCCTTTACTGTAATTCCCATTTTTTGAATAGCAGGAAAAGATAGCACCAAAAATCCCTTTTTTTCCTTTGTATTTTTCAGCTCTTCAACCCATTTTTTCATATCCTGTTTCATAGGTTTTTCTCCTTTTCTTTACGCTGCTGTTACTGCGCGTTTTGCCACTTCTGCTGCCGTTGCTGCATCAGGGGTATAATAATCTGCGCCAATTTCTTCTGCAAATTCTTCGTTTACCGGTGCGCCGCCAACCATAACAATATATTTATCTCTTACATTTTTTTCTTTTAATAAATCAATATTTTCTTTCATTTTTCCCATGGTAGTAGTAAGGAGTGCAGACATACAGATAATATCTGCGTTTTCCTCCTCTGCTTTCTGAAGGAAGGTTTCCGGAGCCACGTCAATTCCAATATCCACCACGTCAAAGCCTGCACCTTTTAACATCATTACTACCAGGTTTTTTCCAATATCATGCAAATCGCCCTGCACAGTCCCCACAATTGCTTTTCCAATCGGTTCATTTCCAACCTCAATAAGCTTTGGTTCCAAAATAGACAGCCCTGCATTCAAAGCTCTGGCTGCTACCAGCACCTCTGGTACAAATACTTCATTTCTTTTAAATCTTCCTCCGATAACTGTCATTCCTGAAAGCAAACCTTCATTTAAAATATCTTTTGGATTTACTCCTTCTTCCAAAGCCTGCTGTACCAATGCTTTTACATTCTTGGCTCTTCCTTTTTGTAAATATTCTGAAATTTCATTTAAAATAGACATGATTTTTCCTCCTGTATTTTCATGTAACTGCTTAGTTTTTAGCCTGGTGCCTCTTTTGGGCATTTTCAATCTGAACCTTCATCATGGTTTTTCCGTCCAGTGGATAGAATTTCATCGAAATCAGGGAAACCACATGACACACCGCCGGAATCACAAACATACAGATTAACAGGGTTGTCCTTAGGGTTCCTTCTGCCGGAACATTTGGTGTGATAACCTTATCCCCATATCCGGCAATGGCAAGAGCTACTCCTAAAATGAAGGTACTCAAAGAAGAAACAAATTTATCTGCAAAGGAAAAGAGGCTTCCTACCATTCCCGGAATATATCTTCCGGTTCTGTACAATTCATAATCTGCACAATCTGCAATCATCGGATTTGACAAATAAACCGATACTGTTGCTGCTGCTCTTTCCAGCATAATCATAATCAGCAGTGGCATTCCGTAATTTGCATCTGGACGTAAAAGCAAAATTCCACCAATGCAGATTAAAGAACATACATTGGAAATCACATAAATTTTTTTCATGCCTTTCTTTCTGGCAATAATCGGTCCTACTGTAGATGCGAGAATCGTAGGAATAATTGCTGCTGTTGCCAGTGTTCCCTGCAAGGAACTGTTTACCAGAATATTGGCATAAAAATATACTACTGTAGAATTGTAAATCATCCAGCCGATTTTCTCTGTATTTGCAGAAATCATAAGATAGCGAAGTCCTTTGTTTCCAACCAGAATCCTTCCGAATTCTTTAAAGGAAAATTTAGCATCATTCTTCTGACCAAAACCAAAGTATTCTGTTCTGTCTTTTTCCCAAATTCCCAAGATAGCAAGCACAGTAAAAAATATCTGAATTCCTACTGCAATAAACACGATCTTCTGCCATACAACAGGATTTAAAAGTCCGCCCTCATATTTTGGTGCCAGCATAGTTGTCAGGAAAAAGCTCAGTCCTGCATTCACCAAAGAAGAAGCAATACTGTCGGAAATTGTAAAGACAGGTCTTTGTTCCGGGTCATTTGTAATCGCAGTTTGTCCACCCTTAGTAACACAGGTCTGACATGTATATCCAATAACATACAATGCATAAAATCCAATGATATAAATCAACTTTGCCACAGACGGAAGTGTGCTGGGACAAAAGAAGATTGCTATCATAGACACATTCATAATGACAGAACCAATCACCATATAAGGTCTGTATTTACCAAATTTTCCATCTGTCTTATCTATCAGGAATCCTACAATAGGGTCTGTAAGTGCATCAAAAACCCTCATGCCTGTGGCAATTCCCCCCACCAGTACAGACGCCATTCCTAAAATATTTTGTGTAAAAACCATAAAAAATGCCATCATGGCTAAATTTGTATTTGTTGCAGAATTGTTAAAAGAAAAAAATACAACCTGCCACAATTTTGCTCTGTTAATGTCTTTTTTATTATTTTCCATTACTCTTCCCAAATCCTTTTCTTATTCGTATTTTGCTGCTGCCCTAGCTCCCTTTAATAAAGCCTTTACATTTTCCAAAGGTGTTCCTACTTCCAGATAATCGGAACATGCAAATATATAGTGGCCGTTTTTCTTACCTGTCATCATTTGTTTATATGCCCTCTCTTCTACCTGCTCCGGTGTTGCCTCTTTCAAGAAATGTACCTGGTCGAAATTTCCGGACAGAATTAAATCCTCTCCAAAATATTCCTTGGCTTCTGCCAAAATGCTATCTCCCTGAGGAGCTTCTGCAACCGTTTCCCATACTGTAATCCCCAGTTTTTTATATTCAGGATAAAGAACCTTGGCATTTCCACAATTGTGATAAATCGTAGGTTTGCCTGCTTTTATCAAAACATCTAAAGCTCTTCTTTCATAAGGAAGCACATATTCATCAAAATAATCGGCTCCCATAATCGCACCATTTGCAATATTTCCCTGAATGCCCACAGCATCAAAGGCACTTTTTGCATAAATTTCATGTTCCTCTGCAACCATGTCTGTAAAGAAATTCATATATTCTTCATAATATTCCTCATCTGCCAGCGCATCACAAAGCATGTCTTGTACATTCATGTAAGTAGAAACCAGATTATAAACACCCCCAATAGACCATGGACATGTAATTCCCAAATCACCTACTTCTTTTCTTGCAATTTCGCCCTGTTGGATAATATATTCCTCATCTTCTTTTGAATGTTTTGGACAATTTTTCTTAAAGGCAGCAAAATCCTCTTCGTCTTTGATTAAGTATTCCACTGTGCTGAAGTGAATACCTGTCAGTATATTCTCATTATAAGGAGCTGCTTCTACCTGTTCCATAGTTCTTTCTGGAGTTACAATCCGGGTTCTTCTGACATAGTTATCTCCTTCTCTTGCTTCCTTTACAGATACCTGCCAGTTTTCTTCGCTTCTTTGTAAAAAATATGGGATTGCATTAATATATTGTCTGGTAATCAGATCAAATCCCAGCTCTTTTGCCAACTGGACAGCGTCATAAAGTCTGCTGGTATCTTTCTTATCAAAATAGTAAGAAAGATACTCCTCCTGTACAAACGGGCTTACCGGTACCTCATCCGGTATTTCTCCTCTTAATACACATAATAATCGTTCTCTTGCGTTCATTTTCTGTTCTCCTCTCTTATAAAACTTTTAATGTTTTTCATTTCTTCTTCTGTCATTGGTTTGTTTGTGGTATGTTCCATATTCCGGTTTTCTGTAATTAAAACCTTGCTTTGTTCTGTCAGAATAAGTACATGAGGTTCTCCGCATTCCACCATATACATCTTATCCTGTTCCAGCCTTTGCTTTTTTAATTGTCCGTCTTGCTGCTGTACGACAAGGTATCCTGTTCCCTGCAATAACGTAAATGTTTCCTGTGAGTCCATATGCATACCCCATTGAGTTGCAGCCCTCATACCATTTACAGCCTCTTCATACACGTGATAAGCAATTCTCCAGTTCTCACTTTCAAACAGCACACCAAATCCCTTTTTCCCTTCTAAGCTATATTCTTTCATCGCTCCCTCCATTTTTATAACGTTTTTCTATATTGTTTTACTAAAACGTTTTATTTATTTTAAGAATATACTCCATTTTCTCTTTTGTCAATAAGTTGTTTTATTTTCTACACTTGTGTTAAATATAGCTTCTCTGATTTATTAAATTTGCACAAAAAAAAACTGGATAACCTTTTTACAAAAATTATCCAGTATCAAAACTTTGCCCTGATTGTTTGTTTTTTATGAAATATAAAAAGAATAATTATTTTTCATCACAATTCCCACAGGCAGATAAATATTTTTCTCTTCCAATTCTGAGCTTGCTAAATAACGGTAAAGAACCTCCACCGCTTCCCTTCCCTGCTCCACTGTTGATTGATAAATAGATGCCTTAATAATTCCTTTTTGAAAATATTCCTCCAATTCATAAAATACGTCTGTCCCAATAAGGCACACATCCGTACGATTCATTTCCTCTAAGACCTTACATATAGAATAGGTATTTCGTGCCGTGCAGGAAAAAATACCCGCTATAGATTCCTCCTGAAGCAGCTTGCGGCAAGGGTCAGCAATTTCATTGCTGCCGAATCCTTCTACTAAAAGCAAACGTCTGGAATCACCATGTTTTTTTTCATATTCAAGAAAACCTTCTGCATAGTTTCTATTGCTGTATATTCCTTTATTTCCAGTCAAAACTATGATTTTTCCGTCCTTTTTTTCACACACTAAATCCAGAAATTCAGCGGCCAATGCCCCTGCAATCTCATGTTTGATTCTCAGGCTGCAAAGACAGCCATGCTTTTCACTATAACTTGAAACAGCAACTACCATAATTCCCTGTTTTTGAAAACGCCTTACCCACATTCCGGTTTCATCATCATCGACTACTGTCACGATGCCTCCAACCTCTCTTAAATCAGAATCAAATAATTCCTGCAGTGCTAAGGAAATTTTACTCAAACCATATTCAGATTCTATATAACGAAATTCCACTTTATATTCTTTCAGCTTTTCTGCTGCTTCTTTAACACCTTTCCAAATTCCCCTGAAAAAAAATCTTTCATCGCCTTCACACTTTGGCAATACCACCACAATCACCATTGGTTTACGGTTCATAGACGCCGCCACTGTATTAATCTGGTAATTTGTCCGTTCAATCTCAGCCAGCACTCTCTGTCTGGTTTCTTCCCCTACTCCTTCTTTTCCATAAATCACCCGGTGTACAGTTCCTAAAGATACCCCTGTATTCTGTGCAATTTCTTTAATCGTTACTTTTTTATTTTTCATATAATCCTCCAGACTTCCACCTTAAAACGGTGTCCCATCCAAATCATACGGTGTGCACTGGTACACGTAATAATTCAGCCAGTTGGTATACAGATTATTCGCATGAGATCTCCACAAAAGCAAAGGTTTATTCTCTGCATTATCCCCAGGATAATATCCTTTTGGCATATCAATGGGCAGACCTTTTCCTAAATCCCTCTTATACTCTCCGTCCAGAGTAACACGGTCATATTCCGGATGCCCCATGACGAAAATCTGCCTTCCCTCTTTTGCCATAGCCAGAAATACTCCTGCCTCTTCGGACTCTGCCAGCACCGTAAGTTCCGGACAGTTATGGATATCTTCTGCACGAACCTCTGTGTGACGGGAATGCGGCGCCAGAAACACATCATCAAATCCACGTACCAGAGGAATTTTCCGGTTCTGCACCTTATGGGCAAAAAGCCCAAACACTTTATGATCCATCTGATGTTTTTGCAGACCATAATGATAGTACAGTCCTGCCTGGGCTGCCCAGCACAGGTAAATCGTAGAGGTCACATTATGTTTGCTCCACTCCATAATTTCTTTCATTTCTTCCCAGTAATCCACCTCTTCAAACTCCATCTGTTCTACCGGTGCTCCTGTAATGATCATCCCATCAAACTTGTGGGCTTTTACTTCCTCAAAGGTCTGATAAAATTTGTTTAAATGGCTGGTAGCTGTATTCTTGGCTGTATGGCTGCTGACCATCATAAAAGAAACATCTACCTGTAAAGGCGTATTAGACAGAGAACGCAGAAGCTGCAGCTCTGTTTCCTCCTTTAATGGCATCAGGTTTAAAATCAAAATCTGTATAGGACGAATATCCTGATGCACAGCTCTTTTTTCGTCCATAACAAAAATATTTTCCTTTTCCAGAATCTCCTTTACAGGCAAATCACTCTGTATTTTAATCGGCATTTCTTTCTTCCTTTCTGTTTCATTTTTCTTTTACATTAAAGGTGCAAACATACGAAGCACCTTTCCAATGACACGCATGTACAGCTTTTGCTTCTTATAATCTGCTGCCTGCATTTTCATACATTTTTTCAGCGTATCCTGGAAATCCCGCTCTATGGCAGCAATCTGGGAATTTTCATACAAAAAAGCTCCGCACTCAAAATGATGGAACAGGCTTCTGTAATCCAGATTAATGGTTCCTACCACTGCCTTTGCATCATCTGCCACAAATACCTTTGCATGTACAAAGCCCGGCTCATATTCATAAATCTTCACACCAGCTTCCAAAAGTTCATTGTAATATGTTTTTGCCACTGCAAAAGCATAGATTTTATCCGGTATATGAGGCATAATAATAGATACGTCAATACCTCTCTTTGCCGCATACGTCAGCGCCATAATCATTTCATAGTCCAGAATCAGATACGGCGTCATGATATGTACATAATGCTGAGCAGTATTTAAAATATCCAGATACACCTTTTTTCCCACGCGTTCCTTACCGTAAGGGCTCACTTCATAAGGTATGACAAAGCCATCATTGGCCATGGAAAACTCCTCCGGAGTTTTGTATTTCAAATACTCTTCTTCTTTTGTTTCTGTTACATTCCACATTTCCAGAAACATGTAGGTAAAACGTTCCGCAGCCTTTCCCTTCAGCCGCACAGCTGTGTCCTTCCAGTGTCCAAAGCGCACCTTCCTGTTAATGTATTCGTCTGCCAGATTCGTTCCTCCGGTAAAGGCAACCTTACCGTCAATCACCATAATCTTTCTGTGATCCCGGTTGTTGTAATAAGTGGAGAAAATTGGCCTGATGGGTGCAAACATCTTGCACTGAATTCCTTCTGCCTGTAGCACCTTGGGGTAAAAATACGGCAACAGTGCCAATACGCACATGCCGTCATACATAACCCGGACCTCCACGCCGCTCTTTGCCTTCTCTTTCAGAATTTCCAGAATGCTGTTCCACATTTCTCCTTCTTCCACAATAAAAAACTCCAGGAAAATAAATTTTTCAGCTTTTTTCAGTTCTTCCAGCATATCCTCAAACTGATAATCCCCCAGAGGATAATAGGTCACCTGCGTGTGATCATAGACCGGACAATTATCGTACTCTTCCATATAGTCTGCAAAATGCCCCATCTGAGGATTTTTCTCCTTTAAACGCGCCTTGACAGCTATATTCTGAGGTGCATACTGCTTTGTATAGGCAGACAGACTCCGCAGACGGCGAAACAGCATTTTCGTTCCCAACTGAGTATCCACATAAATATAGAACAAAGCCCCAAATACAGGGAAAATAATCAGGGGCAGCATCCACACCAGCTTAAATTCCGGACTTCCGCTGCTGTTAAACAAATGCAGTACCACACTGACACTTAAAATCACAAAAATCAAATAAAAAATATAACTGTATTCCCTAAGCCACACATAGATAGAGGTAAGAAGGGCAAACTGAATCAAAAAAGCCAGCACCACAATCAGCGTTCTTCCAAAAATAATGGTTTTTACACCCTTCATTCCCTTTTTCTTAATTTCGCTTGTTTTTATCATAGGTTTTTCACTCTCCTGACAATTTCAGAAAATCTGCTTCTGCTAAAATCGGTATTCCCAGTTCCTTAGCCTTTTTATTTTTAGAAGAATTAGAGGTTGTATCATTGTTAATCAGAAAATCCGTCTTTTTTGTCACACTTCCTGTCACCTTTCCACCTCTTTGTTCAATATATTCCTTCAATTCTGCTCGATTGGAAAAATGACTCACGCTTCCGGTAATGACAAACTGCTTTCCGTCCAAAGAAAGATTTTCCTCCCGTTTCACTTCTTCCAGTTCCAGATGTGACAGCAGATGCTTTAATTTTCTTATGTTTTCCTCATCTGCAAAATAGTCTGTGCAGGCCTTTGCAATCACAGGGCCGATTCCTTCAATGGCGCTGATATCCTCTGCAGAAGCCTTTATCAGCCGTTCCATGTCATACTGAAACTCTTTACAGATAAGTTTTGCATTTGCCAGTCCGATATTAGCAATTCCCAGACTGTACAAAAGGCGGGGCATGGTTGTATGCCGGGCTGCTTCCAGGCTTGCCATAAGATTTTCAAAGGATTTTTCCCCAAATCCTTCCATTTTAATAATCTCGTCCTTATACCTGTCTATCTCAAAAATATCTCCAAAATCCTTGATAAAGCCCTTTAAAATAAATTTTTCCAGGGTTGCCTCAGAAAGCCCGTCAATGTTCATGGCATCTCTGCTGACAAACAGGGTAAAGGATTTAATTTTTTTTGCCTGACATTGGGGATTCATACAGTACAGAACCTCTACGTCATTAGTTTTCTGTACTCTTGCCTCTTTTTTGCACACAGGACAGGTATTGGGAATTTTCAGGTTTCTGCTTCGGGTCAGATTTTCCGCAATCTGAGGGATAATCATATTTGCCTTATACACCTGTATTTTATCTCCGATTCCCAGCTCCAGCTCTTTCAAAATACTGATATTGTGAACACTGGCACGGCTCACTGTAGTTCCCTCCAACTCCACAGGGTCAAAAATCGCCACGGGATTAATCAGGCCTGTCCTTGATGGACTCCACTCAATTTCCCGAAGAGTGGTTTCCCGAAGCTCGTCCTTCCACTTAAAGGCATAAGCATTTCTTGGAAATTTAGCAGTGCTTCCCAGAGAATCTCCGTAAGCAATATCATCATACAAAGCCACCAGACCGTCTGAAGGAAAATCATTTTCTCCTACCTGATAAGCAAAATAATCCATGGCTTTATCCAGAGTTGCCCCTGTCACTGCCCGATATTCTACCACCTCAAAGCCCTGCTCCTTCAGCCATAAAAACTGCTGCTCTCTGGAATTTTTAAAATCCACACCCTCTGCCTTTACCAGAGAAAATGCGTAAAAATTCACATTTCTTTTTGCAGTAATTTCATTATTCAACTGGCGCACAGAACCACTGCACAGGTTTCTGGGGTTTTTGTATCTGGCATCAATATCTTCAATCTGTGCATTAATCCTCTCAAAATCAGAATAGGTAATAATCGCTTCTCCCCGCAGCACCAGCTCACCCTTATATCCTATCTGCAGGGGAATATTTTTAAACACTCTTGCATTGTTGGTAATAACCTCGCCCACAGTTCCATTTCCTCTGGTAACTGCCTTTAACAGTTTTCCATCCCTGTAAGTCAGCACAATCGTAAGACCGTCCAGTTTCCAGGAAAGCAGGGTCTTATGTTCTCCCATAAACTGGCGCAGCGCCTCGATATCCTTTGTCTTATCCAAAGAAAGCATAGGCGTTTCATGTGCTTCCTTAGGCAGCTCCTCCAGCGCCTCATATCCCACAGAAACTGTGGGACTTCCTGCCAGAGTGATGCCTGTCTTAGCTTCTAATGCTGCCAGCTCATCATACAGCTTATCATATTCAAAATTGCTCATGATTTCCCGGTCTTCCTGATAATATGCCTTCGCAGCTTCTGTCAGAAGAGGAATCAGCTCTTTCATTCTCTGCATGTTATCCATTTTTCTTTAAACCTCCGTTTTTGCCTGCTTTTCCTGTTTTCTTTTTCCATGAGGAAGGGGTTCTGTATTTACCTGCATTTTTCACAGGCTTTCCCCCTGCATATCTTTCCTTCTCTCTTCCCTCTTGTCTTGATTTTTGACTCTTTTCCAGAAGCTTATGCAATTCGGACAGTTCCTCCTGTGTTGCCTCCCGATATTGCCCTACCGGAAGTTCTCCCAGTTCCAGATTCATAATGCGAACTCTTTTCAGCCGCTTCACCTCATATCCCAGATATTCACACATACGTCGTATCTGGCGATTCAAGCCCTGGGTCAGCACAATGCGAAATTCCGTATTTCCCACACGCTCTGCCAGACATTTTCTGGTAACAGTTCCCAAAATAGGAACCCCCTCTCTGATTTTCCGCATAAATTCTTCTGTCACTGGCTTATTCACAGTCACTACATATTCCTTTTCATGGAAATTTCCTGCTTTCATCAGCTCCTGCACCAAATCTCCCTGATTGGTCAGAAGCAAAAGCCCCTCTGAATCCTTATCCAGCCTGCCAGCATAATAGACACGCAGAGGATAATTCACATAAGAAATCACATTTTTCTTTACCCGCATGTCTGCAGTACACTCAATTCCTCTGGGCTTATGAAAAAGCAGAAGCACTTTTCTTTCCTGCCTCTGAATTTCTTTTCCATCTATGCATATACGGTTATGCTCCTCCACCTGACTTCCCAGCATGGCAGGCTTTCCGTCAATGGAAACTCTCCCCGATTCCACCAGCCGGTCCGCCTCCCTCCTGGAGCATACCCCTGCATCACTCAAAAATTTATTTAAACGCATATTTTCCCTCATTCTTATCAATCTGCAGCAGCAAGCCGATAGTTCTTATCGGCTTGAATTGCACAACGTGCAATTATTATACCATATTTCCCCCTCCAAAGGAAAGTTTTCTTGGGAAGCGGTTGCTATTTTCCACGGATTCAAGTTATAATAGTAAGGAAAACAAAAATTTCTACAGACAAAAGAGGAGATCTCATGAAGATAACAAAAAAAGGTGTTTTTCTTACTGTGTTTATCCTTCTTCTAGGCGGATTTCTTATTTTGGCTCCTTCTTATACTTTTGTGGCAGTGAAAAATATGATGACAGCACATGAAAACAGAGAAGAAGCTTTAAAAGAAGACCACTGGGTTTATAATCAGACAGGGCGACGCTATGTTTACCACGATGGTTCTGTCATTCAAAATGACAGCAAGGTGCTGGACAATGTCACTTATTATTTTGACGCAAAAGGCTATGTCAAAACCGGATGGGTACAGGACAAGGGCAAGCTTTTTTACCGAAGCCCTGACGGTTCTCCTGTTTCCGGCTGGTTTGAAGACGAAAACGGGAAATATTATCTGGAAAAAGACGGTTCCCCAAAAATTGGCTGGGCAGACATTGATAAGAAAAAATATTACTTCCAGAGCAACGGCGCTATGGCAACCGGCATGATGGAAATTGAAGGAAAGCAGCATTTCTTCCATGAAGACGGCAGTGTATCCTCAGGCTGGACGGACTACGAAGGAAAGAAATATTACTGTGATGACACCGGTGCTTTCACACTTGGCTTTAAGGATATTGATGGCAAAACCTATTTCTTCCGGGAGGACGGTACCATGGCTACCGGCTGGATTACAAACGGCAAGGCTCGCTACTATATGAAGGAAGACGGTTCTAAAGTAACCAATGCATGGATTGAAGAAGAAGGACAGAAGCATTTTGTAGACAAGGATGGCAAAGAATTAAAAGGCTGGATTACTGTAAGCGGTAAAAAATACTTTATTAATGATGACGGTATTCTGGCAGATTCCGGCTGGCTGAAGCAGGATAATAAATGGTATTTTATCGATAAAGATGGCAGTTCCAGAACCGGACTTTTCCAGGAAAGCGGCAAGTGGTATTTCTTGACTTTGGAAGGTGAATTAAAAAACGGCTGGGTAGAACAAAACGGCAAAAAATACTATCTTGCAAACTCACAGCTTATGACAGGCTGGAGAAAAATCGACAATAAACAGTATTATTTCAATGAGGACGGTACCATGGCTACCGGTTGGATTACCATTGATGGCAAGTCCTATTTTCTGAAAGAGGACGGAAGCCTGGATTCCAAGGCAGTGAAAAAATAGCCAAAGAGAGAACCTTTACTTTTGGGGTCAGGGTTCTCTCTTTTCTGTTCTTCGCCATGATTTTTGTTTTACAGAAAGTTTCCAAAACGCAAAACACCGACAGGTTATTATCCCTGTCGGTATCCATGTCTTTTCTTCAATTTCACATTACTTTTATCTTACTGCAGCAAATCTGCATATATATAAGCTTCCTGTCCTTTATACTCAACCTTAATCCAGCCATCTGAACTGTTTTCCAGTTTCTTCACCTGTTCTCCGGCTTCCAGTCTTCCTAATATCTGTGAACTGGTATTGGCATCAGCTCGGACATTACAACTCTCCTTTGCAGTAAGCATATCTCCATTATCTGCCATCTGCGCTGTGTTGACTTCCTGACCCAGCTTTTCCTCAAATGCCTTTAACTCTGCATCTGATGCAATTGCCTCATTCAGCTTTTTCTCTACTTCTTCAATCAGAACCACAACCTCTTTTTCCTGTCTGGTCTTTTCAATACATTCCTGAACCTCGGCATCGCTGCTATCATTGTGAATCCTGTATTCTCCGTCCTTGTCCTTGTAAACATAAAGTTCTGACAAGCCCGGCGCTGCTGTCTTTATGTCCTTAAACTTCAAATCATAGGAGGCAAAAACAACGTAACTGTCTTTCTCCAGTCCCAGTTTGGTATAAACCACAACATTTTCATAGCTTTCGATATAGGATGCACTGTTTACCTTTGCCTCATCTGTGGAACTAAAATTGTCAGTCAGCGCCTTCATCTTGGTGACATCTTTCTGTCCCCATGCTGTATAAAAGGACTCAATCAGGGCATTTACTTCAGGGTATGCATTCTTTTCAAGAGCATTCTCATCTTCCTGTTTGGCAGGCTTTTCTTCCTTTGCCTTATCGGAAGCTGTGGAATCTTTCTTTTGCTCTGTCTTTTTTTCCGTATCCTTTGCTTTTCCTTCAGAGGAACCGCCGGTCAAAGCCCGGATTCCGAAAAACAATACGACAAGAACAAGCAGAATTGCCAGACCCAGAAGAATATACCTCAGATTATCTGAGAGCCATTCTCTGAAATTGTCTAACATATCTTTCCTCCTTATATTCCCTTATCCTTATGCTCTCCCCAAAGCACGAAACACACCCGGAGGGAATCGAACCCCCGACACGTGGTACCGGAAACCACTGCTCTATCCCCTGAGCTACGAGTGCCTGTGATTGTTACATCTTGGTTATCATACCACACATTTTCCAAAATGTAAAGACCTCTACTCATTTTTGGGATATGCCGTCCCATTTTCTGCAAAAACAGGACGGTCCTCCCCACTTCTACATCATAAGCGCCTCCTTTTCCCTGTCATAATAATAAACTTCATAGGAAAGAATCTCCTCCTCTTCTACCTGGTTTTCATTGACTTCTTTTACCATTCGCTTTAATTCCATACGGGAATACTGTCCCATATCCGGAACCAGAATACATTCATGAACACTGCTTGGCAGGATATAGAAATTGTTTCTCAAAAGGCCTGCAATATGCTTTAAGGCATGGGGATAGAGGATAACCGCTGCCCCAAAGTATTTTTCTTTGTTGGTAAGCACATACATCAACTCATCTCTTTTAAAGGACGCTGGGTCATTGCCGCTGAGTTCTGCTATCAGGGCTTCCATGCCCTGCAGCGTATAAGGCAGCTTTTTACCGGCATTTACCACAGCGTCCTCCAAAAGGCGGTGTTTGGTAATCCCCCAGTTTTCCAGATTAGCGTCCCGAATTAAAACCGTGGCGCCGTGAAAGCTGCCGCCCTCTACACGGTAATAAAAGACCACTGCCAAATCCAGATATTTTATATGAGGCATCTTTTCCAGACGCTTCTCATTCATTTTGTAATTAATCAATTTATAGTAAATATTTTTTCTGGCAATTCCATAATCCTCAAAATCCTTGAGAGAAAAATCCACAGCATTTCTCTGCTCCTCCTCAAATTCCAAAATTTCCTCTGCCAGCTCTTCCATAGAATCCCCATTTTCCCACTTTTTGTAAAATTCCGCCGGGTAGAACATAGGCGCCATACTGCTGTCTTCCCTGTGAATCATCAGTCCGTCTAACATCACCCCATTGTTTTTCTCAATTTTACGCAGAGAAACCTTTGTCTTATCCCCGGCCATTTCCTTTACAGCCTGTAAAAGCTCTTTTTTAAATGTTTCATACCCCATAGTGCATATTCCTTTCTTTGTTTGATTTCTATAAATCAGCGTGGGAAATACACCTGGACAAACTTTCCCCGCTGCTTTATACACTTTTTGTTTTGCATTTTACCTTGCGTGTGGAAAATCCTTCACGAATGTGTGTGAAATTCATAAAAATAAGAAATGTAAATAGAATTTTAAATTTTATTTCTTTACTGCCATGCCGACAGCACCAGAAAAACTTCTGATGTCTGCCGACACAGCCTGTTTTCATAAAACTGTCCCTTTTGTCTTTTATGTGGCTTATACTCTGGACAGATATTCTCCTGTTCTTGTGTCGATTTTAATTACATCGCCCTGGTTTACGAACAGAGGTACATATACAGTAGCGCCTGTTTCTACAGTAGCAGGTTTTGTTGCCCCCTGTGCTGTGTTTCCGGCAAATCCCGGCTCTGTATCTGTGATTTCCAGTTCTACGAATAATGGCGGTTCAATCGCGAATACGCTTCCGTTATAAGAACATACTTTTACGTTTTCGTTCTCTTTTACGAATTTCAGAGAATCGCCTACAGTATCCTGGCTGATAGCAATCTGATCATAAGTTTCATTGTTCATGAAGTTATAGAGATCGCCGTCATTGTATAAATACTGCATATCCACACGTTCAATACGAGCCTGTGGGAATTTTTCAGTTGGTCTGAAAGTTTTTTCAATAATTCCACCACTGATAACATTTTTTAATTTTGTTCTAACGAATGCAGCACCTTTACCTGGTTTTACATGCTGGAATTCCATAATCTGTACTACGTTACCATCAATTTCCAGTGTAAGACCGTTTTTAAAATCGCCTGCTGATATCATAATGATATTCCTCCTTATTTCGTCCATTGGGAAAACCCGTGTTTTTTCCACTGTACTTCATTTTATAATACATTGAAGCAATTTTCAACTGTTTTTTCGCTTTCTTTGCTCTTTCTTATAAAAATACAGGACGATTTTCTCCAGTTTTCTCTTTAATACAATCTGAATCTCTTCTTTTGGGTGAATAGGCTTTACCAGAATATTATAAATCCCGGTTCTCTTTGCCCCATACACATCAGTAAAAAGCTGGTCGCCCACAAATACCGTGTTCTCAAGTGTGGTTCCCATCAACTCCATGGCCTTCCGATAATTTTTCCGTGAAGGCTTATGGGCATTTTCAATAAAGTACACCTGAATATTTCTGTTAAAGGAGCTGACACGCTCATACTGATTATTCGACAGCAAACAACACTGAAAGCCTGTGTTTTTCAGCCTTTTAAACAGAGCCTCTGCCCTCTCATCTGCCGGCTCTCCATGAGGAACCAGTGTATTATCAATGTCAAAAATAACTCCTCTGTACCCATTTTTGTAAAGAGCTTCAAAATCTATGAGATAAGTAGAATCCAGATATTCATCTGGAAAAAATTTCCGAAACATACTTTCTTCCTTTCCTGTACCTGCTGGATAAAGCAGGGTGTTTTCTCTATGGTAACAGGTACAGGCAGGGTTTGTCAAATTATCTATCTTCTGTCCTTTAAAGGCTCATAAGTCTGCTCTTCCAGTACGTTTTTATAAGCCGGACGGATAATTTTATCTGTGTTAATCAGTTCCTCCATGCGGTGTGCGCTCCAGCCCACAATACGGGCAATGGCAAACATAGGAGTATACAACTCTAACGGCAGTCCCAGCATACTGTAAACAAAGCCGCTGTAAAAGTCCACGTTGGCGCTGACCCCCTTATAAATACGGCGTTCTCTTGCGATTACCTCCGGGGCCAGACGCTCTACTTTAGCATAAAGCTCGTAGTCCTTCATTCTGCCTTTTTCCTCAGCAAGCTGGCGGACAAATTTCTTGAAAATCTGGGCTCTGGGGTCGGAAATGGAGTAAACAGCATGCCCCATACCATAAATCAGTCCCCGTTTATCAAAGGCTTCTTTATGTAATAATTTTGTCAGATAATCCACAATCTCCTCTTCATCTTCCCAGTCCTTTAAAGTTTCCTTCATATCCTGGAACATACTGACCACCTTAATATTGGCGCCACCGTGCTTTGGTCCCTTCAGGGAACCAAGGGCAGCTGCTATGGCAGAATAAGTATCCGTGCCAGAAGAAGATACCACATGCGTAGTAAAGGTGGAGTTATTTCCTCCGCCATGTTCCATATGCAGTACCAGAGCCAAATCCAGAATTTCTGCTTCCAGAGATGAGTATTTTTTGTCAGGACGCAACATCAGCAGAATATTCTCTGCGGTAGACAGATTTTTTTCAGGATTATGGATATAAAGACTGTCGTCCAGATTGTAATGTTTATGTGCCTGATAGCCATATACGGAAAGCATGGGAAAAACACTGATAAGATTAATGCACTGGCGCAGAACATTGGGAAGGGAAATATCTTCCGGATTTTCATCATAGGAATACAGAGTCAGCACACTTCTGGAAAGAGTGTTCATCATATCTCTGCTGGGTGCTTTCATAATCACATCCCGGACAAAGTTTGTGGGAAGTGTTCTCTGTGTTGCCAGAATCCTGCAGAAGTCCTTCAATTCTTCCTGATTGGGCAGACGTCCGAATAAAAGCAGATACGTTGCTTCCTCAAAACCGAAACGTTTTTCGTCCAGAAAGCCCTTGGTTAAATCCTCCACATTAATTCCCCGGTAATACAACTCGCCTTCACAGGGAACCTCTTCACCGTCAATCACTTTTTTTGAAACAATATTGGAAATCTGGGTCAGACCTGCCAAAACGCCCTTTCCGTTAATATCACGAAGTCCCCTCTTGACATCGTATTTCGGATACAGGGACGCGTCGATCCGGCTGTTTTCTTTACAGATTTCTGTAAGCATTTCAATTTCCGGAGTAACATTCATATTAAAATCAGACATTTTGATTCCCCCTTATCTTTTTTCACTTTAGCGTGATAATATTTTACCACACAGATAAGGGGGGTGACAAGAAAATTTTTTGTTAAATTTTTCTGAATTGTTTCTTTATTTGAACTTTTATTACTTGAGATTTAATTTTGCCAGGGCATCGGCAAACGCATTGTTTATCGGCTCCTGGGCTTCTTTTTTCTGTTTGTTCAGATAGCGCTGTACGTCCTTTTTGCTGACACCTGCGCCTTCTTTTTCTCTTCTTTGCCGGAAGCTGGAAAGCTTTTCCTTGTATCCGCAGGTATTACAGATAAAGGTATCTTCTTTCCCTTTTACATACATCTCCATTTTTCTGTGGCAGTTGGGGCATCTGGCATTGGTTAGCCTGGAAATCGTTTCTCTATGTCCGCATTCTCTGTCCTGGCAGACCAGCATTTTACTGTTTTTACCGTTTACGGACAACATACGTTTACCACACACCGGACATTTGGTATTCGTCAGATTATCGTGGCGGAAGGTTCCCTCTCCAGTCTTGATTTCCCGGATAATCTCCTCTGTATAACCCCGGATTTCTGTGAGGAAACGATCTTTTTTCAGTTTGCCTTTGGCAATATCAGAGAGCTTCATTTCCCAGTCTGCCGTAAGCTCCGGCTTCTTCAAATCCTCAGGAACCAGCTCTAAAAGCTGTTTCGCCTTAGAGGTCAGATAAAGATCGTTTCCTCTTTTTTCCATCAAAAAGGTATGGAACAGTTTTTCAATAATATCCGCCCTTGTGGCAACGGTTCCCAAACCGCCTGTTTCCCCCAGGGTTTTTGCTGCTTTTGCGTCTGCATGTTCCAGATATTTCACCGGATTTTCCATTGCAGACAAAAGTGTTGCCTCGGTAAAAGGCGCAGGGGGCTTCGTCTTGCCTAAAGTCAGTTCCGTTCTCTCGATTTTCAGTTTTTCTCCTTCTTTTAAATCTGAAAGTTTCTGAAAACCTTCCTCCTCCTGGTCTGCAAAGCCGTCCTCATAAACCGCCTTCCAACCCGCCTGCTTCACGATTTTCCCTTTTACCGTAAAGGTTTCTCCCGCTGCAGTGGCCTTCATGGTAGTCTGCTCATACTCAAAAGGCGGATACAGAACGCTGAAAAATCTCCGCACTACCAAATCATAAATCTTCCGCTCTTCGTTTGTCATATGGTCTAGCTGTACAAACTGTTCTGTGGGAATGATTGCATGGTGGTCACTGACCTTCGTATCATCTACAAAGGACTTGGATACCTTCACGGGCTTCATGGAAAGAGACCCTGCAATGGAACGATAAGGGCCTACGGCACAGGCTTTCAGTCGCTCCTTTATGGTTGGCACAATATCACTTCCAATATACCTGGAATCTGTTCTGGGATAAGTCAGTACCTTATGGTTCTCATACAGACGCTGCATAATATTCAGGGTTTCCTTCGCAGAAAAGCCAAAACGTTTGTTGGCATCTCTCTGTAGTTCTGTTAAATCATACAGTCCCGGCGCATAAGTTTTCTTCCGGCTTTTTTCCACGGAAACTACCTGCAGCAAGTCTGCCTGCACAGCCCCTTTTCGCTCTTCCATGGCTTCCTTCTGAAAAGAACGTGGGCTGCCGCTTTTCTTATCCTGCCATACCCAACGGGCCTTTCCGGCAAGAAGCGTCAATCCATAGTAATCCTGCGGCTTAAATTTTCGAATCTCTGCTTCTCTTGCCGCAATGATTGCAAGGGTCGGGGTCTGCACACGGCCGCAGGACAGCTGAGCATTATATTTACATGTCAAGGCTCTGGTAGCATTGATTCCCACCAGCCAGTCGGCCTCTGCCCTGGCAACTGCAGCGTCATAAAGGGGGCGGTACTCTCTTCCGTCCCTCAGATGCATAAAGCCTTCCCGGATTGCCTTATCTGTCACCGAGGAAATCCAAAGACGCTTTATGGGCTTCTGGCAATGGGCTTTCTCCAGAATCCATCTGGCAACCAGCTCCCCTTCTCTTCCGGCGTCCGTGGCAATAATAATCTCTCCCACATCTTTGCGGTAAAGCTGTGTCTTCACTGCCTGATACTGCTTTGCGGTCTGCTTGATTACCACCAGCTCCATTTTTTCCGGCATCATGGGAAGGACTTCCATCTTCCATTCTTTGTATTTTTTATCGTACTCTTCCGGGTCTGCCAGGGTGACCAGGTGTCCCAGCGCCCAGGTTACAATATAGCGTTCCCCTTCCAGTGCACCGTTCAGTTTTTTGCTGCATTTTAAAACACGGGCAATATCCCTTGCCACAGAAGGCTTTTCTGCTAAAACCAGCGACTTCATACGCCTGCCTCCTGCATATCCTTTCCAAAGAAAGCCGTTGTCTTTTTCACCTTTTCCATTAATCCGGCAAAGCTTTCCGGTGTCAAAGACTGTTTTCCGTCACACAGGGCTTTTTCCGGATTGTTATGTACTTCAATCATCACGCCGTCTGCGCCTGCTGCAATAGCTGCCATAGTCAGAGGCTCTACCATAAAGCGCAGTCCCGCTGCATGACTTGGGTCTACAATTACAGGCAGATGGGTCTTGGATTTCAACATGGGAATTGCAGAAATATCCAGGGTATTTCTCATAGAAGTTTCAAATGTACGGATTCCCCTTTCACAGAGAATGACCTTTTCGTTTCCTCCTGCCATAATATATTCTGCGCTCATAAGAAGTTCCTCCAGGGTATTTGCCATTCCCCGCTTCAAAAGAATGGGCTTATCTACCTTTCCCAGTTCCTTTAAAAGTTCAAAGTTCTGCATGTTTCTGGTACCTACCTGAATCACATCTACGTCCTCAAACAGCGGAAGATGCGCGGTACTCATGATTTCGGTTACAATGGGAAGTCCGGTTGCTTTTTTTGCCTCCAAAAGCATCTTTAAGCCCTCATCTCCCAGTCCCTGGAAAGAATACGGAGAAGTCCTGGGTTTAAAAGCGCCTCCTCTTAAAAGACCTGCTCCCGCCTTCTGTACATCAAGGGCAACCTCGGTCATCTGCTCTCTGGTTTCCACAGAGCAGGGACCTGCAATTACCTGAAAAAATCCTCCGCCGATTTTTCTGCCTGCCACCTCTATGACCGTGTCCTTTGGGTGCATATCTTTATTCGCCTTTTTGTATGGTTCCTTGATTCTCTTTACAGCAGCTACTACGTCCAACGCTCCCAGCCACTCAGCGTCTACCTCTGTAGTATCTCCTACCAGACCGATAAGAGATGTATTTATGCCATCAGAAAGATGAAGCTGCAGTCCCATTTGAACAAGTTCCTGTTTCAGGGCTTCTACTTTTGTTTTTTCTGCCCCTTTTTTCAATACGATAATCATGGCTTTTTCCTCCTGTTTTTTACACTGCAAAAGTAGCCTTATCATATATCTGTACCCTGAATTTGTCAACAGCATTTTAATAATTTAAAGCGTGTAAGTGCATAATTTTTAAATCCCTGTAAAAACCGCCTTTTTGTATTGTGATATCTCCTGTCTTATATTATAATTATTTTAAGAATTTATCTATTTTTTCAGAATTTTTGCAAATAATGGGAAAAGCATATGGAAAATACAACCAGACTCCAC
>SAMEA3387500__coassemble_853_pt1 | contig 34095 bp, 34 predicted proteins | sample SAMEA3387500__metabat2_high_PE_001 | metagenome-assembled genome bin SAMEA3387500 (sample SAMEA3387500) | Felis catus | biome: Faeces | place: United Kingdom | collected 2012
CAAGGTTTTTAATAGATTTAAACAATAAAAAATGGGTAGTTTTTGACACTACCAAGAAAAAGGGGAGGGAATACAAATGATGAAAATTGCAATATTTTACCAGAAAGAAAGCAAGCTTTTGGATGATATACGAAAGAAGATCCGAAAGGAAGCGTGTCAGCCAGATAACATATATGCGATTTATGAATATTCTACGATAGAGGCTTTGCGCAAAGCAAATGAACAAAGTCCTATGGATATCGTGTTTTTGGAAGATACGATAGATAATTGTGGACTGACAGCCGCCAAATATATCCGGGAAACAGGACAAAAAACTTCTCTCTACTTTTTCGGAACGTCTACGAATCGGGCTTTTTATGGATATGAATATAAGGCAGCACATTATTTGACGGAAAAAGAGCAGGTAGAAAGTTTAAATATCTACCAGCATTTTTTCAGAAAGTATTTTCCAAAGAAAACGATTTTCCTGTTTGATCAAAGCATGGATTCTGCATGGGCTATGTGTTTATCCGAAGTTGTTTATATTGATTTAAAAACCGGGGATATTTGTACAGAAAAAGGAGAGAAAAAATCGGGTTATATACTGACAGAGAAAGTATTGGAAACAATACGAAAAAAGACCTCTTTTCTGAACGTTTCCGAAGAATATCTTGTCAATCAGGATTTTATAATAGATGTGACCGGGCAGATGATTTACCTATATCAGAATAAAAGCATTTTATGTAAAGAAAAGGAGAGGGATACGATTAAAGAGTTCCTTTGGAACATGGGGCAAAAAGAGCTTTTATAAGGGAATATTATACATACAATATATAGAAAAAATGGATTGTAAAAACTATATATTGTGTTATTATATTGTTGAATATATTTTTACAAATGGAAAAATTTGTAGTTAGTATTTCATTTTGGCAGAAGCCAAAAGCAGTATTTTAAGGAATATCCTGAGAAATAGAAAGAAAGACATGAAGAATCGTATGGTTTTTTGTGTCTTTTTTTGTATGCAGAAATGGAAAGGAGGACAAATTCAGTTTTTAAAAGCAGACATTATCGTTGTATGAAAGGAGAACTATTTTATGAAAATTATTTGTAAAAAGACAGATTTAGCAAAGGCAGTTCAGACTGTATCAAAGGCAGTTCCTGCAAAAGCAACCACCTCTATTTTGGAGTGTCTTTTGCTCCGGGCAGAAAAAGAGGAGATTACCCTTACCGGGAATAACCTGGAATTGGGGATTGAAACAGTAATGCCGGGAAACATTGAAGAGGAAGGCAGTATTGCAATCCAGGCAAAAGTATTTGGGGAGATTGTAAGAAAACTTCCAGAGGGAGATGTCGTACTGGAAACAGGGGAAAAAGATCAGGCGACTGTACGCTGTAAGAAGACGAAGTATAATCTTTCTGTAAAGTCAGCAGAAGAGTACACCTGTATTCCCGATATGGAACGGAAGAATCATGTCACGATTTCAGAGTTTGACTTAAAAGAGGCAATCCGGCAAACGATTTTTTCAGTAGCAGATACTTCCTCAAAGAAGGCAATGACAGGAGAACTGTGGGAAATTAATGGAAAAGAACTGAAAATTGTAGCGCTGGACGGACACCGTATTTCACTTAGAAAAATCAAACTGAAAAAAGAATATGAACCGCGAAAGGTCATTGTTCCAGGAAAAACACTGGCAGAAATCATCAAGATTATTGGCGGAGATCCGGAGAAGGAAATTGCAGTTTACTTTACAGAGAACCATATTCAGTTTGAGATAGAAAATACCAGAGCAATCTCCCGGTTGATTGAGGGAGAATATTTAAAAGTGGAGCAGTTATTATCAAAAGATTATGGAACAAAAATCAAAGTTCAGAAAAAGGAATTACAGGAGTGTATTGACAGAGCAGGTTTGTTATTGAAGGACGATGCAAAAAAGCCAATTATTCTAAATATTGAAGAAAATATTTTGTCATTGGAAGCAGTATCAAACATGGGCTCTATGAATGAAAGTATGTTCGTTGTAAAAGAGGGAGAGAAATTACGAATTGGGTTTAATCCCAAATTCTTATTGGAGATGCTGCGGGTGATTGATGATGAGGAAGTCTTCATGTATTTTACGAGTGCAAAAACGCCATGTACTGTAAGAGATGAAAAAGACAGTTATGTATATCTGGTTCTTCCGGTCAACCTTAGTGCCGCAGCGTAAAGTGAGAGAAGAGGGTGAATAAGAAGGTATGGAAATTGTTCGAAATGGGCAGAAAATTCTGTTGACAGAGTGGGAATTATTTCAGGCGTATGAAGAACAGAAGTATTTGTACTTAAAAGAAAGCGTTCTGGAAAATATGGAAGACTGTCTTCCAAAAGAGATGTATAGCAAATTGAAAGCAAATGAAGATTACAAGGAAAGAAGCATCACTTTATTCCAAAAATATTATGAGGATTATCATATGGAATATGATGTGGCACTAAAAGAGGCAATCCGCGATTCTGCGAAAAAGTTTCTTGATGCAGAAAAAGCAGAACTTATAGAAGAAAAAGGAAGGAACAGTAAAGGATGAAAAGAGAAAACTATATTATTACGGTAAAAAGCATTTATATACGTGATGCGGAGATGTTTTGCCCGGAAAGCATGACGGAACAGGAAATTTTGAACTTAGATGATATCGATATTTTTCAGTCCTGTGAGTTTGAAAGATACTGGAAAAATGCAGAAGTTTCCGCTTACTTATGTCAGATGGCTTGTGCAGAAGAAGAATTAAAAAGGGAACTTCAGAAAATTGCAGAATATTTCAAGATACCAGCCTGTTTTTTAGAAGCAATTCCTGTAAAAAAAGATTTGGAAGATGATATATTTCATAATAATGGAGAGAAGGAAAATGAAGAAAGCACTACTTAAAAAGATACCTGTTGTGGAAGCCGGTATTAAGGATAAACAATATATGGAACTTTGCAGACAAAACTATCTGATGAAGGTACAAAAGGCTACGGTAGCACATAAACGGACTTTAATCCTAAATCTTTATGACGCGGAAAACATTATAAAGGAGCAATATCAGCCGTTCTGTCGCATCTTTTTTTCTAATAGAGACTTTATTACATATTTTATAAAAGAAAACCGTTGGTCTATAAAAACTTTGGATATCTTGGAAGCTGAAAAGGGGAAATTTATATCTCAGATTGCGATACGAACATATAAGGAAAAAAGGAGTATTCAACAGTTTTTTCATTGTACAGATGATGCCGTAGACAGTATACAACTGATACAAATAGAACAGCAGAAAAGAAAAGCAGAAAAGTCGTTAAAAAGAAAAAAAAGAAGTATAAAAGATATAGAGTCTCTATTTCGCAGTGTGAAACCAGTGACTGGGAGATTTGAAAAATGGCTGGAATACGAGGTGTTAAAAGAAAGTCAATATATTTTCTATCAGTATTCCAGAAGAAAGATGATAGATTGCACATGTAGTCATTGTAAATCGGAATATCAATTGGAGAGATCTATACCAAGGCATAACAAAGAATATGTGTGTCCCATTTGCAAGCGGAAATCAATTTTTAAAGCAAAAGGAAAATCAGGATATTTTTCTGATTATTCAGAAGCAGTTAAAATTGAAAAAGCATCAGATAGAATCATACTACGTCATTTTGAAGTTAGAAAATCTTATGCTGCGCATGGTACGGGAGAATATACATTATCCTATCATGAAGACTATCGGGCTGTATCTCAGGAAAAATTCCATTTTTATTACCCGGTTTATAGCTGTTTGGCTCATAAGAATGTATGGAAAGAGAAATATATAGATCCGTATTTTCACTACAGATATCATTTGGATTATACGATAAAAGCATATCAGACGATAACCCAAATGCCTGGAATGGTGTATCCATATAATTTGAAAAATGTTTTTAAAGGAACACCATTTGAATATTGCTCCTTAGATTATTTTGTCAAAAATAATCGTTTTGTAGAGCTGCCGGTTGTATATTATCTGAAGACATATTTAAAATTCCCATTGCTTGAACAGTTCGTGAAGCAGAATATGTTTTATATCGCTTTGGAATGCCTATATCAGCTTCCAAACGAATGGGAAGAAACAAAGGAAACGAATACAAGACATTTCTTAGGAATAAATTCACGATATTGCTCTATCCTAAGTAAGTATAATATGGGGATAAGAGAATGGGGCGTTTTACAGAAAATGGAAAAATTAAAAATCCATTTGTCGGAACAGGAAATTTTTGCATATTGTAAAATTTTTGAGAGTAATAGAGATTTCTTGGAATTAAACCAGTATGCATCTATTCGGAAAATTGTGAATTATCTGGCAAAGCAGATTGAAAAAGAAGAAAAAGGAAAGGCATATAAGTTGTCCGGTGATGTATCTGGTATCAGTCATGTGGAAATGAAATGTTATCAGACGTATATAAGAAGCTGGAAAGATTATATTGAGTGGGCAGAAAAATTGGAATATGATCTGAAAAGCCGATACGTTCTGTTTCCAAAAAACTTTAAAGATGTTCACGACAAGACTTTCCTGGAGTATCAAAAACAACAAGATAAGATGGAAAGAAGAAAACAGGCAAAAGAAAGAAGAACCGTGAACCAACTTTTAAAGAAAGATATAAAACTACTGGATACCAAAATTCAGGATAAGGATTATCTTTTAAAAGTTCCTGAAAATTATCAGGAAATCCGAAAAGAAGGGCAGGCGTTAGGACATTGTGTAGGAAGTTATATCCCTCATATTGCCAATCGGGAATGTGATGTGTATTTTATCCGGAAAAAGACCGACCCAGATAAGCCTTTTTTTACGGTTGACTGGAGAAGAGGGAAGATTGTGCAATGTCAGGGGAAAGGGCGGATTCGTTATCCGCAGGAAATGGTAGAATTTGTTCATTATGCAGAAGAAAAATTAAGGCTTCTAAAAGGAGAAGAAGAAAAAAAGGCTGCATAGAAATATAAAAATTTTAAGAGAATAGAAACACAGGCAGAAGGATTAGAACATTCTTCTGCCTTTTCTTATGAAGAGAAAGGAACAGAGATATGAATGATGTATTGGAAAAATTACAACGTGTCAAAATCCAAAATAAGACCAGGCTGTCCAAAGAAGACCAGCAATTTTGTCAGATACAGCAAAAATTATATGACAGTACCAGAAATCATTTTTTAAGTATGTTTGTAGATATGGAAACACTGCACCAGCAGGAACTGACCTTTTATGGAAAGGTACAGAAATATGCAGACAGGGTGTACCAACAGAACCTGATTTGTATGGATAAAAAGAAACAAACAGAACTGATGGAAAAGGTACATAATCATTTTATCAGAACCATTATTTCCTTCTTTAACCGGAAATATGGTCTTGCCATACAGAAACATTCGTATGAACGCTATATTTCCCTGCAGACTCTGGCAGAACCCGTATTACATAAGCGGATTTCTTCTTTAACAGAAGAAGAGAAGCAAATTTATCGGGAAGAAAGGAAGAAATGCTGTAAACAGAAAGAAGAAAATCTTCATGAAGTTTTGTTTGCCAGAATTGAGTATCCGTTGATTTTGGATGATATTTTTTCTTATCTGGGCGGTTTTAGTTTTCAGGAGAAAGTGGAGCAGGAGATTAAAACAGATGCAAAAGCAGGAGTGACCTATGCAAAATATAAATTGCAAAGTAAAAAACTGTCCATTCAAAACCTGTTATGCAGCAAAACAGATCTTTGGGGAGAATACGAAATCTGTCTGGATAGTGAAAAATATAAAGCACTTTTACGGGCATTGACTTTTTTTGACTCCAGTAAAGAACAGGTTTCTATTTATGATGGCTGGCTGGAAAGATTTGTAAGTTTTTCATATAGCGGGAAAAAGGAGAAAGAAGGGATTTTTGATGAACACCCTGCGCTTGGAAAGAAAGTTGTTAAATTTAAGTATTTTAAAAATGGCAGATGGGATATTGTTTTTGCCAGTGGTGTACATGCATTGTCTTTTGCCAAAGAGTATCTCGGCTATAAGGAGGCGGCCTAATGGGAAAATACAAAAGAGATAAGGGACTTCAAATACCAATGGAGCAAAGACAAAACTTGAATGCGAAAATTTTGTATCTAGTGGAAAATCATGAAACAGAACTATATGGGATCACACCAGAGGATATTTTTAATGTGTATATGGGAAATGGTGGGCTGCATGGACTGGACAGGAAAGACTTTCAAAATTTTCATGCTTATACAGAAGCGAAAAAAGAAATAGAGCAGGGACAGTTTTTTACACCAGCGGAAATATGTGAATTTCTTGTTGCCTGCGTCAAACCGGAACCGAAGGATATAATTTATGATTTGACTTATGGTAAAGGAGATTTTTTTAATTATCTTCCTACAGAAAGTAATATCTATGGAACAGAAATTGATATGAAAGCGGTGAAGATTGCCCAGTACCTCTACCCGAAGGCAAACCTGCAATATGGCGATATCCGGCAGTATTCCCCTGTTTTAAGCGGGGATATTGTGTTTGGAAATCCGCCCTTTCATCTGGAATGGGGAACAAAAGAAGCACCGGTATCTTCCCAGATGTATTACTGCAAAAAAGCATATCAGGTACTGAAAAACGGGGGTCTTTTGGTTTTGCTGGTCTCGGAAAGTTTCCTTTCAGATGATTTTTCAAATAAAGGGGATATTGAAGAAATCAATCACATGTTTAATTTGATTGTACAATTTTCTTTGCCGGCAGATGCATTCAAAGAGTATGGTGTGACATCTTTTCGGACAAAAGCAATGATTTTGCAGAAAAAGAGTCAGTATGTAACAGAAAGACCATACACTACAGAGTTGGAAGTTCTGAAGCGGCCACAGGAAATTTATCAAACTTCTGTGTTACCGGTTCTTCAGGAACGAAGAAAAAATGCTGCAAATATTTATTTTGAATGTCAGAATACAGATTTAGAGGCAAAGCAGAAACAGGTATTTCAGGAAAAAACGGTGAAACTTTTGTTTGATATCAAAAGAAATCGAAATATCGCTCATAAAGCTGGACTGGCAGAAGCGATTTTGCAGAAATACCTGAAGCAGACGAAACCGGAGGAACTCTCCTGGCAGGAGTGGGAAAAAATTAAAATACAGCCGGAAGATGTTTTACGGAAATTAAAGGGGATTTTATCTTCTGCGAATAAGACATACAGGAATGAAATCCGGATTGTAAAGACAACTTATGGATTTAAAGAAAAGGATTATCGGGAAAATGGGACCGATATGAATTTGGGTTCTATCAATTCTTTTGTATTATCCAAAAGAGAAGTTCCTGGATTTGAGCAGTTCTTAAAGAAGAAACGGCGAGAATTTGCATTGCAGGAAACATCTTTTGAGAAAATGAAGCAGGATGACAAAATTGCAGAATATCTGGAAAATTGGCATGTAACAAGTCAAATGACAGGGGAGGTCAAATATCTGAATGCTGTACAGAAAAAAGAAGTGAATAAACTGCTGCAGAAACGATACGTTGCCCTACAGTTTTCTATGGGAACTGGAAAAAGCCTTTGTACACTGGCAATGGCGCAGTACAGAATGAAATATAATCCTGTCCGGAATATATTCATTGTCGGCACAGCCCTGGCAATCAATAATACATGGGAAGAAATATTGGAAGACTATCAGATTGATTTTTACCGTATTCGGAAGAGGGAGGACATAAAAAGGGTACAGAGAGGACAGATTGTGCTCTTGACTATCAATCTGCTTACGGAATTAAAAAGGGAGATGAAAAAACTGTTACGTATCCGCTGTCAGAAAGTCATGTTGATTTTTGATGAAAGTGATGCAATTACCAACGGAAGTTCAAAACGTACAAAAGCAATGCTTTCTGTTTTTCGAAAATGCAGATATAAAGTGCTGGCAACAGGAACACTGACAAGAAATAACGTGGTAGAAGCAGCACCTCAATTAGAACTGCTTTATAACAACTCTATTCATTATCTGGCAAAGAATGAATGGATCTACCGATTCAAAAACGGACAGATGGAAAAAAATAGGAACTTCTTTTTGAATCAGCCATTTCCAGCTTATAAAAGAGGGTATGAACTGTTTTCTTATTCCTATTTACCAAAGAAGATTACAGTGTTTGGTCTGGAGAAGGCAAATCAGGATATTTATAATGCATCATTTTTAGATGAATTATTAGAAAAAACAGTCATAACAAAAAATTTTGAAGAAGTGGTAGGAAGGAAAATTTATAAGATTTACCAGGGAACCTGTTCTTTTAGCGAAAGGGAAAAAGAAGTGTATCGAATAGCAGTAAAAGAGTTTGATAAAATCCGCAGGAAGTATTTTGCAGCTTACGGCAATGCACGAAAGGATTCCATGTTTCGGATTTTGCAGCAACTGCTGCTCCTTCTGAAGATATGTGCAGATCCTTCTCTTGCATACGAATACGATAGCAATGAAGTACCTACGAAGGTAAAAAAAGCAATCCGTCTTTTGCAGATGTGGAAGTATGAGAAGGTTGCGATTGGAGTACGCAGAATAGAAGTGGCAGATTCCTATTACCGATATTTAAAGCAGGCATTTCCAGAAAGGCAGATCTTTTATATCACAGGGGATAAAGTTCCATGCAAGCAGCGGCAGAGGATTGTAGAAAAACTAAGAAAGACAGAAAATGGGATATTACTTTCTACGCAGCAAAGCTTGTCAGAATCTATGAATATAGATGATGTGGATAAAATTATCCTACCAGAGCTTCATTACAATCATGCGGCTATGGAACAGTATTATTTTCGGTTTATCCGGTATACGTCCAGAAATTTTAAGCAGGTGGTATTTTTAATTTATGAAAATTCCATTGAAGTGAACCTGCTAAAGATGATACTGGCGAAGGAGAAACTTAACCTGTTTATGAAAAATCAATTGCTAGAAAACGGAGAACTATATGAAAGATTCGGCATCAATCCCCAGATATTTTCCCTTTTGATGACAACCAGTGTGGATCAGGAAGGAAAACTTCAGATTCAATGGGGCGAACAAAAAATTAGTTAGAGTGTTTGAAAAAGAAACATACGTAATGATAATTTATGGCAGAATTTTTACTCAAAGAAATTCAAACTACGATACTTTTACTCTGCTTATAGCAGAACAATATATATTTTGAGAAAGTATTGAAAAGTTTATTAGAAAATACAGAATAGGCTTAAAAGTCTGTTTATATTTAGTGTAGAACTTAGCACAATAGTACGCAAAGTCTCCCTAGCGTGGCAATGACAGATATAAAAAATACTTGTTTTTCTGGTTCTTGTATTTTGAGGATTTGTCAGTAGAGATTTATAGGAAAGGAGGATGTATGAACCAGAAACATCAAAATGTTCCAATTTGGGAAAAAGCAAACCTTACTTTGGAAGAAGCGGCAGCTTTTACTAATATAGGAATAAACAAATTGAGGCAGTTAACAGACGAAGATGGATGTGAATATGTTCTTTGGATAGGTTCTAAAAGATTAATAAAACGTAAGAAGCTAGAAGAATTTTTAGAACATGCAGAAAGTTTATAAGAGTCATTGAAACAAGGGGCTTTGATATGATAATATTTGAATATCATTTCAAGGCTCTTTTTGGATTATGAAAGGAGAATATATGTCCGAAAAGAGAAGAGATAATAAAGGAAGAATTCTGAAAACAGGAGAAAGCCAAAAGAAAAATGGGCAATACATTTACCAGTATACGAATTCATTTGGGGAGAGAAAGGTAATCTATAGCTGGAAATTGGTAACAACAGATAAAGTTCCAGCGGGAAAGAGAGAGGATGTTTCACTTAGAGAAAAAATAAAAGAAATTGAGCGAAAATTAGAACAAGAGCTCATTATTACAGGGCAGAATATGACGGTTCTACAGCTAGTACAAAAATATATAGGACAGAAAACAGGTGTTAAAGATAATACCAGAAATAACTATAATTTTGTAATAAATATCATAAAAAAGGAGCCTTTTGGACAACTGAAAATAAATGAGGTAAAAAAGTCAGATGCAAAAGCATGGTTAATCAAGCTTCAGCAGGTAGATGGCAGAGGATATAGTACGATACATTCAGTGCGTGGAGTTGTTCGACCTGCTTTTCAAATGGCAGTAGACGATGATATTTTATTAAAAAACCCTTTTGAATTTCAGTTGGCGACGGTAGTAGTTAATGATAGCGTTACCCGAGATGCCATAACAAGAAAGCAGCAAAAAAAATTCTTAGAATTCATCAAGAATGATAAACAATTTTCGCGTTATTATGAAGGGATATATATTTTATTCCATACAGGAATGAGAATCAGCGAATTTGTAGGATTGACGCTGTCAGATATCAACTTGAGAGACAGAACCATTACTATAGATCATCAGTTGCAAAGAAATAGCCAGATGGTATATAAGGTTATCAATACAAAGACTACAGCGGGTGAAAGAACGATACCTATGACTGACGATGTATATGAATGCTTTAAAAAAATAGTAGAAATGCGGAAAAAAGTAAAGGTAGAACCCGTTATAGATGGTAAACTTGGATTTTTATATTTAGACAAAAATAATAAACCGATGGTTGCATTACACTGGGAGAAATATTTTCAACATATCCGAGAAAAATACAATCGCATTTATAAGGAACAGATGCCTATTATTACACCGCATGTTTGCCGTCATACTTACTGCTCTAATATGGCTAAGAGTGGAATGAACCCAAAAACGTTACAGTATTTGATGGGACATTCTGATATATCCGTAACTCTGAATACATATACTCACTTAAAATTTGAGGATGCGAGAGCAGAAGTAAAAAGAATTACGAAGCTCAATTGATGTATTTTGAACAATTTACATCATTTGAATTTGCATCAGATTTTTTGAGGATTAATATTAAATGTATGGTATAATTATCAAGAAGCCCATAAATATGAGAAATTTGAGTAAATATGTATAGAAAAAAGTTCAAAAAGCGATGATGTAAAATGCAAAAATAGAAATTGATTTACATCACATTTTACATCATTTGGCGAAAAAAATATGTAGATTTACATAGGATTATAAAGACTTGTATAAGGACCAAACAAAAATATAAACTCTGTAAAGTCTTGAAAACATAGGGCTTTACAGGGTTATGAAGGGATTTGAAGAGTATGATAAAAGTACTATTTGTTTGCCACGGCAATATACTTTAAACGGAGTTTATAGACATCATTAGCGGATAAAAACGCAACACCTCTTTTATAGCACATCATATAACACAAAATCTAATAAAATTATTTTTCAGAATACGATACAGAACAATCAGCTACTTTGCAACGCTTGTCTTTTTTTACAGTTAAGAACTTATTTTTTTAACAAGTGAGTGTTGCAAAGTCTTTTTATGTCAATTCGTGCCAAATGCCCTGTTCATAAGGGTTTCGTGCTAAAATATCCAAAAAAATTTAAGAAGAAAAACACGGATTTTAAATAATTGAAAATCTATGTCCCCTTGTCCCCAACCACTTTTAAAGTCAATGCTGGTAAGGATTTTTAAATGGGACATAAATTTAAAAAAGCTTGTCCCCTATGTCCCTTTGTCCCCTATCAAAAAAACAGGCTTAAAACTATGAAAACATACGCACGCCCGCCGTTGCTACGGCAAAAAGGCGGGCGTCCCATTGTCCCATAAAGAAAGGTGAAAAAATAATGAAAACATGTAAAAAAATGGGTAGACCTACAAAAAGACCAGAAAAAGAACTTTTGATGATTCTGTATTCAAGACATACAGCACATGAATTAGCAACAATGTATGACGTGAGTGATTCTACTGTTCGTTCATGGGTTTGTCGCTTGAGAAAGGAGTAATTTATGGATAAAAAAGAAAATGGTGCATTAGCTCCGACAAGCTCAAATGCACCAAACAACAATTTAACTGTTAATAGTTTAGCACAGAGTACCCAACAAGGTCAAGCATTTGTTCCAGATGGTGGCTTACGTAGTAAAAAGACTGATGATTGGCTGAAAAAGCGAAAACCACTTGCAATAACTGCAAAAGTAAATACTCTTGCTGTGAAGTGCTATGAAGAACAGATGCCTTATGGCTGGGATTACGTTTGTTCGGTTATTCGGGCTACAAGTCCAGATGATTTTCAAGTAATTGCGATTTGTCATTGTCGGTGTACATACGCTGACGAGGGACACTTTTGGAAACCAGCTATTGAAAAATGGCACTATCATATTATTATGAGATGCACAGACAGTAAAAAGCGGATTCGGGTAAAACAATTATTGGAATGTCTTGGAATTAAATATAGACCTGGTTTAGATGATGAGTTGTGGGCAAATCATGGTGTTGAAACAGTTGGTAATTTTGCAGGGTATGCTACATATTTGACACATGAAACTGAAACTGCAATCAAAGAGGGAAAAGAACTTTATCGTATGGACGAGCTTGTGAGTAATCTTACGATTGAAGAAATCAAGAAAATCCGTGATGGTTATCTCAGGGTTTCTGAAAGCACAAAAAAGCTGACTACTTCTGATTTGATTGCACTTGATGATACAGCATATAAGCTTGGTTATGAATTGAAGAATTTTACAGAATGGTATGATTCACAGCCTTTTAATGTTCGTAGCAATGCAAAAATGAAAACGATTCGTGAAAGTTACGATAGAGGTGTTAATGCACGAATTGAAGAGGGGGCTGAAATGCTCCGCTTATGTGTTTTCATTCATGGTGAGCCTAACAGTGGTAAGACTTATGCGTCTGAAAAAGCATTATCTGATAAACGGTATTTGACAATTAAGGGCGGTGGTTCTGGAAAGTTTGATAATCTTCGGGTAGACCACGAAGCGATTATTATTGATGATGATGTTTGTCCAAATCTGTTGAATATGACAGACAATTATATTTGTCGGGCATACAAAAGACAAAGTAACAATCCTGCATGGACAGGGAAATATTTTATTGTTACAAGTAACTACACGTTTGATGAATGGATTGCAATGTGCAAACTTGGAGAAAAACATTATGAAGCTGCACATTCTCGATTTTACATCTGTGAAATCAGACAAAAACCAGATGGGACAAATTATCTTGCTTTAAGTCAACCGTCAACAAGAGGTTCTATTGAACAGCAGACCGAAAGAGCCGATATGTTTATGGATTTTCAGAAAAAATTTAATGCAACAATGGCTAAGTATCGTCCGTCTGTGAAAACATTCGATTATAGTGAAATAATTGATGATGCGTTCAAAGAAAAGTTTGAGAGTGAGGTAGAAGCAAAAAGGCGAGCCGATTATGAAAAATGGTGTGAACAGCTTTATGAGTGGCACTATGAGGATATGAGAACTGGAAAATGTCCGATAGTTCCAAAAGTAGGAAAGGATAGTATTCAGATTCCTTGCTATGAAGTTTGGCTGAATTATACATTAACAGGAAATTATCAAATGTTACATACTGTGTTCTATAAATCTAATAAAAAAGAGCCAGCGACAACATATCATGGTTAAAAAAATAGTGAGGTCAAGTGCTTGAAATTTTGAAATAAAATTTTTCAGAATGAACACTTGACGGAACGGAAAATTTTATAAAAAAAATAGAGGAAAGAGGGAATGAAATTGCACAGATATTCATTCCCTCTTGTCTGTTATAAAAAATATTTTTCGTGAAAATTCGACAAAAATATGAAAGCCCCCGGCAGGGCGAACAGACCTGCACGTTAGTGCGGGTCTAGTGAGCTAGACCCACTTGCATTATGTCTAATATATGATACGATGATACAAACAAAATTGAGAGAGAAAAATATATCGAAAAATGATGAAAAGAGGTGAAAAAATATGTCTGAAAAATACTGTGTTATGAACATGAAAAAGAATAAAAGAGCAGATGTAAAAGGTCTTCAAGAAGAAGCAAATAGAGAACTTGAAGAATACAAAAATGAAGTCAAAAAAGAGCTTACTCATACGAATTATTTTTTTGTAAAAACGGATGATTGGAACAAAAAGATTACAGAGATTTTAGAAGAAAATGGACTTGATGAAAATGACAAAAGTGTGGTGCTTATTACGTCTGTTTATTCTGCATCACCTGAATGGTTTGAGGGAAAAAGTAGGGATGAAATTTTAGAATATTTTTCAAAATGTTTGGAGTTTGAACAGCGAAAAGGTGAAGTTATCAATGCGACAGTACACTTTGATGAGACGACACCACACATGCAGGTTGCAACTGTTCCGGTGTTAGATGTCCCAACAGTGGTTTGTCACCCTATTGCTCAAAAAGATGCAGAGGGAAATGTGATTTTGGATGATGAAGGGAATGAAGTTCCGGAACGTGATAAGAAAGGAAGATTGAAATATAAGCGTACAACGCTTATGGAAAATGGTCAAATTGTGACACATAAGGGACTTTCTGCGAAGACAGTTTTCGGAAATAAAGTGAAAATGAGTAAGACCCAAACGGAATTTTATGAGATGTGTGGAAAGCCTTTTGGCTTGGAACGTGGGGAAATCAGGGTTGAAGATGCAGAAGCAACACGAAAGCATTTAACAGAAGCACAATACAAAGCTGAAAAAATGTTTTCAGATGCTCAGGCTCAGGCGAAATCTGAAAAAGATAAGGCTGTAAGATTATCTCAAGTGAATTTAGATTATATTACACAAAGGACATTAGAATTACAGAATGAGGAAGACGATTTAAAGGCTCAGAGAGATGCTTTAAAGGCTCATGAAGACGATTTAAGGGCAAAACAGAAAGAAGTGCAGGTTAAAGAGGAAAATGCTGTTAAATTGCAAAATAGGGCTTCTGAAGTGAAAATGAAGTATGATGCTTTATGCAAAGAGCAGGAAAAAGAACAGGTGGAATTTCAAAAAAGAGAAGATGCCTTACAGGCTAGGGAAAATGCTGTACAGGTGAAAGAGCAGAATTTCAAAAAGTCTTTGCAGGATGAAGCTAAAAAAGAGATGCAGCGTTACAAATTGAGTTTGAAGGCAAAGTTTGAAGAAAAGCATAGGGAACAACATGAAACCTATGTCGAAGAGATACGTAAAGTAGTGGATAGAGCAAATAGACTCGAACCACTTCCTAATCATTTGAATGATATGCTTGAAAAGGCGATTGTGCCACTTAATAATGGGAAATACATGAAATTTGGAGAGTATCGAAAGAGAGAAGAAGACAGAAGAAAGCAGTATATTGAAAGAGCTTTACCCGATTATCCAGAATTACCCAGTTATGAACCGCCGGAAACAGGGCACGATTGGGGATTTGGAGAATGATTTCGATAGGGCGATACGTTAAAAATATTGTTATTTACTTTTATTTGTAATATTTTTTTGTATTGCCTAGAGCGAACGTCAGTGAGCGACCCCTCTCCCCCACTATCATTCATCTTCAAAAATTGTTTCGTTCATTTCTGGAAAATCCAGTAATTCAGAAATAGTCATATCAAGACCAACAGCAATTTTGTGCAATGTTTTCAATTTGACGTTTTTGCTTTTGCCAGTCACTAAATCTTGAATAGTTGAATGAGAGATGCCGGATAACGTAGACAATTTATTTACTGTAATATTTCGTTCTTTACAGATGTTCAGTAATCGGATAGAAATTGCGTCTGCGTAAGTCATCACAACACCCCTTTCTTTCAATAGTCTATTGAAAGTATATGTTACTGCGTGATAAAATATTGTCGGTGTACCGACAATATTAGAGGGGGAATTGTAATGACACAGGAAGAATTTAATCGAATTGTACTGTATGGTACAGAAGACGAATTATATAAAACTGCATTAGCCTATCCAGAACTTGCGGCTGTATGTGCCAAACAGATAGAAGCTGACCTTGATTCAATGCCTACGTTAGACGAAAATTTGTATCAAAGACTTGTGGACAGAGGATTAGAAGAAATAGAGTTGTATAATTGGATAGAGGACGTGTGATATAGCACACATCCTCTCAGATATTATAGAAAGTAACAAAACTTGATAATAGTAAAAAATACGTGTAATTGCTGTAAATAAGCCGTTTTTTGTTCATAACAAAGATATTATATCATGCTATAAAATAAAACAGCAAAATGTTGACAAAGAAGTTATGCTGTGCTACGATTCTCTTGTATCGTATTCTTGATGAAAGGAGTAAAGCATGAGCATAGTCACAGATGAAAGAAAAGACCCGAAAGGACGTAAGTTGCGTACAGGTGAAAGCTATGATGAAAAATCTGGTCGATACAGGTATACTTACACAAATCCTGTGACAGGTGTACGCACATCTGTTTACGCTTGGACATTAACTAAAAATGATAAGATGCCTATTGGAAAAAATGGAAAATCGCTTCGTGAACGTGAAGACGAAGTTAATGCCGAAATAAGCAACAAACTAAATTCTACAAAGGGCAATCAGACTGTGTATGAGTTGATGAAGCGATATATAGATTTGAAGTGGAAAGACGTAAGAGAGTCCACCAGAAAAGGATATACGACACAACTCAATTTTATGCAAAAAGAACAATTCGGAAAGAAAAAAATTAAAGATGTAACGGCAATCGAAGCTGAGGAGTGGTTTGATGCTCTACATGATAAAAAAGGCAAGAATTATAGCACTCTTCATACGCTTAGGGGAATTCTAAGACCTGCATTTGCAATGGCGAAGAAAAACAGGTGGACGTTAGACAATCCTTTCGATTTTTCCATGAATAAAAAGCGTTATGGTGGTGAAAATACACGGGAGTCTGTAACACAAAAAGACATGAGAAGATTTCTTGATTTTGTACGAACTGATAAAGCCTTTAGCAAATATTTTAATGGCTTCTATCTTCTGTTCAATACAGGTTTGAGAATTTCAGAATTTTGCGGTTTGACTGTAGCTGATATTGACTTTGCAAGAAAAGTGATTTATGTTCGTAGGCAGTTAATACGTAGTTATGACGGCAAAAATGCCACTTATGTTCTGGAAGAAACAAAAACAGCAAATGGAGAACGTATAATCCCTATGTTAGGTGATGTAGAAAAAGTATTGAGGGAAGTGATAGATAACAGACCTCAATTAACTACAGAACCAATTGTATGGGACAGGGAACATACAGTAAGTGCTACAAAGTTTTTGTGGTTCGATAAGAATAATAATCTGGAAGTGGCACAGCATTGGCAAAACCACATGAGATGGGCTGTTGCTAAGTTTAATCGAACATATAAGGACGAGATTCCTAATATTACACCTCATGTGTGCAGACATACATTTTGTTCCATGTGTGCAACTATGGGAATGGCTCCTAAGACTTTACAGACGATTATGGGGCACAGTAGTATTGCTATTACATTAGACGTATATACACATCTTGAGGAAACGGATTTGTTGAATACGTTTGATAGCATAAGGCAGAACCAGAATTATGATTTTTATTCATTATCCAGAGTTCCTGTGACAGTTGCACCGTTTGATGATACAGGTGAATTGAGTGAACCTGATTTTGAAGAAGCGGCGGATAATGATTAAAAATACAATGTGCTATAGCTATGTGTCATAACATAGAATATAGCACAAAAAAATAAAAGAAAAAAATCTGCTCATATATGAGGGGATTTTATAGCACAAAAAATAGAATTGACATAGAAAGTTTAAAAAGACTGTAAAAAAGCAAGTTTTAGCTGAAAAAATATGCTCATAAATGAGGAGAAAAAAATGTTAAAAATACTCTTTGTATGCCACGGCAATATCTGCCGCAGCCCCATGGCAGAATTCATTTTAAAAGACATGGTGCAATCCCGGGGTATTGCATCTGAATTTCAAATTGCCTCTGCCGCCACCAGCACAGAAGAAATCTGGAACGGCATAGGAAATCCGGTATATCCTCCTGCAAAGGAGGAGTTGGCACGTCACGGCATATCCTGCGAAGAAAAGCGCGCCGTTCAACTGAAAAAGTCAGATTATGATAAATATGATTATCTGATTGGTATGGACACCATGAATATCCGCAACATAGAAAAAATCACAGGACACAAAGGTGGAAAAATAAAAATGTTGCTGGAATACGCAGGCAGTTTAGCTTCTGTTATTGATCCCTGGTACAGCAGAAGATTTGACGATACCTACCGTGATATTGTCACAGGCTGTACCGCTTTTATGGAATACCTGAAAAAAGAGGGAAAGATATAAAAGCTTTTTTGAATAACTGAACCAGACAGAAAAAATTTAGCAGATTACCCGGAAAAGTTGGACATAGGATTATCCGGCAGTCTTTAGCGATTTTGCTGTATTGCTTCACAGGCGAGCTGTGCAATCAATTCCGCGCCGTGAGAATCCGGGTGCACGCCGTCCAGAAGAAAATATTCCGGGTGGATTCTTGTATATTCATGTACATCAATTACAGGAAGCTGTTTCTGCTCTCCCAGCTCTTTTATGGCGCTGGATAGGGTATCTGCCACATTCGTCTGCATTTTATAGTGGTTGGCAGGCTTAAAGCTTTCCGGAAAAATGGCGGCAGGAGTCATAAGGAATATTTGGGGCTTACTGTCAAGGGAACAGTAATGAGAAATCAATTCCTTATAGTCTTTCAGAAACTTTTCTGTTCCTGTCCAGTTATAGGGCTTGGTATCATTGGTACCCAGCATAATTAGCACAATATCCGGGTTAAAATCACCGCTTTCCTGAAAGGCAGGATTATCCCAGTAAGGGAAGTTGCCGCTTTTTTGAAGCGTATATCCGCTGGCACCGAAATTTTTGACCAGATAGCGGCTCCCCAGCATTTGCTGCAGGCGCGCAGGATAGGAATGAATAAAACGATCCTCTATTTTTGCGCCATAGGTAATGCTGTCACCTACGCAGGCAATTCGGGTGGCAAAGCTTTTTTGCACAGCAATGAGCAGAGCAGGCGAGGTAATAATGAGGAAAAGGACGAAAAAAAGGAAAAGGGACTTTATTTTTCGATTTTTAGCTTTCATAAAAAACTCCTTTGGTGTATGCTGTAATATAGAGATATTGTAAAAGGTATTGGCGAAAAATACAAGGCAGGGATAAAAATGAACGAGAAGAAAGAAGAAATTTTGCAGAAACGACCCTTCTGGGAGCATTTAACAAAAATTCAGAAGGAATTATTATTAAGAGAGGCCCGGATTGTCCGGTACCAGGCAGGAAACAGTATTTATTCCAGTGTAAGAGAGTGTCTGGGCGCTGTTTTTATTCTGGAAGGAATCATGCGCACTTATCTGCTTTCAGATGAAGGGAAAGAAGTTACCATGTACCGGCTGCGTGAGGGAGATTGCTGTGTTCTGGCAGCTTCCTGTATTCTTTCTGCAATCACTTTTGATGTGGAAATTGAGGCTCAGACAGACTGTGTTGCTCTTGTAATTCCGGCAGGACTTCTGGCAGCAGTTTCCAGAGAAAATGTATATATGGATAATTTTATGTATAAGGAAACAGCGAAACGGTTTTCTGATGTAGTGGAGGCTTTGCAGCAGATGATTTTTCTGAGTCTGACCCAGCGAGTAGTATCCTTTTTGCTGGACGAGTCATCGAAAAGTGGTTCTTCCACCATTACTATGACCCATGAAGAAATTGCAAAAATCATAGGAAGCGCAAGAGAAGCAGTAAGCCGAACGTTGAAGCAACTGGCAAAAAACGGCTGCATTGCTTTAAATCGAGGAGAAATTATCCTGAAGAAAAAAGAAGAACTCTATCGGCTTTTATAAAGAGCCATAGAGTTCTTCTTCCCTTCCTGTAAAATTTTGTTTTACTGCAAAAGCTCCAACAGCTTGCTCTTTGGCACAGCGCCCACAGATTTTCCAGCTACCTGTCCGTTTTTAAAAACCAGAACGGTTGGAATATTCATAATACCAAACTGTCCTGCCAGAGCAGGGGAAGCGTCTACATCAATCTTTCCCACTTTATACATACCGTGAGCCTCTTCTGCCAGCTCTTCAATTACAGGCGCCAGCATTTTGCAGGGCATACACCAGGTAGCCCAGAAGTCTACCAGAACAGGAACATCAGAATTTAAAACCTCCTGTTCAAAATTTTCTGTTGTAAATTCCATTGCCATAGTTTTAATCTCCTTTTCCTCTTTTTAATGCTTTTGTATCTTGTGTTCCTATTTTACCACAGAAAATTCCTTTCGTCTGTGATAAGCTTACATTTCTTTTTCTCTTTTTTGCTGCTGCAGATATTCTACAGCCTTAGTTCCTGCCAAAGCGCCTTCATACACAGCCTTTGAAATCTGCAAAAGACCTCCTGTACAATCTCCGGCAGCAAAAAGTCCGGGAAGGGCTGTGCTGGTATCCGGTTCAATTAAAATGTGATTGTCTTCCATAAAAAGTCCCAGTTTTCTGGCAATGTCTGTGCTGTCTGCAGTTCCAAGAGCCACAAAAAGTCCGTCCAGTGGGAAAAGAGTGCGATCCTCCAGTTCCAGGTTAGAGAGAGAGGTATCGCCTTTGGCAGAAACAATTTTTCGTTTTTCTATAGAAATGCTCCCCAACTCGGAAACAGAAAATTCAGGATTTTTCCCATTTGTAAGAATCGTAACCTTTTTTGCCAGAGGCTCTAAAACTTTTGCCTCATGGAGCGCATAAGGACCATTCCCCAGAACAGCCACTTCCTTTTGGCGGTAAAAGAAGCCATCGCAAATGGCGCAGTAGCTGATATTGTTTTCCTCGTATTTTTTCAATTCCTTTAAAGAAAGTGTATTCCTTTTTGTTCCGGTTGCCAGAATCACTGCCTTTGCATGAAAATTATGAAAAGCAGTGCGAACCAGATACTCTCCGTTGTATTCTATGGATAAAAGCTCTTCCTGCAGAGCAGGAACAGACAGTGCCTGTATTTGTACCAGTCCGTTTTCATAAAGTTGCTTTCCGGAAATTGGTGCAGGAAAACCGTAATAGTTTTCAATTTCCTTTGCCTTTTCCAGGGCTCCGCCGTCCTTGTAGAGTATGAGAGGGGTGATACCTGCCCGGACAGCATACAGGGCTGCAGATATGCCCGCCGGACCTGCGCCGGCAATAATCAGCTCCGTGTTTTGCTCTGGGTTTTTCAGTGTTTGTTCCATAAAGCTCTGTACCTCCTTTTATTATTAAGAATAGCACAATTCGCAGAAGAAGCAAAGCTTTTGAGAGAGGCGCAGCAGATGCATATTGAAAATGTACAGCTCTTCGCAGAAATAACCAAAGAAAGATAATTTTATTAGACAATTAAAACAGGTTTTCTTTTTTTATCTATAGAGAAATAGTGAAAAATAATAAAATTTTATAATCAAACTCTAAAGAAATTGTGAAAAAAGCAAGTGGTAGAACCAGTGTATACCAAACGGTATAGAAAAACCATGGAATATCTTACAAAAAGAGCAGAAAACTTTAAAAAACTACATTAAAAAATGACGAAATTTCCGGCATTTTGCGGGAAGAAAGGAAAGATTGACAAATCAATTAATTAGCAGTAATGTGTTAAAAGCAATTAATAAGAAGACACAAAAACAAGTGCCATATCTGTTTTATTGCCACAGCAACAATAGAAAATGGAAAGGAGAAAGTGAAGAATTCATTAACACAGAAAGGGGAGATGTCCTACGAATAACATAGCGGAAAGAATTACGGAAGAGTTAAATTGCGAAACCGTATTCAATATTCCCATCTTCGGCGGGATTCCGATAGGAGAATCTGTAGTGGTTACCTGGATTATCATGGCGGTGCTTACCCTTCTGGCTATTGTGTTTGTCCGAAATCTGAAAGTGGAAAATCCGGGAAAGAAGCAGTTGGCGCTGGAAGCTTTTATAAGTTTTCTGGATAATTTCTTTACAGACATTCTGGGCAAAGAGGGCAGAAGATATATTCCTTATCTGATTTCCACAGCTCTTTATATCGGAGTGGCGAACCTTATCGGTTTGCTTGGCTTTAAGCCCCCTACTAAGGATTTGAACGTAACGGCAGCTTTGTCACTTATGAGTCTTTTCCTGATTTATTATTCCGGCTTCCATAAAAAAGGTATGAAAGGATTTCTAAAAAGTTTTGCAGAACCTATGCCTTTGGTTACACCAATTAACATTATGGAAATTGCAATCCGTCCCATATCTTTGTGTATGCGGCTTTTTGGTAATGTAATTGGTTCCTTTGTTATTATGGAATTGCTGAAAACGGTAATGCCGGCGATTTTGCCCATTCCGTTCAGTTTGTATTTTGATGTTTTTGACGGTCTGATTCAGACCTATGTATTTGTTTTTTTAACGTCCCTCTTTATAAAAGAGCAGATAGAAGAGTAAATTCAAGAAGAAAAGGAGAAATGAATTATGACAGCAGCAATCGGAGCAGCTATTGCAGTATTAACAGGTATTGGAGCAGGTATTGGTATCGGTATGGCAACCTCTAAGGCAGTAGAGGCTATTGCAAGACAGCCGGAGGCAGAGAGCAAAATCAGTAAAGCCCTTCTTTTAGGCTGTGCTCTTGCAGAGGCAACAGCCATTTACGGTTTCGTTATCGGTCTGTTAATTTTATTCTTATAATTCATCAATGAGAGAAAGGCAGGTGCAGGAAAGGTGCTGAAATTAGGTTGGGACCTTGTCTGGACGATTATAAACCTGATTGTTCTTTATCTTTTGATGAAAAAATTCCTTATCGGACCAGTTCTGGGAATTATGGAAAAAAGAAAGGCACTCATTGAAAGCCAGCTTGACAATGCAAAGACCGTTCAGGAAAAGGCAGAGGAGTTAAAAGGGCAGTACGAACAGGCGCTTTCTTCTGCAAAAGAAGAATCTGTACAGATTATTGAAGATGCGAAGGCAGACGCAAGGCAGATGAGTGAGGGCATTGTGAAGAATGCAAATCTGCAGGCAGCAAAAATCATAGAAACAGCAAAGAATACTGCAGAGCAGGAAAGAGAAAATGCCATGCAGGGTGCAAAAGCGGAAATCGCAGGTTTGGCTATGGAAGCGGCAAAAAAGCTGCTTTTAGATGGCAGCAGCGAAAATGGAAACCGCATGCTCTATGATGAATTTTTAGCAAAAGCAGGTGATGCACATGACACAGACCTCCATTAATTACGCAAGAGTGCTTTACGGGCTTTCCGTTTCTCCGGAGAGTATCAAAGAGGCAAAGGAAATTTTTGAAAAGACACCACAGCTTTTCCCTGTGCTGGAAAGCCCGGTGGTGCCCGTTTCACAGAAGGAAAAAGCCATAAAGAGAATTTTTGAGAAAAAGGTGGCGGATGTTATCTGTGTTCTTTGCAGACATCATCACGCAGAACTTTTATATGAGATTTTTCAGGCATATCAGGAATATTATAACGAACAGAATCAGATTTTAAACGCAGAGCTTTCCTATGTGGTTCCGCCGTCCAAAGAGCAGTTGGAGGGAATCGAGGCATTTTTAAATAAGAAATACGGAGCAAAGGCAGTGGCGTTTACATTAAAAGAAGAGAAAAGCCTGGTGGGAGGATTTGTCCTTCGGGTAAAAGACCAGGAATTTGATTACAGCTTAAAAGGCCGTATCAATGCATTACAACAAAAATTAATCTGGAGGTGAACGGTTTGAGTTCAATCAATTCAGAAGAAATTATTTCTATTCTGAAAGAAGAAATTGAAAATTTCGATACCAAAGCTGGCGTCCGGGAAGTAGGAAACGTCATCTGGGTAGGCGACGGAATTGCGACTGTTTACGGGATTGACCATGCCATGTACGGCGAAATTGTAACCTTTGAAAATGGTGTTAAGGGAATGGTGCAGGATATCAAAAGAAATGAAATCGGTGTTATCATTTTCGGCAAGGACACAGGTATTAAGGAAGGTACAAAGGTTGCCCGTACTAAGAAAAAAGCAGGTATTCCTGTAGGAGAGGGATTTATCGGAAGAATCGTCGATGCTCTGGGCGCTCCTATTGACGGCAAGGGTGAAATCAAGGCCCAGGACTACCGTCCAATCGAGCAGGAGGCGCCAGGAATTATTGACCGTAAGTCTGTATCTGTGCCAATGGAAACCGGTATTCTTGCCATTGATTCCATGTTCCCAATCGGACGCGGACAGCGTGAGTTGATTATCGGTGACCGTCAGACAGGTAAAACTTCTATTGCTGTAGATACAATTTTAAACCAGAAAGGCAAAAATGTGATTTGTATCTATGTAGCTATTGGTCAGAAGGCTTCTACAGTAGCTAAGTTGGTGGGAACTTTGGAAAAATACGGCGCTATGGAATATACCACGGTATTTTCCGCAACAGCAAGTGACTGTGCGCCTTTGCAGTACATTGTACCATATTCCGGTACAGCTCTTGCAGAATACTTTATGTATCATGGTAAAGACGTACTGATTGTATATGATGATTTATCCAAGCATGCAGTGGCTTACCGTGCGCTGTCCCTGCTTTTAGAGCGTTCTCCGGGACGTGAGGCTTATCCCGGCGATGTTTTCTATCTTCATTCCAGACTGCTGGAGCGTTCCAGCCGTTTGAGCGAGGAGGCAGGAGGTGGTTCCATTACAGCGCTGCCTATTATTGAAACACAGGCAGGAGATGTATCTGCTTACATTCCTACCAACGTTATTTCCATTACAGACGGACAGATTTTCCTGGAAAGTGATTTATTTAACGCGGGTGTGCGTCCGGCAGTAAACGTAGGTCTTTCTGTATCCCGTGTAGGCGGTGCGGCACAGACAAAGGCAATGAAAAAAGCATCAGGAAGCATGCGTATTGATTTGGCACAGTACCGGGAAATGGAAGTATTTACCCAGTTTTCCTCTGACCTGGATGATGCAACAAAGGCACAGCTTGATTATGGAAAATGTTTAATGGAGCTTTTAAAGCAGCCTCTTTGCAGACCTCTTGCTTCTCATGAACAGGTGATTACCCTGTGGGCAGTGACTCATAAGGTTCTTACCGATATTCCGATAAAAGAGGTGAAGAAGTTCCAGATGGATATGCTGGAATATTTTGATACCAAATATCCGGAAATCAGAGAGGAAATCAATGGAAAGAAGGTGCTTTCCGAGGAACTTGGTAAGAAAATTTTGAAGGTAGCAGAGGAATTTAAGGACAGGAACAGGTGATAAAATGGCAAGTGCAAAAGAGATACAAAGCCGTATGAAAAGTATCCAGGATACAATGAAAATTACCAGTGCCATGTACATGATTTCTTCATCAAAATTAAAAAGAGCCAGAAAAACTCTGGCAGATACAGAGCCTTATTTTTATTCTCTTCAGTCTGCCATAGGACGTGTTCTGCGTCATATGGATGATACAGAGCATAAATATTTTGATGAAAGATTGGAAATTGCGCCGGAGGATAAGAAAATCGGATACATTGTCGTTTCTGCAGATAAGGGGCTGGCAGGAGCCTATAACCACAATGTCTTTAAAATCGCAGAAGAATGTATGGAAAAAAATCACCATACCCAGCTTTTTGTTCTGGGTGAGGTGGGAAGACAGTATTTCTTTAAAAAAGACGTGGACGTGGATACGAATTTCCGTTTTACGGTGCAGAAGCCTACCATGCACAGAGCCAGGGTGATTTCCGAAAAGATGATTGCCATGTACCTGGAGGGTGAACTGGACGAGGTTCACATTATCTATACCCGTATGGCAAATGCAGCCACCATGGTAGCTGAAAAGAAGCAGCTTTTGCCGCTGAAAAAAGCAGCCTTCAATACGTCCCTGCAGCAGCTTGTAGATATTCACCAGGAGGAAATCGAAATGGTTCCTTCTGCGGAAGAGGTGTTAAACAGCATTGTACCAAACTACCTGCGCGGTATGATTTACGGCTGTCTGGTAGAATCCTATGCCAGTGAACACAATTCCCGTATGATGGCCATGGACGCGGCAACTTCCAGTGCCAGGGACATGCTGAAGGATTTATCAATAAAATACAACCGTGTGCGGCAAGCTGCCATAACCCAGGAAATTACAGAGGTTATCAGCGGCGCCAAAGCACAGAAAAAGAAACTGTAAAAAGGAGGTTTCCTTTTAATGGAAAAGGGTAAAATTGTACAGGTCATGGGACCTGTCGTAGACGTAGAATTTGAAAATCAGGACCTCCCAAGCATCAAAGACGCTCTGACTGTAGAGTTAAACGGCAGAAAGCTGGTTATGGAAGTAGCGCAGCATATTGGAAATCGTACCGTGCGCTGTATTATGCTGGCTTCCAGCGACGGGCTTTGCAAGGATATGGAGGTTACTGCTACAGGAGCAGGTATTTCCGTGCCTGTAGGAAAAGAAACGTTGGGACGTCTTTTTAATGTTCTGGGTGAAACCATAGATAAAGGCCAGCAGTTAGAAAACGTCAAGCATTGGGTTATTCACAGGGATCCGCCAACCTTTGAAGAACAGAGTCCTGTTGTAGAGATTCTGGAAACAGGTATTAAGGTTATCGACCTTCTGGCACCTTATGCAAAGGGTGGTAAAATCGGGCTTTTCGGTGGCGCCGGTGTGGGCAAAACCGTATTGATTCAGGAACTTATCAGTAATATTGCAACAGAGCACGGCGGATATTCTATTTTTACCGGCGTTGGAGAGCGTTCCCGTGAAGGAAATGATCTCTGGACAGAAATGAAAGAATCCGGGGTTCTGGAAAAAACAGCTCTGGTGTTTGGACAGATGAATGAGCCGCCTGGTGCCCGTATGCGTGTAGCAGAAACAGGTCTTACCATGGCAGAGTATTTCCGTGATGAAGAGCATCAGAATGTGTTGCTGTTTATTGATAATATTTTCCGTTTCACACAGGCTGGTTCTGAGGTGTCCGCTCTTCTGGGACGTATGCCTTCCGCAGTAGGCTATCAGCCTACGCTGGCAACAGAAATGGGTGAGCTGCAGGAGCGTATTGCGTCTACAAAGAACGGTTCTGTTACTTCTGTACAGGCAGTTTATGTGCCTGCCGATGACCTGACAGACCCGGCGCCTGCCACAACCTTTGCACATCTGGACGCTACCACGGTTCTGTCCAGAAAGATTGTAGAGCAGGGTATTTATCCGGCAGTCGATCCTCTGGAGAGCAGTTCTCGTATTTTGGAAGTAGATGTAGTAGGCGAAGAACACTACGAAACTGCCAGAAAGGTACAGGAATACCTGCAGAAATACAAGGAACTTCAGGATATTATTGCAATTTTGGGTATGGAAGAGCTTTCTGAAGAAGATAAAAAGATTGTTGCCCGTGCCAGAAAGGTACAGAAATTTCTTTCTCAGCCTTTCCATGTGGCAGAAGTCTTTACCGGTATTCCAGGTAAATATGTGCCTTTAAAGGAAACAATCCGCGGCTTTAAGATGATTGTCAATGGAGAAATGGACGAGTATCCGGAAAATGCATTCTTTAACGTAGGTACCATTGATGAGGTTATTGAAAAGGCAAAGCAGGAAGCCTGAGAACGAGAAACAGTAAGGAGTGAAGGCATATGAATACATTTGGTTTAAATGTCATTGCCAGTGATAAGGATTTTTATCACGGCAGAGGAAAATCTATCTCACTCCCTGCAAAAGATGGCGCTATCACCATACTGGCGCATCATGCAGATATGATGGTTGCCATTGTTCCGGGAGAAATGCGTATTCAGACAGAGGACGATACCTGGTATACAGCCATTGTAGGCGGCGGTTTTGCACAGATTATCAACAACCGTGTTACTGTGCTGGCAGACAGTATTGAAAGACCGGAGGATATTGACTTAAAACGTGCCCGCGATGCAAAGGAACGTGCAGAAGAGCAGCTTCGCCAGAAACAGAGTCTGCAGGAATATTATGTTTCTAAGGCCTCCCTGGCAAGAGCTATGGCTCGTATGAAGGCAGCAAGGGATAAAGGAATCTGAGAAGATTACAGCAGAATAAATAGAATCTGAAATAAGAAAAGACAGAGTCGTGCAAAAGCAGTGTGCGGCTCTGTCTTTCTACTTTTTGTGGGAGTGCGCTGTCACGGAATGCTATTACTCTGAATTATGCATTACATAGTAATTAGTTATAACGCCCTGTATGCATTGACAAAGCCGGAAATAGTTGGTAGAATGTCAATAAAAGTTAGCCAAAAAGCATGGAAGAAGGTGCTGTATGAATAAAAGGATATTGTCCATTCTGGTTGAAAATACAGCCGGTGTACTGAGCCGGGTTTCCGGATTGTTCAGCCGCCGGGGATACAACATAGACAGTCTGTCAGCCGGTATTACCACGGATCCAAATTACACTCGTATGACAGTGGTGTGCAAGGGAGATGAGCTGATTCTGGAGCAGATTACCAGACAGGTGGAAAAGCTGGAAGACGTACTTTCCGTAAAAGTCTTAAAGGACGGACAAAGCGTAACCAGAGAGCTGATGCTGGTAAAGGTAAAGGTAACGCCTGAGCAGAGAGCCGGGGTTTCTGCCATTGTGGATATTTTCAGAGCCAATATTATTGATGTGGGCAAAGAGTCCATGATTATCGAGCTTACAGGAAACAAATCAAAGCTGGAGGCATTTATTGATCTGCTGGACGGCTATGAGATTCTCGAACTGGCAAGAACCGGTATTGCAGGTCTTTCCAGAGGGGCAGATGATATTTTTTATCCTTCCGATGAGGAGGAAGATTTTTAACTTTATAGGAAAATTCGTTTACAACCCGTTGCAGGCGGAAAATCTCGTAGCGAGATTATTTAACTTAGGTTATTGGAGATTTTATCTCTGACATACATAAAAAAATTCAGGAGGAAGAAAAAATGGCAGTAAAAATTTATTATCAGGAAGATTGCAACATGGCTTTATTAGAGGGGAAAACCATTGCCATTATCGGTTATGGAAGCCAGGGTCATGCACATGCATTAAATTTAAAGGAATCAGGCTGTAACGTCATTGTAGGCTTGTATGAAGGATCTAAATCCTGGGATAAGGCTGTAAAGCAGGGATTTGAGGTTTACACAGCAGCAGAAGCGGCAAAAAAAGCAGATATTATCATGATTCTTATTAATGACGAGAAGCAGGCAAAGCTCTATAAGGAATCCATTGAGCCGAACCTGGAAGAAGGCAATATGTTGATGTTTGCTCACGGTTTTGCAATCCATTTCGGACAGATTAAACCTCCCGCAAATGTAGATGTAACTATGATTGCTCCAAAAGCACCAGGTCATACAGTAAGAAGTGAATATCAGATTGGACGCGGTACTCCTTGTTTAGTGGCTGTACAGCAGGATTATACAGGTAAAGCAAAAGACAAGGCTTTGGCTTATGCAGCAGCTTTAGGCGGTGCAAGAGCAGGTGTTCTGGAAACTACTTTCAAAGTGGAAACAGAAACAGACCTTTTTGGAGAACAGGCAGTTCTTTGCGGTGGTGTTACAGCTCTTATGAAGGCAGGGTTTGAAACTCTGGTAGAAGCAGGTTATGCTCCGGAAAATGCATACTTTGAATGTATCCATGAAATGAAACTGATTGTAGATCTGATTTACGAAAGCGGTTTTAAGGGCATGAGATATTCTATCTCCAATACAGCAGAATTTGGTGATTATATTACAGGACCTAAGATTGTGACAGAAGAAACAAAGAAAGCCATGAAACAGATTTTGGCAGATATTCAGGACGGTACCTTTGCAAAGAACTGGATTCTGGAAAATCAGTCCGGTTGTATGCACTTTGGTGCAATGAGAAGAAGAGAAGCAGAGCATCAGTTAGAAGAAGTAGGTGCAGAACTTCGTAAGTTGTACAGTTGGAACGGAAAAGAAAAACTGATTGACAACTGATTGGATTTTTGAGAAAATTGTGTAAAAGAACAGAGCTGCCACAGAACCCCATAGATGGGCTGTGACAGCTCTGTTTTTAAGCATTTTTTTTGCAAAAGTCTATAAATTCCTGAATAACAGGATTGGTCTGAGTATCTGCCAGATGGACAAAACCGATTTCCCGTTTGTGGATAGGAGCGGGAAGGGGGATTTCTACCAGTGTGCCCTCCTGCAGTTCTTTTTCCACGAACTGGCGGATTACGCAGGCAACCCCCAGTCCAATTTTGGTAAATTCAATAAGCAGATCCATGGCAGAAACTTCCAGGACATTGCTGTTTTCAATGTGATGAAAAGCCAGATAATCATCAATATACTGTCGGGTGATGTTTTCCTTATCCATAAGCATCAGGGCCGCAGTTCTTAAAATATCCTCCTTGGAATCTGTTCGCAGTGCCAGATTTTCCAGATAGCTGTTAGTGCTGACAAAAATATCTTCGATTTCTCCCAGAGTTTCAAAAGGAATATGATGCAGTCTTTCCGGTTTTCCGATAAGCCCCAGGTCGATTTTGTTTTCTTTCAGAAGCTGGAGGGTGTGGTTGGTGGACTGACATTCAATAGTAATACGGATATGAGGGTGGGCGGCAATAAAGTCCTTTAAATAATCCAGAAGTACGTATTTGCAGAGGGTGGTGGATACACCAATGCGTAAATGTCCGATGCCCAGTTCATTGATTTTCTTAAGCTGCATTTCTCCAAGCTGAAGGGAATAAAAGGCCTTCTGCACATAGTCATAGAGAACCTCTCCTTCCTCTGTGAGATGTACCCCTCTGGAATTTCGGGAAAACAGAGTGACCTCCAGATTTTGTTCCAGTTTACGAATGGATTTGCTGATGGCAGGCTGGCTGATATAAAGCTCTGCTGCGGCTTTTGAAATGTTTCCGGTATTTGCAACCGTGTAGAAAACTTTGTATAGGGAAAGATTCTGATCCATAAAAGTCTATCCTTTCTGTTGTGTTTATAAATTAAAGTTATGTCTGTCATGTTTTATATGTATTTCTATTATAGCAAAATATATGATAAAATGGCAATAGCAAAAACAGCAGGAGGTAAAGCTATATGGGAATGACAATGACACAAAAAATTCTGGCAGCCCATGCCGGATTAGATAAAGTAGAAGCAGGACAGTTAATAGAAGCAAATTTGGATTTGGTGCTGGGAAATGATATTACTTCCCCGGTAGCCATTCATGAAATGGATAAAATGACAGTAGATACCGTGTTTGATAAGGACAAGGTGGCTTTGGTTATGGATCACTTTATTCCGAATAAGGATATTAAATCAGCAGAACACTGCAAATGTGTGAGGGAATTTGCATGCCGCCACGAGATTACCAATTATTTTGATGTAGGGGAAATGGGAATTGAGCATGCTCTCCTTCCTGAAAAGGGATTGACTGTTGCAGGCGATGTGATTATCGGTGCAGATTCCCATACCTGTACTTATGGCGCTTTGGGTGCATTTTCCACAGGAGTGGGAAGCACGGATATGGCAGCAGGCATGGCAACCGGAAAAGCATGGTTTAAGGTTCCTTCTGCCATTAGGTTTAATCTGGTGGGAAAACCTGCGAAATGGGTCAGCGGAAAAGATGTGATTTTACACATTATCGGTATGATTGGCGTAGACGGTGCGCTTTATAAATCTATGGAGTTTGTGGGGGAGGGCATTCAGAATTTGTCTATGGATGACCGTTTTACCATTGCAAATATGGCAATTGAGGCAGGAGGAAAAAATGGAATTTTCCCGGTCGATGATGTTGCTATCGAATACATGAAGGAACATTCCATGCGCCCATATACTGTATACGAGGCTGATGAGGATGCTGTATACGACGAGGAATACACCATTGATTTAAGTGCCTTGAAATCCACGGTGTCCTTTCCTCATCTTCCTTCAAATACCAGAGTGGTGGAAGAGCTTTCCGAAGAAGTAGCCATTGACCAGTCAGTCATTGGTTCCTGTACAAACGGCAGGATTGATGACCTGAGATGTGCTGCGGAAATTTTGAAGGGACGTAAGGTGAAAAAGGGCGTTCGCTGTATTGTGATTCCGGCAACGCAGAAAATTTATCTTCAGGCAATGGAAGAGGGGCTTTTAAAAATCTTTATTGAGGCAGGTGCTGTGGTAAGTACTCCGACCTGCGGCCCGTGTCTGGGTGGTTATATGGGGATTCTGGCAGAGGGAGAGCGTTGTATTTCCACTACAAACCGGAATTTTGTAGGCCGCATGGGACATATAAAATCAGAGGTCTATCTGGCAAGCCCTGCAGTGGCAGCAGCCAGTGCCGTGACAGGGAAAATTTCTGTTCCGGAAGAATTAGGGTTATAAGGAGGAGAGAAAGATGAAGGCAAGCGGAAGTGTTTTTAAATATGGAGATAATGTAGATACTGATGTGATTATTCCTGCCAGATATCTGAATTCGTCAGACCCGGCAGAACTGGCAGAGCATTGCATGGAGGATATTGACAGGGATTTTGTAAAAAAAGTAAAAAAAGGCGATATCATTGTGGCAGACAAAAACTTTGGCTGCGGCTCTTCCAGAGAACATGCTCCGATTGCGATTAAGGCAGCAGGGGTAAGCTGTGTGATTGCAGAAACCTTTGCCAGAATTTTTTATCGCAATGCTATTAATATCGGTCTTCCTATTGTGGAGTGTCCGGAGGCGGCAAAAGGAATTCAAGCCGGAGATGAGGTAGAGGTGGATTTTGACAGTGGTATAATTACTAATAAGACCAGGGGGACTTCTTTTCAGGGACAGGCGTTCCCGGAATTTATGCAGAAAATTATTAAGGCGGAAGGTCTGGTAAATTATATTAATGGACAGAAGTAAGAAAAAACTTTAGAATTTATAAAACAAGGGGATTGCTGTACAGAAACACAGCAGTCCTTTTTGTGCTGGAATTTTTAAGAGGGATTTTGTAACATAAAAAGGTATCTGCATTTACAGATACCTTTAGTCGGGGCAACAGGATTTGAACCTGCGACCTCACGGCCCCCAGCCGTGCGCGCTACCAAGCTACGCCATACCCCGGAACGAATTATATTCTATCAGATTTCATTGGAAAAATCAAGAACTTTTTTGATGAAAATAAGTAGGATAGAACTTGACATTTTGCCTGTGCGGTAATATAGTTAATTATATAAGTAATGAACTAGATAAGTGACTGCATGAGAATTTTAAAAGGCAGGAGGTGAGAAGTTGTGCAGGAATTGCTCAGTCAGGAAAAATCAATTTATATACAAATTAAAGAAATGATAGAAACCGATATTTTGAGAGATATTCTGCTGGAAGAGGAGCGGGTACCAAGTACTAATGAACTGGCAAAGCTCTATGCCATTAATCCGGCAACAGCAGCAAAGGGGGTAAATTTGTTAGTGGACGAGGGAATTTTGTACAAAAAAAGAGGAATCGGCATGTTTGTGGCAGAAGGGGCAAAGAAAGCCATACAAAAGAGAAGAAAAGAGAATTTTTTTAAAACTTATGTTCAGGGTATGCTGACAGAGGCAGCAAGTCTTGGCATTACAAAGGAAGACTTAATTGACATGATCACAACAGAAATTGGGGAGGTTTAAGTTTATGAAAATCGAATGCAGGAATCTGAAGAAAAATTATAAAGCAAAAGAAGTTTTACAAGGGGTCAATTTAACCCTGGAAAAAGGAAAGATATATGGACTTATCGGAAGAAACGGTGCAGGAAAGACAACGCTTTTGTCTATTCTGTCTGCACAGAATCCTGTATCTTCCGGGCAGCTTCTTTTAGACGGAGAACCCATATGGGAAAATGCAGAAGCTTTAAGCCATATTTATTTTGCCAGAGAGATTATCACCAGTGCAAACAGTAATTCCGGCGGTTTAAAAGTAAAAGAATACTTAAATATGGCTGCCTCTTATCTGCCTCACTGGGATAAGGAGATGGCAGAACGTCTGGTAAAACTATTTCATCTGGAACCAAAACAGCGACTCATAAAGCTTTCCAAAGGTATGGTATCCATGCTGGGGGCAGTCACAGCCCTGGCAAGCAAAGCAGATTTCACGTTTTTGGACGAACCGGTATCTGGTCTGGATGTGGTGGCAAGAGAACAGTTTTATCAGCTTTTGCTGGAAGAATTTACGGAAACAGGAAGAACTTTTGTGATTTCCACACACATTATAGAAGAGGCAGCTGACATTTTTGAAGAAGTGATTTTCCTGCATCACGGAAAAATTATTTTGAAAGAAAATACACAGAAACTTTTAGAAGAAACAGTTTATGTCAGTGGAAGGGCAGAAACGGTAGACGCAGTAATACAGGGAAAAGAAATATACAGGCCAAAAACACTTGGAAGAAGTAAAAGCGTACTGGTGCGGTTACAGGAGGGCGAAATCCTGCATCAGAAAGAAGGAATTACCATACAGCCTGTGAATCTCCAGAAAATTTTTGTAAGCCTTTGCAGGGTAGTGTCAACTGAGTTATGAAAAACTGAGCGATAAGAAAAAGGCTCAGATGAA
>SAMEA3387500__coassemble_903_pt1 | contig 30863 bp, 21 predicted proteins | sample SAMEA3387500__metabat2_high_PE_001 | metagenome-assembled genome bin SAMEA3387500 (sample SAMEA3387500) | Felis catus | biome: Faeces | place: United Kingdom | collected 2012
ACGAAGGAAACGAAGCTGGTAAAGCATTAGTTTCTGCTGGTCCTCAGGAATAATTGTAAAGCTGCTTCTGCAGTGAAACTATTCTGAAATAAAAAGAGCTGCCACCTCAACATGTATGGAATACATTTCCTGCATTACTGAGGCGGCAGCTTTTCTCTTTTTATTCTATGCCAAAAAGCCCCTGTATAAGACCTCTGTCAGAAGGACTTCTGATTATTTCTTATACAAGGGCTCTCTTCTATTTTATAAACTTTTTCTGCTGCTTTCCCTTACATTCTCTCCGGTGCATCAAAGCCCAGCAAATCAATGCAGGTTTCCAGAACCTTTTCTGTAAGCATCAGCAGACGAATCCAGGATTTCTGTTTCTCGTTATCCTCTTCTGCCAAAATTCTGGTATTGTGGTAAAAACTGTTAAATGCGTTTGCCAAATCATAAATATAAGAGCAGATTCTGTGAGGCGCTTTTTCCTCGAAAGCAGGCTCAATAATAGAATTAAATCTGGAGAGTTCCAGCATCAGCGCTTTCTCACTTTCACTTACTGCACCGTGGATACTTCCTTCCTCCGGATTTTTTCCCTCTTCTGCATAGCGGCTTAGAATAGATTTAATACGCACAATGGTATACAGAATATAAGGACCTGTATTTCCCTCAAAAGAAGTAAAGCGGTCAATATCAAAGATATAATCCTTTGACGCCTGGTTGGACAAATCTCCGTATTTGATTGCAGACAAGCCTACTAACTGCGCTGTATGCTCTGCATTTTCATCTTTGACGCTGCGGTTTTCTACGATTTTTTTATACATTTCTTCATTGATTTCCGCAATCAGACGTTCCAGACGCATAACACCGCCTTCCCTTGTCTTAAAAGGCTTTCCGTCTTTTCCGTTCATAGTACCAAATCCTACAAAGGAAAGCTTTGTACCCTGGTCCACCATTTTTGCCTTCTTTGCACAACGGAATACCTGAACAAAATGAAGCTCCTGACGTTTATCTACCACATAGATAATTTCGTCCGGGTGGAAATCCTCCATACGCTGTACAATGGTAGCCAAATCCGTGGTATTATACAGAGAAGCGCCGTCTGATTTCAAAATCATACAGGGCGGAATCTCTTTTGTATCGGTTTCTTCTTTTACGTCTACCACCAGTGCGCCCTGATCCACATACGCATAACCGTTGTCTTTTAAATACTGCACCATGTCCGGGATATAAGCATCTGCGTCTGCTTCTCCCTTCCACAGGTCAAAATCCACTTTTAATTTTGCATAGTTTTTCTTCAAATCTGCAACAGATACTTCCATAATATGCTGCCACAATGCCCGATATCCCCGTCTTCCTTGCTGTAGCTGCAAGGTTGCCTCCAGGGCTTCGCTTTTATAAGCCTCGTCTTCTTTTGACTTTCCGCTGGCTGTAGGATAAATCTCTTCCAGTTCGCTCACTGTGAAGGGTGCTTCTTTTGGATATTCCCCTTCGTAGTTCTCATCAAAATATACCAGATCCGGCTGTCTTTTGGAAAGCTCTGTAATAATCAGTCCCATCTGCAGACCCCAGTCCCCCAGATGTACATCACCGATTACCTTATGTCCCAGGAAACGCCCCATTCTCTTAATGCTTTCTCCGATAATGGCAGAACGCAGATGTCCCACATGAAGAGGCTTTGCAACGTTTGGTCCGCCGTAATCAATCACAATGGTTTTCGGTTCTTTGGCTTCCTCTACAGACAGCTTGTCATCTGCCAGCATTTCATTTAAGTATCCTGCCAGATATTCTTTCTTTATTTTGATGTTAATAAAGCCCGGATTCACTGCTTCTATGGCTTCAAATACCTCACTGTCCTGCAGCCTTTCCACCACATCATTAGCAATCATAATCGGGGCTTTTTTATAGGTTTTCGCTGCTGCCATAGCACCATTGCACTGATATTCGCAAAGGTCGGGACGATTAGAAACTGTTGCCTTTGCAAATTTTTCATCATATCCGGCTTCTGTAAAAGCCTTTTTTAATTCCGCTTCTATCTGTTCAATGATTCTCTTCATGTACTTTTACTCCACTTCCACTTTTTTTGAAACTGCCACTGCAAGAGCGCCCTGTCCAATATGACAGGCAACGCTTAAAGACAGGGGATCCATGTGTACCGGCATACCCGGAAACTGGCTCTCCAGTTCTGCCTTCCACTCTTCTGCTTCCTCCGGATTTCCTGCATAAGCAGCTTCCAGACACATCAGACCCTTTTCTGTCTGCTCTTTAAATCTGCCCTCCAAGTCCTTCCGAATTGCCTGAATCATGGTTCGCTTTGCCTGCTTTTTCCCTCTTGCCTTAGAGAATGCGTCCAATTTATCTCCCTGAATTTGCAGAACAGGCTTTAAATTCAGCACAGTTCCAAGAGCTGCCGCCGCAGGTGTGATTCTTCCGCCCTTTTTCAAATATTTCAGGGTTTCCAGAGTAATATAAATGCTGGATTCCCCGGATTCCTGTTCCAGAATTTCCTTTATTTCCCCGGCGTTTCTTCCTGCTTTTACCAGTTCCAGAGCGTCCAGCACGGACTGCCTTTGGGTTACGGAGATTCTCTGATTATCTACTACCTGCACCTTTCCTCCAAATTCCTTTGCCAACACAAAGGCTGTCTGGCAGGAATTGCTCAGTCCGCTGGACATGGGAATGTGTACCAGCTCCTCATAGCTCTCCAGCAGCTTTTCCCATGTTTCCATAACCTCTGCCGGCGATGGCTGAGATGTAGAAATTGCCGCGTCCCTTTCCAGTTGTTTGTAAAATTCCTCCTGAGTCAGAGTAATATCTTCAAAATATAATTGTTCGTCAATATAAAACGGCATTGCAAGAACAGTAATCCCCAGCTCTTCTGCCTGCTTCTGGGTGATACCGCTGTTGCTGTCTGTCACAATTCCGACTTTTCTTTTTTCCATATTTCCAGGCTCCCTTTCTATTTTAAGTCGCTAATTTTAATGATAACATAGAGCCTGTTCAAATACAATCCCTTTTTACATTCTCCTTAAGGCTTCAATCGGACTTAGATTTGCCGCCTTAATGGAGGGAAGCAGCCCGAATACAATTCCGATAACCGTTGAAAAAATCACAGCGCCTACAGCCGCCGGTATACTGATCACCATAGGTGTACCGGATACCTTTGCGATACCTGCTGCCAAAACAATGCCGGCAAAGACACCTAAAATACCGCCAATACTGGTAAGCACGGAAGCTTCTGTGAGAAACTGACCCAAAATTCTCCGCTTATTGGCACCAATGGCTTTTTTCAGCCCAATCTCCCCGGTTCGCTCTGTTACAGAAACCAGCATAATATTCATAACGCCGATTCCGCCTACCAAAAGAGAAATACTGGCAATCCAGAGGAGTTGGCGGTTGGTGCTTTCACTAATCTGCTGCAGTCCCTTTGCCTTTTCCATCATATCTTTTGCTTCATATTGAATGGTTCCCGTAGGAGAGGTAATCGACTCGTTCAAAATCTTGGCGCCCTTTTTCCCTGCTGCGCTCATGGTTTCCGGGGAGGTAGCTTTTACTGATACCATCTGAGGTTCATCATACTGATAAACAATGGGCCAGGTAGTAGTTGGCATAAGCACCAGTCCTCCATTGCTGCTGTAATAAGTGTTATATTCTTCGATGCTGTTAATCACAGGCTCAAATTCTTCGATTTTTTTAATGATTCCGGCTACAGTAAAGGGTTCGCCCATAATCTCCACCGTCTTTCCGATTTCTTCCCCTTTTTCAAAAAGACTGCCTGCCGCTATTTCGTCCAGGAGAATCACCTTTCTGTAATTTTCATAGTCCTTATGGGAAAATCCTCTGCCTCGAACCACCTGATATCCGCAGGTATCCAGATAATCCCTGTCAATTCCCAACACCTTTCCGCCATTGATGCTTTTATCCTTATAATAGATTCCGCTGGCATACTGTCTTGCCTGATAAAGTGTTGCATGTTCCACTTCTTCCAGATCCAGAAGTTTTTCTTTCTGTTCCCCGGAAATCACCGGTACGCCCTGGGGGATTCCCTGGTACTCAATTTGGTATTCGCTTCCATTGTCACTCAGATAAATGTCTACTACATTATCCCCTTCACCAATCAGATTTTTCTTAATCTGTTCGTTTGTTCCCTTAATTGTAGACACAATGGATATCAGGGAGGCAATGCCGATAATAATTCCCAACATAGTCAAAAAGGAACGCATTTTATGTGCCCAAATGCCCTGAAAAGACAATCTTATATTTTCAATCATGTGTCTGCCTTCCTTTCTTAATACATATTGTAAAGTTCTGAAACTTCACTTCTTTTTACCTTTGCCCCTTCTTTCACCTTTTTTCCGTAAGGAAAGGCAAGGTAATCCTCCGATGTTATGCCATCTTTGATTTCTACCATTTCTCCGTAGAAAATCTGTCCGGTCCGGACAATCTGTTTCTCCAGCTTTCCGTTTTTTCCTTCTTTATAGACAAAATCCTCGCCATCCTTGTTCCGGACAAACTGTTTGCTGATAAAAATCCCCTGGATACTATTCTCTCCCTGAGGCACGTCCAGACTCACCATTTCATTTGCCTTTAGTCCTGTTCCTTCTTTGATAAAAGCGGTAAATGGGTAATAGGATACTTCCCTGTCACTGCCCATAAAATAATTGTCCTGAGGATAGGGAGAAACTTCTTTTACCTCTGCCTCAAAGCCCATCATGGATTCATATCCCATGCCGGTCAGTATCTGTCCTGCCTGCACCTTATCCAGCACATTTTCAGCTACAACTCCCTGAATATAGACGCCGCCGCTGCTTTCTACGATGAGAAACGGTTCTCCGTCTATTTCTCCCTTTGCAGGATCTCCCACACTTTTCACAATACCATTCACCGTGCTTTTTACGGTTTCCTCCTGAAGCTGTCGCTCTACCTTCTGAATCTTAAGCTGCGCTTCCTTAATATCAAGGGCATTGGAAGCAAGTTCCCGTTCCTTTTCTCCAATAGCTTTTTCCAGTTCCTCTTTGGAATAACCACCGATAATCTCTTCTTCCGGCATTATATCCCCCATACCTTCCGGGAGCTCTTCCCACTCTCCGTCCTCCGGTTCTTCCGGAAGCAGTTCTTCCCACTGATTCTTTCCAAGGCTGGTAGCAAACCAGGCAGAAGGCTCTACTCTGCTCTCCAGAGCTGCTCCGTCCAGGGTCATGGACGCCAGAAGAACACCATCTGTACTGTCCTCGCTGCGTACCTCTAAAACACAGGCATAAGGATCTCTTACCCGTTCTCCTGATGCGTCAAATCCTGCCAGCTGATTTAAAAACTCTCCCTGAATCAGAACATTCTGCCTGCAAAGATATACATCATACTCGCTGTTATCTCCTTTTCGCTTATAGGGAATGGCATTTTCTATGATTGCATCGTTCTCCGGAAAAGCCATACTGTCCAGGGTAATATCCCTATATAATCTCTGATATGCACCGGAAGGCATCTCCACCGGAGGCTCTTCTGGATTTTCTTCCGGTTTCTCATCTGGATTCTCATTTTCCGGCTCCTGTGGCGGTGTTTCCGGTGTAACAGGAGGCTGTTCCGGTTGATTTGTATCTTCATCAGAGCCGTTTTCCGTATTTTCACCTTCCTGATTCTGTTCCTGCTGCTGTTCCTGCTGCTCGTCAGTTGTTATTTCCACAAGCAGCCGACTTTCTGCCTCTTCTGTAAGCATCTGGAGTTTATACTGATTTTTTGTAGAAGACATCTGACTTCTGTCCTCTTTCAGTTTCTTTATCTCCTGCTCCAATCCTTTCTTTTTCACTTCCAGCTGCTCTTTATTTAGCTTTTCCATTTCCAAATCCAGATTAACCAGTGTCATATCATAAGACAAAAGCGGATCTCCCTCTTTGACCTCCTGTCCTTCCTTTACAAAAACCTGAGATACAATCTGCTGGTCCGCCAGATGCACCTGCTGGGATACACTGGTGGAAACAGAGCCCTCCAGGCTTGGCATATCCCCAAAAACGGGCTGTATCAGCTCTTCCATGGAATATACGCTGACGGTTGCTTTTTTGAATTTTGTCATGCCAAACCAGACAGCCGTACCAGCGAGCAGCACTCCTGCTGTGCTGATAAGAATGATTTTTATCTTCTTTCTATCCATAGCTTTCCCCTTTCATTCAAAGTTTCGGAAGGAACTCTTTTTCTTCAGGCAGACTTTTCAGCGCTACATCGTCCTTCTCCGGTGTAGTTTCTTCTTCCGATAACGTTCCGTCTTCCGGTACAACTTCTCCCTCCGGTAACACTTCACCTTCCGGCGCTACTTCTCCCTCCGGCAGCGCCTCACCTTCCGGTACAGCTTCTCCCTCGGGCAGCATCTCACCTTCCGGAATCACCTCTCCCTGCATACTGTTCTCAATTTCATGAGTGGTCTTCATTCCTTCTTTCAAAAACTCCTGAGGATAAGCCACATAGTCTTGACGTTCCAGTCCGTTTTCAATTTTATATTGCATCATATTTTCGTCATGTGTTCCCAACACAACGGTTCTTTTTTCCAGCGTTCCCTTGTCTGTTTCTGCCCACACATAAGGCTTCTTATCCGCGTCCACAAGAAATGCTTCGTCCAGCCAGATACCTTCTTCCCTTTCTTCCAGTCCGTTATCCTGTTCTATGTACACATGCTGTCCCAGGAGCAGTCCCTCTGAGGATTCCAGTTCTACATAAAACGGATAGGAAGTAGAAGTATTTTGAGCCGCATCTTCTGCAGAACCGCCATACATCATGCTATTGTTACTATTGTTGGGATTTTTGGTATCTACTGCTGTATAGGTTCCCTTCCATATCTGCTTTTCGTCCACTCTGGAGCGTATGATTGCCGGCTGTCCTTCTATCACCTGAGATACATTCTGTTCATTCACCTTTCCTTTGATTCTATACTGCCCTGTGGCAAGAATGGTCATAAATGCCTGACTGCCGTCCCCATACATCATATTGGTGCTGTTATCCTGATTCACAGCTTTCACAACACCCTTCATATCACTCTTTACCGTGGAATTCTGTATCTGACTTTGGATACGGTTAATTTCTACCTCTTTTGCCTTTCTTTCATACTCGCTTTTTTTCAAATCCATTTCTGCTGACTGAATCTGTGTGGTATAAGAAAGCTGCTCCTCCTCTGAAGCATTGGCTTTATCCTTTTTCAACTGTTCAATCTGGGCTTTCAGATTTGCCATATCATTATCCGTCCGTTCTATATCCAACTGTGCCTGTTGTGCATCTGCATCTAATTTTTCTGTATCGTAAACAAACAAAGGAGTTCCCACATCAACCTCGTCCCCTGCTTTTACCAGAACTTCCTTTACTTCTCTTTCCGCATCTTTCTGGATATCCTGAGTTTTCTGGGATTCTACAATGCCGGACATTCTCTGGATTCCTGCCATCTCATTCATAGAAGAAACGCTCATCACATAAGCCAGTTCTTCTCCGTCTTTTCCCTTTTTCTGCTGGCTGAAAAAAATTCCTGCCGCCAGACCCGTTACACCGATAGCTGCACAGATACCCAAAATCATTTTTTGTTTTTTCTTCATATGCTACCTCTTTTCTTTTTCAGATTTTTTCTGCAAACTGCCCTTTTTGTCCATTTATATCCCTAGTATATCAAAAACTTTTAGGACTGTCCTCTCTTTTTTTCTTAAAATTTACGCATTATTTTACATTTTTCTTACGATTATATAAACTTGATTTTCTACATTTTGTTGCAAGTCTTACACAGTTTTGATAAACTTAAAAAATATATAAAAGAAAACAGGAGAACTTTTATGACAATCCAAAAAAGAAAACTCTTTTTATGTGTGTGCTGCCTTCTGGCAATTTTTTTTGTTTCCGGCTGTGATTCCAGAGAGGAGAAACAAGTGCGTAACGCTGTGGAAAAAGAATTAAGGCTACTGAAGACTGCGGATAACAACATTGCTGCACAATATATTCAATCTGAAGATTTGATACAGCTTTCCCCAAATGCAGAAATCCTTTCTGAGGATATCACACATATCTTTCAACTTTTTTATAAAAATTTTTCTTATGAAACCAATAAAATTTCCATTAAGAAAAATCGTGCCGTTGTTCATACAAATTTAAAGATTCTGGACAGCCAAAAACTGGCAAAGGATTTTGTCTGCCTCTCTCTGAAGAAAAGCATTGAACAGGAAGCCATGCCAAGTGAAGTTCAGCCCTCTTCCATTGCCAGCTATGAACTTTTAAGAAAACTTCTGGAATCTGAAACTTATAAAACCAAAACCGTATCTGCAGATATTTCACTGAAAAAGGAAAAGGAACAGTGGACGGTTCTTCATACCTCAGAATTAGATGACATACTCACCGGACATTTTTTCTCTTACATTACAGATCCTGAGCTTTTATCTCCTTCTGAGATTGTAAAGACGCATTTTAAAACTATTAAAGGCTTTGATTCCGAGCAGCTGAAGCTTTATCTCTCTTTGGACAGTCTTGCAGACGCGGGAGATTCCTATGGCAATACTCTGATACACGCAGTTACCGGTCAAATCAGCCGTTCTTTTGATTTTAAGATAAAAGAAGAAACCATTGACAATACTTCTGCCATTGTACAGGCCTCCATTACCAGTGTGGATTTCCAGAGCATCTTCCAAAATTATCAGGAGGAACTTGCCAAATGGCTGAAAACCTCTGAAGCCCTGGCAGGAGGCATAGAAGGAAGACGGCAGAAAGAACATGAACTGCTATTGTCTGCCGTAGAAAAAAATAAAGCGTTTCTTTCCCGCGATGTGAAAATTCCGTTAATCAATGATGGGGTAAATTGGAAAATTCAGATGACACCTGAACTTTCTCAGGCTATTTTCGGAGATATGCAGGACACTCTGGATACGATTACGTGAAATCCTGTTTCCTGATTTTGTTTTTTCATAGAAAGACTTCCTGTCCTATCATCAAGAAATGTAACACGCAAAGAAGCTGCCCACGAATTTCCTCGTGCAGGCAGCTCCCTTCTCTTTTTTCTTTATTCTTCTGTTGTTTCGTCTTTCTCTTCCTGTACACGAATGGCAATGCCCAGTTCTTCCAACTGTTTTTCGTCTACAATATCCGGTGCCTCTGACATCAGACAGGAAGCATCTTTTACCTTCGGGAAGGCAATGACATCACGAATGGAGTCCACCTTTGCCATAAGCATAACCAGACGGTCTAAACCATATGCCAGTCCTGCGTGAGGCGGAACTCCATATTTGAAGGCATCTAAAAGGAAACCAAACTGTTTCTGTGCTTCTTCCTTTGTAAAGCCAAGTGCCTCAAACATTTTTTCCTGAATATCATTCTGATGGATTCGCACAGAACCACCGCCGATTTCATTTCCGTTTAAAACAATGTCATAAGCCTTTGCACGAACTCTTCCCGGGTCAGTATCAATATACTGCAAATCCTCTTCCATAGGCATGGTAAATGGGTGATGCATGGCTGTAAATCTCTGATCTTCTTCTGACCACTCTAAAAGCGGGAACTCTGTAATCCATACAAAACGATATTCGTTCTTGTCCAGAAGATTCATCTGCTTTGCCAATTCCAGACGCAGAGCGCCTAAAACGTCCCACACCAGCTTTGTCTTATCCGCTGCAAAGAACAGAAGGTCTCCGTTTTCCCCCTTCATAGCTGAAATCAAAGCAGTCATTTCCTCTTCCTTCATGAATTTAGCAAAAGAGGATTTCACGGTACCGTCTTCTCCAATAGCAATATAAGCCAGTCCTTTTGCGCCATAGCCTTTTGCAAACTCTACCAGCTTATCAATTTTCTTACGGGGCATTGCACCCTGTCCTTTAGCGTTGATACCGCGTACACTGCCGCCGTTTTCTAAAGCGCCTTTAAACACTGCAAATTCGCAGTCCTTTACCACTTCAGAAACATCAGTCAGTTCCATACCGAAACGTAAGTCCGGTTTGTCAGAACCAAAGCGGTCCATGGCTTCCTGCCAGGTCATTCGCTGAATCGGAAGCTGTACCTCAACACCCAGCACTTCCTTAAACAGGAATGCAAGCATTCTTTCATTTACGTCTAAAACGTCCTCTACATCAACAAAGGACAATTCCATATCAATCTGTGTAAATTCCGGCTGACGGTCTGCACGCAAATCTTCGTCACGATAACATCTTGCAATCTGGAAATAACGGTCATAACCGGAGCACATCAAAAGCTGCTTGAAAATCTGAGGGGACTGTGGCAGCGCATAGAAGCTTCCCGGGTGTACACGGCTTGGAACCAGATAATCCCTTGCACCCTCCGGGGTACTCTTAATCAGAGTTGGGGTTTCAATTTCCAGAAAGCCTTCTTTTGCCAAGAACTGACGAACCAGAGTGGATACCTGGGAACGCAGAATCATGTTTTTCTGTAAATCCGGTCTTCTCAAATCCAGATAGCGGTATTTTAAACGAACCTCATCTCTGGTCTTGCTGTTTTCCTCAATGGGGAACGGCGGTGTCTCGGATTCGGACAAAATACGCAGACTGGTTGCCCGCACTTCGATTTCTCCGGTTGCCAGGTTTTTGTTTACTGCACCGGAACGCGGCTCCACGCGTCCCTGCACGGCAATGACAAATTCACTTCTTAAACGCCCTGCTTTTTCAAATCCCTGCTCATCAATCTCTCCGTTTTCAAAAATAATCTGCATAATGCCGGAGCGATCTCTTAAATCCACAAATATAATACCGCCTTTATTACGGCTCTTCTGTACCCAGCCCATTAAGGTTACCGTACTTCCAATGTCTGCCTTTGTCACTTCTGTACATCTATGGCTTCTTTTCAGCCCATTCATTGATTCTGCCATGATATTCTTACTCCTTCTGTTCTTTTCGCTTCTTATAATTCAGAATCGTTATATACTTCTTCGATAATGGAATATCCTTCCTTTTCCAGCTGTTCTTTCTGGAATTTCTTGTTTTTCTTTGCATAAACAATATTTACACTCTGTCCTGCTGCTCTTTCCTCTCCGGCTTTTTTCATCACTGCCAGAATTTTTTCAGAGGACAGTTTTTTATCCAGAAGATACGCTTTCTTTTCTCCTGCTCCGGGAACCTGGAATCCTCTCTCCATTAACAGCATAACAATACGCTCAAATCCAATGGAAAATCCGGTTGCCGGTGTAGGTGTTCCGGTAAATTTTCCAATCATTTCATCATAACGTCCGCCGCCGCCTACACTTCCGGCAAATCCGTCAATGGAAATCTCAAAAATCGGTCCTGTATAATAAGACATACCGCGTACCAGAGTAGGGTCAAATTCCAGTGTAAAGTTGGCTGTTTTTGCCTGCATAACACTTTCAATAATAGTTGTCAGGTCATCTGCTACCTTTGGCTCTAAAAAGCCTTCCAGTTTTTCCTTACAGTATGCCACACCATCTACGCCGGAACCCATTGCCTTGAATAAATCCATGTATTTTTCAACACTTTCCTTTGCAAAACCGGATTCTACCAGTTCCTCTGCCACGCCGTCCATACCGATTTTATCCATTTTATCCAGAATAATAAACACCTGAGTAAAAGATTCTTCCGGGAAGCCGCTGTAAGCTGCCATAGCCTTTAAAATTCTTCTGTCGTTAATACGAATGGTAAAGCTGTCAAAATCCAGTTTGCCTACCAGAGTAGATGTTGCTAAAATAACATCGATTTCTGCCAGGAAGGTAGGATCTCCCAAAATATCAATATCACACTGCATAAACTGGCGGAAACGTCCTCTCTGCGGACGGTCTGCGCGGAATACGTTTCCAATGTGCAAAGCCTTAAACGGCTGCGGCAGTTCATTGGCATTGTTGGAATAAAAACGACATAACGGAACGGTCAGGTCATAGCGCAGACCGCTGTCTACCAAATCATTTTCTTCCTTTGCTTCATCGATTTTCAGCTTTTCTCCTCTTTTTAAAATACGGAAAATCAGCTTTTCGTTATCACCGCCCTGTTTGCTGGTAAGGTTCTCAATGTGTTCCACACAGGGAGCCTCCATGGAGGTAAATCCAAACTGTTTATATGTTTCCTTAATCAGACTGATTACATAATCTCTGATTTCCATTTCCTGAGGTAAGATATCTTTCATTCCTGTTACTGGTTTCTTTTTTAACTGCATCTCTTTTTCTCCTCTCTCTTATGATTTATGAATCGCCCTCTGAAATGCCAGAAAAATCTGCATGTCAAAGTTCTTTACTTCGTCTATCATCATTCTAAATGCGGTTTCCTGCCCAAAAGCGTCCCTGTAAGGGCGCTTCTCCGTCAGCGCTGCATAAGTGTCGCAGACCCTTAAAATTCTGCTGCCAAGAGGAATTTCCTCCCCTCTTAAATTCTCCGGATAGCCGCTTCCGTCATAATTTTCATGATGATAATAAACCGCTTCCAGAACAAAAGGGGAATACCCTCTCTTTTTCAGCACTTCGCAACCTAACTGGGTATGCCTGCGGACATACTTGATTTCCTCAATTACCAGTGGATTTTCTTCCCCTGACATATATCTGGAAAGCCGCAGTTTTCCGATATCATGTACCATTCCTGCCACAGCCAGTTCATAACACAGGTTTTCTGCAAGGTCTAATTCTTTTGCAGTGGCATAAGCCAGATTGCTGACTTCTATTCCATGGTCTATCTCTGTTTCCAGGTCATAACGGATAATTTTTTCACTCATTTTAACCATTTCTCAATTCCGGCTCTTTTTCGTTCTATCATTTCCTCGATACGGCTGATATAACCGGATACATCTTTTACGTTTTCTGTCCGCTCAATCCGCTCTCCATGTTGAAATACATACTTTGTAGAAGCGCCTGCACCTGCAGCCATAATGGTCTGCTTTTCTTCCATAATCAATATGTTATAAATACCGGCTTTGTCTTCCTTTGCATAACCGGTGTTTTCCAGATTTCCGCACATATTTTTCTGGCGGTACAAGTAATAAGGGGACATTTCACAATCTCTGGCATATTCCATGGTCATATCCATGATTTCCTGATTATTTTCCAGTCCCATTTCCCGATACTGCTCCTGAAACAGCTTCAGCCTTGCGGCTCTTTTCACTGCCAGAGAATGCACGGTCAGACTGTCCGGATTCAGCTTTTTCACTTCTTCCAATGTATATTGCACGTCTTCCTTGCTCTCTCCGGGAAGACCTACGATTAAATCCATATTGATGTTATCAAATCCACATTCCTTCGCCAAAGCGAAGGCGTGTCGCGTATCCTCCACCGTATGTTTTCTTCCGATAATATCCAGGGTCGCCTGATTCATGGTCTGAGGATTTACAGAAATTCTGGTAATCGGGAATTTCCGGATTGCCTCCAGCTTTTCTTTTGTAATGCTGTCCGGTCTGCCCGCCTCAATGGTATACTCTTTTACCTGATGCACAGGAAATTTTTCCTGTATATGTCCCAACAGTCTGGTCAGCTGATAAGGCTCCAGGGTTGTAGGCGTCCCTCCTCCAATATAAATGGTATCCAGCACTCTGTCTTCCATGGCATCTGCAATAAAATCCAGTTCCTTTAAAAGCGCGTCCAGATAGCTGTCCACCCTGTCCCGCCACCGCTCTAAAGGAGAAGAACTGAAGGAGCAGTACAGACAGATACTGGGACAAAAGGGAATGCCCACATACAGACTGTATCCCTTTTCATAATCAATATCCTGTAAAATGGCTTTCTCCCGGTTTGCAATGGCAATGGCAAGTGCTGTTTTTTCCCTGCTTGTAAAATAAGTATCTCTCATATATTGCGCTGCCTGGGCATTGCTCATACCGGATTCTATCAGTCCCATGGCAATTTTCGTAGGACGGATTCCCGTAAGGTTTCCCCAGGGAAGAGTGTGTCCCGTTTCTTCCACAAGAAGCTGATACAGCACCTGTTTTAATTTGTTCTTTCGTATTTTCCGATCTTCGTCCCGGTCATAGGGGGAAAAGCCTTCCCGCTTCTGCCCTTCCAGCTTTACGCTGATTTTTACCTGCTCTCCATATTCTATGGAAATAATCCTGTCATATGCTCTTTCTTCCTCCCCGGTACAGTACATTTCTATTTCTTCCTGAGGATAAAAGGCTTTGACAAGAGTATAGGCATCGTATTCAAATTCTTTTTGATTAAATGCAATTCCAATCATGCACATTCGTCACTTTCTATAATTTTTACAGATACGGATTGTTCCTTTTCTCAAAAGCCGCGTCCGTGGCCTCTCCATGTCCCGGATAAATTTCTGTATCCTCCGGAAGGATATGAAGCAGGCTCTGCAAACTTTCCCGCATCTGGCTCATACTGCCTCCGGGCAAATCCGTTCTGCCGCAGCTTCCGTAAAAAAGCGTATCCCCACTTAAGCATACCTTTTCCTTTTCAATCCAGTAACAGCAGGAACCGGGCGTATGTCCAGGTGTCAGCAGCATTTTCACTTCAAAACCACTGACCGTAAACACATCTTTGTCTGATAAATACACATCAGCCTTTACCGTATACGGAACGCCTGACCAGTCAGCTGAAAGATTGCTGTATGTATCAGACAAAAGCTTTTCCTCTGCTTTTGCCGCATACACGGGAATTTTATAATGCTCTCTCAGCTCATTGGCAGCACAGATGTGGTCATAGTGTCCATGCGTGAGAAAAATCGCTGCGGGCTTTCCCTGCAGCTTTTCCACTGCATAAATAATTCGCTCTGCTTCTGCGCCAGGATCCACAAGAACCAGTTCTTCTGTTTCTCTGTTCTTCAGAAAATAACAGTTAGTCTGTACCGGTCCCACCACAATTCCTCTTAACATGAGATTTTCCATAATAAACTCCTTAACCGGCAGTACGTTCAATATCTTTTACGCTGTCAATCTGCCGGATTTTTTCAATCAGACTGTTTAATTCTTCCTTGCTTCTCACCTCAAAGCAGATATTGATTGTTGCCATTCCCTGCTTGCTGGTTCTTGTATTTAAAGCAGAAATGTCAATCTTTCTCTCTGTAAAGATTTTGGAAATATCCACAATCAATCCGGTGCGGTTATAAGCAAATACATTGATATCTGCCATGTAGCGCTCTCCGCTCTCCTGCTCCGGTACCTGCCATTCTGCATCAATCAGACGGCTTCGATCCTCTGCTGACATGTTCATAACATTGATACAGTCTGTCCGGTGAATGGTTACGCCTCTGCCTCTGGTAACATAGCCCACAATTTCATCCCCCGGAATGGGATTGCAGCATTTGGAGAACCGCACAGCTACATCATGAATGCCTTTTACTACAATACCACCCTTTGCCTTTGCAATGTGTAGTTTTTCCTTATGCTCTGCTGTGGCCTCCAGCACCTTTTCATCTGTAAGCTCTGCTTTATGGTCTTTTTTATACACCTCCAGAAGCTTATTAATAATCTGACCTTCCTTTAAGCCGCCGTGTCCAAGAGCAGCCAGTACGGAATCCCAGTCCCGGAATCCGTATTTTTTCATAACTGCTTCCTGATATTTGGGTCTTTGAATTTCTCCCAGGGAAACGCCTTTGATTTTGGCATACTGAATCAACATTTCCTTTCCCTTGAGAATATTGTCTTCTTTTAATTCCTGCTTAAACCACTGGTTAATTTTATTCTTTGCCTGAGTACTTTTTACTACCTTGAGCCAGTCCCGGCTTGGTCCCTTGGAGTTCTGAGAGGTAATGACTTCCACCCGATCTCCGTTTTTAATCACATATTCAATGGGCACCAGCTTGCCGTTTACCCTTGCCCCCACCATCTTATTTCCCACAGCGCTGTGCACACTGTAAGCAAAATCGATAGGTGTAGAACCATTTGGAAGAGTTTTCACATCACCCGCCGGTGTAAAGCAGTAAACGCTCTCAGAAAACAAATCCAAATCACTTTTTAAAAGGCTTAAAAATTCTTTATTGTCAGACATGTCCCTCTGCCACTCTAAAATCTGACGAAGCCAGCTCATTTTTGCTTCCTCAGACTGGGTGACGCTGAGCTTTCCGTTGTTGGAAACCTCCTTGTACTTCCAGTGAGCCGCAATACCATACTCTGCAGTTCTGTGCATTTCAAAGGTACGAATCTGTATTTCAAAGGGCTGTCCGTTTGGTCCGATAAGCGTGGTATGCAGGGACTGATACATGTTTGGCTTTGGCATGGCAATGTAGTCCTTAAACCGTCCGGGAATAGGCTTGTACATTTCATGAATAATTCCCAGCGCTGCATAACAATCTCTTACGGTATCCACAATAATGCGGACAGCAAATAAGTCATATATCTGGTCCAGGGTTTTATCCTGATTTACCATTTTCTTGTAAATGCTGAAAAAGTGTTTGATTCTGCCATCTATTTGGGCATGAATTCCCGCATGGTCAATATGACTGCGTACATCTCCTACAATCTGGTCAATGAAAGCCTGACGTTCACTTTTCTTCAGATTGATTTTTTCTACCAGGTCATAGTACACATCGGGATTCAGGTATTTTAACGACAAATCGTCCAACTCGATTTTTACCTTGGAAATACCCAGACGCTGGGCAATAGGTGCATAGATATCCATGGTTTCCCTGGCTTTTTCCTTCTGCTTATGAGGAGGCATATATTTCAGGGTTCGCATATTGTGCAGACGGTCTGCCAGCTTAATCAGAATAACTCGGATATCCTTTGCCATGGCAAGGAACATTTTTCGCAGATTTTCTGCCTGCACCTCTACCTTATCTGCGGAATAACTAAGCTGTCCCAGCTTTGTGACTCCGTCTACCAGAAGTTCTACCTCTGCGCTGAATTCTTCCCGAATCTGCTCTGAGGTCATTACCGTATCTTCTACCACATCGTGCAGAAGTCCTGCCACAATGGTTTCCTTATCCAGTTCCAAATCTGCCAGAATAATAGCTACACAGAGAGGATGAATAATGTAAGGCTCTCCTGATTTTCGCACCTGCCCTTTATGGGCATTATTGGCGATGTTAAATGCCTTTTCTATCATGGAAATGTCTGTAGACGGGTGATATTTCCTGACACTGGAAATCAGCTCCTTATACAGGACCTCAGGACTTGTAAAATCCTTCATAGTTTTGACACTGGCATCTGCCTGTCTGATTTTTTCTACTTCCTCTTCTCTCAGGGTGGATTCTTTCTTCTCTTCCATTATACAATCCTCACCTCTCCTTCATGACCTTCTTTTATTTTCCCTCATAGCGAATTACGGACGCCACCTCATATTTTTCCAGCCGTTCTCTTCCTTTTAATCCCGCCAGTTCCATGAGAAACACGATTTTTACAACCTCGCCGCCCAGCTCTTCTACCATATGTGCCGCTGCCTCAATGGTTCCTCCGGTAGCAATCAAATCGTCTACAATGGCAACTTTTTGTCCCGGCTGAATGGAATCCCGGTGCATTTCCACAACCGCGCTTCCATATTCCAGTTCATAGCTCTGCTCAATGGTTTCACAGGGCAGCTTTCCCTTTTTCCGAACCAGCACCAGGGGCTTATGTAAATTATAGGCAATAGGCGCTCCGAAAATAAACCCTCTGGACTCTGTTCCCACAATCACATCAATATCGGTATCTTCCAAGAGTTTCTGCATGGAATCTACAGCCAGTGCAAAACCGTCTGCGTCCTGAAGAATACTGGTGACATCACGGAATATAATCCCCTCTTCCGGAAAGTCCGGAATACTTCTTACATAATCTTCTATTTTTTTCTCTTTACAATTCTCCATGTGCTCTCCCTGTCCTTTATATCGAATCCTGTCATATATAGGATTTTTATGAGATTTTTATGTGGTTTAGTATATCATCTTTTTCTGACAGAATCAAATTTATTTTTAACGAATGTTCTGAATCACCATCTCCAGGCTTTCTCTTCCCCTGAAAGCATTGATAGACGGGTAATAAATCACGTCCCAATACTCTTTTTCCCTTATTTTTTCCAAAAATGCATCTCCATCTCCAAACCAGATACAGTCTGCCGAAAAACCTGCCTCGTCCTTTCCCTGCATTTTCACCACATTTCTGTTCTTTCCGAAAATACGGCAGTCTGCAAAGCGTATCTTCTTCTGTGCAAAAACAGGCTTTGTATTTCCCTTTCCAAAGGGTTCCAGCTGGGAAAGCTGACGGACAAGAGGAATGGTTACATAGGACATGGGCATGGGAACGTCAATCACAATTTTTTCCACCATATCCTCCGGCGTAAGGGTACAGTTTTCATTCAGCTTTTTGCGAAAAAGCTCCACGTTTTCCTCAGGCAGAGAAAGCCCTGCTGCCATAGGGTGTCCCCCGAATTTTGTCAGCAAATCTTTGCATTTTACCAATTCCTGAAACATGTGGTAAGCTTCAATGGAACGACCGGATCCCTTTACTCCTTCCGTTCCTTTTGTCAACACAAAAACAGGGCGGGTATAGCGCTCCCGGATTCTTCCGGCAATGATGCCTGCCAGGCTTTCATGGCAGTCCGGCAGATAGATAACCAGAACCCTGTCCTGTAAAAGTTCTGTATGCTCCACCTGTTCCACAGCCTGCTCTACGCCTTTTGCCGTCATATCCTTCCGGCTGTCATTTAAGGCTTTCAAATCTTCTGCCAGGACAGCGGCTTCCCCTGTATCCTCAGAAAGCAAAAGACGCAAAGCCCGTTTTGCAGTGCTGAGCCGTCCGCTGGCATTCATGCAGGGACCAATGACAAAACCGATATGGTAAGCCGTAATTTCCCTGTTTTCCAGATTATTGACCCGTATGAGAGCTTTTAAACCTTCATTTTCCGGATTCTGAAGTCTTCTGAGTCCTTCTCTTACCAGAATCCTGTTTTCGTCAGTCAGGTCCATAACATCTCCCACTGTGGCAATAGCTACAAAGGGCAGCAGTTTTTCTGTTTCTTTTACTGAAATCCCCAGTCTGTCATACAGACCGCAGATGACCTTAAACGCTACCATACCTCCGCAAATGCCCTTAAATGGATAGGGACAATCTTCCTGTTTTGGGTTTACAATGGCATCTGCTTTTGGGAGAAAGGTCCGGATACTCCCGTCTGCCTGCTCCTCATAAGGTATCTCGTGGTGGTCTGTTACCAGCACGGTCATGCCAAGTTCCTTTGCATAGGCAATCTGTTCTATGGCGCTGATGCCGTTGTCACAGGTAATAATTGTATCTGCACCTGCCTCTTTTGCCAGATTAATCAATTCAAAGCTGATTCCATATCCGTCCTTCATACGATCCGGTATGTCCACATCTGCCACAGCTCCTGCGCGCTTTAATCCCTGCAGAAGAATATAAGTGGAGCATACTCCGTCAATGTCGTAATCTCCGATAATTCTGATTTTTTTCTGCTCTCTGATTTTTTCTTCCAAAATGTCAAGCAGCTGTTCCATATCTTTTAGCAATTTCCAGGAATGCAGTTCTGTAAGCTTTCCGTGCAGATACCGGTCAATTTCCTGGTCTGTAATCTGATCCCGGTTACGGATAAGTCTGGCAATCACCGGGTCTATGCCAAATTTATTGGCAAGCTGCTCAAAATCTGCCCTCTTGGCAGATACTACCCATTTTTCCATAGGTTCCTCCTTCGTTTTTTCGCAACACTTTACCTCCTGTGAGGGGGTAAGAAAGGGGCTGTCGCCCAAGCGCCTCAGGAATTTCTTCGAATTCCTGACTGCTGCTTCATGCGACAGCCCCCTATCTGCTTCTTAATTTTTCTGTTTTTTGATTCTGGTCTTCATAACATACCACAAAGCGCCTGTGATACATACAGAAGAATAACCGCCGCATACAATACCCACCATAAGCGGAAGGGCAAATTCACGGATAGAAGAAACACCCAGAACAAACAGCAGGAATACCATAATAAAGGTAGTCAGAGAAGTGTAGATACTTCTGGTAAGCGTCTGTGTAATGCTGGCATTTACCAGAGTTTCCAAATCTTCCTTCTTCTTGCCTGCAGCCAGGTTTTCTCTGATACGGTCAAAGATAACAATGGTTGCATTAATGGAATAACCGACAATGGTCAGCATACATGCAATAAAGGTATTTCCCACGGAAACCCTTGCAATAGCGTAAAAGGCAAGTACCACCAGTACATCGTGTACCAGAGCCAGTACCGCACTGCTTGCAAAACGAATATCCTTAAAGCGGAACCAGATATACAGGAGCATCAGAACCGTTGCCACAACCACAGCCTTTACTGCGTCTGCCCGCATTTCACTGCTGACAGTAGAGGAAATACTTTCAGAGGTAATCTCTTTGGCATCTACTCCAAATTCATCTACCAGAGCTGTTTCCAGCTTTTCTCTCTGATCTACATTTAAAGTTACCGTTTTAATGATAACCTGATTGCTTCCTACCACCTTGGTTGCCTGTACATTTCTGTCACCTGTTACTTTTTCTACCAGAGGTGTCACCTGTGCGTCAATGTCTGCAATGGACATATCCTCCTTAAAGGTAACGTTTGTAGAGGTACCACCCTTAAATTCCAGACTGTATTTCAGCGCCTCTCCTGAAGTCCCTTTAAACGCCAGCATAGCCACAGGTCCACTGATAATCAGCAGAAGTGAAACAAGGAAGAAGACTTTTTTCTTCTGCAGGAAACGAATCGGTGTTCTTTCTTTTCTCTTTCCGTAAAACTTCTCGTCCCGAACACCCACTGCGTAAGCTGCATACATGATGTATCTGGAAATCACCAATGCTGTAAACATGGAAAGAACAATACCAAGAGCCAGTGTCTGAGCAAAGCCCTTTACCGTACCGGAGCCCAGCCAGTTTAACACAAAGGCTGCAATCAAAGTAGTAATATTTCCATCAAAAATAGCGGAAAATGCTTTTTTGAAGCCATTCTGCAGCGCAGTTCTCACACTCTTGCCTGCTGCGATTTCCTCCTGGATGCGGGCATAGATAATAACGTTGGCATCTACCGCCATACCAATGGAAAGAATAATACCTGCAATGCCCTGTAAGGTCAGTGTTAAATCAAAGGCATTTAAAGCAATTAAATCCAGACATACATAAATAATCAGGGCAATACCAGACACCAGACCCGGAATTCTGTATACAAAAATCATAAACAGAATAATCAGAGCAAGCCCGATGGCTGCTGCAATTAAGCTGGTGGAAATTGCTTCTTCTCCAAGCTGTGCTGCAACTACACTGGAACGCAACTCTGTCAACTCCAATTTCAGACCACCGATACGGATTGTGGAAGCCAGATTTTCTGCATCTTCCGCGCTTTCCATACCTGTAATCTGTGCATTTCCGTCTTTGATTTCAGACTGTACATTCGGCACACTGACAAAACTTCCGTCATAATAAATACCAATGCTGTCTTCTCCTGCTTCATAAGCAGTCTTTGTTGCTTCTGCAAATTTCTTTGTTCCTTCTTTTGTCAGGGACAGGCTGACTACATGAGCGTTGTTTCCCATATCGTCCTGGGCAACCGCTGCCTTGGCATCTTTGACCTCTGTACCGGTCAACACAATGCCACCATTTTTTTCCAGCTCTTCTATGGTTTTGTTCAGCTTGTATTCTCCTGTCGTAAGGTCAAGGCTGTAGTTTTCATTGCCTTCTGCATCTTTGTGTGCAATGAAATACAGGGAACCCGGTTTTCCCAGTTCCTCTAAAATCTTATTGGCATCTGTTACACCGGGAATTTCTACGATAATACGGTTATCCCCTTCTTTATAAACCTGTGCCTCTGTGCTGTACTGTTCTACACGCTTCTGAAGCTTATAAATGGTATCAGCCATTTCATCTTCTGTAGGTGACTTTTTTGATGCCTGATAAGTAATGCTGACACCACCGGACAAATCCAGACCGGTCTTAATGTTCTTTGCCGCGCCTGTTCCTGTAGGCCCAAACCCTACCGCTGATGTAAAAATTAAAAGCGCTGTAACAATGGCAGTCAGCGCTAAGACAAGCACTCCTCTGCTTTTCTTCATGGTTTTTCCCTTCTTTACTTAATTTTCTTCTGCTTCCGCTGCCTCTGCCGCTTTCAGCATAATGGCACATTCCACACGTTTGCGCTGCAGCTCGCAGCCCAGTTCATACACGTCGTTAATAGCACCGTGGAAATTATAGGAATTCGCTGCACAGCCTCCGCTGCAATAGAATTTTGCAAAGCAGTTCTGGCATTTCTCTTTTGCATATACATTGCAATCTTTAAATTCCTTACAAATGTCGGTACGTTTTACACCGTCCCACACATTTCCCATAAGGAATTTTTCTTCCCCTACAAACTGATGACAGGGATACAAATCTCCCCATGGTGTCACTGCCAGATATTCTGTACCGGAACCGCAGCCAGACAGACGCTTATACACACAGGGACCTCCTGTTAAGTCAATCATAAAGTGGAAGAAGTTAAAGCCTCTGCCTTCTTTCTTCCGTTTTATCATCTCTTTTGCCAGTTTGTCATATTCCTCGCAGATTTTCGGAACGTCTTCCCACTGAAGGGCGTATTCTTCTTTTTCGTCTGCAACCACCGGCTCTACGGAAATCTGGTCAAAGCCCAAATCTGCAAGATGCAGCACATCTTCTGCAAAATCCAGATTGTGACGGGTGAAAGTGCCTCTTGCATAGTAGCTCTTTTCCCCTCTGCTCTCGGCAAACTTCTGGAATTTCGGCACTACCAGATCATAGCTTCCCGCACCCTTACGGAAAGGACGCATAAAGTCATGGACTTCTTTCCTTCCGTCAATGCTTAACACCACGTTTGCCATTTCTTTATTGGCAAACTCCATAATCTCATCATTTAATAATACACCGTTGGTAGTCAGTGTAAAACGGAAATTCTTGTTGTGCAGCTTTTCCTGCTCTCTTCCGTATTCCACTAATTTTTTCACTACATCCCAGTTCATCAGCGGCTCTCCGCCAAAGAAATCCACTTCCAGATTCTTTCTGTTTCCGGAATTGGCAATCAGGAAATCCAGAGCCTGTTTTCCTACTTCATAGGACATCATGGCTCTGCGGCCATGGTATTCTCCCTCTTCTGCAAAACAGTATCTGCAGGCCAGATTGCAGTCATGGGCAATGTGCAGGCACAATGCCTTTACCACGGTTTCTCTTTCCTTAAAATGTTCAATGGCATTTCTGTAAATATCTTCTGTAAAAAGCATACCCGCATCTTTTAATTCCTGAATTTCTTTGCAGGCTGTGCGGATATCATCTTCCTTATAAGTGTTTTTCAATTCTTCCTGAATTTCATTTTCCTGTTTTCCCTGATCTAAAAGTCCGATGATGTCATAGACCAGCTCGTCCACTACATGTACGGAACCGCTGTTGACGTCCAGTACAATGTTGTAGCCATTATTTTTATAACGATGAATCACTGTATTTCCCCTTTCTTCTGTATTTTCCTGTAAAACATGAAAAAAGAATCTCGTTTGCGAGATTCTCCACGCGCGAGCGGTGCCGTTAGCGGCTTATTTCCTATGTAATAATAAAGAAGCAGCGGCATGTAATACCGCTGCTCTCATTCGCTCTGTGCATGTGAAAGCTGCTTAAATTGTGTGATTATTTGTGCTCGCAGCTCTGATTTCCTACTGTACAGGAAGTTTTGCATGCGGACTGACAAGATGTCTGACATTCTCCGCAACCACCTTTTTTCACTGTGTTCTGTAAACTTTTTGTATTTAATGTTTTGATATGTTCCATAACATATTCCTCCATATGTATTAGATTTTAAGATATAATATACATCTGGCAGTATTATAGCATAGCTGTTATTTTCAGGCAAGTATTTCTTTCAGGAAAGCATACCTCCAAGGGCACCTCCCGTGACACAAAGGAAGAATAAAAGTGCCATTTCCTTTATATCTCCCCGCATATGATGCTCTGTGAGAAAGGTCACAGCAATAAGAAGCAGCGCATACCCGCTTCCTACCCCCATGCCCCAGACAAATCTTCGTACCTTTATCTTTTTCCCCAGATAAAAGCCGCCCAGCAGGCTGGACACTATGTATATCACCATAATTCCCAGGTTCACCTGGCTTTCTCCCAATCCCATCTTATACAGCAGGTATGCCAGCAGCAAGAGCAGAATTCCCGTAACCGCATAGGCGAGCACAAGAGCCTTCATCATTAGCAGTGGTTTTGCATTTTTTGACATTGTCTGTTCCATAGAAAAGCCCTCCCATATGTAAAATATATGGAAGGGCTTAAAAAACATGACTCTTTGTTGTTTTTTATTTTTTCTTTTTGCCTAAAACAATTGCAACAACTGCCAGAACCACGGCTGCTGCACCGGCAAGAACATAAACCAGAATATTACTTTCATCACCGGTTTTTACGGTATAAATAATCTTGGTATTGTTTTTCTTTGACACTGATGTCTGGTTCTGCTTTCCTGCCGTACTTCCAGTTCCGGAAGACGGTTTTTTCTGACTCTGGCTTATCTGCCCTGTAGCGCTTCCCGAACTTCCGGAAGGCTTGGAAACGCTGCCGGTTCCCTGGCTACCGCTTCCTGCAGAGGGCTTATGGTTATTGCTGCTGGTTCCCGGTCCTACAATCTGATGACCGCCTACATTAAAGGGACTGAAAGAGGCGGTTTCAAAGGTCAGATATTCTTCTCCTCCCAGCTCCTCAACCCACATATTCCCAACTTTTCCTTCTTTATCGAATACAAAATACTCATATTCATTATTGCCCAGATAATGAGCAATGGATAATTCGGAATAACAGTTGGCATTTTCAGGAAGCGGAATCTGTACCTTCACCTTTCTTCCCTCCGGAAGTCTGTATTCCTCATCTTCCTTTAAATCCCACAGTTTTAATTCATAAGCGGAAAGAATTTCCCCGATTCCTGCGTCCGGCAATTCGCTTACCGCATCGTTATAGGACACCTGTAAATCCACATAAAAAGGAAGAAAATCACCGGATACCTGAACCCCGGTTGCTTCATCTATCAGGCTTCCCACCGGAATTGCCTCCGGCGCTTTTTCCGCTACTTCTCCGTTCTTTCCCTGCTCTGCGCTGAACGGAACTTTCTCCTGCTCTGTGTCCTCTTTTTCCGGCTCTTCTTTCTCTACCGGGGTAATGACAACGTTATCTGTATCGGACTCCGGCTTTTCTGCATCTGTATTTCCTGTATTATCTGTATTGTTTTTATCTTCAGAATTACTGTCCGGCTCTTCTTTTTGAGGCTCTGTATCGTTCTTATCCTGATTTTCTTCCGGCTTTTCTGAGGTATCCTTATCCGGTGCGTCTTTATCTGAATCTTTATCCGGATTCTTGTCCGGTGTTTCCTGCGGCTTTTCTATCTCGTCCTTGCCTGAATTGTCTTCCGGCTTTTCTTCCGGGGTTTCCTCCAGCGTCGGATCCTTCAGTTCTTCTGTCACAACCTTTACGCTTCTTGTAACAGTTCCTGTTTCCTCATTCCAGCCGGATACCTGACTGTAATCCTTTTCTTTTGTATCAGAGGGGGTAAATACAACGGTTTTTTCTGATTCATATGATTCCGGAGCTGCCGGATTTTCCCATGCAAAGCTTCCTTCACCGACAAAACCGGCTGCTGCAAAGTCAAAGTTTTCCCATTCATCTTTCTTCTGCAGCGTTACCTGTGGGGGAATCGTCACTGTTCCCTCCTGCTTCTCTTCCGGCTTCAGCTCTTCTATCACCACTTTTACTGTTCTTACTACCTGCTTTGCAGTCTTATCCCAGCCGGAAACCTGTGTATAATCATACTTTTCTGCATCGTTCGGAATAAAAATCACGGTTTTCTCTGTTTCATACGCAGTGGGAATGGATTTATCCTTCCATGCAAAAGTTCCTTCACCGGAAAATCCTGCAGAAGCAAAGCTGAAATTCTGCCACTCTTCCAGGGTAGCTGCCATTACTGTAGAAGGTATATTGACCGTTGCTTTTTTCTTTTCTTCCTGAGTTTTTTCAACTACAAAAGCATTTTTTCCGTTTTCTGCTCCGGAAGTATCCACATCTGCAGCCGCAAGCTGATTTCCTGTGACTGTCAGCTTTCCTTTCCCTGTAATTTTCACAACAGGACCTGTAAAACCTTCTGCCCTCTTTACAGAAACTCCTGCCGGTATGGTAAGCTTCTTTTCTGTGCTGACAGTTACAGTTCCACATACATAAATTGTGCCTGTATTTCCTGCAAGACGCAACGCCTTATCAATAGAAGAAACGGCTTTTTCCTTTGTACTGCCGTCCGCTTCTTTTTCTTCTTTTGCTGCTCCGTTTAAATATACAAAAGCTGCACCTGTGTTTTCTTTTTCCTGCGTCTGTTGAGCCGCAAAAACCGGTACGGTTACGTCTGCAGTCGTGCCTGCTGCCACCACAGAAGCCAGTGTAAGTCCCAGCACATTGGCTGCTACTCTTTTATGTAAATTCTTTTTATTTCTGTTCATGTATCTGTTTCCCTTCTGCTTCTCTGTTTATATGATTCTGAAGGCGTGTTTCATTTTTCCTTATTTTGATAAGTATAGCACAATTTTTTCTTTTCTGACACCCCCTAAAAGCAACTTTTTTCTCCCTTTTGTTGCAATCTATTTTAAAATCATGTATATTAGTTCTAATAGCTGGTTAAGCTGTAATTTATTTTAAAAGGAGTTGAAAATATTGGATTCCAGTGACGCCATACAGTTTCTGATTCTGATTCTTTTGCTTTGCCTGTCGGCATTTTTCTCTTCAGCAGAAACTTCTATGACAACCGTAAACAAAATTCGTATCCAGTCTTTGGCTGACCAGGGGGATAAGCGAGCCCTCACACTTCTGAAGGTAATTGAAGATTCCGGCAGACTTTTAAGCACAATCCTAATCGGAAACAACATTGTAAATATCACGGCATCTTCTCTTGCTACTACCATTACCATGCGCTTGTTTGGCAATGCAGCAGTCAGCATCAGTACCGGTATTATTACTCTTCTGGTGTTGATTTTCGGAGAAATTACGCCCAAAACCCTTGCCACCATTCATGCAGAAAAAATAGCCCTTGCCTATGCCAGGATTATTCATCTGCTTATGATTATCCTCACACCGGTCATCTTTGTGGTAAACAGTCTTGCCCACGGAGTCCTTACACTTATGCGGGTAGATGACAGTGCAAAGGGAAATACCATCACTGAACATGAACTTCGTACCCTGGTAAATGTAGGACATGAAGAGGGTGTCATCGAAAGCGAGGAACGGCGCATGATTTACAATGTGTTTGACTTTGGCGACTCCCAGGCGCAGGACGTTATGATTCCCCGTATTGACGTAACCTTTGCAGATATAAACAGCAGCTATGAGGATTTAATTGAACTGTTCCGGAAAGAAAAGCATACCCGATTTCCTGTATTTGAAGATACCACAGACAATATCATAGGTATCATAAATATGAAAGATCTGCTTCTTACCAGCAAGGAAGAGTTTTCTCTGAGAAAGCTTTTAAGAGATGCTTATTTTACTTATGAATACAAAAAGACCTCCGAACTTCTTGTGGAAATGAAAGCAAACTCTGTATCCTTTGCCGTGGTTTTAGACGAATACGGCGCAACCTCAGGAATTATCACGCTTGAGGACTTAATTGAAGAAATCGTAGGAGATATTCATGATGAATACGATGCAGAGGAAGAGGAGGATTTAACAGAGCTGGTTTCCGGACAGGAATATATAGCCCTTGGTTCTGCAAGACTGGACGATTTAAACGAAGTCCTGCATCTGAATCTGGAATCTGAGGATTACGATTCCATTGGCGGCTATATGATTGAACAGCTTGACCGTTTTCCACAGCAGGGCGAATCTGTGACTACAGAATCCGGTATACGCCTTGTGGTGGATAAGGCAGAACGAAACCGAATTGAATCGGTTCATATTTATCTACCCCATGTATCAGAAAAAAGTTTCAAAACAGACAACAACTAGGAAAGGATTGACATTATGAGCAGCTTTTTTAATATGGACAGCCCGATTATGCGGTTTTTGTCCCGTGTATGTGATTTAATGATTTTAAATGTTTTATGTATTATCTGCTGTCTGCCGGTTATTACCGCAGGCGCTTCCATTACTGCCCTGTACAGCGTTACCCTGAAAATGGTGAGGGGAGAAGAATCCTACATCTTCAAAGGATTTTTTAAAGCCTTTAAAGAAAACTTCAAGCAGTCTACCATTCTCTGGCTGATTATGGCTGCTTTGGGTATTTTTATTTTTGTAGATTACCGTGCAGCTTCTCTTCTGCCGGCAAACATGAGCAAAATTTTTCAGGTTCTCATAGGCGCCATCCTTGTTTTATACCTTATGGTGCTGACCTATGTATTTCCTTATACAGCAAGATTTGAAAACAATATAAAAAATATCCTGAAAAATTCTCTGCTGATTTCTATTTTAAATCTGCCCTGGACACTGGTGCTGGCCATCTGTCCTCTGGCTTTAGGCTTTGTTACCTTCCTTACGCCAACCACTCTGGTATATGGCAGTATGCTTTGGGTTGTTCTGGGCTTTGCCACAGTTGCTTATGTGGCTTCCATTATTTTTCGAAAGGTTTTTGAAAAATATGAACCTCATGAAGAAGATGCAAATCCCGATGCTTCTGCAGAGTTGGAAGAATTACCGGACTCTTCTGATACACAGTAAAACAACAAAAAGACTTTTCTTTACCGCACAGACTTTATCTGACGCTTTCTGCGTTTCAGATAAAGCCTGTGCGACATTTTTTATCACATAAAAATTTCTCTATTTCCCCTTATATTTTTTTTATTGTATGAAATAATAAACACAGTACTAGCTTGACTTTTTCAGTCTAATATTATAGAATCCACATATAGCAGTGAAGTTATTCTCAGCTAACCACAAAATATAGGAGGTTATAACTATGTATAAAGAATGGGACTCTTTTCAGGGAGGCATCTGGGAAAAAGAAATCAACGTTCGGGATTTCATTCAGAAAAACTATACCCCCTATGACGGAGATGAGTCTTTCCTTCAGGGAGCAACACAGGCAACACAGGATTTATGGCAGCAGGTTATGGAGCTGACCAAACAGGAGAGGGAAAAAGGTGGTGTCCTGGACATGGATACCAAAATCATCTCCACAATCACTTCTCACGGACCCGGTTATCTTGACAAAGAAAAAGAAACCATTGTGGGATTCCAGACAGATAAGCCTTTTAAACGTTCTCTGCAGCCTTATGGCGGTATCCGCATGGCAATGAAGGCCTGTGAGGACAATGGATATAAAGTAGACCCAGAGGTAGTGGAATTTTTCACTAAACATCGCAAAACCCACAATGACGGGGTTTTTGATGCCTATACACCGGAAATGCGTGCCTGCCGTTCCAGCCACATTATTACAGGGCTTCCCGATGCTTACGGAAGAGGCCGTATCATTGGGGATTACAGACGTGTAGCCCTTTACGGTGTGGACCGTCTGATTGAAGAAAAACAGAATGAAAAAGACAGCACCAGAACCATTATGTATTCTGATGTAACCAGAGAGCGTGAGGAACTTTCCGAGCAGATTAAGGCATTAAAGGAATTAAAGGAACTTGGAAAAATTTACGGCTATGACATTTCACGTCCGGCACAGAATACCCAGGAAGCAATCCAGTGGCTGTATTTTGGTTATCTTGCAGCTATCAAGGAGCAGAACGGAGCTGCCATGTCCCTTGGACGCACTTCCACCTTCCTGGACATTTACGCAGAAAGAGATTTGCGAAACGGCATCTTTACAGAAGAGCAGATTCAGGAGTTCACAGACCACTTTATTATGAAGCTGCGCCTTGTAAAATTTGCCAGAACACCGGAATACAATGCTCTTTTCTCCGGCGATCCCACCTGGGTTACGGAATCCATTGCCGGTATGGGAATTGACGGACGCCACATGGTAACAAAAATGTCTTACCGTTATCTTCATACACTGGAGAATCTGGGAACCGCACCGGAACCAAACCTGACTGTACTGTGGTCCACCAGACTGCCGCAGAACTTCAAACGCTTCTGTGCAAAGACTTCCATTATGTCCTCTTCCATTCAGTATGAGAATGATGACTTGATGCGAGTGACACACGGTGATGACTATGCCATTGCCTGCTGCGTATCTTCTATGAAGGTTGGTAAGGAAATGCAGTTCTTCGGCGCAAGAGCAAACCTGGCAAAATGCCTGCTCTATGCAATCAATGGCGGTGTGGACGAAATTTCCAAAAAACAGGTTGGGCCGAAATACCGTCCTATCACTTCAGAATATCTGGATTATGATGAGGTTATGGAGCGTTTCCAGGATATGATGAAATGGCTTGCCTGCGTATATGTGAATACTCTGAATATCATTCACTATATGCATGACAAATACAGCTATGAACGCCTTCAGATGGCACTTCACGATAAAAAGGTAACTCGCTGGTTTGCTACCGGTATTGCCGGACTTTCTGTAGTTGCAGATTCTCTTTCTGCTATTAAATACGCAAAGGTAAAACCTGTTCGTGATGAAAACGGCATTGCCATTGACTATGAAATCGAAGGTGATTTCCCAAAATACGGAAACGATGACGACCGGGTCGATGAAATCGCCTATGAGGTAGTGCATCAGTTTATGCAGTATATCCAGGGAAACCATACCTATCGAAACGGTATCCCCACCACTTCTATCCTGACCATTACTTCAAATGTGGTTTATGGAAAAGCAACCGGCTCTACACCGGACGGACGAAAAGCCGGTGAAGCCTTTGCACCGGGTGCAAATCCCATGCATCACAGAGATAGCCGCGGCGCTGTAGCGTCTTTAAATTCTGTTTCCAAGCTTTCCTTTAAGGACGCCCAGGACGGTATTTCCAACACCTTCTCCATTATTCCGGGGGCTCTTGGAAAAGATGACGCCATTCTCTTTGATGACATTACCTTTGAACTGGAACCGGACTGTGCCTGCTGTGAACCGAATATACAGCTTGACAAATAACATGAATTTATTTTGCAGAATATTTTGGTAGTGTCAACTGAGTTATGAAAAACTGAGCGATAAGAAAAAGGCTCAGATG